>Ga0209514_10006631_pt1 | contig 14103 bp, 15 predicted proteins | sample Subgrocontami58m_FD_187452 | JGI IMG/M metagenome (GOLD analysis project Ga0209514, IMG submission 187452) | Subsurface groundwater microbial communities from S. Glens Falls, New York, USA - GMW37 contaminated, 5.8 m (SPAdes) (version 3) | ecosystem: Environmental > Aquatic > Deep subsurface >...
GGCCAGGCTCACCCCATCCAGTCCTGCAGGGACGGGTAGCCCGGCCAGTTCCAGCAAGGTGGGAAGCCAATCGGTGTTGATTACGGGGGTCTCCACGAGCGTGGCGGGCGCCACGTGGCCCGGCCAGCGAATGATCAGCGGGATGCGCATGCCGCCTTCATAGACAAAACCTTTCCCTGCGCGATAGGGTGAGTTGTGGGTCACTTTGGGGTGCGGCCCTTCGGGAACATGCAGCCCGCCGTTGTCCGATGTGAAGATGACGATGGTTTGGCTGGCGAGTTTGAGGGCATCGAGTTTCGCCAGCAGCCGGCCAACGGTGTCGTCCAGGGTTTCGATCACGCCAGCGTACACCGGCTCGAAGGCTTGTGCGTTGTTGTCAATTGGTGACCCCGTTGGAGTGGAGGAAGACCATGATCTCGCGGATCACCTTCTGCTCGCCCATGCCATTTTGATCTTCTCCCTGCGTTTGGGTCCGATGCCGTCCACTTCCTCCAGGCGCGCCGAGCCTTGCTCGATGATGTCAAAAATCTGCTCGCCGAAGCTGTCCACGAGCTTCTTGGCGTAGACGGGGCCGATGCCCTTGACCATGCCGCTCCCGAGATATTTCTTGATGCCCTCCTTGGTGGTCGGCGCGGTGCTGGTGAGCATCTCAGCCCGGAACTGAAGGCCGAACTCCCGATCCTGAATCCACCGCCCCTCGGCGGTCACCCATTCCCCGGGATTGGCTGATGGGAGAAAACCGACTACCGTGACCAGATCACGATGTCCCTTGGCTTTGACCTTGAGCACCCCGAAGCCACTTTCCTCGTTGAAGAACGTGACGCGCTCAATCAGATCGGAGAGGCTTTCTGCAAACTGCCTGGGCGCGGGCTGTGATTTCACCGGTGCCATGTAAGGCAGCGCACCACCGGAGCACAGCCTCCAGCCCCTTCCTGCTCAATAGCCCGGCTTGATAGAACATCTTCGCCATATCGCGCTGGCGATCACCGATGGCAGCGTTCTTCTTCTCGTTCATTCGCAGCGGGATCAGTTCCAGATTGGCGATCACGTTGTCCAGTTCCGGCACGAGAGCTCGCGGGATGATGTGATCAACCGATATCTGGTCGCCCTTGTAAGGCCCCTTCATCACCGTGGCGGCCTTCCCGCGCCGCATCTCGGCGAGGCCAGCGTCATCCAGACAGCCCAGATTCTGCCCAGCGTTGCCCTTGCGGCGCGGGATGACGTGGAGGTGGGCATGGGCGATGGGCTGACCGGCGGCAGGGCCGTCGTTGACCCCGACGTTGACGCCTTCCGAGTGGTATGTCTCGATCAACAGGGCGCGGGCCTTGGCGACTTCGGCCCAGAGGGACGGGAGTTCGCTTTCAGGAACATCCAACAACGACTCGACGCGCCGTCTGGGGATGACCAGCGTGTGGCGCTCGGTCACCGGATGGCCATCGAGGAAGGTGAGGGTCGCGGGCGTCTCAAGGCAGATCCGCTCCTTCGGCAGGGTGCAGAACGGGCATGACTTCGGTGACATGGCAGCAGTTTAGGGCACGCCCCACGAAAGCCGAGTTCAAATCTCTCACCCTAACCCCATCATCATCTATCTCCGGGAGTGGTTGCGCCGGATCAGCCGGGGACCCCTTCCGGTCGCCTGATGTCAGCTTTTTGTATCCGTCGGGGCCGTGCTGCCGGGAGGAATCTGCTCTCCAGTCCGCCTCTGCATGCCCTCAAGGAACGCTGTGGCCTCGGGTGAAAGCTCCAGGGAGTACTGGCCCGCGCCAAGCCTCCGCCAGAACATGGGAGATTCAGTTGAGTCGAAAAACACCAACTCGGCGGCGATCGAAAGAACGAAAACGGCCAAGCCGAGGTTCGACAGGTTCCCCAGCACTGCGGGATTCCGCTCCTTGAACTCGGTCACGGGTTGGAGGCCGACGTGGAGCTGGCTGATGTGCGTGAAGCTCTTGGAGAACTGGCCGTACATCTGGCCGAACATCGGGATGGCCCTTTTCGCTGAAGCGATTGTCCGCGTCGAGTCGAACTCCCCGGACTCCAGCCGCTTGAGGTCCGAGGGAGTGAACATGAGATGGATGGCGGTGGAAACTTGCTCAAGCAGGCTGCGGATCAGGATTCCCGGCTGAAGGAGGAACCCCTCCCGCAGCAGGTGGACGGCGGCGAGAAAGGAGTTGCAGGCGTTCATCAGGAGCATCCCCAGATTCATACGAAGGGGGTCCGATGCATGTTTGGCGATGCCCGCCATGAGCGCCCCAACCGTCCTCGAAAAGAACTCGCTCAGGAACGCCAGATCGTCGCCGCACAGCGCGTCGAACGAGGCTGCGATGCGGGGCGCGTCGCGCCGAAGCTGGTTTGTGAGCACATCCTTGGTGACCAGACAGAGGCGCTGGCTGGCGGAGTCGAGGAACGCTCCGGCGAGCCGCTCAGGCGGCACTTGCAGGCTGTTCAGGAAGGCAGCCTTTGCCCTGCGTCGCTCCTGCTTCAGACGTGATTGCCTACCCATACGCTGGTTCCTTCTCCGCACCTGCCCTCAGCCGCAGGAAGCCGCAATGAGACCAACTGAGGATTCGACGCGGATATGTTCGCCAGCGCGGTGACGCTGAAGCTAGCCCCGCTCATGTTTGCCCTGGCAGCGTCTGCATGGTTCAGGTTTGCCCCGCCGGGGTCTGGAATGATTTTAGGATATTCTGACGGAGAGAACGCAAATGTGCTCTCGGCGCATATGCGGAGCAAGGATCAACCGCACCGATGCGGTCGCTTGGCGTCCCCAACGCCAGCGATAATCAGCATGGCGGGGGTAATAAAGTGACTACTTGCGCCGCTTTCTGTCTGCCGCCTGCGTCAGGGCGGACGCTGCAACGCTCTTTTCGCGTTTGGTGCTCTTTGGGTCGCTCAGAATCTTTGCGGCCTTGGATGCAACGGTCGTTCCGGTCTTTTCGTTTTTAGCCATGTATAATAACCGCCTTTCTTGATTGAATTGTTAAACCACACGTTGAAGCAAACGCTTCTGAGTCCCTTAACCCTTGATTGACAAGGTAATTTGACCTGACAACTCGATAACGGCTTGGTCTTGATTCGACTTCGACCAAACCGGCTGTCAGATTATTAACCAACTTAATCGGCTTCAATGAAAAGTCAAGCGCATCTTCGGCTCCACCAACGCTGAAGCTGCTAGATTCACTTGGCCCAGTCAGCAGCAATACCGCGCCAGGTGATAGGGGATGATGGAGTTGGACTCAAAGTCGTTTACGATCGAAAGCAGGAGGTCTTTGGCCTCCTGGGTCCGGCCAAGCCGATGGAGGCTATGGGCGCGATGAATCCAGCCAAAGCGGCGTTCCGGCGTCATCGTGGTGAGGGTTGTGGCGATGTCCAGGCACGCGTCCCACCTCTCGGCCTTTGCCAAGATGCGTCAGCGATGCTGGAGGCCATCGGCATAGGCGCGGTTGGCCAGGTGCCGTCCAGAGGACCACGCCCCCGACTTTCCTATGGCTCGGCTTGGCCATCGGCCTGTCGCGGGTGCTGGATCGGCGTCCCCCAGATCATGATCTCATCGTCGCGCTTTTGCATGGGCTTGAAATTGTGGAACCATCCGCCCTCGGAAAGACCGTCCGGGAAGTCGTGGATCAACATGCCGGGGGAATTGATCGCCAGTTGCTTGGGGATCGTGGCGTCGGGCCGGGCAATGAACGAGCCCCAGTGGGAATAGGGCTGCGAGGAGTTGTTGCACACAGCCCACATCCGGTTGTCGGCACAACGAGTCGGGACCTGGTGGACGTTGAGCGTGTCCAGGCAGTTCTTGCCTTTGGACCTGGCGTTGTGGAAGGAGTGGATCATCAACGTAGCGCCCTTCTCCCGGTAGGCGATGTAGAGCTGCGGCCAGCAGATGTCGTAGCAGATGGCCAGGCCAAACCTCACCCCACGGAGGTCACGGGTCACCAGGCGCTGACCTACCGAGTAGTGTTTCTGGTCCCCCACGGTGCAGAAGCACTTGTCGTAGCGGTCGGCGATCTTCCCTTCGGAGTCGATGAGGTAAAGGCAATTGGTCGGCTTGGTCTGCGCGTCCAGGAAATGGGCCGAGCCGAGGACGAGCCACAGGTTCGAATCCTTGGCGGACTCTCGCAGCCCGGTGGTTTCCCTCCGCAGGGTGTCCCAGTCATAGCCCTTGAACGATGGGAAATCAGTCCCGGCGTAACCTGATAGGCAGGCTTCCGACGTGTGCAGCAGGTGCGCGCCAGCGTCTGCGGCCTGGCGGATGAAATCCCGAATGTAGTTCGCGTTCTCGGCAGGGGTCCCGCTGACGGGAAACTGGCAAGTGGCAACCCTGAGTTTCTCGGTAGGGGACGTGCTGTGGCTTGGCGGACTGGATGAGATCGGCTGCGGCGGCGCTTGGGCGGCGCTCGATACCGCGCCGCTGGCAAGTCCAGGCGACGCTGCGATGGCCGCCACCCCGACCACGGCTTTGCCAGCCGCCTTCATGGCTTCTCGCCTTGAAACTCGCGAAGGTTCGTCGTTTGGAGATGGTGTCATGGGTGAGGGAATACCATGTCTTGCGGCGCGATTAAAGGACTCCCTGAGAAAACGATTGCCCCCTCGCCAGCCTCTCGGCTCCGTCTGCTGGTTTGGCGCTCAACCTCTCTCATCCGACAACCCCAACGGGCCGGCGGACGCGGGCGTTATCACCGGAGATGACTGGCTGGCGCAGGTACAGCTCGCGAAGGAGGTTGGCCTGTCCGTCGAGTTCATCAGCCTGGTCGAGCGCGGCGTGAACGCGCCTTCCATCGCCCGGCTTGAGGAGTTTGCCAAGGCGTTGAAGGTCGTGTACTCAAAACTCACGGCTCCAGTGGCTCCGGTTATCCAAATCCCCGGGATCATCTGGATACTCAACTCCACAGGCTGACCACCGCTCACTCCAGGGATGGAACCAGTTAAAACGGTGCCAAGAAAGACCGCCAACCATGCCGACAATCGAACATTTTTCATTTCGCTCGCTTTCTTTTCGAGGTTTGCTATCGGAATGAGTCGCAAACTGTTCCCGTCATCAGAGCAAGTCAAGCCGTGTATTCCTCAGAAAGGGCGGGCAAGAAAGACAGGCCAATCCGACTCTCGCCATCATCCATCGGGGCTCCGAGAAACGCGTTGCGGCCTCGGTCCCGGGCGCATGAGATCGTCCGGCGCACGCTTGAAAATGGGCGAAAGACCCCGAAGCCTTCACCCCGCCCAAGTGCCGCAGAGCATCAACCTGTCAGGCCAGACGTGCCTCTCGACTGTTCAGGCTGTTCGAGGTCCATTCGGCCACTTGACTCGGCTGGCGAGGAGTGATGGACTTGACCCTGTACAGGACCAGAACTCAAAAATGAAAACGCTGCTTCTCGGCTTGCTGTTCTGCATAACAGCCGTCTCCGCATCCGCAATCGCAGGCAGCCCGGCGACCTGCTTCACGGATTCCTTCGAGACCGACAGAGCTGATCTCGCCTCGACAGGCCGGAATCGCTATTTCGTGTTGGAGCCCGGATACCAATTGGTGCTGGAGGGCAAGGAGAAGGGCAAATCGGCGGTATTGACAATCACCGTCCTCCACGAAACCAAGATGGTGGACAGGGTGGAGACGAGGGTGGTTGAGGAAAAGGAGACAGCTAACGGGCAGGTGGTGGAGATCAGCCGAAACTACTTCGCTATCTCCAGGAGGACCAGCGACGTGTTCTACTTCGGCGAGGACGTGAACATCTATAAGAACGGCAAGATCGCGGGTCACGAAGGGGCGTGGCTGTCCGGGATAAACGGGGCACGGTTCGGCCTGATGATCCCCGGAACACCGCTACTGGGGGCACGGTACCAGCAGGAAGTGGCCCCGAAAGTGGCGATGGATCGGGCGGAGATCGTGAGCCTGTCGGAGACGCTGCAAACGCCCGCTGGCAAGTTCGAGAAGTGCCTGAAGACCGAGGAAACGTCCGTCCTGGAGAGCGGCAAGGCGCACAAGCTCTACGCACCGACAGTCGGCCTCATCCTTGATGGCAACCTGAAGTTGACGAAATACGGACAGGCGGTTCGGTGAGCCGATTCTTCCGCGCTGCCCAGCGTTTCGCTCAGGGTTGGCGGCTGTGGATTTCAGCGCGGTCGTCCAGCGATGAAGACCGCCCGTCAGATTTATCCATGCTCCGTCTTTGAGCCATCAAGATTTCCAACTTCCATCCGCCGAACCGTCCGGACTGGCCAGAACAACCGTGTAACCATCAGGATCGCGCACCCAGCATTCCCAATGGTTTGGGCCGCCGTCGCCGCCCGGCGGGTTGCGGTGGCGGAGCAGGACGATCTCAACGTTCATCGCCTCGGCCCGCGCCATCGCGGCGTCGAAATCGTCAACCTCAAACCAGAGTAAGACTCCATTTCCGTAGGGCTTGGCACTGGGATCTCCGATGGGGCCATGATGGTGCCCTGCATCCCATCGGTGCAGTTGAAGGATCAGCTTACCACCAACAACGAGGCGTTCATACAGGTGGGCCATGATTTGGGCTGACCCTGGATGAATGGCTGCTATCCAGGCGGTAAATATGATGCGCCAATATCAAGGGCATCCTCCGGTGTGCCAAACCAATCTCCAGAGTGAAACACGCTTGGCTCGTACTTCTCGTTGCTGTAGGTGAAGAAGCAGTAAGTCCAGCGGTCAGGACCAAAATACCGCAAGCGGCCCAAGCGAGTGGCGATACTCCGCAGGCGGCTCATGTATTCCTCTTTCGTTTCACCGTTGAGCTTTAGCAGTTTAGCTGACGGCGGACTAGGTTCCTGATAGGCATCCACGCAGCAAAGAGCGCCGAAATCGGATGTCGAGCCGTGAATATCGGCCTGCGTAACGTGCTGCCGCATGACGCTCCAAACGCGCTCGCACATGCGCTTGCACGGAAGGTGGAATTATTACGCCGCCTGAATGAGGATTAAAGGCCCGGGTTCGCATGTGGATGACACTATTCGCCGAGAGGGTTGTCGAGGCAAGAATGCTGACATCAACAACTTTGACGCCGCCGGTTATCTTTTGATGATTTGCTCAATCTCAGCCTTTCGGACCTGGAGAGCGCCCAGTCTTTTCTTTAGTTCTGCAATCTCCTTATTGACCTTTCGCAACCCGGCCTGATTCGTGGTGCTGGCCAGATGGCTTGTGCCAAGCTTTTCGGCGATGTACCGCTCAAGCTGGCTTCTGAGAAGTTTCTTTGCGTTCATTGGTTATTAGCGGCCAAACTCAAACCCGCTCCTCCGCAGGAATCGCGTCAACGTGACATAATGCCAACGAACATTATCTGGTTGGCCTTAAGCATCGCAAGCAAAATGGGTTTCCGACGACCTCTGCTGAAGCATAACCAGACGTTGCCCTATAAAATCCAAAAACAAGGGCATCGGCGACGGCCTGAGTGGTGCCATCGGCTGCCGGAATCGCGTCGCTGGCCACTTCCAGACCGGCACAGTCCAAGATTTCGAGCTGCGCGCCGCGCGCCCCCTTGGGGGGATCGGGCCTTCGGCATCCAGCCCACCGGCACATCGGAGATGGAGGTACTCATCTGTTGACCACCGAGCCAGGACGCCCCTACCAGCGATGCTGGTTGCGGCGCTGGTAGGGGCCTCGGGTCCATGTTTTTCCTGAAGTTTCCTGAAAGATTTTACCGCTTTTTGCCCCTTCGCTCGGACCTGCGTTTATTGATGGAGTCGTGTAACGTATTCGTATATGGTTACTTACGTCAGCCTTTTGGAAGGCTGGCAGATGGGAGCCCTTGGGTTCGAAGCCCTCCCTCCCTGCCAGCCTCGTAATCAATTGCTTACGAAGAACCAGGCCCTCAGTTACAACGGTTATTTACAGCAAAACTGCCGTTTTTCACGCGAATCCAAGCCCTGCCAAGAGTATCAGAATCGAGCCTTTGCCGGGCCTGCTAATGAGGCACTTTTCTACGATCGTCCCGGTGTTCAGCGTTTAGGCCGTCGCCATTTAGTTCGTCAGCCTCTCGCGGCAGGCGGCCCCGGCGGATGGATCTTCATGATGATTGATTTTCATTGTCGGCTGACGTGGAAGTTGGCGATGATCCGCGTCCGTGAACAGCAACGTCTCGAGCCCTGCCGCCTTGCTCCGCCTGGTGGCACTCCTCCTCTCCGCTCCCGCCCTCCTTGGCCAGCCTCGTCCCGCCGGTCCCCTGCCCCCCACCGACCTACCCGGGCTGCGCTATACCAATGAGTTCTTCCCGGGCGCCTCCTATCGAGCCTCGGTCCCAACGCCGGAAAGCGTGCTGGGCTTCCCCATCGGCCAGCGCGCCGCAAACGCCGCCGAGATCGAACGATGCCTCAAGGCTTGGGCGGGCGCCGCGCCAGACCGTGTCAGGCTGGTGGAATACGCCCGCAGTCATGAGAACCGCCCGCTTTATTACATGGTGGTCACCAGTCCGGCGAACGTTGCGCGGCTTGACGGGATCCAGGCCGATCTCGCCCGGCTCGGGGACGCCCGCAAGACCTCGGAAGCCGACGCCACGGAACTGATCAAGAGTCTGCCTGCCGTCGGCTGGCTGGGTTATACGATCCACGGGGATGAAACGGAGGGGTCGGATGCGGCCCTGGCGATCCTCCACCACCTGATCGCCAGCGGCGACTCGGGAGTCGAGAAGCTCCTGAACGAGGTCGTGGTGATCATCGATCCGCTGATGAATCCCGATGGGCGGGACCGCTTCCTGAAGATGGTCGCCGAACACCGCGGTGCCATGCCGAATGTGGACGACCAATCGCTCCTCCACGAGGGCTACTGGCCCTACGGCCGCGGGAACCACTACCTCTTCGACCTCAACCGCGACATGATCTACGGCGTTCACCCCGAGTCGCGCGGGCGCATCCGGGAAATTGGCCGCTGGAACCCTCAAATGTTCGTCGATGCCCATGGCATGGGCGCTCAGGATACCCACCTATTCTCCCCGCCGCGGGAGCCCATCAATCCCAACATGCCGGTCGGGAAAATGCGCTGGAGCGCCCTGTTCGCCAAGGACCAGGCGGACGCGTTCGACCGTCATCATCTTCTCTATTATCACGGTGAATGGAACGAGGAATGGTTTCCTGGCTACACCGATGGCTGGGCATCCTATCGCGGCGCCATCGGCATTCTCTATGAGCAAGCCCGCATCGCCGAAGACGGCGTCCGCCGGCCCGAAGGCAGGATCCTGAGCTATCGCGAGTCACTCCAGCACCATATCATAGGCTCGATGGCCAACCTGGCAACCCTCCAGTCCAACGCGAAGCAGGTCCTCCAGAGTTTCTATTCCACGCGCAAGACCGCCGTGGACGCCAACGGCCCCTATGCGCACCGCACGTTTGCGGTCCTCCCTTCCGCCAACGGATCACGCCTGCGCGATTTCCTGACCCTGATGCGGCTCCAGGGATTTGAGATCTTCCGAGCCGCCACCGAATTCACGGTCCCGTCCGCGATCGACCAACTCGGACGCGAAACCAAACAGCGAACCCTCCCGGCGGGGACGATTCTGATCCCCAATCGCCAACCCCTCGCTCATCTCCTCGCGGCCATGCTCGAGTTTGACCCTCGCATCTCCCCCGCCGCGCTCGCCGATGAGCGGCAGGAACTCCTTCGTAAAGGACAGTCACGCATCTACGACACCACGGCCTGGAATCTCACGATGTTCCAGGGGCTCGATGCCCTCACGCTCGCCATGGAGCTGCCCGAAGCCGCCCAGCCCTACCAAGCGGCCCCCGCAGCCCCCAGCGGGATCACCGGCAACGCCGACGCCGCCGTGGCCTTCGTCATTGATGGGGCGGACGACCTCTCCGTGGCCGCCGCCGCCCGCCTCATGGAGCGAGGGGTGGAAGTGCGGGTGGCTGAAAAGCCCTTCCAGTTCGATGCCCACGACTTCGCCCGCGGGTCTGTGCTCATCACCCGCCTGGATAACCGGACGTTCGCTCAGGATCTGCTGGAAACCGTGTCAAAGACCGCGCGGGAACTGGGCCTCAACGCCGTGGCGGTTACCACCGGCCTGGGCCCCGGAGACGTGCCCGACCTGGGCGGAATGTACTTCCATCGGCTCCTCCCGCCGCAAATCGCCCTCGCTGCGCGTGGCGGAGCCGACTTCACGGATTACGGCTCCATCTGGTTTGTGCTGGACCATCACCTGGGCATCCGACACTCCCATGTCCAGATGGGGGACGGCCTCGACTTGTCACGATACAACGTCCTAATCATGCCCGAAGGAGCCAGTGGAACCCTGTCCCCGGGTCTCAGAGACTGGGTCAAAGCGGGCGGAACCCTGATCGCCATCGGCAGTTCGGTCAACAGCCTGATCAATGAGAAAGCCGAGTTCAGCAAGGTCCGGCGACTCCCGGAGGTGCTTGCCAAGCTGGGCGATTACGAGTTGGTCCTCTTCCGCGAATGGATGGCGCGCTACGGCGAGATGCCGGCTTCGGAAAGCATCTGGGCCCACAAGCCCGGCACCGCGCTCCAGTATCCGTGGCAGACGCTGGAGGGCGGACATCCCGAGGAGAAGGAACTCAAGAAGCGCGATGGGTGGCAGGCCCTGTTCATGCCCCAAGGAGCCATCGTGGCAGGCAGAGCCGACACCAACCACTGGATCACCTTCGGCTGTGGCGAACTTCTTCCGGTCATGGTCGGCAGGCAGCCTGTCCTCATGTCGGGTGACGGAGTGGAAGCCCCGGTGCGGCTCGGTTACCTCACGGCCCTGGACAAACCCTCCTCCACGACCAACGCGCCCGATGCCAAGGCGAAGACCGAGCCGGCGGGAGAAAAGAAGGACTCGGACAAGAAAGACAAGAAGGAGCCGCCCCGCATCGGCTGGGCAGCCCTGCCGGAAGGCTATGAAATGCACTTGCGCCTGAGCGGCCTCCTCTGGCCGGAGGCGGCCCAACGGCTCGCCAACGCGGCGCAGGTAACACGCGAGGCTTTCGGCAGAGGCCAGATCATCCTCTTCGCCATGCCACCCACGTTTCGCGCCTCAGAGCGCGCTACCCTGCGCCTCTTCAGCAACGCTCTGATCTACGGCCCAGGGTGCGGCGCGGCGCAACCCATCAAACCCTGAGGCGGCGGATGGGCAAAATGAGAAAGCAAGCCTGAAACGAGGGCCTGAACCGAGGGTTCGATTCCACTGCGGATTTCCAATGCTGCCGCGGGGCTGGCCTGAGCAACAAGCCCGAAATCGAGCTGTCAAATCACCCTACGCATTCCCTTTCGACTGACGCCACCATTCGGCGAGCGCATGTGACTTTGAGGGAAAGTAGCGCGACCGGATTTCGATCAGCCGGATGGTGTTGCGCAGGAACTTCGCATCAACACGGCCGGCCTCAGCCCATTGTTTGACAATTTCCGGCGTGCTCCAGAGATGGATTTCAGGAAACGCTCGGCGCGCGTGATTCGCGGCTTGCTTATCGTCAACCGCCAGCTCCAGATGGCGGTGCGCAGCAATGGCGATGCTCATCGCTTCGCCGTCATCCACAACGATGGATTGCTCGACGTAAAGGGTCTGCTCCTCCTCCCCGGACAACTCCAGCACTTGCAGGAGACCGGAGCCGATGTGAGGTGTGATGTCCACCTCTACCATCTCGCCGTTCTGGCTATCTCGCAGCTTCTTGGCTTCATCACGCACTGCCGGGCAGATGGCGAATTGCCAACCGGTGGCAGACGCAATGCTGGCGAGGCAATCGGTGGCCAACAGATTTAGCAGCACGGAGCTGTCGCTCAGCAGGATCTTCATCGCGCGACTTACGCGGGGACCATTTCCGCGACGTCCATTTCGACCGGTTCAAACTCATCGTCCGCAGCGGTTCCCGCATCGTCAGTCATCATGCGAAGGGACTCTAACTCAAGCCGCGCCGAGACGCGGTCGGTGCGCAGTTTCCGCGCAAGCTGCCCTTCCGTGAGTTTTTCCTTCAATTCATACGCGCTGAGAGCAAGCTGCCGGTAACGCAGTGGCAACATTGACGGGCGTTGCTCGCCAGCGAGGCCAAGAGCGGAACGGGCCTGCTCGGGTTTTAAACCGCGCTTTTCCCGCAGCGTGTTCCAAGTGCCGGAGGGAATGCGCTTCAGTTCCTCCAATCGCAAAAACATTGCCTGCGCCGAGACATGGTAGAGATGCGCCAGCGACAAGACCGTCCCAATGGTCGGACGCTCTTTGCCGAGCGCTTGCATGGCATCAGAAAGCCGCCGCGAGACGCCCGTGCGCGGCATGAGCAGGTTCTTGGCAAACGAATCAGCGAATCGCTCCGCTACCATCTTGCCCCAGTGGTCGTGCGTGAAGCTCACGTCCGCGAGGTAGCGCGTAGTCAAGAAGTGGCCGTATTCGTGAGCGAGTGACCAATTGCCCCGCGTCGGCGGGTGGTTGTGGTTGATGGCGATACAAGCACCGAGTTCGTCGTTGCACGCAAACAGCCCACCCACTTTCGGCGGTAGTTTGAGGTAAAACACGCGGACGCCCACCGATTCCTCCAGCAAGGCGCGGAGGTCGGCTATCGGCCCATCACCGACTCCAAACCGGGTGCGTTCCTCGGCGGCGACTTCCTCCCCGCGCTGATCGGGCGTGGCGCCAGGCACTTCCAGCCCATACATGGGCGGAAAGGTGGGACGCATCACCGCCGAGTTGATCTCCTCCAGTTCGACGTAATCGCGGGCGAGGCTCTCCAGTTCCATCGCCGCCGCGATCAATTCGCTCTCCGTCACGTTCTGCTGGCCGGGCGGGAGGCGGAACTGGGGCATGAAAGGCTCTTTGTTCGTCCGCCTGGAAACGAACTCGCTCACGGGACGACCGAACATCTTTGCCATTTCGATGAGTTCGCCCGGCGTCACCCGCCGCTCTCCCTTTTCAATCGCCACGAGCGTCGTCCGCAAGAAGCCAAGTTTCTTGGCCACAGCCTCCTGCGTGAGATCGCGCGCCTTGCGTGCGTCTTTCAACCGTTCGCCTAGCTGGCGGTGGTCGAGTTTACTGAGAAGTTCAGAGTCCATTGTGCGTTAAGAATCAAGCGGCGAGTGCAAGAAAATCGGAATGAATTGCGGACGAAAAGGAACGCCATTCGGCCACATGGCGGCGTAGTAGATTGATGACCGCATCCCGAAAGCCGGTGAGTCGAGTTCAAGTTCGGTCCGCAGCAGGTCCGGCCACTTCGCGCAGAGCGCAGGCCACGGCTCCCTCGATCGCAGACAAACGGCAAGTGCCTCCGCCTGCACTGTAAGCTTCCACAGCGACAGCATTTCAGCTTCGCGCAGCGGACGACGCGGTTGGAAGAGGTCGGTGGAATAGTGCTTCGCGCTGTCGAGCAGCCCAGCAGCATGGAATGAAAGCCTGCGGATGAGGCACGAGGGGCAACAGCCACACTGGGAGTTGGAGTGCTTGTAGTTGGGGAAGCGGTCGCACGAGAAGGACTTTTGCAGCAGTGGCTCAAAGCCGCGGACGCTCGTTGCCGAGAGCATCTGAGCTTTGGTGGAGAGGCTAAACGGATTTGCGATGACGAAAGACCGCGAGAATACAGTACTCACCAGGGTTGCCATGCGGCGAAGGAGGACGGGATGCGTGCCATGACTGTTCTGACTGCCGAAATCAGCGTCATAAACGACTCCACCAGCATCCGGCGCGGCGCGGAGCGAGGGCGTGGCCAGCCGATTGAAAGTCCAGTTGTTGCGAAACCTGAACTCATAGAGCGGACGCGATTCTCCGGGCCTGGTTCTCACAGGCCTGCGAGGGGTATTCCTGCAATTCCCAGGCGTGCTGAAGAAAGTCGTCTGCATGGTCGCGTCCTCAGATTTCTTCATTCAAGCCATCCGCAGTATGCGCCACAGGAGCGGCCTTGGGTGCTCTGGCGGGTAGTCCTTTCGGCGAGCATCTCAGCATTCGGCCTGCCAAATCCCGCACAGCATTCGTCTGAGGGAGCTTCGCCTTGATTGATCCAACAATCATCTGGCTTGCGGCTAGGTTTTTGGTCCGATTGCGTGCGATATAGCCGGTCATGCCGTCGCAGCATCGGCTTTGAGCCATCTGCACGACGAGTTGCTCCGATGCCCCTTGAGGCGTCAACGAACGACCCTCCGTTATGGCAGAGAGCCCCAGCGTATCAACCGCAGCCGCGATGTGCCGGGTC
>Ga0209514_10006633_pt1 | contig 14102 bp, 13 predicted proteins | sample Subgrocontami58m_FD_187452 | JGI IMG/M metagenome (GOLD analysis project Ga0209514, IMG submission 187452) | Subsurface groundwater microbial communities from S. Glens Falls, New York, USA - GMW37 contaminated, 5.8 m (SPAdes) (version 3) | ecosystem: Environmental > Aquatic > Deep subsurface >...
CAATTTTTTAAAAACGCACGGGCGTTATACACTGGAATGATTACCGACGCTTCAATTTCTCTATCCATCTACCCACCCCTTATACCTGCCGCGAGAATACCTAAATAAACCAATCGCGGCAGCTAAATTCATACTTACAAAATATAAAGGAAAGCCAAAAAGCTTGGCAGCTATTCCCCTTATTTTTAATTTTAGAATCTCTAATAAAAAACCTATGCCGGCTAAAGAATAAAAAATAAGCTGTAAATAAAAAAATATGCCATATAAACCGTCGAGAATAAAACAATTCATAACTAATAATCCCGCAAGAAAAAATGTGCTATACCATCTTAATACCTTGTGGCTAAAAAGTTTGAATAAACTAAGTTTATCTAAATGCGTCAGTTCACTTTTAAGTTGGCCTAAAGCATGCAGTCCGGCCATCACAATTCTGATCTTACGTCTAAACTCGGCTCTAAAACTTGGCAATAGACACTCGTAAGATATTGCTTCGGGTGTATAGGCTACGCGGTAACCTTGGCTCATACACATCAAAGGCAAAAATAAATCTTCAGCAGCCGTAGCTTCATTTAAAGGAGCATATAATTTCTTGCGGATGGCAAAATTACAGCCGCTGGCTCCGGCAGCAAGAAAACCAGTCTGCGCTTCTAGCTTTTTAATAAAAAGCTCATATTTCCAATAGGCGCCTTCCGTGGCACTGGTAGGTTTATCCTCGGTAACTATTTTTTTTGCCCCGGCTACACAACCAACTTGGGGATCGAAAAAATAGGCGGCTAACTTTTCCAAATTATCTTCTTTAAATAAAACATCGGCGTCGGAAAAGACTAACACTTCGCCCCGGGCTAAAGCCGCGCCTAAATTTAAGGCTGCCATTTTTCCGCTTCGCTTGGGCAAGCGCTTTAACAAAATACCTTCTTGATTATATTGAGAGACAATTTCATCAGTATGATCTGTGGAGCTATCGGAAATAATGATCACCTCTAATTTTTCCTTAGGATAATGCAGGTGGAGGATATTTTCAATTCTGGCTTTAATCGCGTCTTCTTCATTGTAAGCGGGGATAATTAAAGAAAGGCTGGGATAAAACCCTTCTTTTTTAAGAAAATCTTGTTTTTTGAATAGAGAAAGAAAAAACAGTAGCGTCGGATAACCGATATAAATATAAATTAAGCTAGAGAGAGAAAACCAAAATATAATCTGTAAAATTAAAGGGATAAAATAACTTGTTGTCGCAGGTAGAACAGGAATGAATGTATTGAGGAGTACTGTAGAATTGCCTAAGTAAGCTGGTTTGAAAATACGCCTATCGGTTTTGACCATAAACATTCCCCCTAAGGGTAGCTCTAGCTACTTTAGCTTATTGACCCGATAAGCAATAACAAGTATATATCATAATTTATATATATTAAAGGGTAAATGAGGCTTTTTTGAAAGCGTTTTCTTAAGCGGGAATTATTGAATTTAATTAGTTGCCCCCCATGGAATCGAACCATGATACCAAGATCCAGAATCTTGTGGCCTACCATTAGCCGAGAGGGCAAAATTTACCAGAGATTCTTCCGCATCCACTGATCTGCGCCCTTAAGGGATGCCCAAAGATTATTTAGGTCCTTGCCTACGCCGTCTGCGGCAGAACCTAAACCTTTGGTCGTTTCACAACCACAAATAAGTACAGCAACTAGGAGAAAAAGCGTTATGGATAGAAGCAACATTTTTTTTCTCATGCCCTCTCCTTGTTAATAAATCTATTTAATCTCTTGGTAACACGCTCTTTACCTAAATAATAAATTACTTCAAATAATCCCGGGCCAATAGTTTTACCGGTAAGCGCAACTCTTATAGGATGAATTAAAACTTTGGACTCCACATTAAGTTCTTTTAATACATCCCGGAAAGCCGCTTCAATATTTTCAACGGTAAAATCTTTTAGTCCGTCGAGCCGTTCAAGGAATAATTTAAATTCGCGCGCTAAATCTTTATTTAAATATTTCTCTTGCGCCTTAGGCTCAACCACAACATCCTGAACAAAGAAAAAATCTGCCCAATCCGGAAAATCATTTAAAGTAGTCAGCCGAGCTTGAAATAATTTTAACAGAGAAACGATGTAATTTCTATCAAAATTATCCTTATCAATCGAGCCCTTATCGATAAGCATCGGAATGACTTCATCCGCAAGCTTTTCCGGGTCTTTAGTTTTTAAATACTGGTTATTCATCCAATTAAGTTTATCCATATCTAGAATCGCCGCGGTTTTATTGACGTGTTTAATATCAAAAAGCTTGATTGCTTCATTAATATCGATTACTTCGCGGTTTTCACCCGGCGCCCAGCCAAGTAACAACAAATAATTTACTAATGCCTCCGGTAAAAATCCCATATTGCGGTATTCCGAAATTGCGGTTGCCCCGGTGCGTTTGGAAAGCCGGCCACCTTCCTTGCCCATGATTAAAGGCAAATGCGCGAATTCCGGAATTTTAAATCCTAGGGCTTCATAAAGCATAATTTGCTTTGGCGTATTAGAAATATGATCATCCCCGCGGATAACATGAGTGATATTCATTGCCGCATCATCTACCACGCAGGCAAAATTATAGGTCGGGGTGCCATCGGATTTCATCAACACCTGATCCTTGATATTTTCGGCTTGAAATTCAATTTTGCCGCGGATTAAATCATTAACTTCAATAGTACGCGAATTAACTTTATAAATAATCGCTTGCTTGCCCTCTTTTTCCTCAATATAAGCTTTGCCTTCTTTTAATAATTTCTGCGCCTCTCCCCGGTAAATATCAAATCTCTCGCTTTGATGATATAATTCGTCCCACTTAAACCCCAGCCAATTTAAACTAAATAAAATTTCTTCCAAGAATTCAGGCTTTGAGCGCGCCTGATCGGTATCCTCAATCCTTAAAATAAATTTTCCGCCGGTTGCCCGGGCATAAATCCAATTGAATAAAGCTGTGCGGCCGCCGCCAATATGTAAATTTCCCGTCGGTGAAGGCGCAAAACGAACCCTGATCATTTTAATTTCATCCCTTCTTCTAATGCTTTAATATTTATTTCTACAAGATGCTTCTTACCGCTGGGAGCCATTTCTCCAATAGCTTCCACCACGCTTTTCGCAGCAACGATTTTTTTATGCGCCAAGAAGCAACCCAAAGCCACCATATTGGCAATCCGAATATTGCCTAAGTTTTCCGCGATATCTGTAAAAGGCCGATATATCCCTGGAACGATTGTTTTATTTTCGATTAATGAGCTGTTTGCAATAAGCAGTCCGAATTTAGCAATGCGCTTTTTAAATCTTTCTAACGACGGTTCGTTCAAAACAATTAAGGCATCTGCCTCGGTTACATAGGGAGAACCAATTTCCTCATCCGAAATAACTACCATGCAATGTGCCGTTCCACCACGCACCTCTGCCCCATAAGAAGGCAGCCAAGTCACATGTTTATTTTCGCGCATAGCGCTTTCCGCCAAGATTTTTCCTAACAACATAATCCCCTGGCCGCCAGCGCCGGCAATAATAATTTTTTCTGTCATTTAATCCTGCCTAAAGGAAATTCCTTGCTCATCACATCCCTTACCCACTTTAAAGAATCTTCTGGTGACATCCCCCAATAAGTCGGGCAAGGCGATAACATCTCGACTAATGAAAATCCTATTCCCTCAATTTGATTTTGAAATGCTTGCTTGATCGCTCTTTTGGTTTTAATAACTCCTTGGGGTGAATCAAAAGCCACGCGCTCAACATATTTAACTGCTGGTAATCCCGCTAAAATCTCCGATATTTTTAAAGGATAGCCCTGTAATTTAATATCCCGTCCGCGAGGGCAAGTCGCTGTTTTTTGTCCGGCCAGCGTTGTCGGAGCCATCTGCCCGCCCGTCATGCCATAGATAGCGTTATTAATAAATATACCCGTAATATTTTCTCCGCGGTTAGCCGCGTGAATCGTTTCATTAGTCCCAATCGCCGCCAAATCTCCGTCGCCCTGATAAGTAAAAACAATATTTTGCGGGCGCACTCTTTTAATCGCAGTTGCTACCGCCATAGCCCTACCGTGGGAAGCCTCCGAACAATCAAAGTCCCAATAATCATAAGCCACAACTGCGCAGCCTATAGGAGTAACCCCAATAACTTTTTCCCGAATACCTAATTCATCCACTACTTCTGCCACTAGTCGGTGCGCTATGCCATGGCCGCAACCCGGGCAATAGTGGTTTACAACATCGCGTAGAGATTGGGGACGAGAATATATTTTTTTCATTTGATTAACCTTATAATATCTTCTTCCGAAGGAACTCCGCCGCCTGAACGGCCTAAGAAATCTATTTTTGCCTTACCATTTACCGCTAACTGCACATCCTCTACCATCTGGCCATAAGACATCTCGGCTACTAAAAATTTAGCTGATTGTTTATGGCTTACGATTTCTTGAAAAATTTTCTTAGGAAACGGCCATAAACTAATCGGCCGGATTAAGCCCACTTTTTTTCCTTTCGCCCTTAATTTGTGCATTGCGCTTTTGGCAATGCGCGCCATTGTGCCGTAAGCCACTAAAATAATTTTCGCATCATCTAAATATAGCCCCTCATAACGCTCTTCTTTTTCCTGAATCAGTTTGTATTTTTTCTGTAAGGATAAATTTAATGTCTCAAGATCCCCTTCTTTTAAATGGAAGGATTTTACAATATTGCGCGGCCTATTTTTACAACCAGTCACTGCCCAAGGCTTAGCGTAATTTTTTATTTTTGGCTGTTTAATTTCTAACGGCTCCATCATCTGCCCTAATGTCCCGTCGCCTAAAATCATTACCGGGTTACGGTATTTATCCGCTAAATCAAATCCCAGATACATAAAATCATATGCCTCCTGTACTGACGCAGGCGCGATAACGATACAATGATAATCACCGTGGCCGCCACCACGGGTCGCCTGAAAATAATCTGCCTGCGAAGGCCAGATATTACCCAGCCCTGGCCCTGCGCGCATAATATTTACAATCACCGCCGGAAGCTCGGCTCCCGCAAGATAAGAAATCCCCTCTTGCTTAAGGCTAATGCCAGGGCTAGAAGATGAGGTCATCGCCCGCACCCCAGTAGCTGCCGCGCCATAAACCATATTTATTGCGGCAAGCTCTGACTCGGCCTGAATAAAAACGCCTCCACTGTCCGGCATATGCGTAGACATAAAGCTGGGTATTTCATTCTGTGGAGTAATCGGGTAGCCGGCATAAAAACGGCAACCAGCTTGAATTGCCCCCTCGGCAATCGCTTCATTCCCGGTCATTAAAATTTTTTCTTTTTTCATAGCTCTATTATTTCGATGCAGGCATCCGGACAAATCACGGCACACATGGCACAACCAATACACTGGGCGCCATCTTTAAATTTAGCCGCTTTTACGCCCCGGCGACTTAACTTTTGTTCGACCGTAAGAGACTTCTTAGGGCAAACACTTAAGCATAAAAGGCAACCCTTGCATCTTTCCTGATTAATTTTAACTTTTGTCATTTTTTAATTATATTGCTAAATTATATCATTTATACTATATCTTACGTCTATATTGTCATTCTGAGGAGCCCGCACCGCCTGCGGTAAAGGGCGACGAAGAATCTATCTTCTAAACAGATTCTTCACCCCGCCTCTGGCGGGGTTCAGAATGACATGAAGTTATATCGTTGCCTTTATTTTATCAAATATTCCTTGAGGTGTTAACCCATATTTTTCCAATAAAAGATCTCTCTTGCCATGTGAAATAAATGCGCAAGGAAGCCCGATTCTTGTCACAGGCCTATTTAGACTTTCCGCTACGGCACTGCCAAAACCTGCGTCAAGAATCCCCTCTTCTATCGTAAATATATGTTTTGATTTTGCGCTAAAAGTATCAAATAATTCCTTATCTAAAGGCTTAACAAATCTAGCATTAATTAAAGTGCCGTGTAAATTTTCCTTAGCTAATAAATCTAACGCTTCTTGCGCCGGGGCAACCATGCTGCCTAAAGCAATAACCACAAAATCGTTTCCCTCTTTTAATATTTCCGCCTTACCCAGCTCAACGGGGGCTTTAGTTCTTTGGTCAATTAATGCTTTACCTCTGGGATACCTAATCGCAACCGGCTTACCCAACAATAAAGCAAATTCTAACATCATCTCTAACTCTGCCGCAGAAGATGGCGCCATGATATTCAAATTTGGCACGCTCCTTAAAAAACTAATATCGAATATCCCCTGATGCGTTACTCCGTCCTCGCCCACAATTCCCGCGCGATCGACCGCAAACACCACCGCCGTGTCTTGTAAGGCCACATCCTCGATAATCTGATCATAGGCACGCTGTAAAAATGTAGAATAAATTGCTACCACAGGTTTCAAGCCCTGGCGCGCTAGCCCCGAGGCAAAACATACTGCGTGGCCTTCGGCAATGCCACAATCGAAAAGTCTTTCTGGGTAAGCATCATGAAATTTATCTAAACCTGTTCCTTCCGGCATCGCTGCCGTCACGGCAATTATTTTTTGATCTTTGCCCCCCAGCTCAACTAATTTTTTACCAAAAACTTCCGTGTAAGTAGCGGGAAGCGAACACCCTTTAGTTAAGGAAGAGCCATCATTAACATCAAATGGCCCCAAGCCATGAAACCTTACCGGATCTACTTCTGCCGGTAAATAACCCTTGCCTTTTTTTGTAACCACGTGCAACAGGCGCGGCCCCGGAGTGCTAGTTATATTTTTTATAGTATGAATAAGCGTATTAATATTGTGCCCGTCGATAGGGCCAAAATAACGAAAGCCTAATTCTTCAAAAAGCATCCCCGGTATAAATAACCCTTTCAGGCTTTCTTCAAATCTATTCATCAGCTTAACTACGCGGTTACCTTTAGGCAGGCGGGTTGCCGCGAAACGCTCGAGAGAATCGCGGAAACGATTATATATCGGAAGTGAAATTATTTTATTTAAATAGTTACTGATTGCCCCTACATTCGGGGCAATGCTTAACTCATTAGTATTTAAAACTACAAGGATATCTTTTTTATGATGGCCAACATTATTAAGCCCTTCGAAACACAAGCCTCCGCTTAAAGAACCATCGCCGATAACTGCCGCTACCCGAAAACGCTCTTGCCTAGGCAAATAATCCCGCGCGCAAGCTAAACCAAAAGCCAGCGACACCGCGCTTGAGCTATGCCCGGTAGTAAACGGGTCATACACCGATTCATCTTTAGAAGGAAATCCACTTAAGCCTTGATATTGACGTAAAGAAGAGAAATTTTTATTGCGGCCGGTAATAATTTTATGCGCGTAAGCCTGATGCCCGACATCCCAGATAATTTTATCTTTAGGCGTATCTAAACAATAGTGTAGCGCGATGGCTAAATCGACGGCGCCTAGACTGGAAGCAAGATGCCCCCCATTAGAAGCCACGACCTCCACCATCCGCTCTCTAATTTCTGCGGCTAGAAGAGTGAGTTGCTCAAGAGTAAATTTTCTTAAGTCCTGCGGGGAATTTATTTTATCTAAAAGCATTTATTCTTCTTTTTCGTCCTCAAATTTATCGAGTGAAAATTTTCCGTCTTTTTTCATTAATAATTCTACTTTACGCTGGGCGTCATTTAAAGTAGCGGCGCAGGATTGCGCAAGCTTAACCCCTTCTTCGTATTTTTTAAGCGATTCCCCCAGAGTGAGTTTTCCGCCGGAAAGCTCTTCGACAATTTTTTGCAGCTTTTTTAAATCCTCTTCAAAATTTTGCTTTTGTATCGCCATCTTTTATTACCTCCTGGACAGCGCTTATATAGGCGCCTTTATTTAAAATAGTTTTTAGCTGGTCGCCGACTTTAATCTCGGCGGCGTCTTTAATAATTTCGGAATCTAAAACACGCATGCTTAAGCTATATCCGCGCGCTAAAACCGCCAGTGGACTTAGCGCGCCTAGTCTTTTAATGTAAGAGTTAGAACGTTCGTAGACAATATTTAAATGTTGGCGCATATTATTATGGACACTCGCGGTTAATTCATCTAGTTGCTGTTGTTTTTCTAATAAACGATCTAACGGGCTCTTCAGCGTGTTTCTTAGCGCCACTAAATTGTGGTGCAGGTGGTTAATTATTTCAGAAACTTCAAATTGCATATCATGTTTGGCCGCATCGATCTGGGCAAGCAGTGCATTTTTCTTATCCACAATAATTTTTGCTGCTGCTGACGGGGTTTCCACAAATACGTCCGCCACTAAATCTGAAATCGTAACATTGATCTGATGCCCGACTGCGGAAACCGTAGGTATGGCAGATTTATAAATACTGCGCGCCACCACTTCTTCATTAAACGCCCAGAGGTCTTCAACGCTCCCTCCTCCGCGGCTAATAATTATCATATCGACATTTTTAAATTCATTAAACTCATCAATTGCCAAAGCGATTTCTTTAGCCGATCCCTCTCCTTGCACGCGGCAAGAACGAATTACTACATCGACGCAAGGGCAACCGCGCTTTAAAATCTGTAAAATATCTCTCACCGCAGCCCCGGCACTAGATGTAACAATACCCACGGTAAAGGGCATTAACGGCAACTCTTTTTTATGCGCGGCCTCAAACAGGCCTTCTTTTAATAGCTTATTCTTTAACTGCTCAAAGGCCAGCTGTTGCGCGCCCACGCCTTTAGGCTCAATACGCTCAACAATTAATTGATAGTTGCCTCGAGGCGGATAAACATCAATCTTACCAAAACAAATTACCTTTTGCCCATCTTCAAGTTTAAATCTTAACTGGCTATTTGCTCTGGCAAACATCGCCGCCGCCAACACCGCGTCTTTATCTTTTAAAGAAAAATAAAAATGCCCTGATGTGGCCGCTTTGAAATTAGAAACCTCTCCTTCTATCCAAACTTCGGCAAAGGTATTTTCTAAAATTAATTTTATGTCCTGGGTAACCTCGGATACGCTATAGATTCGCCGAGATTTATCGATTAAGGTTTCCGGCATATTATTTACTTAAAATCATATTTTCCGTTTGCGCAACAAGCGCTTTTTCCTGTACCTCAACCACCACAGGTTCTGGTTTAGGTTTATTTTTAAATATAATTAAAGTTACTGAATACGGCTTAACCGATAACTCTTCTTTATAAATATCACTAATCTCTATTTCTTTTTCTTCGGGCGTAAAGCCACAATCATTGCCACAGGAAGAATCAATGCTATATTTTTGATAAACATAATTCCCTCTTAGATTCTTTATATTCAGATTAAAAATACGCGGCGATTCTTTAAATTTCGAAGCCTGTTCCGAAAGCTGACGCGCTTTTTTGAGTAAATTTTCTACTTTGCGATTGCGCAAATTTAAAGCGCTGATATTGGCGCCTTTGGCTAAAACCTTGACCAGCCCAGAAGATTTAATAAAATTTAATAAAATCTTTCTTTGGCCTTCATTTAAAGATGCGATATTTTTCGAAAGAAAATTTCTGGCAATCTCGGGATCGATATAGTTGTAGACCAATAGAACCAACTCGTCTTGCGCCTTCGTCGCAATCATACCGAGAAATTCATCTTCATTTTTTATAGGAACAGTTAACATATTCTCATCAAGCCGCCCGAGCATCCTAAATACGCTATAGATTGATTTCGGCCCACCCTTATATTCCGAAGCCTCATGATCAAACCAAAAAGCTCCCATATTCCTAATTAAACCTTCTTTCTCATTATCAAAATCTTCCAAACAAAAGTATACCTGATAATCTATCCCTAAATTAAACATATTCTTCAGGCGGCTAGGAATGTAGCTAGAGGCAATATACGAATTTTTTCCGCGCTCTGGAATAAGATTCAACTCCCGGTCAAAATTCCACTCGTCAATAATTAACGGGGTGTTACCCTGGAAATTAAAATAGGTTAGCCAATCACGGATTAAATTCGCGGGGTTCTTTTTATAGGTCGTCGCATCTTGATCTCGGCTAGGGCTAGTAGAATAACTATGCCAACTAATAAAGTCTATCGGCAAATGATACACATAACAAAACTTTATCCATTCATAAATCAAGCTTCTTTCCGGAGTAATAATTGTATTGCCTTCGAGATTTTGAAACCAACAACTTGAGCCCGGTCCCCCGATAGATATATGCGTTTTTGTTTCAGCCTCCAGCTCCTGCACGCACTCGGCCACTGCGCGATACATATTAAGATATTCCTGTTTTCTGCCTAAGAAAAAATCTTCTAAATCCGGCGCGCTCCAAACTTCATACCAAATATTATATTTTTTCTCGCAGCTTAAAAACTTAATATGCCGCTTAATCAACTCCTTAAACGCCTTTAAATCCCAAGGAGGACTGTTTTTATCTAAAACCTTACCTAACCCAGCAGGCGTGCCAAAAATATCCAATAAAACAATACCTCCGGCATCACTGATATCTTTAATAATTTTTTCATAATTAGCTAATAATTTATCCTGTGAATCTTTATCGAAAGCTTTCTGATGAATCTCCCACAAATCATACTGCAAGCGGAAAATACCTTTAAAACCGATATCCTTGCCCCAGGTTGCAATAACTTTTTCTGCGGCTAGTCCTTGCGGCCAGGTATTACTCCGGCTAATGCCGCGCCCACTTAAATCAATACTCGGCTTAAATATCTTAGGTAGTGCTGTAGTAGCCGCGGCAAAATCAATGTTGGCCTCAATAATGTCGTTTTGGGCGTAGGCCGTAGACCGTAGACCGTAGACCGCCGATAGTAAAAATAATACTATAAACAACCTAAGCGCTTTCATTTATATTAACTTCCTTTGTATTCTTTCAATCGACCTTGCCTTGCCGGTACTTTCATCAATATCCACCACTGCCCCGTGCAACTGCACATTACCTTCGGCAACTTCAAACTTTGTCGGCAGGCACGTCAAGAACCGATGTAAAACATTATCCACTCTTCTGCCAATCACGGAATCATACGGCCCGGTCATGCCTACATCAGTAATATAAGCTGTGCCGTTAGGCAGAATTTTTTCATCGGCAGTCTGAATATGCGTATGTGTCCCGAGTACCGCAGAAACTTTGCCATCTAAATACCAGCCCAGGGCCACTTTTTCTGAAGTCGCCTCGGCATGAATATCGACAATAATAATTTTAGTTTGCTTAATTAAATCTTCGTAAGCTGCGAGTGCTGATTTAAACGGACACTCAATGGGATCCATAAAAACCCGTCCGTTAAGATTGACTACGCCGACTTTTAGATTATTCACATTAAACAAATTCCACCCTGCTCCAGGAGCGCCGCTAGGATAATTTGCCGGACGAACAATACGGTCGTCAGAATTAACCAACTCTTCGGTTCCCGCTTTTTTCCAAATATGATCACCTGAAGTTAAAACATTAACCCCCGCATCAAACAATTCTTTAACTGTGCTCGGGGTAATCCCGGAGCCGCCGGCGATATTTTCCGCATTAGCAATGACGAAACTTAAACCCAGTTCTTTTTTTAGGCCGGGTAAAAGTTTTGCGATCGCATTGCGGCCCGGAGAGCCAACTACATCACCAATAAACAATATTTTCATTTTATTTTGCGTACTCTATTGCCCGGGTTTCACGAATAACCGTAACTTTAATCTGCCCCGGGTATTCCATGCCTTCTTCGATTTTCTTACGGATCTCGCGCGCCAGATTTACCGCTTCCGCATCGGCAATTTTTTCCGGCTGAACAATAATCCGGATTTCGCGGCCAGCCTGGATAGCAAAAGATTTTTCAACGCCCTTAAACACATTAGCAATAGACTCTAATTTTTCTAATCTCTTAATATAAGTTTCTAATGTTTCACGACGCGCTCCTGGACGGGCAGCGCTAATAGCGTCTGCCGCTACAGCTAAAACCGCGTAGATACTTTGCGGCGCGGTTTCTTCATGGTGCGCTTCAATCGCGTGCACTACTTCCGGTGACTCATTATATTTTTTCGCTAAATCTGCGCCGAGCTTCGCATGCGTGCCTTCAACTTGATGATCAACCGCTTTACCAATATCGTGCAACAGCCCAATGCGCCGAGATAATTTAAAATCTAAACCGATCTCGGATGCCATCATACCCATTAGATACGATGCTTCTTTAGAATGCTGTAAAGCATTCTGGCCAAAACTGGTACGATATCTTAAGCGCCCCAACAATTTAATTAATTCCGGGTGTAAATTATTTACTCCCGCCTCAAATGCCGCGCGTTCGCCTTCTTCGCGGATTTTTTCATCCATTTCTTTTTTAGTTTTTTCAACTATCTCTTCAATTCTGCCCGGATGAATCCTACCGTCGGCAATTAATTTTTCTAAAGATAACCGCGCAATTTCGCGTCTTACCGTATCAAAGGCAGACAAAGTTACTGCCTCCGGAGTATCATCGATAATCACATCAACTCCGGTTGCCATTTCTAAAGCACGAATATTTCTTCCTTCGCGGCCAATAACTCGGCCTTTCATTTCGTCATTAGGCAGATTAACTACGCTTACCGTCGATTCAACTGTATGTTCCGCGGCACAACGCTGGATTGCCAAGCTAATAATTTCGCGCGCTTTCTTATCTGAAGTACTGCGCACTTCTTCTTCCTGCCTTCTAATCAACGCGGCTTTTTCATTACCTAATTCTTCGCTTAAACGGTTTAAGAGAATTTGCTTAGCCTCTTCCGCGGATAAAGAAGAAATTTTCTGTAATCTTTCTTTTTCCTCGGTAAGAATACCCTGCAATTGCACATCTTTTGCTTTAATCGTCTCTTCTTGTTTGACTAAATTCTGCACACGGGTATTAATTTCTTTTTCTTTAGTTTCCAAAAGATCAAGCCTGCGGTCAATATTTTCTTCTTTCTGCATCAGGCGCTTTTCTAAATTTGTAACCTCGAGCTTCCTATCCTTAGTCTCGCGCTCAAAATCCTGGCGCATGCGGTACATTAAATCTTTTGCTTCGAGCTCTGCTTCGCGGCGCTTATCAGATGCCTCTTTTTTGGCCTGTTCCATAATATGGCGCACTTGAGTTTCCGCATCTTTTATCTTTTTTTCCGCTATATAGCGCCTAAACAAAAACCCGACAGCTCCTGCAATAATTGCAATCGCCACAAAAAAACTTATGTTTAACATTTGCTTTGCCTCCTAATTATGTTTCTTTAGATATTACGCAAAGATGACCCGATTAACACTTACATCGTGGTCGGCGACTGGAACAGAAGGGATGATTTGAAAGTCAAAAGCTAGGCCTACAGAAGTGGTATTAGAAGTAAGTTTACCCAAAAAGCGGTCATAATAACCCTTGCCCCGGCCTAAACGCCTGCCTTTTTTATCAAAACACAAACCCGGGACAACAACCAAATCCAGATTCTCTGAATCAATTTTCTGCTCGATAACCGGCTCCATGATCCCATAAGGGCCGCGAGAGAGTTTTGTACTATGGGCTAATAAACACGCTTCAAGAGTTCTATTTTCTCGACAAATGGGCACCACAATAATTTTACCTAGTTTTTGCGCTTCTTTAATCATTTCTTTTGTTTCAACTTCGCCGCCGATAGCAATGTAAAACATCACCATCTTTGCTTTATGAAAAGCCGGCATCCTAAAAAGCACGTCCTTAATCTTCTTGCTTTTTAGGCTTGACTCCTTTCTAGTTTGTCCTTTTAATTCCTTAATAATTTTACTACGCAGTAATTTCTTTGTCAATAACAGTGATTCGCTCATAGTTAATGATGGTGTTCGTCGTGGCTATGAGGCTTATCCGCAAATGGAACAGGCAGGCCCTGCTTGGTGTAATAATCTTTGAGCGCGCTCCTTAGCGCCTCTTCTGCCAACACCGAACAATGCATTTTTACCGCAGGCAAACCTCCCAAAGCATCCGCCACTGCCTTATTAGAAATCGTCAACGCCTCTTCAATGGTTTTTCCTTTAACCATCTCGGTAACCATGGAGCTGGTGCTGATTGCGGCACCGCATCCGAAGGTCTTAAATTTTGCATCCACAATCATGTCTCCTTCCACCTTGATGTACATCTTCATAATGTCCCCACAGATAGGATTGCCGACAGTGCCTATGCCACTTGCGTCGGGAATCTCTCCGACATTGTGCGGGTGCATGAAATGCTGCATGACCTTTTCCGAATAGGGCTGCTC
>Ga0209514_10006640_pt1 | contig 14093 bp, 9 predicted proteins | sample Subgrocontami58m_FD_187452 | JGI IMG/M metagenome (GOLD analysis project Ga0209514, IMG submission 187452) | Subsurface groundwater microbial communities from S. Glens Falls, New York, USA - GMW37 contaminated, 5.8 m (SPAdes) (version 3) | ecosystem: Environmental > Aquatic > Deep subsurface >...
TGAAAGAATTGCTTCGGGGCTTGGAGGGAAGCCGCAGTGCAGCGACTTGGAGGACAATGACGGCGACGGAAAAACTGATTATCCTGATGATTCTAATTGCGAGAGCATCTTAGATGAGAGCGAGGGAGTTGAGATAGTTGAAGACACTAAAGAAGATAAAATTGATGAGGCTGGCGCGGTGAAAATATTCGGCGTTGATTCAAAGAAATTTGTGTTCTTTATGTTTATCAGCGTTTTAATTGTTGGGATAATTATAATGGTTGCTCTTATCTTGAAAGTTATGAACAGAAGGAAGTCTTTGAAGGAGTTGGGGAGGATGGTGGATTTGAGGGTTGGGCATTGATGACAAGATAGTAAAAAAAAATGGAGAAATATAAATTAGATTTGGAAGATGAGTGGAAATTTATTCAGTCTGAGACGCATAGAGAGGGGTTTTCTGCTAAAAGTGCTTTGAGAAGAGAATTAGTTTTTTGTATGCAGATTCTTTTATCTAATATTGAAGAGGAATATCAAAAGTTAATTTATTTGAAGACGAAGGAACTTTATTTGAGTTTATTGTAATAATATTTTGATAAATAAGCTTTTTGGGAAAAATAAAAAATAATTAATTAATTGCTTTTTTAATTTCTTCAATGTTGTTGGCTACTTCAGAGCCTTTTTTTGTTAGTTTTATCAGCTTGATTCTGCCTTGCTTTTCAAACTGCACAAGGTCTAATCTTTCTAAGGTTTGCAGGATTTTAACTGCGTGGCTGTATGTGCAGTCAACTTCTTTTGCGAGAATTGAGCCGTATCTTGCCCTGCTTAATTTTTTCAAAGCGACCAGCATTAAAGCTGGTTTTCTTCTGAAAAACACGTCAAAATTGTCTTTTTCTTTTGGTGTCATGTTATATGTTTTACAACCTATATATTCAATCAATTATATTGCTTTTAAGCTTTTCTGTGGAAATGTTATCTAAAAGAGTAGTTATTTTACTTCACTAAAAGGGAGTTTAGTAATTTGGGGATAGTAAGATTTTTAATAAAGAATAATTTGTGGTTTTTATGGAGTTAGTTGAATTGATTAGTGTTTGGGAAGGGAATTTTGGTTTTGATGCTGTTGGTGAAACGAAGGAAAAATATTTTGGATTTCTACGCAGGCAGTTGACGAAACACAGGGAATATGATTTGAATTTTAGGAAGGTAAACGGAAGGGGAAATGGACTTACGAGATTTCCTTGGGCAGATTATTTGATTGATAGACTTTTATTATTTTCTTATATTATTGGGGATACCCCAATAGTTGTTGACTTTGATGGGAGAGTAAGGAGAATTGGATATGGTGATGGGGTTTTGAAGCCCGTTGAATTGAGGACAGAGGATTTGAGGTTATTGTCTGGAAAAAATATTGGGGTGAATAAACAATATGAGGAATATAGAACTGACATGAGGCTTTTTAGATTGTATAACCGGACAAGTTTGAGAAGATACAAAAAAACTTTTAGGGAGAAGTGGCAGGGGTGGGGGCAGGCGATAGACGAGATTGGGCGAGATAAAGATGTTGTGAGGTTTTTTGGGAGAGAGGTTTCTTATGAGGGAGATGTTTGTTGGAGCACTAATGGATATTGCTCTTCGCAGGGTAAAGTTTAAGATACAACACAATTATTAACACTAGTTAAAAATTTTCAATCTTTAAATTGGAGTTTCGATGCGGGAGATTTTTCACGGCACAATCATAAAACCGAAACTGACTTAAAGAGCTTTGTGATTATTGATAACTGAATATGATAAGAAGTTTTTTAGTATTAGATTATGTTAATAATGTTTGATAATGATATGAATCTTGAGATTGCTAAGATTTAAATTCTACAAGATGTTAGGGATTTTATGGCAGTAAGAAAGAAATTGCGAATTTTGGCGGCGTCGGATTTGCATGGGGATTCAAGACTTTGCAGGAGACTGGCGCAGAAGGCGGAAGATGAAGGTGTTGATTTAGTTGTGCTTTGCGGGGATTTGACTGGGCATGCTGACAGCAGTGATTTGATAAAGCCGTTTAAGGAGAAAAATCAGAAAGTTCTTTTGCTGCCGGGGAACTGGGATTCTTTTGCGACGACGGATTTTTTGGCGCAGTTGTACGGGGTTAAAAATATCCATGGGTATTCTGCAGTTTATGAAGGGGTCGGGTTTTTTGGGGCAGGGAGCACTTCTGTTACTATGGGACCGAGGTCTGGAGTGAGCGAGAAAGAATTAATGGAGACACTTGACAAGGCACATGCTGGTTTGAAGGGCATTGAAAAGAAAGTTATGCTGACGCATATGCATCCTGCCGGCGGGAAAACTGAAAAAATTGTCGGTGGACCTGGAGGAAGTCAGGCGATAAGAATGGCGATAAAAAAATTTAAGCCGGATTTGCTATTGCACGGGCATATTCATGAAACTTTTGGGAGTGAGGATGTTATTTATGGGACTAAGGTTGTTAATGTGGGGAGAGAGGGGAAGATTTTGGAGATTTGATGTTTTATGGAAAATTTTGGATGGAGAGGGGAGAGTTTGGTTAGTTTTTTGCGGGGTTTTTTTAAAGGGCGTTAGGGGCTTGGGGTTTTTTGCGAGGGATTTTTGAATTATGATAGTGGTGAAGGGGGTTTTGGAGTTGTGTTTTTTAACTTTTGGGCGGGGTTTTTTAAATTGATTATTATGAATTTGCCGCAATGAGATGTGAGGCGCGAAGCGCCGAACGCGCCCGAGGTTTTTGGTTTTATCGTCGGGAGAAGGGCGGTTAATTGATATTAAACGTAATTGGATAATTGAAAAAGAAGCGAAAGGGGATACAAAATTTTTGTTCCAGAATTCCGTTTAAACAACCTGACAAATTACGCTATTCGGCGTTTAATCTTTTTTAAACGCAATTACCTATCTAATAAAAATTTATGTTCATTCATAAATTTGTCAAATAATTTATATTTACCCATTAACCATAATGGTTCATCTAATTGACAAGGATATATCTCTGTATTTTCTAAAACTATAATCCATCCATTTTGACATCTTTCTATTATTTTTTTGTTAATTTTAGAATTCAAATTCTGGTTAAATAATATCTTGTAGCTAAGTCTAGCAGTATGGATATCTATTGGGATAGGTATCTTATCCATATTAGACAACTTAACTCCTGCAGTTTCATCTACTATTCTTAACCAAAGAGGCTTTATTTTAAGGCCTCCTAAATTAGGATATAGACTTTTATTATCTTCAATGTAATCGCTTATCTTTAAAGCATCAAAGTTGAAATTCTTTAATAGATTACTCAACTTATAATCAAAGCCTTTAAGGTTCAAACATATTCTAAACCATATATCTGCATCTTTTCTTGGCCACTTATCTTTTAACTCTGCAAAAACATCTTCTAATTCTTCTTCTCTATGATTTATAACATTTTCAGGATCAAGAACCCATTTAGTTTGGGGGTTCATGTAAATATTGTAGGTCATCTTATGAAGTTTTTCAGCTTCCCTCATTACACTTAGCACGACTGTTAAGGTCATATATCTTAGGTGCTCTTCTGAGCCTCTTTCCATACCTTTTGGCATCGTTATCTCTTCAGGAAAATGAACCTTAGAAAAAACGCCCCCCTTATTCTTAAATTCTTCAAATATACTTTTAGCTATATCTCTGCTTTTCTCAATATCTATTTGGTTTTCAACATCCCCTAATTGTTGAGTAATTACAGGGACTTTTATACTTCCATCTGGATTAAATTCAAGCATTATTTTCTATGATGTTATTATTATTTAAATACTTTTGAAATGGATATAGTATACTTAAAGGGATGAATATATAAATATCTGTTTTAATTTATCGTAATGTTTCAACGACAACGCGGGAAATAAAATCTTTTGGCATATGCTTACTGACAAATAAAAGTTCAACGCCAATTACGTTTCCTTCTGCATCAAGATTTAGGATTGTATTTTTGTCAATGATTTTTGTTTTATGAAACTTCTTATCAGTAAGTTTGATGTACATTGCATCTGCTTCTGGGTCATATGTTAATCTCATAGTGAATATAAAGTGATTACTTTTATATAACTTTTTGCGGGGACAAATTTATAAGTCTGAAAAACTAGTCTAAATCATGAATTATAGAGGCGAGAAAAGAGGGTTGAGAGATAGATTTGTCAGCTTGAAGAATTACGAATATTATTATTTTTTTGCAGGGGGTTTTGTTTTGCTTTTCGCTTTTGTCTTGCTGTTGGTTTTGTTTTTTCCTGCAGAGATGGTTTTACTTACGCCGCCGGCTAATGCAGTGAATGTTTCGGGGTGCGTTGATTTGAATGTTGATAACAGGTATTATGTTTTGAACAACAGCTTAATTGTTAGAGGGGATGCTAATCAGAGAGATTGTCTTGTTATTTCTGGCGATAATATAACGCTGGACGGACTGTATAATGAATTGTTTTTTAACGGTTCTTCGCCGGGGTTTGCGGGAGTTTTAGTTACAGGAAATAATGCTGTTGTGAAAGATTTGAATGTTTCTTTGTTTCATCAGGGCGTGAAAATTTTAGATTCTATCGGCGGAAGAGTTGAAAATGTTAATTTATTTAATAACACAAATTATGGAATTTATTTAAGCAATGCGAATTCTACGACGATTGATTCTAATAGAGTTGAACTTAGCATTTATGGGATTTTTTCCAGCTTGGGAAGGAATAATATTATTAGAAATAATTTGTTGATAGGAGGAACTGCTGCATCTCCGAATTCGCCGGGAATTTATGGAATTTCTTTTGTTAATAGCTCCAATAATTTTGCAGACTCAAATGAAATATTGTTCCACGAAAAAGCAGTTTTTGTCACTGGGAACAGCGGCGGGAATGTTATTAATCTGACGAGGATATATCTTCCTGTGCAGAATGGTTATTTTTTTCCAGATAATTCGGGGAGCAATTATATTTTTGGCGGTTTTGTTGACGGTTCGTCGCGGAGTGCTATTCTTGTGAGGAGTGGCGGGAATTTGGCTTTTGAAAATGTAAGCGTTATAAGAACATATGGGTCATATTATGATTTTGAATTTGGAAGTGTATCTTCTAATGAAGCTCACTTTAAAGATATGAAAATAGGAAGATATAATTTTGGAAATAGCGGGGGAATTGTCAGCTTTGAGAAAACAGGATCTGGACGAATAAGGTTTTTGCAGAACATCAATGGAAGCGGGGCAAACTTTAGCGACGACGTTAAAATAGGGAATAATTTTGCAGAGGTGAAATCTGAAAACAATAGGGGATTGAATAAGTCTGCGGAAATCAGACTTGACGGATCTTCTGGATTGAACAATTCAATTATTTTGAGGAATGGACAGCAGTGCTCTTCAATAATATGCTCTAATTTGACTTTTAGCGGGACGAGTGCGGTTTTTAATGTTTCATATTGGACTAATTACAGCATCGGGCAGGGCAATCAATCGTCTTCTTCGTTTTCAATAGCAATTAATGAACCTGACGAGGGAGACGTTTACAGAAATAACAGCTTCCCTGTTACATTTGAGGTTGTGCTTAATTCCGACGGAAGAGTTAATTACACTTTGAACCGGGGGGCAACAAATACGACGATGAATTCAACTGACAACAGGACATTTACTAAATTAATAAACAGCCTGGGCAATGGAAATTATGTGTTTACTGCTTATGCCCAATTTTTTGCGAACAATACTTTATTGCAGAGGAGCGTTAATTTCAGCGTTAATTTGAGCCAGCAAAATCCTCCGACAAATGCGAGTTCAGGAAGCAACACGAATACAAACACAAATAATTCAGTAAATAATACAATTAACCAGAATCAAGGCACGACGGCAAACAACACTAATGTTAATTTGAATACTACGAGCGGCGGCACCAGCGGGGCAAAGAAGGACAAAGTTGAATTGAAGGATATTGCTTTCTGGCTTGTTGTTTCTGTGATTGTTATTTTAATATTAATTTTGGGAATTGTTATATTCAGGAAGATAAAAGACAGGAAAGTTAAAGATGCGAATAATTTAAATATGAGAAGGGGTTACAATTTTAATGTGCCGAGAGCAAGTTATAATTTAAGATGAGATTGTCAAAGATTTTTAAAAAAAGGGAAATTGTCTTTTTTATTTTGATTGCGGTTTTGATATTGGGGGGGATTTTTTATTTGGTTTTTATTGGGGAGGAGGATGTTGCATTGCAGCCGGAGGCTGTTTGTGTTGACGGGGATACTGATGGGTATGGGGTTGATCCTAATTCGGGGATAATTAATGGGTGCTTGAATGAGGGGAATGACTGCGACGATGGGAATGCTAATGTGAATCCGGGGGCGGCGGAAGTTTGCGGGGATGGGGTAGATAATGACTGCGATGGAGGGATTGATGAAGGTTGCGGCGAAATAGAAACTTCAAAGCTTAGTGTTCAGATTGATGAAGGGAAGATTATTAGTATTATGGACAAACAAGAAAGGTTTACAATAATTAATTCAAATCCGGATACATGGTATTTGTCTTTAACCGATTTATCTAATTTTGCTTATGATTCTAAAAACTCTCCTCAAGATTTGCATTGTCTTGGGCCTACAGCTTCTTCTATATCTCCGAGGGATATTACTTATGAATGGACTGGATGTTATGTTACAAATCCTTCAAAGACGTTTAGTGTTAAACTAATCTTTCAAGCTGATGAAGGTTCTTCTGATTTAAGGCTTAGTTACGATATAGATTCTTCTTTAATGGATGATTATGGAATCTTTTATATGATATATTATTTTTCATTTGGAGATATGCAAGGTCAAAATATGCATACTTTTTATCCAAGAGATTCTGGCTGGTATTTTAAGAACCCTCATATAAATAGACTTGGAACCGGAGTTGCCCCTGCTTTTCAAGGAAGTCTTATAAAAGGAAGTATAGATCCTGTAGAAGGATTAAGTCTTGAGAATGATTTTTACACTTATTATACTTGGTATGATAATGGGGAAGGTTTGGCAGTATTGTATGATGAACGCATTGAAACATTATTTAATACATATTTTCTTGGTGACGGGAGCAATTTTAGAATAGGAATGCTTCAATTTTTTCCTAATGATAACTTAGCACGACAAAGCCCGAAGAGCAGTGCTGATATTATTTTTAAACCATTTAAATCAAGAGGGAATAAAGACGGGTGGATTGATTACGCTAAAGACTATAGAAATTATCTTTGGAGCAAGCCGTTATTTCAATATGAAAATGGTAAGCAGTGGCTTTTTGAAAGAACCGATGTTCCTGAAAAATACAAAGATTTAGACTTTATTGCTATTCAAAGTACACCCTATAATTTTCAAAGTATTTTACCTGCTACTATGAATTTTAATGATATGGATATTGAAATTAATTCATGGCAGGCTATTAGAGATTATTACACTTTAAATGGAAAACGACCAAATATAGCTGTATTCTATTTTCATTGGTATGGGAATGGAGCTAATGGGTGGGGCGAATATATAATCCCTGTTAATCTTGAATATCTGTTTGATGGATTGAAATCTATCGGAATGCAAATAGCATTATATTTACATTCACATGCAGTTTCTACAAACAATCAATTTTATCAATCCGAAAATATGGACAATTATATTAGAAAAGATTATTTGCAAAATTCAATTACCTTTGGAGACCCAACACTTAGGACTATGGATGTTTCACGTAGGACCAATCCGAATGATGTATACCCATTTTTTGTTAATCATTTGGCATCAAGAATTAATGCGGTAAATTCATTGATGTCTATAGGCCTTATTGATGGGCTTTATTTTGACAACCCTTCTTTTTTGCCAAATTATAATCTTGCGCATAATCATCATGATTATGGATATGGCAGTTATGCATTTTCTGATTTTGTCAGCTTAATAAATGGTGTTGTTGGAGGGAAACTAAGTGATGTTTGGAGTCAGCAGGAAAGAGGAAAAATTATTTTTGCGCAAGCAGATACTGTGGCTCCTGTATGCGAGTTTATTGACAATTTTTATGGGTTTAGCAACCCTGAAGATGTTGGGTGTGTTCCTTTTTCTCATATGCTTCTGCATGGAAAAGTAATGACTGGAAATGGTCCTAACTTTTTTGACTGGACAAGTGTAGCAATTTATGGAATCTCTTCTGCAAGAACTTTGAAAGCAGATACTGCATTGTCTCTTATTGGGCTTGGAAAAATCCCTGCAAATTTTCAGGCAATGCCTAATGGAAATTATAACTTTCAATTTAATGATCCTTATTTACAACAGGAGGTTCAAAAGAAGGAAGATTATTTCAAATATATTGTAATGAATATTAGATCTAATATGGAACTCGGCAAGAAATATTTAGTTTTTGGGATAATGGAAGAGCCACTTCAAGATGTTGTTGTTGATTTTGAGCAAATAAGCACATTTAATCCAGACAGCCAGCTTCTTTATAATTACCCTATTCCTGCTGTCGTTAGTTCAGTTTGGAAGAGCCCCGAAGATAATTCTTATGGAATTTTCTTTGCTAATTGGGAGGAGAGTAGCGAGGATATTTTTTATGAATTTAAGTATGCAAATTATGGAATTCCTGCCGGAAAACAATTTATAAAGTGGATACGTTTAGGAGATAACTTAGCGGATCCTGAACTTATTATTGGAGATTTTGGAGAAAATCCTCTTAGTGTTCCCGCTGGCACTGTTGTTCAATATGTCCTTACAGAAGCAATTTGTGTTGATGCGGATTTAGATGGTTATTATGCTTCTTCGCAGCAATGTTCTGTGAGAAATGATTGTAACGATAATAATATTAATATTAATCCTGAAGCTACGGAGATTTGCACAGACCAAATTGACAATGACTGCGACACGCTGGTTGACTGCGACGACGGAGATTGTTCGGGGAATGCGGCTTGTTCTAGTGGGCCTACTGGACCTACAAGCAGTTCAGGTGGCGGAGGCGGGGGCGGAAGTGGCGGTGGAACTCCCGAATTAAATTATCAAGGATTAACCAGAAGCGTTGGAGCAGGGACATCTGTTGCATTTAAGATTAATAATAGCGCGCATACTTTGAAGGTTGTTTCAATAGCAAACAATATTGCAAATATTCAAGTAAGCTCAACACCGCAAAATGCTTCTTTATCTATTGGCGAGACGAAGAAGTTTAATTTGGACGACGACAATGATTACGATGTGAAAGTTACTCTGCAAAATATTTCGGCGAGCAAGGCCAATTTGTTTTTAGCGAGAATTAATGAGCAGGTTGGAGGGGTTGGGCAGTGCAGGGACGGGATTGATAATGATAATGACGGGAAGATTGATTGGCCTAATGATTCTGATTGCGAGAGCATTTTTGATGAGGATGAAGGTGGTGTAGTTGGTGGAGATTCTAATGAAACTGACTCTGGGGATGACGATGGAGGGGATAGCGAAAGAGGAGGGAGAGTTATTTTCTGGGCAATAATAATTATATCTATTATCGGAGCTGTTTTGCTGGCGATGATTCTTCTTAAAATTGCTAAGAGAAGAATGGGCTCTGCTGGGGAGATTGTTAAGTAGAATTTAGAATGACCATTATTAATTTAAATTAATTTTGTGGAGAGTTATTATTTTTAGGAGTGTTAATATTTTGAGGGTAAATCTATTTTGAATGCTATAATTATTGTGCACATTTGTTCAGAATTCTTACAATAAATAATTCAAGGACATATTCTATATAACAAATGATTTATTAATATCTTAAATTTTATCTGAGCTATGAAAAAGAAGGATTTTTTATTTTTGAGTTTTGTGTTCGGAGCTATTTTGATTTCTGTTTTGCTATTGATGTTTTATTTTGATATTTTTGAATTTAAAGAAGAGCCGACGCAGCAGCCGACGGCGAATTTTCCTGCTGAATGGAGATTTGTGAATTATATGCATAACAGTCAGGGAGGATTTTCGCATTTGATTACAGAAAGATGGGTTAATACGCAGCCATGGCAGCCGCCGCAGAGGGATAATGTGATAAAGGATTTGGATGATATAAGGGATATGGGGGCTAATGGAGTGAGGGTTTTTATTATTCCTGACGCGCCTGCCGGAGGAATTTATGGAAGCGGATATTCTTTTGGATTTTCTGTTCCGCCGACGCAACCGGAACTGGGGAACCTTTTGGACTTTATTGATCTTGCGGAGCAACGAGGATTGTATGTTGATTTGGCTTTTGGACCTTTTGAAATTAACGGAAATAGATGGAATTATTTAAGAGATCCTGATTATTTCTGGACTAATTTTGCAAGCGTATTTGTTTCATACTTTGAAGTTTACTCTAATGTTCAGGTTGTTGAAGTTCTTTATGAAGGGTGGCCATGGAATAATAAAGATATGTGGTATTATTTATGCGGGGTTGATTACAATCCTTCTAATGTGATATGCAATAATAATGGAATATGGTCCAAAATTGCATCTTCTAATTTTCCCTATAAATTATCTGTAGGTGTTGAGGCAAGCGATTTTGTAGATATCAATGGACTGCCGCGTTATAAAAATAGCCTGGATATTCTTGAGCAGCTTTATGCTATAACTGGATTTAGACCGACGAAACACAATTTGCATTATTATGGGGCTGAAACAGATCCTTCTAATCCAGGAGGAGAATTGCAGACAGTATTAAATTATGTTAACAGCCTGCCTCCCGGGACTGACGGGACCTTTGCTCCTTTCTTGTCGGAAATTGGGCTGGATGGAACCGGCTCTTTTGTTTACCCAAATTGCGATATTCCAAGACAGAGCCAGTTTTATAATGACTTCTTTAATTATGTTGGAGGCAGGAATATTTTAGCGGCCCCATGGGCATATCATAATGTTAATCCTAGTTGTTGGAGCGTTGTTGATTCTTCCATGAACGAGCCGGAATGCGACGGGCAGCTTCCTGACAGGACGCATAGACAAACTTGGTGCAGTATTAGAACTGCTTTTCAAGGGCAGTGCACTCCAAATACACAACAGAGATTGTGCGGATTGCAGTTAGGTGTTTGTTTTGGGGCACAGGAAACTTGTACTGCATCTGGAACATGGCAGGGATGCACGACGGCGACTTATACTTCTAATAATGTTAATTATGAGCAGACAGAAACTTTGTGCGACTCTTTGGACAATGACTGCGACGGACAAACTGATGAGGGCTGTCCCAGTCCAACTGGTTTCACTCCCCGTTTTTTAACATATATAGGAGGAAATGGTGATGATTCAATAAGGGATATTACAAGCGATGCACAGGGGAATATTTATATTACAGGGGGAACGACTTCGCTAAACTTTCCTGCAGCGACTAATAATTATAATGGGGGGAATAGAGATATATTTATTACTAAATTGACTCCCGACGGAGTTCCTTTATGGACCCGTTATCTTGGCGGGCCAAATTATGACAGAGCATATGGAATGGAACTTGATTCGCAGGGGAATATTATTCTTGCGGGGCGTGCAGGTGCGGGTTTTCCTGTTACTGCAGGCACTATTCAAACGACCTTTTTTGGAGACACAACTCCGGGGCCATTGCCTTATGGACAGCAAGATGGATTTGTTGCTAAGTTGAATCCAAATGGCAATATTTTATGGGCAACATATTTTGGCGACGACGGGCCTGGAGCAATCCGCGATTTGGATGTTGATGATGCCGGCAACATATATATTATGTATCCTTATGCAAAGCCAAATAATATTCACATTACGCCGGGGGCTTTTCAGAATGCAAATCGGGGCGGTTATGATATGATTGTTGCGAAAATTTCCCCTGATGGACGCAATGTTATTTATGCGACTTATTTGGGAGGAGCAAATGACGACGGATTTGGCGCGTCTATTCGTGTTGATAGTCTTGGGCAGGCGCATATTGTTGCAGATACATTTTCAACAAATATACCTGTGCCTAATGGTTTTGACAGAACATACAATGGCGGCGGCGATATTTATGCCGCGAAGCTGGATCCGAGCGGTTCATTTCTTAGATTTGGAACTTATTTGGGGGGGTCTGCGTGGGACGGAACAGAAACTCATGAATTAGCATTGGATAATCAGGGTAGTATTTATATTGCTTCAACAACTTTGTCCTCGGATTTTCCGATTGTTTCTCCAGCGACGGCATTTCAGCCGAATTATGGGGGAAGCGGGCAGACAGGCACAGGACTTAATACTAATTATCCTGGAGATGGTTTTGCTGCGAAAATTTCTTCTGATGGGACGCAGTTATTGGCGAGCACTTATATTGGCGGGAGATATGGAGAAGGAATTGAAGGGATGTGGGTTGATTCGCAGAGTAATGTTTATTTCAGCGGGAGCACTTATTCTGATAATTATCCTGTGACGAGCAATGCTTATCAGAACAGACTTTCTGGAAATGTCGGCGGGGATAATGCCGACGCATTTGCAAGTGTTCTTGCTTCAGATTTTCGCACGCTTCTTTATTCAACTTATTTAGGCGGTTCATTACCTGAAAACGGGAGGGTTTCATGGACCGATATTGGAGGATTTTACATAGGTGTTACGACGAGCTCTACTAATTTTCCTGTTTTAAATGCATTTCAAACAGCGAATGCAGGAGGAACTGCCGACGGGGCTCTTGTTAAATTTAATATTAATAGGGGATTGACTAATCCGCCGAATGCTCCTTCTAATTTGCAAGCATCAGTGCAGAGTTCAACAAGTATTTCTTTGACATGGACAGATAATTCTTTAGATGAAAATTATTTTGCTGTTGAGCGGCGGCAATTACCGAGCGGGGTTTTTGGAGTTATTCCTGGGGCTTCGCAATTGTCTCCTAATACGCAGGCATATTCAGATTCTGGATTGACGCCTTTAACATCTTATGAATATCGTGTTCGTGCGGGGAATTCTGCTGGTGTTTCTTCTTATTCAAATGTTGTCAGTGCGACGACAACTGCGTGCAATTCTGGAAGCAGAAGAAATTGCGCAAATCAAGTTGGAGTTTGTTCTTTGGCGCAGGAAACTTGTACTGCACAAGGGACATGGCCGGGATGCACAACGGCAACTTACACATCTAATAATGCTAATTATCGGGTGACTGAAACAGGCGTTTGTGCAGATGCATTTGATAATGATTGCGATGGTTTTACTGATTGCGGGGATTCTGATTGTACGGGGGATCCTGTTTGTGCAACTCCGAATGTTTGCGGGAACGGAAGAAGGGAAGGAGTAGAAGGATGCGACGATGGAAACACTGCGAATGGTGATGGATGCACAAGTTTGTGCCAGGTTGAAAATGGGTGGAGTTGTTTTGAAGGGAGTGCCACTACTCCGTCGGTTTGCACTCCGATATGCCTGAACGGACTTATTCACGGATATGAAAGATGCGACGGGAGCAATTTGGGAAGCCCTCCTGCTACATGTATCAGCATAAACCAGGGTTATACTGGAGGGACTTTGGCTTGTAATAATGATTGCAGAGACTTTAATACGAATGGATGTACGGGGATTGTTGATTGCGACTTTGATAATGATAACCACGGCACTCTTAGTTCTGTTGGAAATTGTTGTGGAAGCGGGACAGGTGTTTGCGCTTCGCATAATGATTGCAATGACAATGCTGCTACGATTTATCCCGGGGCGACAGAAACTTGCAATAGTATTGACGACGATTGCGACGGGAGCGTTGATGAGGGATTGAGCTGCGGGTCAAGCAGCAGCAGTTCAGGCAGCGGCGGGGGCGGTGGCGGAGGCGGAACTCCTGAATTAGGAAATAATGGTTTGTCTTTGAGTTTGGGCAATGGAGCATCATACAGCTTTAAATTCGGCGGAAAAATACATACAATAAAAGTTTTGAAGTTAGAACAAGGGTTCGGGCTTGACAAAGTTGACTTGAGAGTCAGCTCAACACCGACGGAGTTTTCTCTTTCTTTGGGAGAGAACAGGAGCGTTGACTTAAATGACGACGGGGCATATTATGATGTGAGGATTACTTTCAGAAGTATCATAAACAGAAAAGCGTCGCTGTTTTTGAGTTTGATAAATGAAAGAATTGCTTCGGGGCTTGGAGGGAAGCCGCAGTGCAGCGACTTGGAGGACAATGACGGCGACGGAAAAACTGATTATCCTGATGATTCTAATTGCGAGAGCATCTTAGATGAGAGCGA
>Ga0209514_10006641_pt1 | contig 14093 bp, 16 predicted proteins | sample Subgrocontami58m_FD_187452 | JGI IMG/M metagenome (GOLD analysis project Ga0209514, IMG submission 187452) | Subsurface groundwater microbial communities from S. Glens Falls, New York, USA - GMW37 contaminated, 5.8 m (SPAdes) (version 3) | ecosystem: Environmental > Aquatic > Deep subsurface >...
GTAAATCATGACCGGCTTGAATACGTTCAGCTCGAAGTTGCCCTGCGAGCCGGCAAAGGCAATGGCTGCATTGTTACCGTGGACCTGCACCGCAATCATGGTCATCGCCTCGCACTGTGTTGGGTTGACCTTGCCCGGCATGATCGAAGAGCCCGGCTCGTTCTCCGGGATGTACATTTCGTTCAAGCCGCAACGCGGACCGGAGGCAAGCCAGCGAATATCATTGGCAATCTTCATCAGCGACCCCGCCAGTGTGGTAATCGCTCCATGGGCAAACACCAGCTCATCATGCGCGGAGAGGGCTGCGAACTTATTCGGGTGTGAACGGAAGGGCAGTCCTGTCAAAGCGGCGATCTTCGCGGTGGCGCGTTCGGCAAACTCCGGATGCGCGTTCAATCCGGTGCCGACTGCTGTGCCCCCGATTGCCAGATCATACAAGCCGTCGAGCGCCTGGCTCAATCGCTGGATATCGCGGTCGAGCAGGCTTGCCCATCCGGACATCTCCTGACCAACGGTAAGCGGCGTCGCGTCCTGCAGATGCGTGCGGCCGATCTTCACCACGCCGGCGAACTCTTTTGCTTTCGCATCAATCGCATCGTGGACTCGCTGAATCGCGGGGATAAGATCATTCTGCAAACGGGTGGCTGCCGCGATGTGCATGGCAGTCGGAAAGGTATCATTCGACGACTGCGACATATTCACGTGGTCGTTGGGATGAATGGGGTTGTTGGATCCCAGCACGCCGCCGGCGATCTCAATCGCCCGGTTGGCGATGACCTCGTTCGCATTCATATTCGTCTGTGTACCGCTTCCGGTTTGCCAGATACGCAACGGAAACTGATCGTTGAGCCTGCCGGCGATAACCTCATCGGCAGCCTGCACGATGAGGCGCGCTTTCTCCGAAGGCAGCTTGCCAAGTTCTTCGTTCACCAGCGCGGCCGCTTTTTTCAGAATGCCAAACGCCGTGATCAACTCGGGCGGCATTACATCGCGGCCGATGTTGAAGTGAATCAACGAGCGCGCCGTCTGCGCTCCCCAGTAGACATTGGCGGGCACTTCCATCGTGCCCATGCTGTCAGTTTCAACGCGCACCGTCATAGTTGATGTTGCCATAGCGTGTTCTCCGATTATAGCGGTGGCTGTTCTGTTATTCGTTCTACGATTCCTTTCATCATGCCGCGTGCGGAAAGGATTTTTCGGCGAGCGAGTGTGGTAGGATTGTGGTTATCATTTTAGATGTTCCTTTCGTCTGAAATTAAAGGCGAATCAAAGTTTGTTTCCATCATGTCTAAAATGTTTCCGTCAACATTGTCATCAAATTTTCGGGCAAATAAATTGTAGCCCGATAGTAAAAAATCAATGTCGCCTTTTGTGAGGGTTTTTGGTCGTAATTTTATATCTCCGACTGGTATCCAAATGATGGCTCTTTTGTCGTCATTAATAATTTTTCCGTTAAATGAAGTATTCATCAATACTGTTTGAAAAAAAGATTCGTCTGCTATTAATGTGTTAAGGTAATAATCTTCAAATTTTTTCGCTTCACCACTATTGCAAATAAATTCACAACATTCTTTTGTTAAAATCATCCATTGTCCACCAATATAGGATATAACATCTTTGAGATATGCTCTTTTGTAAGGAACTCCTGAAAACCCGGTGTTAGTTTCTACAAAATAATTTTCAATTCGGTTCATTGTTTCGGGTCTTTCGGATGCCTGATTTGCTATTTTTATAAAATTATTCCCCTTGTTTTTTGTTAGGAAGTCACGAATGATTTTGGGGGACTTTAAAGGATAATCTTGTCCGCTTAAATTGATGAAAAAATCCCATTCTGCATTGATGTCTAAAAGGTATTTAATACCACTTAATTCGGATTGAACCATACTATATCCGCCCCAAACTATATTTTCACTTTCTAAAATATAGGTGTTTGGGAAATCGGTTAAAAAATCTTGAATGTCCTCACAAATTTCAACCGCCGTTTTTTTGTCTAAATGAATTAAGTAGTAATTCTCAGGGTGGTAAATGGCTTTAAAAAGTCGTTTAAATTGTTCGGGAAAACGATGAACCAAAATGAAGTAGGCAATGTTTATTTGTCCATTTGGTGTGTCAATGTTTAAATTATCTGTTCCTGTTGCAATAAGTTCTTCTGTCATATTCTTTTTGTTAAATTGTTCAAATGTTATGGCTGGTTCAAATGCTTGCCGCTAACGGTTTGCGGGTTGCTGATGTGGCGGATTAAATGCTCGTCATTGTCCCCCGCTACAAAAGTAAATTAAATGCACTGAACTTTCTGCTTGCTCGTCACCCGCCATAGCGGCAACCCGCTGTTAGCAGCAGGCAAATTCCGTCTTCTGTTAATTGTCCTACTTGACAACTGCAAATTTTATAGGAGATTTGTCTCCGATTCGCTTGATTTCTTTTCTTGCTTCTAAGTCAAGTTTAACCCATTCCATATGCCATTCAATAGAACCATCAAATTTTGTTTTGTTCTTTTTAAAATCTTCGGTTATTGTCTGTAAAATTTCTGTATGAGTTGATTCACCTTTTGCCTTTAGGCGATTCAAAAGGGCTTTTTTCAAAGCATCGTACTTTTCTTTATCCATGCTTACGGCTTTTTTCCCAGCAGGATGTTTGAGTTGAATTTTCTGCTCCATGATATTTATTTTTTTTGTCCGAGTGAAAACCAATTGCCAGAATCGTCTTTGAATAATGCTTCAACACCGTAAAATTCTTTTTTAGGTGCTTTGGTGAATTCCACGCCCTTCTTCTTCAATTCTTCGTAAGTTGCGTAAATGTCGTTGCACTGAAAAACTCCGAAACCAAATGTTCCTTTCTTTACAAGATTACGCATTTGTTCGGCAGATTCTTTTGTGAACATCATCCCGTCTGTAATTGCCATAAGAGAAATTTCTAAGTCGGGCTGTTCAGGTGGGCAAACTGTCAGCCAACGCATACCAGGTCCCATTGGTGCATCTGTGTGAACTTTAAAACCGAGTTTGTTCACATAAAACTCAAAAGCGCTGTCCTGATTCAGGACGAAGATGCTCACATGATTCATTTTTGTAATCATTGTTTTTATTTTTTTAGTTGTTAGTAATGATACAAAAATAAGGAATGATTTATTATATCACTTCTTCAAAATTGCTCTTTTTTGTCCAACCGTTTTTGTCTGCGAAACAACCCGGCACAAAGTTGAGGGGAGTTTTTAAAATTTGTGATTTGATTTGTTGTTGTTGTGTCAGATAAGCAGATGGTGTCAAGCCGACAATACGCTTAAAAAGTCCACTGAATGAACTCGGACTTTCAAAACCAACAGAATAACAAACATCAGAAACAGCAAGGTCTGTCCGCAAGAGTTGCATTGCTTTTTCGACTCGCACCACAGTCAAGTATTGGTGAGGTGTCTTGCCGTAAATTTTTTTAAACTGCCTGATGAAATGAAATTTTGAAAAATATGCTTCGTCAGCGATGTTGTCAAGGTCTATATTGTCTGCATAGTGGCTGTCAATGAAAAGTTTAGCCTCGACTATTCGTCTGTATAAGTAAACTTTGGGATACTGTTCCATTGTCATTGTCTTCTGTCTTTTTTGCTTGCTGCTAACGTTTTGCAGATTTGCGATGGGGGGGCTTTTTACCACAAGTGTTGATGCAGAGAACTGAACTTCTTTTAAGCACAAAACCGTCTCCAAAGAACGAAAACCCCGCTATTGCAAATGTGCTGTTATGCGCTGGCTATTTAGTTTTCTCCCTTTACAATTTTAATGATGTCCCCAATTTCTGATTGTTCTGGTATGTTCTCATTTGTCGTGTAGTAATGTTCAAATACAAAATCTCCTAATTCATTACATTTTTTTATTCCGGTTTCTATTACCGCTCCTACTGCAACGTCTAAGGGTACTAAAACTGTCAACCCGACAAAAGTGTCAGAAAAATCAATCGTTTCCAAGATAGAGTTTAAGTCTTTGCATACAAGGGGAAATTCGTCTCTTATAATATCCCTTTGTGTCTTGGTAAATGGTCTGTCGGTTGATGGCAGAATAAAAAAATAATACCTTAATCTGTTGTCAAGTCCACCGAGTCCGCTCGAAATAAACCCTGTACTTTCATCAAGCAAAGAACTTTCAAGGAACATTTTACATTCTTGCAAGACCAAAAGTGTCCATTGTTTTAGCTCGTTGTCAGGGTAGTTATTGTACTTCTCAATTTGTCTAAATGCTTCAATAGTTCCCAAATGTGCTAATAGAACTAATGCCGCTTTCTTTTTATCTACTGGCTCGTCTTTGTCAAACAAGATATTGCTTAGACCGAGAGTTTCTTTTTCTGTCAATTCGCCTCGGTCAAAAGTATGGGAATGCTCGATATATTCTTTTTGTGTTTGAATGTCTATCCCTTCTTCCAAAATGTCGTACTTGTCCGGAAGACTTTCTAAAAACTTTTGTATGTCCTCAAGTTTGTCTGTCATGTGTGTCATTTTTTTGCTTGCGCATAACGGTTTGCGGGTTTAAGAAGTGCGGGAATTAGAAGCACTAAACTGTCCAACAGCACAAAAGTTTGATAGAAGCACAACCGTTCAATTACTCACGTCACCCCGCATCTATTAAACCCGCTGTTATGTGCCGTTATTAATTTCCTCATAATCAATAATTCACACACCAAACTGCATAGTCATCAATCAGGGTATAATTATTCGAGTCTTTGTCTACTACTTCCAGTTCAGCAAGTGGAGTTGAAAATCTTTTCTTGTCATTCAACCTTTTAACTTTTACGATAATTCCTTCCATTTCAAGAATTTCTTCCAATTCTAAGATTATAAATTGGTCAGTGTAAGATGGTCGTGTTTTTTTAGTTCTTCATATTCTTCTTTGTCGCCCGGACCAAATACATAAAATTCTTCCCATTGAAAGTCCTCAATCCCTGTCACAATGCAGGGATTGTCAATGTTATTCTCCAAATAGTCAAAATAAACCTCTAAGGTTTTAAGAGATTTATGAAATCCGTGTTTTCCAAGAATTTTCTTAATTCTTTCTTCTTGTTTTTCGAAGTCTGTGTCAATTTGTCCCATTTGAATGCGCTTATGTTGTTTTATAATGGCACATAATTGAAGAGCGATACGCCATAGCTGCCCAGCAGTTCCACAAAGGTTCTCTTCCTCAAGCCTGCAAGTTCCGCCGCTTGTCCAAGCGAGAGTTTGCCTCTTTCGTAAAGCCGTGTCGCAACGAGCATGACAACTTCTCTGTTGTCGAGTTCGACAGAATCGGGTATGTTTAAGGTTAAGGTTTTCATGTGCAATGGTCCCTTATTTTCTTACAACATACGTCTTTGCTGTGCAAAGTCAAGTCAACGTTGATACCGAATCACCCAAACTTCTTCACCCTCTTCGCATACGTGAGTAATTGTCTGTCAACCTTCGTGTGAACAGCCTTCGCCTGCTTGCCAAATAACATCTCAATCCCCTCATCAATCGTCTTGATGCTGTAAAGATGAAACTTCTTTTGCTTCACGGCTTCAACAACATCGGGACGGAGCATCCTCATTCTTTCACTCTTGCCAAAACTGATTTGTACAGAGAGTCGCTTATCCGAAATCTCGTGTTTGCTATGAGTTCATCCAACGGGAGCTTTACAGTACTGATGAGACCGGTGTTCTTGGCTTCAATCAACACTGCCAAAACACCAACCATTCGTAATCCCTCAGTCTGTGCAATTCTCCTTCCCTTTCTCTCGTCAATCAACAAGAGGTCTGCGCCAAGCTCTTTCGCCAAAGCGATTGCCTCGGCTTCACCGTCATCCAGCACGAGTTTCAATTGATTGAGATAGGGGCTTGCAACAACGCTTCGAACTTCTATCCAAGGTGCTTGAGCTATTTCGGCAAGATCATAGCCCCACTTCTTGAGCGCAGTCAATTCTTGCATCACGGCATGAGGAAGGATTACTTTTCCGAACAGATCATTGAGGAGGTGTAAACGATGGATGCGATACAGGCCGCTGATCGGGGAAGTGTCGCTAACGATAATCACTTGTTCTTGAGTTGGTGGAGCGTCGCAAGATCAGAGTCAAGGTCTTCTACGGAGTAGGCGCTTGGAACCTTGCGTGTGAATAATAATTGTTCAAACTCGACCGTATCCATGCATGCAAGCTTGCGTGCCTGCCCGAAGGATAACATCTCCTGTGCATACAAGAACAGAGCAATCTCAACTCGTAACTCTTGCTCACTCTTCTGTGTTGCTTGAACAAATTCATCGTCAATTATTAACATGGGCGTTTCTCCTTGGTTCAATGTACAATTCATGGGAAACTTATACAAGCCACGAATCATCCAAACTTCTTCACCCTCTTCGCATACCCAAGCAGCAGCTTATCCACTTTTGCATGAACGAGCTTTGCCGGATTGCCAAACAAAATCTCAATTCCCTCATCAATCGTCGTGATGCTGTAGAGATGAAACTTCTTTTGCTTCACGGCTTCAACAACATCAGGACGAAGCATGAGGTCCGATTCATTCTTGCGCGGAATAAGAACGCCTTGCGTGCCTGTGAGCGTGCGCGCGTTGCAGACATCGAAGAACCCTTCGATCTTCTGGTTCACGCCGCCAATCGGCTGGATGTTGCCATGCTGGTCAACTGAACCCGTGACTGCAATATCCTGCCGAATGGGAATTCCCGAAAGACTTGAGAGCAGCGCATAGACTTCCGTTGATGAAGCGCTGTCGCCATCAACGCCCGAGTATGATTGTTCGAACGCGATGCTCGCGCTGAGGACGAGCGGCTTGTGCTTCGCATACTTGTCGCGCAAGTAGCCGCTGAGAATAAGCATCCCTTTGTCATGCGTTGGTCCGCTCATATCGGCTTCTCGTTCTATGTTAATGATGCCTGCGCGACCCATCGCAGTCTTCGCGGTAATACGCGAAGGCTTGCCAAACGCGTAGCCGCTCAGCTCGTAGATAGAAAGCCCATTTACTTGCCCAACAGCCGCACCTTCTGTGTCGATGCGAATGCTTCCGTCTTCAATCATCTCCTGAATTTTTTCTTCCAGCAACCGAACGCGCTCGATGCGTTCTTCAATTGCTTTGCGGACATGTTTACCCGTTACGCTTTTTGCTTCGTCTTTTGTCGCCCAATAGTTTGCTTCGCGAATCACATCGGCAATAACGGTGAAGCGGGTTGAAAGTTTTTTCTGCTGCCCCGAAAGCCGCACGCCGTATTCAACAGTTTCCATAATGCCGCCGACATCAAACGGCAGCAGCTTTTCCTCGTTGCACATTGTCTTGATGAACGAGACGTAGCTGCTGATGGACTTGCGGACGTTCGGCATCTCGACATCAAAGTCCGAGCGAATCTTGAAAATCTTTTTGAAGTCGTCGTCAAGCTCGTACAGCATGCTGTACGTGTATGCATCGCCAATCATGATCACTTTCACGTTCAGCGTAATCGGCTCAGGTTTGAGTGCCGAGTAGGAACCGTAGCCGACCGATTCCGGCGGCTGAATATCGAGCTGACTGTTGCGCAGGACGCGCTTCAACGTTGTCCATACGCCGGCTTCAACCAACGCGTCGACGGCATTGATGACAAGGTAGCCCCCATCCGCCTTGAGCAGCGAGCCTGCTTTGATGTGTGTGAAGTCAGCGCGCCACACGCCGTTGCGATCCACAATGCGCTCAATGGTGCCGAACAAATTCTTGTACCGTGGGTTCGTTTCAATGATAATCGGTCTGCCTTTCATGCTGCCGTTATCAACCAACACATTCACTTGAAACTCGGTGAAGTGATCTTCTTCCTTCTGAATCGCAATGCCGAGCACGGTTTGCTGCTGCTCGTCGCGCTGGTAGAAGCGATGCAAGTTGTCCAACACGTGTTGCTTCACATCGAACAAGTACTCATGCACGCCTTGTGCAGGATACTTGCTTTCCAGCTCATCAACTAATTCCTCCACAATCGGCACGACAATTTTGTAATTGAGCTGCTCTGCAGATTTCTTTGCCTTGCGCTCGATGTTCCGCATCTCACGCATCACGCTGTCCATCTGTCGCTCAAGCTCGATCTGGTCGGCGAGCATTTTCTCGAATGCTTCCCTCGTCATCTCGCCCGCTTCAACTTTGGCATGCAACTGATCCATCGTGACGGGATTACCATCGAGTACCGGCGCAATTTCGGGACGTGTTATCGATCCGGTTTGTACTTGAACGACTTCAAAGCCTCGCTCCTTTACTTTTTTCTCTAAGTCGCGCAGCACAGTCCGCTGGCGTTCCTGAAAATGTTCGAGCGTTGTTTTGCGCTGTTCGTTGTAACGGCGGCTTTCAAATGCGGCTGGAATTTGTGTGATGAGCTCATTCAAGAAATTCCCCATGTCCTTCTTGAACGCAGCACCTTGTCCGGCGGGAAGGACAATCAACCGCGGCGCATCGGGGTCGCGGAAGTTATGAACGTAACATTTGTCCGTGAGGTTGGCTCGATGTTGTTCAAACTCGCTGAGCAAGCGTTTGATGGTAGTCGTGCGTCCCGTTCCTGAAACGCCGGTGACGAAGATGTTGTACCCGAAATGCGCCATCTCCAACCCAACGCGCAGTGCGCGCAAGGCACGATCCTGACCGATGATTTCTTTTACCGGCTCAGCATCTTTGATGGTTGAGATGGCGAGGTCTTCGGGCGAGCAGTGCCAGCGGAGTCGCTCAGGAGCAAGCTCGAAACGATGAAGAGAGACTTTGTTGTTGGGAGATTTACGAGTACGAGATGGTTTTTTCTTTCGCATCACACTTGTCCTAAATGCAGTCACAATTGAACTCCTATGGAGTTCCTGATTTTGTGTTTGGAAGTTGTGTTACAAACATCGAACTCCTACGGAGTTCAAAAACACTTTGAAGAATCATGTGAATCCCGTAGGGATTCTATGTTTGTAACACGAGAACCATATACATGCAGCAACTCCGTTAGGAGTTGAATGTACCATCGCCAAGAATGGCCCTTTTTTCATTCACTCTCAAAACCACATAAAGGCAACGTCCATAAGCATTTCTTCGTTGCCAAATATTTTTTTGGACAGCAGTGCTTTCGCATGATTGCTTGGAAGAGGCTATGGTGATTGAGTCTCCGAGGGTGTCTTTGGCAAAAAAATGCACAAGAGACACAAAACGGTTTAGAGATTCTCAGTTTCTTAGAGTTTTCAGTGTATTCCTTTTGCGTTCTTTGTGTCTTTTGTGGCAGAATTAATTGGTTTGCGTAACTTCAGTTATTTGGTTAACCGGCCGATTTTGCTCCAAAGAATCGGGAGAACCGGTTCAGTACTCTTTTCTGTGTGCGTACAAATTCAGTAACAATCCAATCATCAGCATATCCGCGAGCAGCGCAGAGCCGCCGTAGCTGAGGAATGGCAGTGGAATGCCGACAACGGGAGCGAGTCCGAGCGCCATGCCGACATTCATGAAAATGTGCGTTGCAAAAATTCCTGTAATGCCGATAGCGACGAAGCTGCCGAACGGGTTCTTTACTGTCGAAGCAATGCGCACTCCGCGGAACAGCAGGACAGTAAACAAGATGAGAATAGTCGCAGCGCCAAGAAAGCCGAACTCTTCACTCGGCACGCAGAAGATAAAGTCCGTCCACTGTGCAGGGATGAAGTTCAGCTGCGTTTGTGTTCCTTGCAAATATCCTTTGCCGAAGAAGCCGCCCGAACCGATTGCAATTTTGGATTGCAGCACATTGTACCCCGCCCCAAGAGGGTCAGCGCTGGGGTCAAGAAATGTTAGGATGCGCTTTTGCTGATATGGGCGCAATTTGCCATAAATCGATTGCACGGAAATTCCTATGAAGACGATAAACGAGAACACGACCGCAGCAGAAACCGTGTTCTGCTTCGTTAACCAAATCAAAATACCAAGCATCACGATGCTGATGAAGAACGGTGTCGTTCCGAGCAATGCTGCGATCGCAACAACGCCGGGAGAGAGAAGTGCCACAATGGTAAATGTCGAGGAGCCTCCCCAAAACAGGACCGGCAAAAACATTCCGAAGAAGATCATCGCCGTTCCCGTGTCGGGCTGCTTGAGAATGAGCATCACGGGAGCGAGAACCATGAGAGCGGGAATAACTGCATCTTTTGTTTTTGTAAGACTCACGTCACTGCGCGAGAGGTATACTGCAAGCGCGAGCACGGTCGTGACTTTCGCAAACTCCGAAGGCTGAAAACTTAACGGTCCAATCTGGAACCAGCTTGTTGAGCCTGAGACTTGCTTTCCAATCAGTAACACCGTTATGAGCAGGAGGAGTGAAAGGAAGTACGCAGGAAGTGAAATCAACTGCAGCGTACGCGAGGGAATCAGGGCAGCAGAGATCAACAAGATTACGCCAATCCCTGCCGCGACGATCTGCTTCACGTACAATTCCGACATCTTCGCATCGTACGTCGCACTGTAAATCGACACGAGTCCAACACTCACCAAACCGATTGCTGTAGCCAGTGTTGGTATGTCTATCCGTTCTTGAATGAAATTTGCCATCGCTTAATGCTTTGTCATTTGTCCGAAGGACTCCTTTGGAGGGATCGAACGGAAGAAAGCGCTGCATGGACCGTTTTTGTCTTTGTCTTGGTCGTGTCAGAGACGGGGACGCCGGGCTTCTTTCCGTCGTTGCGAATCAATCGTCCGTAGATGTATTGCTCAATGCACATGCCTGCGATGGGCGCCGCGATTGCGCCGCCGAAGCCCGCGTTCTCCACCAGCACCGCAATTGCAATCTTCGGCTCATCAAATGGCGCGAAGCCGACGTACCACGCGTGGTCTTTTTGCTCATGCGGTCTTTGTGCGGTACCCGTCTTACCCGCGGAAACAATTCCTTTTACGCGAGCAGTCAGAGCTGTTCCGCCAGGCTCTTGAACAACACGTCGCATACCCTCGCGTACGTAATACCACGTGTCTTCGGAGAGCTGGATTTCTCTCTTGATCCCATAAGAAATAATCTTCGTGCTATCCTTTATTCTATCAACAAGTTTCGCAACAGTGTATGGTTGATAGTACTTTCCCTTATTCGCGAGCACCATCGCGTAGCACGCCATTTGTACGGGCGTTACGCCCAACTCGCCTTGACCGATGCCGAGACTCACGAGGAAACCCTTTGTCCAGCCTCGCTCGCCGTAGCGTTTGTTCATGTACGCAGTAGACGGCAGTAAGCCCGCGTTTTCCTCTGAAATATCAAGCCCTGTTGGCTGACCGAAGCCGAACATCGAAGCATATTCCGACCACGTATCGAGTCCGACTTGCAGCATGAGTTTGTAGAAGAACACATTGCATGAGCGATGGATTGCGTCAACAACATTCACTGAGCCGTGCGCGTGAAGGTCTTTGAATACTTTGTCGCCGTAGGGAAACGAACCGCCGCAATACATACGCGTCTCGGGTGTAATGATGCCTTGCTCCAACGCAGCGATGGCGAGAATCATTTTGAACGCCGAGCCGGGAGGATAACGCGTAAGCGTTGCGCGATTGAACAGCGGGCGATTGGGGTCTGTGTTGATTTGGCGCCATAATTCTCTTGGCGTAACGCCGCTCAGGTATGCAAGATCGTAATCCGGCTTGCTGACGAATGCGAGAATGCCGCCGGTGTTTGGGTCAATAGCAACGAGTGCACCGCGCTTGTTCGTGAAGAGAGATTCCGCAAACTCCTGGAGAGCAAAATCCATCGTCAGATACAAATCGCTGCCGTCGAGTGCAGGCGTGTCTTTTCTTCCATCATCATACTTGCCGACGATTTGCCCGCGTGCGTTTACAGTACTATAATCCGCACCCTTCTTTCCGCGAATCGCCCTTTCGTAGCGGGACTCAAGTCCGGATGCGCCGGCAATATCCCCTTGCGAGTATTCTTCCGGGTCGAGGGTTTTGAGCTGTGTTTCGGAGACTTCCTTTGTGTAACCGAGAATATGAGAAGCGTACGCTTTTGTTGTGTACGCCCGCATGGATTCAATTTGGTAATCCACGCCAAACAGGCGCTCGCGGTTCTCTTCAAGTGCAGCGACCGTCTTATTGTCAACGTCGCGCTTCACTTTTACGGGAATGAATTGCGAATACTTCGATCCATTCTTGATGCGCTCCTGCAGCTCGCGCGGCTCCATATTCAATAACGACGCGAGATACTCCGCGTTTTGCTTCTCGAATTCATACGGCATGACGGTGACAGTGAAGGAGGGGCGGTTATCAACAACCAGTCGTCCGTTGCGGTCGTAGATGTAGCCGCGTACCGGTTCTTTAGGGATGATGCGGACACTGTTCACTTCCGCTTGCTGTCCGTATTCTTCTCTGAATATCCATTGGAGCTGAATCAGTCGCGCGAAGAGGAGAAAGAAAACAATCGTGAAGATGACGTAGATAACCCGCCGCTTTTCATACACCTGTATGTCGTCGAGAACGGACATGATGGTTAGAGATATTTTCTTCGAAACACGGACATCGGCACGATTGCGAGCGCAGTGGTGTACAATGCGGATGGAATACCGTACAGCGCGACGGATTGCCACCAGCCGACATCACTGCCGCGAAGAAAGATAAGAAAATAAATCGCATTATGCAGTAACGTGCAGAGTCCGACGACGATGATGAGACTCCATGACGAAAGCGTTTGCTCGGTTTTGTTTTCGTTGAAGAAATATCCGGCGATGAACCCGGCGAGCGTTTTTGTGAGTGCCGATAGTCCCAGCATTCCGTCGTGACCGCTTATGATGTCAACAAACAACCCAATAAAGAAACCGAACAACGTCCCGCTTATCTGTCCTTGCGTGATTGCGAGATACGCAATCCAGATGAGAAGAATATCCGGAACCGCGGTGCCAAGCGTAACGAAGTTGACCAGCGTTGTGTGAAGAACAATGAGGAGGAGGGAAATGAGTGCGAAGGAGAGACGTTGCCGCATGTGGTCACTTGATTTTTTGTTCGAGTGCGACGCGGCTCGAATCGGGCACGTGCGTTACGACGAACACTTCTTCGAGTCGGGAGAAATCTGCAGCAGGGGCAACTTCAATTGTATGGAACAGAGCACCTTGCTTGAGCGTCACGCTTGCGACAATACCAACCTTGATTCCAGACGGAAAGATTGTGCTAAAGCTTGATGTTATGACGGCGTCCCCCCTCTTCACGTTTGCCGTACGCGGCACGTTCTTGAGCAGAAGATTCTCACCGCCGTCCCAGTACATGATCCCGTCAACGCGCTCGCGCTCCACTTGCACGCTCGCGCGGAAATCTTTGTGCAGCATCAATTGGCCAATGGAGTACTTGCTGCTCGTTGCAACAACCCTTCCGACAAGTCCAGCGTCGGTTACGATAGGCATGTTGTATTTCACGCCGTCATTCTCACCAACATCGAGCGTAATCGTTGTGCGCATCGGCTGCTGATTCTTGCCGATAACGTTTGCCGCAACGTATGTGAACGCCGAGCGCTCTTTCAGTTGGAGCAACTTGCGAAAACGGATATTCTCAAGCCTGCTCTCGCGCAGCAAACTCACTTCGTCTGCGAGACCCACGTTGCGCTCGCGCAGCACACTGTTTTCTTTCTTGAGGGAAAAATAATTCGGGATGAACCCAAACGCATCCTGTATGAATCCGACTGCGACGACCGCGACCGAGCGAATGCTGCGGATTTGCAGATTATCGTTCGTCGAAAGGAGAACAATCGAAATGAGAATGCAGAGTGCAAGAACGAGATACTCTTTGAAGATCGAAAGTATGTCGAGAAGCTGCCTCAATATCTCCTGCTCTTGATGAGAACTTTGGAGTAGTGCCTCAGATTCTCAAGCACTTTGCCCGTGCCGCGCACAACGGCGCTGAGCGGGTCTTCCGAGACGTGCACCGGCAAACTTGTTTCGAGTCGCAGACGCTCATCGAGTCCTTTCAGCAACGCGCCGCCCCCGCTCAGCATAACGCCGCGGTCGAGAATATCGGCGGCGAGTTCCGGTGGAGTTCGTTCGAGCGTTTGTTTGATTGCATCCACAACTGCTTGCACAGGTTCTGCAAGCGCTTCACGGATTTCGACCGAGCTTGCTTCGGTTGTCTTCGGAATGCCGTTCACCAGGTCGCGCCCTTTCACCCGAATCGTGATTTCTTCTTTCAAGGGCATT
>Ga0209514_10006644_pt1 | contig 14088 bp, 10 predicted proteins | sample Subgrocontami58m_FD_187452 | JGI IMG/M metagenome (GOLD analysis project Ga0209514, IMG submission 187452) | Subsurface groundwater microbial communities from S. Glens Falls, New York, USA - GMW37 contaminated, 5.8 m (SPAdes) (version 3) | ecosystem: Environmental > Aquatic > Deep subsurface >...
GCCTTGACCCAGGCCGCTCGCTGCGACCGCCCGCGCCGCCGCATCGAGGCCTGCGTCGCGCTCGAAAAGGTCTACCCCGCCCTCACCCCGGTGGTAGTGAAGTCGGTGTGCGAGTGCCTGGAGGCCGAGACCCCCGCCGTGCGCAGCCTCGCCGTCGACGCACTCGGGCGGATGAAGCGCGAGCCTGCGACCGTGGTGCCCGCCCTGGCGAAGCGGCTCGCGGACCGCGACGCAGGAGTGAGGCTGGCCGCGGCGCAGAACCTCGCCCGCTTCGGCCGCGAGGCCTCGGCCGCGCGCGGCGACCTCGAAGACGCCCTCCGCGACGCCGATCCGCGCGTCGCCGCCGCCGCGCGGGACGCCCTCGAGCGCATCGATGGCCGCTGAGCGGTCCAAGGTAGTCACTTCGAAATGGAGTCCGGATTGCGGGTCGTGCTCGCGATCGCACTCGTTATCGTTATCGTCCTCGAGTCTTCGACCCAGGGAGTTGCGCGCGGTTCCGTCGAGAACGAGAGTCGCGGCGGTCGCCGGAATCTCGCGTCCCACCATCCCGCCTGCTACAATCCGCGGGTTCCCTTGACCAGGAGGAGGCCCATGCGTCACGCCCTCGCTGTCCTCGCGTGTCTCGCCTTCGCGGCCCTTGCAGGCGCCCAGGAATCCGAGCTCGCCAAGATCACCGGCGAGACCTGCACCGTGCTCGAGACCACCCATTTCCGGATGGACACCTTCATGGACGCGGCAGGCAACCAGGCCCTCGCCGAGAAGTGCGAGAAGGCGTACGAGATCTTGGGCAAGGTCTTCCCGATCCCCGAGACGGGCTTGTGGAGGTCCCGCTGCCGCGTCTTCGGGTGCCAGTCGGAAGACGCCTGGTTCAAGCTGAACGACACCTTCAAGGGGGACCAGCAGACGAAAGAACTGCGCAAGCGCCTGGCGCACACCCGCCAGCGCGGCAAGTCACCCATCGCCGCGGCGTGCATGGACCACATCCCCTTGGGCCAGAGTGGCTTCGACCAGGCGATCCTCCACAATGTCGGCCACGTCGCGATCTGGGCCGCCATGAAGGAGGCGAAGCCGCCGATGTGGATCGATGAAGGCTTCGCTTCCTGGCTCGAGATGGCCACGACCGGCCATGCCTTCGAATATTGCGTGGGCAAGGGCACCTCGGCCGTCGACCCCAAGAAGGACTGGAAGAACGGCGACCTCTGGATCATCCTGCTGAAAGAGGGCGCACAGTGGAAGAAGGACGTGCCGCTCGACCCGCTGCGCAAGAAGAAGGACTTCAACGACATGTCGCACGAGGAGCGGGCCAAGGCCTGGAGCATCGTCGACTTCCTCATCGCGACCGACGCCGCCAAATTTGCCAAGTTCATCCTGGCCCTGAAGGACAAAGTACAACCCAAGACCGAATCGGGGTCGGCCGAATACGGCCCTGGAGCCGACGAGCAGGCGCTGTGCGAGGCATACGACCCCAAGTGGTCGTTCGCGGCCGTCGAGCGTGAGTGGCGTTCCTGGATCGCCAAGAAGTAGCGCGGACCCAGGACGACGAACGGGGGCGAAGCCCGATGATCTGGGTCTTCCCCTCCGTGGGCACGCCGGAGCAGTGCGTGATCCGCGGTCGCGCCTTCCGGGCCGAACCCGGGCAGGGGTCCTCCGTCCTCTCGCGCAACGTCCGCTCGCTCGCGGGCGCTCAGGAGTGGCCCGGCGCCGCCGGCACGGTCGCGTTCCTGGGCCGAAGCGCAGGCTTCACCGCCGACGACGAGGGTTTCTTCGCGGCCGCGTTCGCCGCCGACGGGGACCCCTTCCCCCTCGGACCGCACGAAGCCCGGGCGACGCTCGCGGAGGTCGCCGCCGACGAGGCGCGCGGCGCGGTTCACGTCACGTCCGCCGACGGGCTCTCGGTGATCAGCGACTTCGACGACACCCTCGCCGAGACCCACGTCACCCAGCGGCGCAGGATGGTGACGACCGCCCTGTTCAAGGACGGCTCGACTCACCCGGCCGTCGCCGGCATGGCCTGCCTCTACCGCGCGATCGCGCGGCGGACCGGTGCCGCCTTCCACTATCTCTCGGGCTCGCCGATCGGGTTCCTCCCCCGCATCCTGCGCTTCCTCGAGGTGCACGCGTGTCCCCCGGGAGCGGTGCGATTGCGCCACTGGCAGACCGAACCGATGGACCCGATCGCGTTCAAGCGCCCGCTCATGGAAGAGATCGCCCAGGCTCTGCCGGGACACGGCCTCGTCCTGTTCGGCGACACGGGGGAAAAGGACCCCGAAGTCTTCGCCGAGGTGCGCGCGACGCACGGCGCACGCGTCCGGCGGACGTTCCTCCGCAACGTCGGCGACGAGCCCGCCGACGCGCCCCGGCTGCGCGAGAGCTTCGTCTTCGAACGCGCCTCCCAGGCCGCCTCGGAGGCGGGGCGGCTCGGCCTGCTCGACCCCGCCGACGTGCTCGAAGTCGCGCGCGCCGAGGCCGGGCTCGAGACGCGGTGAGGCCACACGACAGTGTGCCGAACGCCGGCGCCGGACAGGACCGGGCGCGCCAGGAAGGCGCTCCCGTCCCTGAATCCCGGCTGGCCATGTATCAGGAAGCCGCGTCGGCCGAGACCCGGGCTACTTGCGCCACTCCAGATGGATCGACTCTCCCAAATCGGTGAGTCCCATGCGCGCGTGCAGGTGGAGCGAGCAGAACCGGGCTTCTCCTTCGGCCGGAGGAAGGAGCCGGGGCGGTATGCCGGCGATGACTCCCAGCGGAATGACTACCTCCCCCAGGAGACGCGGTGTGAGCATACCCAGGTCCACCGGCCCGTCGGCCCCGAATCCTTCGGCGACCACACCCGGCGGAGCCGGCTGGACCCGCAGCCCGGTGCAACCGAGGCGCAGCGCGTCGAAGACCAGGAGCAAAGCCGTTCGGCCGCCGCGCGGCCCCTCGCTTTTCCACTTCGACAAGCCTCGAAGGAACCCCGTCGCGTATGTTTCGCGCGTCCATCCACGCCCCAGCACCGGGAGTGCAATCTCGACCGCGTCTTCCGTGGTCACCGATGCGATCGGTCCGCGGTCGGCGGCTCCGTCGGGTGCGGGCGTCGGGAGCTCTGGTCGCCGTTCGGTCCAATCCCATGACTCGGCGGCGAGTCGGGACGCTTCCAGGGTGGCAGGATCCACGTCGTCGAGCCCGGCGGGAAATCGGGCGAGCGGCGTGAAGTGGCACCACGGGTCGTCAACGCAGCGATAGACCTGCATCACCTCGCGTCCGGACTCGCGCGCAGTGCGGACCACGGATTCCGGTTCCGCGGCGAGGTAGGGCCCGTAGGCGCGCACCTCGTCCTTCCCGTCTCTCGCCCAGTACGCGTACTCGTTCATGAGAAGTCCCCCCGGCTCCACTCCAATTCGAGCGTCTCCCCGGATTCGGACATCCCCAGGCGCGCGCGGGTCCGCCATAGGACGCCTGCGATGCCGAAGCTGGACCACGCCTCGACGGGACTCGGGGGGGCGTAGGGAGAAATGCCGGCAGCGCAGGCGACCAGCGCGATCCAGCCGGGCGTGAGGGAGCGCCCGAAGCAGGAGCGCGCGTCGGCCGGCTCCACGCCGAGGGCTTCGGTCCAACCCAGGCGCGTGCCCATCGACCAGCGCAATCCGCGGGCGCCCTGGCGAATCGCCTCGCGGAGGTCCGACTGGAGGCCGGAGCGGAATCGCATGCGGGACGGATCCGCGAGATCGAGCACGGGATCGAATCGCGCGGGCACGACTCCGGGCAAAGCCAGCTCCCTCCCGGTGACGGACCGCAGCCGCTCGGTTGCCGCCACATCGGAATTCGAGGGATGGCTGATCTTCTCCAACTCGAGCGACTCGTGTCGTTTCTCGGCCCGGTGCTGCGCGGAGTAGTGGCGGAGGGAGACCGCAAAGACCCGGTGGTCGTGCTCCCGCGGCTCGTCGGCGCAGCGCAACAACACGACTTTCCGCTGCGTGACCTTTTCGATCCGCTCCGTCGCGTCGTCGAAGGCCGAGAGCACCTCGATCGCATCGGGCGTCACGCGCCAGGGAAGGACGACCAACCGCGCGGCTTCGACGTCGGGCAGGATCCTGCGGCATTCCTCGGCCGGGACATGGACGTACGGCAGATCGACCCGCGCCAGGGACGCGAATCTCTCGCGCGAGCCGTGGCGCGGCGTTGGTTGCGGCGGAGGCTCCTTCAGGAACTCGAAGAACCACGGGATCGCGTCTCTCACGACCTGTCGGATCAACGCGCCCCTCTCGATCTCGACCCACCGCCATCCGAGCCGTCCGTCGAGCAAGCCCTTCCGGACCAACTCCCGCAACCGGGTCCAGGGAAGGCAACGGCCGAGCGCGTGGCTCGATTCCCCGAATCTCGGCACGCGCACGACCTCCGGCGGCGGCAGATACGGGCGCGAGAACAGCGGCAGGAAGTACGGGTCGGGCACGGGCGCCAGCTTGTACAGCATGACGACATGCCGGCCGGCATCGCGGGCGGCGCCCAGCACCTGGTCGGCGGAGCCGGCGCGGATGGGTCCGTGCACCTCCTCCCGGCCGTCTGCGAGGCAGCGGGTTGCGTAGGTGGAAAGGGTCTCGGGCGCGGGCACGTCAGGGTCGCACGAAGTACGCCGCCGCGGGGATCTCCTGCTTGGCCGTGCCCGGGCCCGACCAGAGCACCTGGAGTGCCTCGCCGCCGGTCCCTTCGAAGTGCTCGACGCGGATCGCGTGCTTCCCCTTGCGCAGGCGGACGACGCCGCGCTTTTCGGTCGGCCCATGCGGACCATCGTTGTCGACCACCAGCTCTTCGCCGATCCACAGCCGACTGCCGTCGTCCGAGACGGTGTAGAAGGACCAGGCCCCATCCGCCGGCACCTCGACAAAGCCGCGGAAGCGCAGCGCGAAGAGGTCGACCCCCGCGCCGGGAACCTTGTGCGTGATCGCCCCGGTCCAACCCCGCGCCTCGGGAGTCAGGGGGCTGAAGTCGGGCAGCAACGACCAATTGCCCTTGAAGGCCTCGAAGGCGATCCCCTGGACGAAGTCCCCCTCGAGCGCCGGGCGCGCGCTCACCTCGGTCGGCGTCACCGTGACCCGCAGCGTCTCGGCGCCGCGGCGCAATTCGAGCGGGAGCGGTTCTTCAGGCTTGCGGTCAGCCGCCAGCAGGTAGAAGTCGAGCCCGTGCCGCACCGGAGTTCCCGCCACGCTCGCGACCACGTCGCCCGTCCGGACGTCGGCCGCGTGCGCGGGTCCACCTTCGGGGGCGGCCGTCACCTTCGCCTCGTCTGCGAACGCGTCGAGCGCCATCCCCAACCGCCAGCCGCGCGAGGCCTCTTCGAGCATCATCTCGGCGAACAGACGCCGCACGCGATCGATCGGGATGGCGAGCCCGATCGCTTCGCCGCTCACCTTGGCGCTCACCACGCCAATCAGCTCGGCCTTCTCGTTCAAGAGCGGACCGCCCGAGTTCCCGCCGTTCACCGCAGCCGTGGTCTGGATGTGCCCGGTCTCCGCGTACCCGGCGGCCAGGCGGCTCACGATCCCCGTGGTCACCGTGTGCGAAAGGCCGTTCGGGTTGCCGATCACCACCACCGGATCGCCGACCTGAAGCGAACCGTTGCGCCCCAGCGGCACGGCGGGCAGCGGCCGGTCGGCATCCACCTTGATCACCGCGATGTCCTCCCAGGCGTGGCGGGCCAGGATGCGACAGGGAAGCGACTTGCCGTCCGAGAAGACCGCGGTCAGGCGTCCTTCGCCGACCACGTGGTTGTTGGTGAGGATGTAGCCGGCCGGGTGGATCAACACGCCGCTGCCCGCATAACCCTGGTCCACGCCTTCCGGGCTGCGGGTGATCCCGGCGATGTCGACCGTCGCCGGGTAGCCGAGCTTGATCGCCTCGCGCACCGCGTCGGGCGGCGAAGCCGGCAGCGGCTGGGCGGCGGCTTCCGGCTTCGGCGGCGTCACCGTCTCGTCGGCGAGTCCGGCGACACCGGCCGCGAAAACGGCGAGCGCGACCCCGCCGACAAAAACCGGACCGCGTGCGCCCCACTGTCCCGGACCGCGGGACCACAGCTTGCGACAGCGGAAGTCGATCGGCTCGAGGCGGGGCTTGTCCGGCACGGGCGCGCTCCTGGATACGGAATGGACCAGTCGGATGTTGCCGAAGCGCCATTATGCCCCGCGGAGCGCAGGGGCAAAAGGATTCCCCCGCAGCCGTTGCCTCGCGTCCCGTCGCCTGCTACCCTGTGCGGAGCCGCACCGCCCGCTGCCGCCGCGAGCCACGCAGCGAACGGTGAGCGGCGGGTCCAGGAATGCGTCCATGTCCGCTCCCGGGAATCGCGTCGTCGGCCGCCTCGCGGTGGCCCTGGGGCTCGCGTCGCAGGATCGCGTCGATGCCGCGCTCGCGGGCGCCGATGCCGACGCGGGCGAACTCGGCCAGGTCCTGGTCGATCGCGGGGTCCTGGCGCCCGCCGACCTCGCGCGGCTGCGCGATGCGCTGCGCGTCCTCGGCGCCGATCCCGACCCGCCCGAATGCCGGGCCGACACCCAGGTCGGGCCGTACCTGCCGGTGCGGGCCCGCGGCGACGCGGCTTCCGAAGCCCGGCGGGACGCTTCGTCGCCGCCGGCCGGCGCCGGTCCCTCGCTCGTCGGTAACGACAAGTTCGACTCCCTGGTCGAGATCGGCCGCGGCGGTATGGGGATCGTGTACCGCGCGCGCCAGCGCGGGCTCGATCGCATGGTGGCGCTCAAGGTCCTTTCCGGCGACGGACAATCGCTGCCCGAGCAGGTCGAGCGCTTCCACCGCGAGGCCCATGCGGCCGCACGCCTCCAGCATCCCGGGATCGTCGAGATCCACGACGTCGGGGAGATGGCCGGCCGCCCGTACATCGCCATGGAGTTCGTCGACGGCGATCGCATGGACGAATACATCCGCCGCAACGGGTCCGACCTGCGCACCCGGCTCGACCTGCTGCGTCAGGTGGCGGAGGCGGTCGACCACGCGCACCGGCACGGCGTGGTCCACCGGGACCTCAAACCGGCCAACGTCATGGTCGACCGCAGAGGCCGTCCCAAGGTGGCCGACTTCGGCCTGGCGAAGGAGCTCTCGGGCGACGCGCGCGACAAGCTCACGGTTTCCGGAATGGTGCTCGGCACGCCCCACTACATGTCGCCCGAGCAGGCCGCGGGAGATCCCTCGGTCGACGCGCGCACCGACGTCTACTCGCTCGGGGCGATGCTCTACGAGCTCCTGTGCGGACGCACGCCCCACGTCGCGGACAACGTGGTCGGCGTCCTGATGCTCGTCCTGTCGGACGAGATCGTCCCGCCGCGCCGATTCAATCCCAAGGTCCACCTCGACCTCGAGACCATCGCCATGCGGGCGCTGGCGCGCGAGCGGGAACGACGGTACCCGACCGCGCGGGCGTTTGCCGAGGATCTGCGCCGATTCCTCGACGGCGAGCCGATCGAAGCCCGGCCGCCCACGCTGTGGGTTCGCGCCCGCAAGACGGTGCGTCGCCACCGGGCGCTCACCGCCTCGATGCTGCTCGTGGTCCTGGCCCCGATCGCGACGCTGGTCCAGCGTCGGGTCGAAGCCGCGCGGTCGCGCGCGGAAACGCACCGGCAGTCCGAGCTCCGGGTGACGGAGGGGAAGGCGCTCGCGCAGAAAGCCGCCGACTTGTTCGCCGAGGGACAATTCGAACGCGCCGCCGAGCGCTGGCGCGACGCCGAGAGCGTCTTCGCCACGGCCCTGGGATTGAATCCGGAGGACGAAGCGGCGCGTCTCGCGCTGCGCGACGCCCGACGCACCCGGCTCCTCGGCGCTGCGCGGATCCGGCTCGACCTGTCCGCGTACGGCGATGCGGGCGAGTGGCTGCGAGAGGCCGAGTCGGTGGACCCGGGGCATCCCGAGATCGCCCGATTGCGGCGCGTGCAGCTGGGCACGGCGCGGCTCCACCTCGCATGGGAGGCGCCGGGAGCGACCGCGTGGTTCCTGCCGCAGGATCCGCCGCTGCCCTGGCTCGCCGAGGTGCTGCCGCCGCTCGAGCGCACCCGTGCGGCAGAGATGCTGCAACCGATCGGGCCGGTGCCGCACGGTCCCGCGGACTTCCCGCTCGGCGACGGGATGCTCGTGCTCGCGGGCCCCGCGGGGACAGTCGAGGCGCAATACCTGCACGTCCCCCGGAACGCCGAGCTGCGACTCGAGCGCCTCACGGTGCGGGTCGATCCCGCGGGCAGAGGGGACTTCCGCACCGTGGCCGAGGCGGCGGCGGCGGCGATGCCCGGCACTACGATCGAAGTGGCCCAGGGCGAATATCCCGAGCCGGTGCGGATTTCCCGCCCCAACGTGATCCTGAGGGCGGCGCCCGGCGCCCGCCCGGTGCTCGGCGGCGGCGACGGACCGGCCCTGTCGGTGAGCGGCGGCCCGGGCGTCCGCGTGCAGGGCTTTCTCGTGCGCGCCGGCTCGGGCCCGGTCGTCGTCGTGGAGAGCTCCCCCGGCGCGGCCATCCTCGACAACGAGATCCGCGGCGGGTCGGGGACCGCGCTGGGACTGAGCGGCTGCCCCCAGGCCGTGGTCTGCGGAAACCTGGTCTGGGAGTGCAAGGAGCCGGGCATCTCCCTTTCCGGATGCGACTTCGCCGCCGTGGTGGGGAACCGCGTCCATCACGTCGGCTGGACCGGGATCTTCGTCAACGGCAAGGGCGTGACGGTCGCGGGCAACCTGGTGCACGACAACGCCCGGGGCGGGATCATGACCCACCACTCCGAGGGGATCCTGTTCGCGGAGAACGTGGTCTTCAATCATAAGGAGTGGGGGATCATCGCCGGGGAAGGTTCGTCCCGGATCACGATCCGCGACAACGTGATCTGGAACATCGATCCGGGCCAGGAGGAGCTGGCGGGCCGGGCGATCCAGCTGGCGGGCTCGCCGAACGGCAGGATCGTGCACAACACGGTGGTGGCCTGTCGCGTGGGGATCATCGTGACGCAATCGGGGGGAACCCCGTGCACCGACAACATCATCGTCGGCGCCGCCCGCGGCATCCACTGGCACGAGGGGGGCGTGGTGGATTACAACTGCCTGTGGCGGAACACCGTCTACGGTCGCTGGATCGAGAAAGACGCCCGGACCCGCGAGGAGTTGCGGTCCTTCTACTCCTGGCAGGGCGAGCACGGCCTGGAGCACGGGGTGGAGGACGATCCGCGGTTCACGGATCTCGCCCAAGCCGATTTCTCCCTCGCCGCCGACAGTCCCTGTCGCAACGCGGCGTCCGACGGGAGCGAGATCGGCGCGCGCTGGGCCCGGGTGGCCGAGGTGCGCCAGGGAGGAATGGACTGGCAGCCGCGCCTGTCGCGGATGATCGTCGAGCGGATCCGGGAAGAGGCGGCCCAGAGCGAGGGGGACCGCTGCGTCTACCTCGCCCGCCGTGGGCTCGCCCTCGATCCGGAAGACCCCGAATTGCAGCGCCTCGCGGCGCGGGAGAAGAAGAAGTAATGATGCACTTCATCGGTCGGGGGATGCCGCGCCCGGACGCGCGCGGAGTCCGCGGGGCTTCGTCGGAGGCGATCCTTCTCATCCTCGGGGTGGCCGCGGCGCTGCTGATCGCCGTGACCGTCTTCGGACGCGACCTGGTCCGGCTCCAGAAAGCGGGGTCGAGCGCTCTCGATCGCGGAGCGGCCGAGTCCGAGGGGCGCGGCGGTGCGAGCGATTCCGCATTGCTTCTGCCCGGCAATTCGGCTTCCACCCCGGGCATCGCCGGCAAGGGCGGCTCCGGCGGCCCCGGCGGCGGCGGAGCCAAGGGCGGACAAGGGGGCGGCGTGTCCCTGCCTCCCGGCGCGACCGCGCAGGGATCCAGCCCCCTGGAGTCGGACGACGCCTGGGAGCCGCCGCGCGGGAGCGGCGGCACGGGCGGACCGGGCGGGTCCGGCGGGCCGGGGGGCGGCAAGTCCGATCCGATCGAATCGCGGATCGCACGCGCGCACGACCTGGCGGTCCGCGGCGCGTTCCTTGCCGAGCGGCTGCGCAGCGTTCTGAACGAGTCCGTCGAAGGACGCGACCACCGGCGCGACCTGGAGCGCATCCTGGCCGAGCTGAACGCAAGCGAGCAGGCGCTCCGCAAGGAGCCGGATCCGCGCGCCGCCGAGGCGGCCGGCGCCGTCGGCAAGCTGCGCGGCCAGGTCGAGCGCGACCGGGATCGCGGAAGCAACGAGAAGATCGACCAGAAGGGGTTGGTGGGCGAATTCTCGGCGGTGTTCGCGGAGGCGGAGAGGAACGGCATCGATACCCGCAGGCTGAAAGAGATGGTCGATCGCGGCGACGTCGCGCTCAAGATCGTGCCGGTGAGCCCGGACGCCGGAGCCGAATACAACAGCCTCACCAACAACATCGAGAGTCCGGCCGACAATCTGGAGAATGGCCGGATCAAGCCGGGGTACTACGGTCTGGCGCTGCACGAGTTGTTCCACGCCTACGTGGACCAGGTCTCGGACCCGGAATTCGAAGCCGCCTTTGCCGAGCAGAAGAAGGTCGGCAAGAAAGACGGCGACACGATCTCCGCGGAAGGGGTCGCCGACGAGTTCGGGGGGAACTGGTTGAAGGAGGTCCTGGTTCCGAAGATCGCGCTCCTGCTGGAGCAATCGACCAGCGCCGAGGATGCCGCCCTGCGGATGGAGGCGTTCCTGGCCGGCCGGGAGGGCCGCACGTTCTCCTTCCCCGGCAGCTACACCAACAAGCCCGGGGATCGCGTGCTCGAGGAAGCCTACGCCCGGCAGATCGCGAGGATTCTCGGCGCGGGTCCCGACGACCTTCGCCGGCGCTGGACCGACCGCTTCGCCGGCCTCACGCCGGAGGAGCGCGGGAAGCGGGCGAGCTTCGCCGCGGAGTCGGAGTACCGGTCGCGGGTGAACGCGGCCGTCCAGGCGGCCCAGGGGGCGAAGACCCCGGAAGAGCGTCGGCGGATCCTGGAGGAGGCGATCGCGCGCGGACGCACCACCTCCTCCGGCGAGCGGATCCCGTACGCGCGAGTGGAGACGTCGTTCGTCATGCCCGCGGTGAAGGACGCCGACCCGGAGGTCCGGCGGATCGCCCTGGAACTCGCCCGGCAACTGCGGGATTGAGTTGGTGCCAGAGGCTTATTTCCTTCGCTCAAGTTGACCCCACAGCTGGGGGCTCGCCGGTGCCGACGCCCCCCAAGAGTCGCTCGGAAAGTCGCTCTCGGCCATCGCCGGGTACTACAGGTAGCGGCGACTTGACTCAACGGAATAAGCCTCTGGTGCCATATGCCCAACGAGTGGCGTGTACATCCGAAGCTGCGCAATCGATTTCACGCAAGTCCCGCGCCATTCGTCCAGCGGCATCGCGTGGTGGCGCCTGCAGGCCGGACACTGGTCGATCACCCGCTTCCGGCCGAGGGGGAGAATGGGGATGAATACGAGGATTACGAAGAGGCCGGTGTCGAAAGAGGTCAGGGCGGCGGACTCCCCGCAGATGCCGCACTGGGCCTGCCGGGTGCGAACGTTCTCCCGACCGTAGTAGATCGTGCCGACGCCGTTGAAGGAGAAGGGCATGGCGACTCTCTGAGTCTGGGGTCTCGCGGGATCGCTCCCGCGCGGTCATTCATCGATGGGCTTCACCCAGGCATTCACCAAGTCCCGCAGCAAGGCTCGCTTGGATTTCACGTCCTTCAGGTCGGAAAACCTCGCTTCCCGTCTGTCCTTCCACTCGCCTTGGAGCAGTCCTGCACCACTACGGACCAAGCCCTTGGCCCTCGGGTTGAACGCAGCCATGTCCTGGAAGTAGAAGAAGCTCGGCGCATTCCACTTCACACGCTCATCGATCTTGGGATTGGCCTTCAGGATGATGGCCCTGAGCGCCGCGATCTCGGCCTTCTGCGGATGCACGAGCGCCGGTACACGCTCCTCCCGGTTGAACAGCGCGATTGAGCCTCCGGACGCGGCGTCATCTCTGCGAGGGGGCGCCCACGGGATCCGGAAGTCGAACGTGGCTTTGGATCTCGCCCGCCCCGAAGATCTCCCGGCCGGCCTGGCCCGCGCGGAAGACGTCCTCCTTGCCCGCCCAGGAGTCTACCACGACGGCGCGGTCGCCCCAGGTGCGCGGGTCGTTCGGGTCCGAGTGCGGGTCCCGGTCGATCACGACGAAGACGTGCTCGCCGCCTCCGCCCGGCTTCCCGAGCTTGTGCATGATCTCCACGCCGCTCACGCCGCGATCGTGCAGTTCCGCCGCGGTCGCGGCCGCGCATTCCATGCAGTTCCCCCACCCCTTCTCCATCGCGATTCCGCCGATCACGTGCGCCACGTAATTGCCGCGACGCCTGAGGTCGGGAACGCTCGAGCCGGCGCCTTCGAGCTCGCGCGCGCCCAGCTTCTCGGCCTCCGCGCGCGTCCGCTTCGAGACCGGATCGCCGAGCAGCGGCACCCAGTACATCCCAGAGCCGCGGTTGGTCGAGCTGAGCCGACCGCGCACCTTGCGCGTGACCTCCAGGGCCAGCTGGATCCGGACCTCCACCGCGGGCTTGGGCGGGAATTCCCCCCACTCGTAGAGGTTGCGCCGCCGCGCGTCGTCCCCGAGCGCGAGCACCGCGTCGGAGGTGTACGGATGCGCGGGACTTCCCGGCGGATCCTGGCGCACGAGCCCCAGGAGCGCTTCCAAGAATCGGCCCCCTTTGTCGGTCGCGAGCCTGCCCTCCTCGAGCTCCCGCGCCAGCGCGATCGCGGCCATCAGCGTGCCGGTGTTCGCCATGGTCACCGGCACCTCGTACTTTCCCCAGTTCACGATCCCGTGGGTCTCGAATCGACGGAGGCTCTCCCACAGCTCCTTCAGCGCCGCACGACGCTTCTCGGGTAACGCCGCGTACGCGGGCGAGCGCTCGATCTCCTGCCACCCGCGATCCACCCAGGGCGCCGCCGCAGTAGTCTCCTTGCCCGTCCGCTGCAGTCGCTCCTGGAGCAACGCTTCGATTCTCCGCGGGAGGCCCCCGCCCGCGGCTGCGGCTTCCCCCTCCCCGGACCCGCCGGCGCCGCCTGAACCGCCGGCGGCGCCCGAACCGCCGGCGCCGCCTTTGCCTCCGAGCCCGGGCAGGGCTTCGCTACCATCCCCGCCGGCCCCATCGGACTCGAACGGACTGCGCCCCCGCGCACTCGCTCCCGGCGGAAGTCCGATCCCGCCCGCGCCGCCGGTGCCTGACCGAACCGTGCCCGACCCAGCGCCGCCGATGCCGGAACCGCCGGTGACCCCATCGCCGATGCCTGCGCCGCCGGGCTCGCCCGGGCCGTTCGCATCGAGCCCGAGTCCTCCCACATCGCGGGCGGTCCCCCGATCCAGCGCGCGCGTGGCGGCGGCCTGCCTCACGACGAGGCGCCGGCCGAATACCGTGACCGCGGCGAGTAAGGCGATGCCGACCCCGAGCGTCAGCAAGATCGACTCCGAGGCTCCTCGTCGATCGAAGCGATTCCCCCGGCCGTCCTTCGACCCGAATGCCGCGCCGAATCCCGCCCGTCGAGTGCTCATGTGCCTGTCTCCGATCTCCACCCGGCGAGTTGCGGGAACCGCGCGTCGCCTCGACCCTACACGGACTCTTGAAACGAAGCACCCGGTGGGCCTTCAAGCCCGATCCCATATTCCATGGGTGGACCGGCCGCATCTCGCCTCGACCGAACCCACGCCTTGAAGCTCGAAGGCCGCGAACGTCATTTTCCCGCGAGTTCCTGCCGGGCGCGGTCGGCGCGCTCTCCGGCCGGCTCCTGGGTCAGGAAGGCGCGCAGATCGGCGTCACCCGCGGCGCGGTCGCCGTGGCGGCACTCCAGCATCCCGCGCTGGTAGAGCGCCCCGAGGTCGCCCGGGACGAGGGTGAGCACGCGGGACGCGGCGGCGATCGCCCGACAGAGGTCGCCGCGTTCGGCTGCGGCGCGCGCGCGCAGCCGGTGGATCTCGGCCGTTCGCGCGTCGCGGTGTTCGGCCTCGTCCAGGAGCTTTTCGGCGCCGGCGGTGTCGAGAATGGTTCGTGAATCGATCTGACTCGCCACCTGAAGTGCGATGCGAGTCGTGATGTTGGCCTTGATGAGTCCCGTGATGACTTCGACCGACGGGCGC
>Ga0209514_10006645_pt1 | contig 14086 bp, 12 predicted proteins | sample Subgrocontami58m_FD_187452 | JGI IMG/M metagenome (GOLD analysis project Ga0209514, IMG submission 187452) | Subsurface groundwater microbial communities from S. Glens Falls, New York, USA - GMW37 contaminated, 5.8 m (SPAdes) (version 3) | ecosystem: Environmental > Aquatic > Deep subsurface >...
AGCGGCCAGAACGGCGCCGGCAAGAGCACCTCGTCGCCCGGCATGACGAGCGCCGCAATCACGACCGAGAGACCGGCGGTGCCGCCCGGCATCACCTGCACGTCCTCGCGCGGTACCTCGATGTCGGCGCGCGTTCGCAGAAAGCGCGAGATCGCGTCGAGCAGCGCGGGCTCGCCTTGGACAGGAGAGTAGTTGTGCAGGCGCGGGTGCTCGGCGGTGAGCTGTGCCTCGGCCCGCGCGCCTTCGTACGGGTCGAGCCACGTGTCACCGACGTGCAGCGCGTGCACCTTGCCGCCTTGGGCGCGGGCCTTCGCGACGAGCGCGCCGAACACCTTGTCCGACAGGCCCTCCGAGGTCGGGGAGGGGTGGGGAAATCTCGGCATACCCTCCTTAATACAGGCCGGACCGGGTATAGTCGCGCCCCATGAAGAGCCACCCGATGGGTCTCGTCGTCGCCGTGGGAATCTCGCTCGCTGCGAGCGCTGTCGCCATCGCGTGCGGCACGACCGCCGCGCCGCCGCCGCCACCGGCGGAGGACATCATCGGGATCATGGAGCTGCCGCTCTCGCACCGAAACGGCGCGCCCGCGCCGCAGAACGCCACGAAGATCGAGGTGAGCCCGACCGAGATGCGCGTCGACGGCACCAAGATCCTGACGCTGTCGAGCGGCGCCGCGGCCGGGGGCGAGGTCGCGAACGGGGTCCTCTCGAAGCTGCGCACGGCGCTCACGGGCGGGGCAGCGCGCCGCACGGCCGCGCTGCACGTGCACGCGGCGACGCCGTGGAAGACGACGCACGCGATCCTGGCGACGCTGCTCGCGGCGAACATCCACGAGGCGTATTTCCGCGTCCGCAAGCCCGGCACGTCGTCGGACACGGGCTGGCTCGAGGTGAAGGGCTTCTCGATGGCGGCGAACGCCGACGACCCGGTCGACTTCGCGAACACCACGCCGATGCCGTGGCCGGACTTCGCGAACGTGTGGGAGGCCGTGCAGGGGCAGTGCACGCGCGTGTCCGAGCCGCTCAACTGCTCGCCGGTCCCCGAGAAGCTCGCGCCGGGCGGGCGCGTGCAGATCGTGCTGCGTGCGCGCGGCGACGGCGTGAAGCTCGAGTTCTACCAGGTGCAGGTCGATCCGACGCTCGTGGCGCCGACGACGCCGCACCCCGTGCAGATGATGGAAGGCGTGCCGCAGCCGCAGGCGCAGCCCACCGAAGAAGAGCAGTTCGCGCCCTCGACCGACGCGCAGTACACGCTGCGCCAGGAGACGACGACGCGCGTCCCCTCGCCGATCAGCGCCATGATGCGCCCGGTCTGCGGCTCCCGCGCGTGCGGCGCGCTCGCCGTCGCCGACCCCGACACGATGTCGATGCGCATCCTCTCGCTCCTAGGCGCCGCCTTCCCCGACGGCACCGCCCCACCCACGTTCGCCTTCGTCGTCACGCACTGACGGCCGCGGCCCGGGGCGACGCGCAGGCGCGCCTGTTTGGCTACGCCTCGAGCCAGTCTTCGACGGTTAGGCCTTCGATCGAGCCGTCCTTCAGGCTGCCGTCGTTGGTCACGAGGATCGCGCCGTGCTCGAGCGCTGTGCAGGCGATGACCAAGTCGAAGTCGCTTTTCGGCAGGCCGCGGGCTTCGAGCTTCGCGCGCAGCAAGCCGTACCGCTCGGTGACGGCCTCCGTCACCGGCAGCGTTTGGAACGAATTCGGGAGCCGACGGACGCGCTCGAGGTTCTCTGCGCTGCGCTTCGATCTCTGCGCGCCGTACAGCAGCTCCGCCATCACGACGATCGGAATGCCGATCTCCGCCGCTGGCTCGACGCGAAGGCGCTGCTCGACGTCGCGGTCGGGCGCAAGACCGTGCGCGAGACCGAAACGCAGATCGTCGCGATCGGCAAGCTCTGGGAAGAGACCAAGGACCTGCGCGAGGTGATGGGGCATCCTTCGGTCCGCCACAAGGACAAGGAGCGGATCCTGCGCGAACTCTTCGAGAAGCGCGTGACCCGGGACGTGATGGAGTTCCTGGTGATCGTGCTGGAGGCGCGTCGGCTCGAGCACTTGCCCGCGATCGGGCGGGCCTACGACGAGATGGCGGACGCCTTCGAAGGGCTGGTCCGGGTCGAGGTGCGGACCTTCCTGCCGCTTTCGCCGGAGGAGCGCAAGCGGCTGGTGGAGACGCTGGGCAAGGTCACGGGCGGGCGCCAGGTGACCCTGCTCGAGCACGAGGACAAGACCCTGCTGGGCGGGATGACCGTGCGCATCGGCGACGTGATGGTCGACGGCAGCGTCGCCGGGCGCCTGAAGAAGCTCAAGGAATCGCTGGCCTCAGCGCGGTAGTGGGGCCCCAGGGCAAGGGCAAGGGCAAGGGCAAGGGCAAGGTCGGGCGGCTGCAGCCGGCCGAAGTTCGAGATCGGAGCCGACAGATGCAGATCAGGGCGGAAGAGATCAGTTCCGTGATCCGGGCGCAGGTTGCGCGCTACGAGTCCGAGCTCAAGATGGAGAGCGTCGGCACCGTGCTCCAGGTCGGGGACGGGATCGCACGCGTGTACGGCCTGGAGAAGGTGATGTCCGCGGAACTCGTCGAGTTTCCCGGCGGCGTGTTCGGCATGGCGCTGAACTTGGAAGAGAACTCTGTCGGCTGCGTGATCCTCGGGCTCGACCGCGGCATCAAGGAAGGCGACACGGTCCGCTGCACCGGCCGCATCGTCGAGGTGCCGGTCGGGGACGCGCTCCTGGGCCGCGTGGTCAACGCGCTCGGCCAGCCGATCGACGGTAAAGGCCCGATCGCGGCCAAGAAGTTCCGCCCGATCGAGGAGCGCGCCCCCGGCGTGGTCGAGCGCCAGCCGGTGAAAGAACCGCTCCAGACCGGGTGGAAGTCGATCGACTCGATGATTCCGATCGGCCGCGGCCAGCGCGAGCTGATCCTGGGCGACCGCCAGACCGGCAAGACCCAGCTGATCGTCGACACCATCCTCAACCAGAAGGGCGGGGACGTCCACTGCATCTACGTCGCGATCGGCCAGAAGCAGTCGACCGTGGCCAACATCGTGGCCACGCTCGAGAAATTCGGCGGCCTCGAGTACACCACCGTGGTCGCGGCCTCGGCGGACGACCCGGCCGCCCTGCAGTTCATCGCCCCCTACGCCGGCACCGCGATGGGCGAGGAGTCGCGCGACAACGGCAAGCACGCCTTCGTGGCGTACGACGACCTGTCCAAGCACGCGTGGGCGTACCGCCAGATGTCGCTGCTCCTGCGCCGCCCGCCCGGCCGCGAGGCTTACCCGGGCGACGTCTTCAACCTGCACTCGCGCCTGCTCGAGCGCTCGGCCAAGCTCAATGACCAGCTCGGCGGCGGCTCCCTCACCTCGATCCCGGTGATCGAGACCCAGATGGGCGACGTGTCCGCGTACATTCCCACCAACGTGATCTCGATCACGGACGGGCAGATCTACCTCGAACCCGACCTGTTCAACGCGGGCGTGCGGCCGGCGATCAACGTGGGCATCTCGGTGTCGCGCGTCGGCGGCGCGGCCCAGACCAAGGCGATGAAAAAGGTCGCGGGCAGCCTGCGACTCGACCTGGCGCAGTACCGCGAGCTGGCCGCCTTCGCGCAGTTCGCGAGCGACCTGGACAAGGCGACGCGGGACCAGTTGACCCGCGGCGAGCGCCTGGTCGAGATCCTCAAGCAGCCGCTGCACGAGCCGATGGCCTTCGAGGACCAGGTGATCGTCATCTTCGCCGGCACCCAGGGGTACTTGGACGACGTGGCGCTGGAGAAGTTGAAAGAGTACGAGAAGGGCTTCCACTCCTTCATCGGCGAGAAGCACCCGGGCCTGCGCCAGGAGATCCGCACCAGCAAGGCGCTCGAGGACAAGACGGCCGAGCAGCTCAGGACGGCCTGCCGCGAGTACAAGGAACTGTGGACCAAGAAGGCCGCGAAGTAAGGCGCCTCGCGCGATGAAGATCGTCAACGCCCGCGTCATCCGGCGCAAGATCCGGTCGGTCGGCAACATCAAGAAGATCACCCGGGCCATGGAGATGGTCTCGGCGTCGAAGCTCAAGAAAGTGCTCGCTCGGCTGTTGGCGATCCGCCCGTACGCGGGGAAGATCCAGGAGCTGATGGGCAACCTGATGGCGGGCGTCGGCGAGACCGAACACCGCCACCTCAAGCCCGCGGAGAACCCCAAGAAGTCGGCCCTGGTCGTGATCGCGTCGGACAAGGGGCTCTGCGGCAGCTACAACTCGAACCTGTTCCGCATGACCAACCACCACCTGGACGCGGAAAAGGTCCCCTGCCGGCTGGTGACCATCGGCAAGAAGGCGCGCGACTTCTACAAGAAAACCTCGCGGGACTTGTGGCAGAGTCACCTGGGGCTTCCGGTGGATCCCACGTTCGCGCAGATCCGCGAGATCACCCGCGAGCTGGTGGGGGCGTTCGAGAAGGGCGAAGTCGACGTGATCCGCATCGCCTTCAGCGAGTTCGTGAACGCCGCCCGCTATACGCCCAAGGTGATCCAGTTCCTGCCGATCACCGCGCCGCGCATGTCCGAGCGTGAAAAGAAGAAGAGGCTCGCCGAGGGCAAACCGGTCGCCGAGGGCAAACCGGTCGCCGAGGCCAAACCGGTCGTGCGGATGCCCGACGATGCCGACGATGCCGAGGTGGCGCCTGCGGCGGGGGGCGCAAAGGGGACTGCCGGCGCAGCGGGGGTGGCGGCAGGCGGGGCCGGCAAGCCGGCGGGTACGGCGGCGGCCGCAGAGTACATCTACGAGCCGGAGCCGAAGAAGATCCTCGGGACGCTGATCCCGCGCTACATCGAGATCACCTTCTACAGCATCCTGCTCGAATCGATGGCGAGCGAGCACGCGGCGCGCATGGCCGCGATGCGCAACGCCTCGGACAACGCGCAGGAGATGATCGACGACTTGAGCCTGAGCTACAACAAGGCGCGCCAGGGCGCGATCACCAAAGAGCTGCTGGACATCGTGGGCGGCGCGGAAGCGCTCAAGTAGCCGCGAGAGAGGAACGAGCATGGTCGCCGACAAGAAGAACATGGGCAAAATCGTGCAGATCATCGGCCCGGTGGTGGACGTGACCTTCGAGGAGAAGCTGCCGGCGATCTACACGGCGCTGAAGATCGCGGACGCGCAGCGGAATCGCTCGATCACCGCCGAGGTTGCGCAGCACCTGGGCAACACCGCGGTGCGCTGCGTCGCGCTCTCGTCGACGGACGGTCTCGTCCGCGGCATGCCGGTGGAGGACACCGGGGCGCCGATCATGGTTCCGGTCGGCCGCGGCACCCTGGGACGGCTGCTCGACGTGATCGGTCAGCCGATCGACGGCCAGGGGCCGGTCGAGGCCGCCGACTACTACCCGATCCATCGCCCGGCGCCCAAGCTCGAAGACCTCGAGACCTCGCCGCAGATTTTCGAGACCGGCATCAAGGTCATCGACCTGCTGGTGCCCTTCCCCAAGGGCGGCAAGATGGGCCTGTTCGGCGGCGCGGGCGTGGGCAAGACCGTGCTGCTCCAGGAGCTGATCCGCAACATCGCGGTCGAGCACGGCGGCTTCTCCGTGTTCGCGGGCGTCGGCGAGCGCACCCGCGAGGGGAACGACCTCTGGCTCGAAATGAAGCACTCGGGCGTCATCGACAAGACCACCCTGGTGTTCGGCCAGATGAACGAGCCGCCCGGCTCGCGCCTGCGGATCGGGCTGACCGGCGTGACTCTGGCGGAGTACTTCCGCGAGGCGGAGGGGCAGGACGTGCTGCTCTTCATCGACAACATTTTCCGATTCGTGCAGGCGGGCGCCGAGGTGTCGGCGCTGCTCGGGCGCATGCCCTCGGCGGTCGGCTACCAACCGACTCTGGCCTCCGAGATGGCGGCGCTCCAGGAGCGCATCACCTCGACCAAGCGCGGCTCGATCACCTCGGTGCAGGCGGTGTACGTGCCGGCCGACGACATCACCGACCCGGCGCCGGCGACGACATTCTCGCACCTGGATGGCACGATCGTGCTCGAGCGGCGCATCGCGGAGCTCGGCATCTACCCCGCGGTCGACCCTCTGCGCTCGACCTCGCGCCTGCTCGACCCGCTCATCGTGGGGGAGGAGCACTACCAGGTGGCGCGTGACGTGCAGCGGATCCTCCAGCGGTACCAGGACCTCCAGGACATCATCGCGATCCTGGGCATGGAAGAGCTGTCCGACGAGGACAAGCAGGTGGTCGCCCGCGCGCGGCGCCTGCAGCGTTTCCTGTCCCAACCGTTCTTCGTCGCCCAGGCGTTCACCAACGCCCCGGGCCGGTACGTCTCGCGCAAGGAGACCGTGCGCAGCTTCCAGGAGATCGTGGCGGGCAAGTACGACGAGCTCCCCGAGCAGGCGTTTTACCTCCAGGGCAACATCGACGATGTGATCGAGCGCGCCAAGAAGATCAAAGGGTAGCTGAGGGTTCGGCTCATGCCTCGGGAGGGGTGGGCTCGTCGCATGGCGAACCGCAGCAACCGACGGAACTACGGATTATACGGATTATACGGATTGGTCGGATTGGTCGGATTGGTCGGATTGCACGGATTGCACGGATTGCACGGATTGCACGGATTGTCCAACGGCGGAGCGTGTGTTTCCTCGCAAGATCGTCGAAGATGCGACGTTTTTCCGGTGTGTAACACGGAATCGTCCGATGGCGGAGCGTCGGGCGCAGGCTGCCGGACTCGGTTGCCGTGGGGACGACTCACAAATGTGAAAGGGAGCACGCAGGATGGCCGGCAAGACGTTCAAGGTCGAGGTGGTGACCCCGGAGCGGACGCACTACTCCGCCGATGCTGAATCGTTGATGGCGCCCGCCCACGAAGGCTACCTCGGTGTGCTGTCCGGACACCACCCCATGCTCTGTACCCTCCAGCCGGGGGAGGTCCGCGTGCGCACCGCGAAAGGGGAGGACCACCTTGCCGTGAGCGGGGGCTTCCTCGAGGTGAGCGGCATTGCGGTGATCGTGCTGGCCGACGCCGCCGAGCACGTCTCTCAGATCGACCTGGCCCGCGCCCAGAAATCCGCCGCCCGCGCAAAGGATCGGCTGGCCGGCAGGCCGTCGGCGTCCGTCGACCGCGACCGCGCCGAGGCCGCCTTGGCGCGCGCCGACAACCGCATCTCGCTGGCGAAGAGGTTCGGCGGGCGCGCCTGAGCCGCGGCTTCGCAAGTCCCAAGACTCACGTTCCGCCTCCTCCGCCAACCCCGCCCGCTCTGCGCTCGCCGGTTCTCCCCGCGGTCCAGTGCCCCCCGCTCCGTTTCCGCCGGGATTCCGCGCCCCCCCCCGAAAACGGCGAAACCCGGAGCCGCTCGTCCGGCCCCGGGGTCCTCAGCGCCTATATTGAAACCGGCTCGCCGGGTCCCGTCTGCTACTTCATCGGCTTGACGGTGATGTTCCGGAAGTCCGCCTCATCTCCGGCCTTCAGCCCGAATCCGATCAATCCCGCGGTGGAGTTCCCGGCGAGCCTGACCTTGTTGGTCGTGCCCTCGGGGGTGAGGACGGTCGCCTCGTTGCCGCGGTACTGCACCGTCCAACGATTCCACACGCCCTTCGACTTCACGTCGAAGTTGATCGCACTGCTCCCGCTCGATCCGACGTGCGAGATCACCATGAATCCGCTGCCCTTGCGCACGCGGGCCTCGAAGACGAAATCGAGGTCGGCCCAGTCGCGCTCGCCCCGGAAGGTGAACAGGCCCTTGTCGGGAGTGTCCGGCCCCGATTGCGAGTTCACCCCCTTGATGCAGCGATCGCCGCGGTCGACGTCCCAGGAACCGTTGCTGCCCTGCGCCAACTGCCAGCCCCGCATGTCCTCGCCGTTGAACAGCTGAACCTCGTCGGCAGCCCCCAGTTTGTCCTCGTCCCCGCCGGGTTTCGGCTTCTTGCCGGTGCGCTGCCGCTGGATGATGTACGACCTCAGCTTGAGCACGTCGGAGTAGAAGCTGGACTCCTCCAGCTCCGCGGGGAACTGATCGAGGCGCTTGAGCGCCTCGGTGAAATTCCCGTCGGTGCAGAGCTGATCGGTCTCGCTGGCCAGCTTGCGATAGGCCGCCTGGGCCGCGTCGTCGCGCACCTTCTGGACCCGGCCGATCTCGTCCTGCACTTCCTTGACCAGCTCGGGCATGTCCTCGCATTCGTCTTCGAGTTTGCCGAGCTCCTCGAGCGGCTTCTTGTAGGCCGGATTCGGCGTGTAGACCTGCCTGCGCGTCTCCTCTATCAGGGCCTGGATGCCCTTGCGGCGGATGTTGCGCGATTCCTCCTTGACCTTCGCCGTGAGCGCCTCGGACGGGTCGGCGACTTCCTTGTAGAGCGCGGCGAGTTTCTTCACGTACTCCGCGAAATTGGGTCGGTCCTTGTCCGCCTCTTCGATGATCGTCCGGACCTTGTCCTCGAGCTCCTTCTTGACGCGCGCGATTTGCTGCCTGGTCTCGGCGTCCTTCGCGATCCGCTGCAGGTCATCCTCGAAGGGGCTGATCCCCTTGACCTTGTCCCGGACGTCCGCGACCTCCCTCAGTACCGCGTCATAGTCGATGGTCGGTTCGGAGAGCAGCTTTTTCACGTCGTTGACCGCGGTCTCGGCACGCTTGCGGCGCGCTTCGTCATCGTCCGCCCTCTTCTTCGCGGCCATGGACTGCCAGACCATGAACCCGCCCACCACCACCACGATCGCGATCGCGACCGCGGTGATGATCACGGTCATGTTCGGGCCCTTGGCCTTGCGCTTGGTGTGGCCGGTTTCGTGGCCGCCGCGGTTCGCCTCGTGGTTGACCGCCCGTTGGCCTTCGGAGGGAGTGACCGGCTTGAGCACCTGCGCGCTGATGGCCTTGCGGATGCCCGAGGAACTGCGTTTCGCCGTGCCGCTCGCGGCGGTCTTTCCCACCGCGGCAGGTTGGAACACCCCGGATTGCCTTCGCACCGCCGGAATCGGCGTCCCGGTGGACCGGAATACCCCGGAACCGGGTTTGGCGACCCCCGAGCCGGGGGTGTCGGCGCCCGGAACCTCGGAGCGGTGGTTGTTGCAGTAGTTCTTGCCCTCGTGGCGAAGGGCTTTGCCCTTGTCGAATTCCTGCTCAGGGATCATGTCCCCGCAGATTTCGCAATAGACGGTCGCCTGGCCCACCCCTCGACCTCCAGCAACTGGAGTCCTGCATCCGAATCTTGCTACCGGCCAACCATGAAGGATATCAGCGCCCCCGGGACGGCGCAAGCCTAATTGCCGCGGGCGATGGACTTTGTTTTTTGCGTCACGCCCGCACGGGGCCATTTTGCTTGAAGCTCAACCGGAGCCGCTGTACAATCCCGCCCCTCATGCCCCCGATTCAGCGTCTCGACCTCAGGAAGCTCCGCACCTACCGGCTCGCCGAGCGCCGGAATCTGGTGGAGTGCGGCCGGTTCGCCGGTTGTCCGGCGCTCGATGCGGGTATTCCGGGCTTCCTCGACTCGCTGCCCGATATTCTGGCGGCGCGGGATCTGCGGACCGTCGCCCGCGAGATCGCCGAGGCGCACGCCCGCCACGCCCACATCGCCTGGGCCCTTGGCGCCCACGTCCTCAAGGTCGGCCTGAGCCCCCTCGTGATCGACCTGATGGACCGCGGCGTGGTCACCGCCCTCGCTCTGCACGGGGCCGGGGCGGTCCACGACCTGGAGATCGCCGCCATCGGCCAGACCTCGGAAGACGTCGCCTCGGCGATCCAGGACGGGTCCTTCGGCATGTCTCGCGACACCGCGGACATCTTTGCCGCCGGAGTGCGTGCCGGGGCCCGCCGCGGCCTCGGAGCGGGCCTCGCCGACGCGATGGAAAAGCGGCGCCTGCCGCACCGGGACCTCAGCCTGCTGGTCGCCGCCCGCCGCCGGGGGATCCCGGCCACGGTCCATGTGGCGATCGGCACCGACATCGTCCACATGCACCCTCAGGTCCCCGCCGCCCGTCTCGGCAGCGCCAGCATGGCGGATTTTCACCGCACCGCTGCCGTGGTCGCCGGGCTCGCGGGCGGAGTCTGGCTCAATGTGGGGTCCGCGGTGATCCTCCCGGAGGTCTTCCTCAAGGCGGTCGCCATTTCGCGCAACCTGGGGCACCGGCTCGACGATTTTCTTGCGGTCAATCTGGACATGATCCAACACTATCGTCCGCGCGCGAACGTGACCGGCCGGCCCGCGCCGCGGGGGATCAGCATCACCGGCCACCACGAGATCCTGCTGCCGCTCCTGCGAGTGGCGATCCTCGCCGGCCTGCAGGGCGCCGATTCCGGGAAAAAGGGGGCGCGATGATCAAGCAGTACTACCTCACGCCGATCATGGTCGTCGGGCTCGGCTCCGGGCTGCTCTCGGGCATCCCCGGCGTCTGCTGCGGCTCCTTCCTGGTCTCGGCCCTCGCCGGCATGCTCGCCGTGTGGTGGGGGAACTCCCGCGGCGGCCAATTCACCGGGCTCGGCACCCCGACCCTTGTGGGTCTCGCGGTCGGCGGGGTCGGCATGTTCCTCGCCGGCGGGATCATCGGCGGCTTCATATTGATCGCAGTGGAGATGGCGAAGAGCGATCCCAAGGCCGCGGCTGATCTGGCCAAGCTCCCGGCGAACGCGCGCGCGCTCGTGCCCGTGATCTATGGCCTGGTCAACGCGGGCATCTTCGTCGCGTTCGCGACCCTGGGCGGGTTGGTGGGCGGATTCCTCTGGGCCGACAAGGGCGCCCCGCCGCCGCCGCCGCCGGGCTACGGGCAGGGGTACCCGCCGGCCTGGCCCGCACCCGGCGACCAGGCGGGCATGCCCCCGCCGCCCGTTGCGCCCGCGTCGCAGGGTCCGACGGGGATGCCTCCGCCTCCGCCGAGGGATCCCGGGTGGCCCTCCTCGCCGCCGCCTTCTCCTCCGGTCCCGCCGGGTCCCCCGGTCTCGTAGCCGGACACCATGATGCACGGACATCTCCAGCGCGCGCTGGTCGCCACGGGCGAGCCTTCGATCCTGGTTCTGGGCGACCTGATCCTGGATCGCTACATCATGGGCGATGTCCAGCGGGTCTCGCCCGAGGCGCCGATTCCGGTGTTGCGGGTGAAGTCCGACAACGACCTGCGCCTCGGCGGCGCGGCCAACGTCGCGCTCAACCTGGCGGTGCTGGGCGCGCGCGTCTCGCTCCTGGGTGTGGCGGGACGCGATGCGGCGGGTGCCGACCTGCGCCGGCGGCTGCGCGCCTCGCGCATCGAGGCGGGGGGGGTGATCGTCGAGCGGGGGCGTCCGACCACGGAAAAGACGCGCTTGATCGCGCACAACCAGCAGATCGTGCGGGTCGACCGCGAGGTGACGGCGCCGATCCGGGCCGAGACTGCGGAGGCCCTCCTGCGCGCTTTCCGCGACCGGTTGTCGCGCGCCGATCTCGTGGTGGTCTCCGATTACCACAAGGGGGTGCTTCCGCCCGCCCTGCTGGAGGAAGTCGTCCGCCGGGCGCGCGCGCGGCGCGTTCCGGTGCTGGTCGATCCCAAGGGACGCGACTACCGCCGCTATCGCGGGGCCACGGCGATCACCCCGAACCAGGGTGAAGCCGAGCTCGCCTCGGGCGTCGAGATCCGCGACGACGCCGGCCTGCGTCGTGCCGCCCGCAAGCTTCTGCGGGAGCTCGCGCTCGACTTCGTGGTGGTCACGCGGGGCGAGAAGGGGATGTACCTCCTGGAATCGACCGGGCGCTCGCTCGCGGTCCCCGCGCGCGCGCGCTCGGTCTACGACGTGACGGGTGCGGGGGACACCGCGATCGCCCTGCTCGGCCTGGTCCTCGCCGGCGGAGGCGGGCGCGAGGAGGCGGTGCGACTGAGCAACGTCGCGGCCGGCATCGTGGTGGGCAAGCTCGGTACGGCGACGTTGACGCGCGCGGAGATCCTGGACGAGCTGGCCGAGTACGAGGGCGGTCGCGGCGCCGCCAAGATCAAGTCCCTGGCGCAACTCCTCCCGATCCTGCGCCGCCACCGCGCCGAGAAGGACGAGGTGGTCTTCACCAACGGCTGCTTCGACCTGCTCCATCCGGGCCACCTGCGCTCGATCAATTTCGCGCGCTCGCGCGGCGACGTGCTCGTGGTCGGGGTCAACTCCGACCGCTCGGTGCGGAAACTGAAGGGGCCGGGTCGCCCGCTCCTGCGGGAGCGCGACCGCGCGCTCATGCTGGCCAATCTGGAAGATGTCGACTACGTGACCGTGTTCGACGCGCCGACCCCGGCGGCGCTGATCCGCGCGGTCGCCCCCGACGTGCTGGTCAAGGGGGAGGAGTACCGCGGCAAGGAGGTCGTCGGCGCCGACGACGTGTGTGCCCGGGGCGGGCGGGTGGAATACGCTCCTCTCGAGCCGGGATTCTCGACCACGGAGCTGCTCGAGCGGGCGGGCCGGCCGAAGCCGGGGCGAAGTCGATGACCGGCGGGCGAGGAGCGGAAGAATTGGGCGTGCAGGCGGACGGTTCCGGCCGCGCGGAGCGGAGCGACCGCGCGTTGCTGAGGCCGTTGCGAGGATCCCGGGCGTCGCGAGCGGCCGGGCGTCGGCGGGGGAGGGGGGCATGAAGCGGATTCTCGAATGGGTTCGAGCCGAGCTGGCGGCGAGCATCGAGACCCAGCGCCACTTCCTCGAGCGCGAAGCGGAGACCCTCGCCGCGATCGGCGAGGACGCCGTGCGCTGCCTGCGCCGGAAGCGGCGGATCTTCCTCTGCGGCAACGGCGGCAGCGCCGCCGACGCGCAGCACATCGCGGCCGAGCTCGAGGGACGCTACCGCCGCAACCGGCCGGCGCTGCCCGTGCTCAGCCTCACCACCAATTCCTCGACCCTGACTGCGGTGGCGAACGACTTCGGCTTCGAGGAGAGCTTCGCGCGCCAGGTGCAGGCGCACATGCGCAAGGGCGACTTGCTGATTCTGATCAGCACGAGCGGAAACTCGCCCAACGTGCTGCGGGCGGCGGCGGTGGCGAAGGCGCTGGGCGCCCGCTGTATCGGCTTCACCGGCGATTCCGGCGGCGCGCTGCGCGCCCGGGTAGACCGTTGCCTGTGCGTGCCCTCCGACGTCACGTCCAATGTCCAGGAGGGCCACATCCTCGCCGGGCACGTGATCTGCGAGATCGTCGAGCGGGAGCTATTCCCCTCCGGCCCCGACTCCGTCCGCCGCCCCGCGCGCCGTCGGACCTGATGCCGCGTCTGCGGATTCGGTTCATGAATGGTCCGCCCGCGGCCTTCCGGCTGCCCCTGCCCTGGCCCTCTCTCGTCGGGAAGCGGGCAAGGGCAAGGGCAGGGTGGTCCGTTTAGCGTCAGTGCCTCGTCACGCCGAGAACGAATGGCGTGCACGCCGGGCGGTTCACGCCCGGGCCAGGAAGATCGTCTGCGGGCACCCCGGGTGCCAGGCGGTTCCCGTATAGTCTCCCTGGATCTCGACCTCGCGGAAGCCGGCCGCCCCGAGCATCGCTTCCACCTCGGACTTCTCCGCCCAGGAGCCCTCGAACGGATAGAACCGCTCCTCTCTCGTTCCATCGCGACGCGAGATCCGGTACGCGATCTCTCCCCGCGTCGTCTGGGTGCGCGGGTCGGCGACGATCGTGTGCCGCACTGCCGCGGCGAGCCTCGTGGCCGGGTCGTGCAGGTCGAACGTCCCGGATTTCCCGCTGCCGCCTCCGCCCGCCGGGGCGTGGTCGTCGAACACGAGCCGCCCCCCGGGCGCGAGCGCGGCATGCGCGCAGCGCAGGGCGCGCTCCCAGTCGGCGAGCGCGGGCAGGTCGTGCAGCGAGGCAAAGGCGATGCACACCGTGCGGAACGCTCGCCGGAAGGCGAACCGCGTCATGTCGCCGCGTACCAGCGCGGGCGCAAGTCCCGCCGCGCGGGCCTTGTCCCGGGCGCGCGCAAGCATGGCCGGGTCCAGCTCGAGCCCCACCACGCGGAAGCCCTTGCGCGCCAGGTGCAGCGCCACCCGGCCGGTCCCGCAGCCAAGCTCGAGCACGGGCTCGCCGCTGCGCGCGGCTTCGCGCACGAAAAGCCCCAGGTCGTCCGTGAGATGCGCGGTGCGCAGATCGTAGAGCACCGGGTCGTCGTACGGCAGGCGCGTCACCGGCGGGGATTCCCG
>Ga0209514_10006646_pt1 | contig 14086 bp, 11 predicted proteins | sample Subgrocontami58m_FD_187452 | JGI IMG/M metagenome (GOLD analysis project Ga0209514, IMG submission 187452) | Subsurface groundwater microbial communities from S. Glens Falls, New York, USA - GMW37 contaminated, 5.8 m (SPAdes) (version 3) | ecosystem: Environmental > Aquatic > Deep subsurface >...
GGCGACGAGGTCCGCCGACACGGCCTGGTCCGACTGCCGCGCCCGGGCCACATCGGGCCCCTCGGGGATCGCCTCGATCGCAGAGGGAGGGATCCGGACCATCCTGCCCTTCAGGTCGGAGATGGAGGTCTCGATCTCCGCGAGCTCCTTGCCGACCTCGCCCAGGCGCTCCTTCGATTCGGCAGGGACCGGGTCGTCCGCGGGGGCGGCCCCGCTGCGCTCGGACAGCAGGCGGCGGAGGTCCCTCTCGAGCTCCAGCGCGTGGACTCGCCGGGCGCACTGTGCGAGTCGCGCCGGCATCCGGTCGTCGACCACGTGCCGAGGCTGCGCGTTGCGGGCGTGCTGCCACTCGACGGCCGCCCACGCGGTCGCGACGGACAGCGCCCCCGCCAGGGCGAGGCCCCACCCTTGTCGTGGCATGCCTGGGATTCCCATCCGCTTCCCCGCCGTGTCCGGAACGGAGTCCGGGCCGGATCCGTCCCATTGATACATCATCGTCAAATCAGGGGAGCCATCTGTTGCCCAAGGCGGCCTCGGGTCATTGACACCTCCCCTCATGTCTGGTACGTGCGGAGGGGGCCAGGGGCCCACCCCGCCGCGGCCTGCGGACAGTTCGCGTATGCAAGCTCCTTTCAGTGGCGATTGGAAGTTCCTTTCAATCGTGCATGCTGCGCCGGTGCGCTCGCCCGGGGCTTCTCGTCAGGTTCTTGACGCAAAGGAACTTGCAGCGAGGAACCCCCGCGCCGCGCTGGCCGACCGATTGCTTTAATCCTACAACGCTAGATCAGCCCCGAAGGGGCGACGTCAAGACAGCCAGGGGCGCAGCCCCTGGGGCCTTCCGGACCGTCGCGGGGGGAGCCCTGAAAGGGCGACACATTTCATGGGTCGCCCTTTCAGGGCTCACGTTCGAATGCATGCGTGGAAACCAGGGGCTTGCGCCCCTGGCTCTCTTGGGCAGCCCCTTCGGGGCTGACGAAACTAGCCTTGTAGGATTAATCCTGACCACTGGCCACAGAGCAGGCGCGGCCCGCAACCCAGGGCGATTCAGGCATCGAACCTGAACCATCAACCTCAACTTCAACTCAGGGGCGAGGGACTTGAGGTTGAAGTTGAAGAATGAAGGTCAGTTGTGGTTGAAGGTTGAGAGTTGAAGTTCCTGGAATCTTCTCGGCCCGGAAAGATCTGACAGGATTGTAGTACAGTCACTGGCCACTGACACAGGGTGCCTCATGCGATTCCTCTGCCCGAGCTGCCGAGTCGAGATCGACGCCCACGACGATCTCATCGAGTTCCCTTGCCCCGTCTGCAAGTCGCTCGTCGACCGCCGCAAGCTGCAGACGATGCGCGCGGGGTCCGGCGTGGTCGAGTTGTCGCCCGGTGGCGGCGCCTCCGCGGCCGTCGAGCAGCTCCTGCCGCGCGGCTTCCGCCTCGGGCCGTACGAGATCCAGGAGAAGATCGGCGCGGGCGGCATGGGGGTCGTCTACAAGGCCCTCCAGACCAACCTCGGCCGCATCGTCGCCGTGAAGGTCCTCCCCGCGCACTTCTCGCGCGACCCCGAGTTCGTCAACCGCTTCCACCGCGAGGCCCGCGCCCTCGCCTCCCTCAGCCACCCGAACATCGTCGGGATCTTCGACCTCGGCCAGCAGGACGGCCTCTACTACTTCGTGATGGAGTTCGTAGACGGCGTCGCGCTGCGCGAGATCATCCGCGCCGGCCACCTCACCCCCGAGCAGGCGATGCGGATGGTCCCTCTCATCTGCGAGGCGCTCGAGTACGCCCACGGCGAAGGGGTCGTCCACCGGGACATCAAGCCCGAGAACATCCTCGTCGACAAGAAGGGGCGCGTCCGGATCGCCGACTTCGGCCTTGCGCGCATCCTGCGAGGCGACTCGCCCGCGGCACACGTGACGCAGTCGAACGTCGTCATGGGGACGCTCGACTACATGGCCCCCGAGCAGCGGAATGACCCGCGGCACGTCGACCACCGCGCCGACATCTACTCGCTCGGCGTGGTCATCTACGAGATGCTCACCGGCCAGCTCCCCGTCGGGCGGTTCGAGCCCCCGTGCCGCAAGCTGCAGATCGACGTGCGTCTCGACGAGGTCATCCTCCGCTCCCTCGAGCAGGACCCCGCGCGGCGCTACCAGCGCGCGAGCCACGTCGCGAGCGCCATCAGCGACGTCATGGACCGCCCCGCCCCCGCCCCCGCGGGGCCGCTCCGCGAGAGGCTCCTCGCGCGCGGGCCCGGGAAGCTGAACCTGCCGGAGGCCTTCTCCGCGGCGATCGAGGTCTACGTCTCGAATTTCTGGCCGATCTTCGGGGCGACCGCGCTCTTCCACGTCCTCTCGATCTGCAGCTTCGGGATCCTCGCGGGCCCGCTCTTCGGCGGGCTCTGCTACGCGATGCTCCGGACGATTCGGACCGGCGAGAGATTCCGATTCGGAGCGGCGTGGGGCGGCTTCGGGAGATTCGGTGCGCTCCTCGGGATCTTCGCCCTCACCTGGATCTGCACGACCCTCGCGCTGCCGTTCCTCGTCGTCCCCGCGCTCGTGATCGGCGCGATCTGGGTCTACGCGAGCCTCCTGGTCCTCGACGGGGGGCTCACTGCGGGAGAGGCCCTCAGCGAGAGCGCGCGCCGGGTCCACCGCGCCGGCCTCGGGTCGCACATGGGGCTCTTCGGGATCCTCCTGCTCCTGAGCTGGTCCGTGGTCGGCCTCATCGCGGTGCCGGGGCTGGGGTCGATCGCGTCGTTCTTCATCCTGCCCTTCGTCGTCGGCCTCGTCGCGGCGTCGTACGAGCAGGTGATCGGCGCGACGCGCGATGTCCCAGCGGCGAGGCCCCTCCAGGCGGCGGCGTCGGTCCCCGCGGCGGCGACCGTCCCCGCGGCGGCTGCGCCGGACCACGACTCCGGTCCCCTCCCCGCGTCGGTGGTGAACGCGATCCCCGCGACCCCGATCCTCCAGCCCCCCGTGCCGCGCGTCTCCGGCCTCGCGGCGACGAGCGTGCCGATCGCCGTGCTGTCGCTCCTCGTCGCGGTGGCGGCGGTGATCTTGTACGTGCTCACGTCCGGCTCTGGAAGGGGGATATTCGCGGGGCACCCGTTCAACCACGCGGACTTCGTGAGGTGCGCCTTCGCGGCGGTGATTGTCGCGGCCGTCGGGGCGGCGGTCTCGCCGTTCCCGTTCCTCATGGCATTCGCGGGGGCCGTCCGCGCCTGGCGGCGGCCCCAGGAGACGCGGGGCCTCGGTCTCGCGCTCTTCTCCGCGATCTGCGCGGCCGGCTCGTTCGCCTGCTGTCTCAGTCTCCTCGCCCGGATGATTCACTAGAGGGTCGAACCGATGGAAACGCGTCGTACGTCCGGTCTCGTGGTGCTGGGATTCCTCGCCTCGCTCCTCGTCTACGGCACCTTCATCGCGAGCGTGGTGATGACCACGATCGTCACCTCCGTCGACCGCGACCGGGGGATGTGCGCCGTGACGGGGCTCTCGCCGCGCGACGCGAAGGACCTCCTCTTCGCGTTGCAGATCACCTCGATGGTCGGGGCAGGGCTCGCGGTCCTCTCGACGCTCCTGACGCTGGGAGGTGTCCTTGCCGTCTTCGGCGACCGCCTGAAGAAGAAGGGGCTCTCGCTCGCGTTCGTGGCGCTCGGCCTCTCGGCCATCGCGGGCGCGACCCACGCCTACGTCCTCGGCCGGCACTCGACGACGAGGCTGGGCCAGGCCGGGGCGCCGTTCGAGATGAGGCTGGAGTCGGAGGACGCGGGGAAGGGGTTCGTGCTCTCGATGAGCGCCACGGGGGAGTCGCTCGACGCGGCCAGGGAGTACGAGTTCCACATGGTGCAGGGGAACTCGTGGGAGGTGCCCAAGGAGGTGGCGGACGTCACCGACCGCGTGCTCGCGGCGATCGGGCACGGGAAGCCCTCCGCCGAGGTGCGTCTGGACGGCGTGAAGCCGACACGCGAAGGCTACTGCTCGGTCTCCGTGTACGCGCGGCCCAGGGGGACGAGGCCGTTGCTCGCCAGCGAGGTCGACTCGAACTGCTGGTCTGGGTTTTTCGACAAGCGGTGAACCCTTTCGTCCGGGGCGAGTTCCATTGCCCAGTTCCCACCGACCAGCGAGCTGGCCTTGCCAGAAGGAGGCGTGATATGAGCGCACTTGTGCACATCCTCGCTCATCGCGTTCACGCCTCCGACGGGCTGTAGCCCCTCGCAGAACCGCATTCCGGGCCGCGGCGTGATCGCACGTCGCGGCCCGTGCCATTTCTGCGGGGTGCCACCGTGTCCGAGTCATTCGCCGGGCTCGAGGCGCTCGAGCCCTTCATCGACCAGGGTCTCGTCTCGGAAGTCCTGTTCCAGGTGAAGTCGGGGAAGGAGGCCGTCGTCTGGTGCTGCCGGGGCGGCACAGCCGCCTTGGCTTCGGGCGGCACAGCCGCCTTGGCTTCGGGCGGCACCGCCTGCGACCGGCCGCTCCTTGCCGCGAAGGTCTACCGCCCGCTGGAGAGGCGCCTCTTCCGGCGTGACGCCGACTACTTCGAGGGGCGCGTCATCCTCGGCGGGAGGAACCGCCGCGCGTTCGCGGCGAAGACCGACCACGGGCGGGCGGTCCAGATGGGGTACTGGACGGCCGGGGAGTGGGAGGCGCTGACCTCGCTCCACGCCGCGGGGACCGACGTGCCGGAGCCGATCGCGCGGTCGAACGGCGCGATGCTCATGGAGTACCTCGGCGACGACGACGGGCCGGCGCCGCAGCTCGTGCACGTGCGGCTGGGAGGTCCGGAGGCGCAGGAGGCGTACGAGCGGGTCCTGTGGAACGTGGAGCGCTTCCTGGAGCAGGACCGCGTGCATGGCGACCTCTCCGCGCACAACGTGCTGTGGTGGGAGGGGAGGGTGCGGGTGATCGACTTCCCGCAGTCGGTCGATGCGCGGATGAGCCCGAGGGCGCGCGAGTACCTGATGCGGGACCTGGAGCACGTCGACTGCTATTTCCGTAGCTGCGGCGTGAGGGTGCGGGGGGAGGAGTTCGGGGAAGCGGTGTGGAGGCGGTTCGAGATGGGCGAGATCGGATAGGGCGAATACGCAATCGTCAATATGCAATGTGCATGTAAGGCTCAAGCCTGCAAGGTCCAAGGCGGCCTTGGAGCTTGAAGCCTTGCGCCTTACATGCATATTGCGTATTGAAGATTGCACATTGACCAAGCTCTGTGTCATTGATGTCGTCGGATTGACGCCGCGGCTCGTCGCGCACGCGCCGAGGATCCGAGAGATCGGCGCCGCGAGGGCGTGGAGCGGGCCGCTGCCGGCCGTCACGTGCACGGCCCAGGCGACCATGCTGACGGGGGAGGGACCGGCCCGGCACGGCATCGTAGGGAACGGATGGCTCTACAGGGACACCGGCGAGGTCCGATTCTGGCAGCAGGCGTTCTCGCTGATGGCGGGCGAGCCGTTCTATGCGGGGAGGCGGACGGCGCAGATATTCTGGTGGTTCAACCAGGGCGCGCCGATCGAGTGGTCCGTCACCCCGAAGCCGCACTACGGCGCCGATGGGTCGAAGCGGTTCGGGATCGTCGATCGGACGATGTGCAACCTGGAGGAGAACCTCGGCGCGTTCCCCTTTCCCGCATTTTGGGGGCCGCGCGCAGGGCTCGCGGCGAGCGAGTGGATCGCCAGCGCGTCGGCCCGCGTGCTGCGGGAGAAGGCGCCGGAGGTGACCCTCGTCTACCTGCCGCACCTCGACTATGACTATCAGCGGCGCGGGCCGGGCGACCTCGCCCGCGTCGCGGAGGTCGATGCGTGTGCGGGGCGAGTCATCGATGCCGCACGCGAAGTCGGGGCTCGCGTGGTCGTCGTCTCCGAGTACGGCCTCGTCCCCGTGCGGCGACCCGTCCACGTGAACCGCGAGCTGCGCCGCATGGGGTGGCTCGCCGTGCGCGACGGGCCGTTCGGCGAGCAGCTCGACACCTTCGAGTCGAAGGCGTTCGCCGTCTGCGACCACCAGGTCGCGCACCTCTACGTCCGGGGGCTGCGGCCCGAGGAGGTGCGCTCACGCGTCCAGGCGATCGACGGCGTCGACATCGTCGTCCCGCCTGCCGAGCTGGGGCTCGACCACCCGCGCGCAGGGGACCTCGTCGCGCTTGCGAAGCCCGACGCCTGGTTCGCCTACCCGTACTGGCTCGACGACGCCCGAGCCCCCGACTTCGCGCGGACGGTCGACATCCATCGGAAGCCCGGGTACGACCCGTGCGAGCTGTTCCTGACGTCCAGCCTGCGCGCGATGCTGCGCCTCGCGCAGAAGGGGCTCGGGTTCCGCTACCTCATGGACGTCGTGCCGCTCGACGCCTCGCTCGTGAAGGGGAGCCACGGCCTGCGGACCGCCCCCGACGACGGCGCGGTCATCGTCGGAGAGGGGGACCTCCCCTCCGACATGACCGGGTTCAAGGCGCACGCACGGGGCGTGCTCGGTAGGTAAGGTGATCGCCTCCACTACCTGGGCATCTTCTTCCAGGTCGAGCGAGTCAGATGTTCCCACCCGAGAATCTTGTCCCAATCGAAGTCGGGGTTCATCCAGGACTGCCACTGGGGTTTCGTTCGGCCGAAGGCGAGCTCAACGCAGATCCAGCAGTCCTCTGCCGGCGGCAGATCCTGGAGGAACGTCGAGAGGGTCCGCTCCTGAATGATGAGCTTCACCGTCCTCCTCGGCTCCACCGCAATGGAACTCGGCACCTGCCACTCCCCAATGCTCCCTCGAACGCCCGGCCCGAATGCAAATCCCCAGCACCGGCAGTTCGAATTAGCAGGGGGCAGGTCCGCACCCACGGAGGAGTCATCGAGGGAGATGGGCCTTAGTTCCGCTCGATCATCGAGCACATCTGGCTTCCCCCAACGCATGGGCGCATGGGAGTCCGGGGTGAGGACCCAGACCGTCGATGAAGTTGGGTTGTAGAGCGATAGGTGGACATCCCTCGGACCACTTGTGACCTTGTCGATGTATGCACGCAATGACAGTGTCGGCGTGAGCGCCTCCTGATGCGGCGAACGGATGGTCACGCAGCATAGGAGTCCGAGTGCGACAAGAGCGCTCGCAAGAATCGCGAGGCGACGCTTCCGGGCACTGCGAATGCTTTTCAGCAGACGACGCGGGGTGGATGTCACGTGGGATTCTCCAGGTACACGCATAGCCGGGGCGTGGGTCTGGGCCATGTCTCGCGGGGTCGCGGCCAGGTCACGACCATGGGAGCGGCCAAAGCGCCTAGGATCAGGGCAATCGCTACGCGCCCTCGAGTCATCATTCGTGCAATTCTACCAGCCCGGAATCAGGGTCCCCCACACGATCTTGCTGGGCGATTCGTGTGTCTTCGTGCGTCTTCGTGGATCGTTGCCTAGGCCCGTGGCGTGCTCGGGAAGACCTCGTAGCGCAGCAGGCGGCACTCGAGGCCGCCGTTCCAGAGGGGCACCTTCTTCGAGGCCTGCAGCCCGAGGAACCGCGTGAGCGAGGCATTCCCCGACAGGATCCACGCCTCCGCCCCCGGGAACTTCCGCAGCATCGCGCCCATCCTCTTGTAGACGCCCGGCAGGTCGACCTCCGCGTCCAGCCGCTCGCCGTATGGAGGGTTCATCACAAGCACCGCGGGCGGAGGGTCCGCCGTGAAGTCGCCGACGTCGCACACCGAGAAGCGGATCAGCCCCTCCACCCCCGCCGTCCGCGCCGAGGCCCGCGCGAGGCCGAGGGCCCCCTCGTGGTGGTCCGAAGCGTAGATCGGGAAGGGGAGGTTGGCGAGGGCTTGGCCACGCGCCTCCGCCTTGGCCGCCTCCCAGGCCGCCGCGTCGTGGTCGGGCCACCCCTCGAACGGGAACTTCGCGCGCAGGAGCCCCGGCGCGCGGCGCGCCGCCATCATCGCCCCCTCGATCGCGAACGTCCCCGACCCGCACATCGGGTCCGCGAGCGACGAGGCGCGGTCCCACCGCGTGAGCATCAGGATCCCCGCGGCGAGCGCCTCGTTGATGGGCGACTTCACCAGCGCCTCGCGATACCCCCTCTTGTGCAGCGTCGTCCCGCTCGTGTCGCGCGAGAGGGTCATCCGATCCCCGCCGATGTAGAGATGAAGCGGCAGGTCGGGCGTCTTCGGATCGACGTTCGGGCGTGAGCCGGTCTTCTCGCGGAGCTGGTCGACGATCGCGTCCTTCACCTTCAGCGAGGCGTAGCTCGTGTGCCGCAGCTTCGACCCCTGCAGCCGCGTGTCGACCGCGAGCGTCTGGTCGATCCGCATCTGGGTCGTCCAGTCGATCGTCCGCACCGCGTCGTAGAGCTCCTCCGGCGTGCGCACGTCGGCGTGGAGGATCGGCTCCAGCACGCGGATCGCGGCGCGGAGCCACAGGTTCGCGCGCCAGCGGAGCGCGGCGTCCCCCTTGCAGCGCACGCCGGTACTGAGGCGCGCCACGTCGGTCGCGCCGAGCGCGGTCAGCTCGCCGGCGACCACGCCGTCGAGGCCGGGGGGGCAGGGGACGAAATAGTCTCTCGGATCCACGGCCTAATCCTTCAACCCTACTCTCGCCCAGCCCCGAAGGGGCGAAGTCGGGGCGCCCGCGCAGCGGGCCGGCCCAGGGCGAAGCGAAGCGGAGCCCTGGGTCTTCGGGCCGATCGATTCGGATGTAGCCCCGAAGGGGCGATATACATCGCGCCGTTCGTGTATGTCGCCCCTTCGGGGCTCCGATCGCCCTTGTGCCCTTGTTACCCAGGGCTCCGCTTCGCTTCGCCCTGGGCTATTTCGTGATGCCCCTTCGGGGCTTATCTTGGTGGCCAAGTCCGTCAGGGCGCCGTGGATCGCCAGCCGTCAGGCTGGCGGCGCGCGGGTCGACGCCCTCCGGGCGTCGACGGGGCGCCAGAGCAGCGGGTCGACGCCCTGACGGGCGCCTCTCCATGGAACCGCGGGGCGGCCGAAGGCGGCAGGAGTCCGTGGCGGCGCGCGAGGTCACAGAACCGCGCGATCCCCTCCTCCTCGCGCGCCCCGAGGTCGAACCGCAGGCAGTCGCGGAGGTAGTGCTCCGCGAAGGGCGCCTCGATCCCCAGCTTCGCCGACTCGCGCCGCGCGATCGCGCCGAGCGCGGCCACGCCCGCGCGCCTCGCCGCCGCCAGCCTCTGCGCCAGGCCCGCGGGCGGCGCGCCCATCACCGCCCAGGCCGCAAACACGAACGGCAGGCCGGTCCACTCCGTCCAGGCTTGCCCGAGGTCGACTCCCTCGAACGCCCGCGGATCGACGTGGAAGGTCTTGTCGCCGATCGAGAGGAAGGCGTCCGCGGCGGGGGGGAACGGGTCCGTCGGGGACGGCACGCGCCACTCCGGCGCGATGCCCAGGCGCTCTGCCGCGAGGACCCGGAGCAGCATGTTCGAGGTGACGCTCTCGCGGTCGAGCGCGACGCTGCGGACGCGGTCGAGGGGGACGCGGTGGAAGAGCTTCACGCTCTCGCAGGCCCCCTCCGCGGCGATCGCCATGCCTCGGACGAGGCGGGCCTCCGCGACCACGAGCGCCTCGCCGACGGGGACGAGCGCCGCGTCGTAGGCCCCCTCGCGCCACCTCGCCGCGAGGACCGACGGCACGGCGAGCTCGAGCGCGACCTGCGGGTCGCCCGAGAGCCCCTCGAGGAGGGGGGCGGCGTTCAGGTAGGGGACCGCGCCGAGCCGGAGTGCGCTCACTTCTCGAGGTCCGCAAGCCCCTTCTTCGCGGGGGCGCAGTCCGCGTCGTCGGCGATCGCCGAGCGGTACTCCTCGCGGGCCTGCGTCTTGAGGCCGAACGAGCGGCACCAGTCGGCGACGGCGACGTGCTGCAAGGGCGTCGAGGCGGACGCGCGGCGGTCGCGGTAGATCCGAAGCAGGTCTTCGTGGAGTCCCGGCGCCATCGGGTCGATCTCGAGCGCCTTGCGCAGGTGCGACTCCCGCTGCCGGGCGAGCTCCGGGAACCCCGCGCAGAACCGCGCGGCGGCGAGCTGGTCGGCCGCGCTGGACGCGGGGTGCTCCTGGACGTAGCGGGAGTATTCCTCCTGGGGGTCGGGCGCGGTGAGGTGGAGGGAGTAGATCATGATCGCGACGAGGAACAGGAGCACTGTACCGAGGGAGATCCAGGCCGCCGTCGACGTCGGCTCCTCTTCGCCTGGGAAGTGGCGGACGCTGATGTCGATGTTGAGGTTGGGGTCGGCAGCCATGGGGCCTCCGTGCGGTCTTGGGGCGAACGGCGTGGCTTAACCGATGGCGCTTCCCGGCGACACCGATCCACGGCGTTCGTAATCGTAATCGTAGTCGTAATCGTTTTGGCCTGAACGATTACGACTACGATTACGATTACGATTACGAACGGGGAGAATCTGTGACCCCGATCTGAACCACGCCAGGGGAGCAATTGAGCAGAACGGGGGGCGGTCGTCAAGGAGTCAGATGTGCCGGGCACAACTGACGTGCGCGTCCGGGGTTATCGTCGGCCGGTGCGCTTGCATTCCCCGCCAGGGGCTGCTACCATCCATCAATTCAGGCGCTCGTTGCGAGACATCCTCGTGCCGGCAAAGATCCCCGTCATCAGCCAGATCGGGACCGTCAAGGTCGGGATTTGCACGCTCTTCTTCCTCGCGTGCTCCTGCGCATTCCTCACCTTCTGGTATGAGCACACCGAGGAGGTCCTCGGGAAGTCGTGGTTCATCCGGGTCCCCCTCGTCGTCCTCGCCCTCAACCTCCTCTCGATCACGATCACCCGCTTCCGCCGGTCGTGGAGCCAGGCCGGGATGATCTCCACCCACGCGGGGCTCATCACCATCCTCGTCGGCTCGTTCCTCACCTGCGTCATGGGCACCACCGGCACCCTCCAGTTCTCGGAGGGGGATACGGTCGCGAAGTACTTCGACGAGATGGAGGTCTTCGCCGTCAAGGAGAACCCCGACGCCAGCCCGCTTCAGCAGCAGGTGGCGTTCGCCGCCGCGCCCGACCGCGAGGAGTGCGACGTCGGCTTCGACGTCCCCGGCGGCACGACCGTCTCCGTCTCCAAGTACTACCACCACTATCGCGAGCAGACGTCGATGGAGAACGACTCGCCGACGCCCAACCCGTGCCTGTGGCTGAGGGTCGCCTCCCAGGCGGAGGGGACCGGCGACCTCTGGCTCTTCGAGGGCCAGGACAAGGAGCACCAGGGGATGCGGATCGACGGCGTCCCCGTCCTCATGTTCTATGCGAGCATCGGGGGGGACGCGGAACTCGCGAAGGCGGCCGCCTCCGTCGCGGCGAAGCGGATGGGGGAGATCTCCGTCCAGGTCAAGGGCCAGCCGAAGGGGCAGGTGCTCGAGGTGATCTCCTCGATCGGCAAGGACGTCCCCATCGAGGGGACGCCGTACACCTTGCGCCTCGACAAGTTCCTGCCGAGCTTCCAGCACGCCGAGGACGGGCAGGACGTCTCCCGCGACGACCACCCGCGGAACCCGATGGTGCAGGCGACGCTCTCCGGCGGCCCCACCGGGGCGCAGAAGATGCGGATCTTCGGGCCTGGGATCGAGCCCCCGCACGGCGGCCAGCCGTGGCCGGAGGGGATCTCGGTCCACTACAACGTGATCCCCTATCTCCAGTTCCTCCGCCTCGCCGACGGGCGTCACTTCGTGATCGGCAGCGCCCTCGACGACCCGGCGAAGCCGCTCGAGCTCAAGACCGCGGAGCCGATCGAGATCGCCTGGCTCGGCACGATGATGCAGGGGCACTACCTGGACCACGCGAAGCAGCACACGAAGGCGGAGAACGCGAGCGAGCAGGAGAACCCCGCGGTGCAGGTCACCGTGCGGCACGGGGGGGCCTCGAAGACCGTCTGGGTCCTTCGTGGCGACGAGGAGTCCTGGACGCCGATCAAGGTCGGTGAGGCGGAAGTCGAGGTCGGCTACCAGCGGGTCGTCGTTCCCCACGCGATGCCGTTCGCTCTGACGCTCCAGAAGTTCGTGGAGCAGCACTACGAGGGGACGGCGACGCCGAGCGCGTGGGAGAGCCACGTCGCGATCGCCGACGCCGAGCATGGAGAGAACTTCAACTACACCATCGCGATGAACGAGCCGCTCGCGTACCGCGGGTGGAAGCTGTTCCAGAGCGGCAAGAACCAGGACCCGCAGACGGGCGCCTGGACCTCGACGCTCTCGGTCTCCTGGGACCCCGGGCGGTACCTCGTCTACCCCGGCTGCGGGTTCGTCGTGGCCGGCGTGCTCTTCCTGTTCTACGCAAAGAAGCATGTCTTGCGGTGGGAGTCTCGGCGCCTGGAGGCGAAGGGGGCCATTCCGAAGGCCTCTATCTCGCCTGCGGCCGCCCCTGAGCCCGCCGCCGCGGAGGTAAAGTCGTCATGATCCGAAACGCCACCCTGGCGGTCCTCCTGCTCGCGGTCGTCGCGAGGGCGGAGGACCGTTTCTACGGGGACCTGGACCCGGTGAAGCTGCGCGGCGTCGCGACGCTCGACGACGGGCGCCGCAAGCCGCTCGACTCGCTTGCGCGCGAAAAGGTCGAGCACGTGAGCGGGGACTCGTCGATCCTGGGGCAGGACCCGGTGGTCACCTTCCTCTCGATGGTCTACGAGCCCGAGAAGTGGATCGACACCCCGGTCATCTACGTGAAGGACGCGGGGGTCAGGTCCCTGCTGAACATCCAGCGCGACGCGGGCGACGGGACGAAGATGCTCACGAAGTGGATCAGCCAGAAGGAGTGGCTCGCGGCGATCGGATCGGGCAAGCTACAGGAGAAGGACGCGGAGCTCGACAAGGACGGGACCAAGGTCGGGCGCGGGCGGCGCGAGAAGTTCACGCAGGCCGTGGGCGACCTCTCCGCGCGCGCGCAGGCCCTTGCGGACATGCCGAAGGCGTTCGCGCCGGTCCCCATCGGTTCGAAGGAACTCCCGTGGGGGACGATCGAGCAGGCGACGAAGGAGGTCCCCACCTGGGGGCCGCGGCTCGCCGAGATCGACGCCTCCCTCCGCACAGCGTTCCGCACGCACGACGCGGCCGGTGCGAACAAGGCGATGGCCGCGCTCGCCGAGGCGCTCCCGAAGGTGAACCCGCAGATGTACCCCCAGGAGTCGCACCTGAAGCTCGAGACCTTCGTGAACCGCTTCCAGCCGATGCGCTGGGCGTGGGGGGTGTTCTTCGGCACGTCCCTGCTCGCGATGATTCAGCTCGGGACGGGGCGGCACCTCTGGCTGCCGATGAGCGCGGCGGCGGTGGGCCTCGCGCTGAATGTCTTCGCGGTGGTCGCACGAGGGGTCCTCGCGGAGCGCTGGCCGCTCGGGAACCTGTACGAGGTCATGTCGATGGGCGGCGCGGTGGTGACGCTCATCGGGTTCATCCTGACCGGGGTCTACCGCTCGAGCTACTTCCTCGCGGCGGGGAGCTTCCTCTCCGCGCTGGTGCTGGTGGGGGCGGGGATGCTGAACCTCGAGTTCCGCATCCTCTCGCCGCTCGTCCCGGTGCTGAAGAGCTACTGGATGCAGTACCACGTGACGTGCATGGTGGGGGCGTACTCGGGGGCGACGCTCGCCTTCGGCGTGAGCGTGGTGTACCTGATCGGGTACGCACTCGGCCGGCGCGCGCCGGAGCACCTCGACCTGCTGGAGACCTACATCTATCGCACGGTGCAGGTGGCCTTCGTGTTCTTCACGGCGGGGATCATGCTCGGCGCGCTCTGGGCGAACGAGTCGTGGGGCCGTTACTGGGGCTGGGATCCGAAGGAGATCTGGGCGCTCATCTGCTGGCTCGTCTACGCGGTGTATCTGCACGGGCGGATGATCGGCTGGTGCCGGAGGCTATGGGCCGCCTGGGCCTGCGTGATCGGCTTCATCGCCGTCGTCTTCACCTTCTGGGGGGTGAACTTCCTCCTGAAGGGGCTGCACAGCTATGCGAACTGAATGACCGCGCGCGATTCTCCGACAGTCGGATGCATGGACCGAAGAGCGAAGACCGAAGAGCGAAGAGCGAAGAGCGAGGAGCGAGGAGCGAAAGGTCTGACCGCAGGACTCGCTCCTCGCTCCTCGGTTGGCGCCCGCGCTTCTGCCGGAGAATTGCGAGCGGTGATTTAGGGGAGAGGGCGGAAATCGG
>Ga0209514_10006648_pt1 | contig 14084 bp, 14 predicted proteins | sample Subgrocontami58m_FD_187452 | JGI IMG/M metagenome (GOLD analysis project Ga0209514, IMG submission 187452) | Subsurface groundwater microbial communities from S. Glens Falls, New York, USA - GMW37 contaminated, 5.8 m (SPAdes) (version 3) | ecosystem: Environmental > Aquatic > Deep subsurface >...
TTTCCTCATCCCCAATATACGCCGCCACGGTAGACACCAAAGCCACTTTTTTTCCGGCCGTCTTCAGCATCTCATAAATTAAATGACAGGTGGTGGTCTTGCCATCTGTCCCCGTCACCCCAATAACTTTCAATTTCCTAGCCGGATAGCCATTCTTCATCACCGCCCACACCGACTCAAACCAGTGCCGAATATTCTTATATTTTCCCACCAATTCGTCCCTAGTCATGCCCACATTTTACACCAGCCTGTATAATAGGTCTCAAATGATCTCAAATCTCCATGTCCAAGCCGTCATTCTGGCAGCCGGCAAGGGCACGCGGATGAACTCCCTCAAGGCCAAAATACTTTACAAAGTGGGGGGCAAACCCATCTTACTTCATTCCTTAGCTCTCTGCCGCAACCTTACCTCCCACCCGCCTATAGTAGTCATCAACGGCAAATCAAAAGCCGTCCGCAAATTAATAAAAATAGCAAAAGCCATCCCAGTCATCGAGAACTCTCCCCAAGGAACCGGCTCGTCGGTTCGGATGGCCCTCCCCCATCTCTCTTCATCTGTCTCTCATATCCTGGTAGTAAATTCAGATGATTCGTTTCTTTATCGACTCTCGTCAATTCGAGAAATGCTTCGCCGCCATATAGATAATCACCATCACCTTACCTTCCTCACCACTATTCCAAAACAAAACTACACTAACGTAAACAGAAAGGTCGTTCGCGACAATTCAGGCAAATTTATCGACCTGCAACCGTCAGAATCCACTAATGAAGTGGTTTGTGGGGCGTATGTCTTTGACGTCAGCTGGCTCAAATCACACGTCCCCCTCGTCAAGATCAACCCCCAAAAGAACGAATACTTCATCACCGACCTTCTCCTTATCGCCCTTGAAAAAAGGTCAAGAGTTTCCCCCTATGTCCTCAAGGATCCAAATGAGTGGTGGGGAGTAAACACCAAAGAAGACCTTAAATATGCCAGAAAATTGTGGAGGCAGTTGCATGAGCCCTGACCATCAACCGCAAATTTTATGGCAGGCCCACCCCTCAATTGGACCAAACCAGCTTAGAGTCACCACTCTTATTCATGACAAACCCAGACTTCACCCGGAAGTACAAGCAGCAATAGAGGAAAAAGCCGCAAGTAAGAAAATCGCCCGCAACGGAACCCTCGCCAGCCTGGTAGAATTCGAGTCCTCTGCCACCGGTCTACACATTACCACCGGCCTGACTAACTACGTAACCCAAGTTGGAATCAACGCCAACTACCAAGACCCCAGAATATCCCGCCACCCGGATTCCTTACGCCACGGAAGTCTTGTCCTCAGCGCTCTTGTTATCTCAAGCGACGGATTCATTGTCTTGGGAAACCGACCAATGGGGAAAGATCATACCATTCCTGGAATAATCGGCGGTACAGCCAACCGCGATGAAAAAACCGGACCGCTTACCGAAGGAGTCCACTATTTTAATCTTATAAATTCCGAGGTTGAGGAAGAACTGGGGGTGCACCCCGACGAAACCCTGACCGCACTCCTGGCCTTGTTAATCAATCCCCTCTCTGGCCGGCCTCTACTCTTATTCCTAAGCAAATCGTCTCTCTCAAAAAGCCAAGTCTCTCAACGCTTCTCCGAAGGGGGAAACAAAGCCGAGCATGAAAGCCTTTATTTCCTTCCGGCAGATATAGATAGTGTTAAAGCTTTTCTTAAACAACACCCAAGTGATCTTTCAACCACTCTTGCGACCATAGACGCCTTATCTTTCTATCTTTTACATTATGAACAAATTCGGCAAGCCGCCATCTAAACAGCTCCGGATCCACTTCATGGGTATTGGTGGGTCGGGCATGTCCGCCGCGGCCGAAATAGCCAAGGCTTACGGCTTTGAGATTTCCGGCTGCGATCTCAAAACTGGCGGCCACAACGTCTCTCATCTGAAAAATGCCGATATCTTGGCTGTTACTCCGGCCGTTTTTTTTCAGTCTACCCACCACCCAGAACTCACTACCGCCAAAGACCGGGGAATTTTAATGACCTGGCAGGAGTTTATGGGTAAGTATTTGCACAAAGATAAATTTGTCATATGTATTGCTGGCACTCACGGCAAGTCCACAACCACCACCATGGCCGGAAAATTATTGATTGACGCAGGTCTGGATCCGACTGTCGAAGTGGGGGCAATAATCCCAGAATGGGGCGGGGGTGACCGGGTCGGCAAGTCCAAATACTTTGTCTCCGAAGCCGATGAATTTTATAGTAACTTTTTGCATTATCGTCCGGACATAGTCATTCTCAACAATATTGAGTTGGACCACCCTGAATACTTCCACAATTTCGACAACATGCTTCTAACTTATCAAAAATTTCTTAATAACATCAAACCTGGAGGTGTTCTTATATATAATGATGTTGTCGAAAAATTTTCAATTTTCAATTTTCAATTTTCAAATAATTTTCAAAAAATAAAATTTTCAAAAGATGAATTTCCAAAAGATTTAACTTTGAAAATACCCGGTGATCATAATAAAGCCAATGCCATGGGTGTTATTAAGTTGGCTGAAATTTTGAAAATTCCCCTCTCTATCTCTATCTCATCTCTCAAATCATTTTCCGGAATCAACCGTAGGCTTGAGGAACTGGGAACTATCAATGACATAACTGTGATTGACGATTATGCCAATCATCCGACAGCCTTTCAGTCCAATATAAAAGCGCTCAGAGAAAAGTACTCGGGAAGAAAAATTTGGGCAGTCATTGAACCACATACTTTCTCCCGGCTACGGGTAGTGTTACCAGATTTGAAACCGGCGCTAAAAGACGCGGACCATGTCATAATTTCCAAAATTTTTGCCTCACGAGAGGCGGATCCCGGAGATTTTACAGGAGCGGATATTGCCGCAGTTTGCCACGGCCGCTACATCCCCGCCTTCGCAGATATAGTTCAAACTGTAAAAAAAGAGGTCAAAAAGAACGATATCATTCTTGTTATGGGCTCGGGCGACAGCTATAAACTAGCCCGTCAAATTCTCTCCGCATTATGACCTATCAACAGCTCCGCCGCAAATATCCCAAGTTCATCTACGAAAAATTTGCGGTCGAAAACGGGACACTAAAATTCTTCTACTCTATCCCCCCAGACCACCGCTTCACCCATCAAATTACCTTCGACAAACGCCAACTGTTGGATATCGATCCCCGGCTGGTATTTCATATTGGTCTGGCTGAAATGCCCAGCTACTGGAAAGCCACTTGTTCCCCCCTTATTGAAATTAAAGCCGGTAACCTAACCAAAAAACAATTATCTTTCTGGCACAAGCTCTTTATCAAAGGCATGGGAGAATATTTTTACAAAAATCAAATTGATTTTACCCAAAAAGACTTTCTGACCATTACAACAACCAGTATCACCCCCTTTAATCCCCCTCTTAATCTAAGAGGGGGAAATTCTGTTTTGATTCCTCTAGGTGGGGGCAAAGACTCTTTGGTTACGCTGGAACTTCTTAAAAAACACTTTCCAGTCACCACTTTGATCATCAACCCCACTCCCGCTATGCAGGAGCTTTGCCAAATCACCGTCAAGCGCACCATAGATCCATACCTCCTCCAACTAAATAAAACCGGACATCTTAACGGTCACGTTCCCTTAAGTGCCGCCATCGCCTTTATATCTGTCTTTGCTGCTCAAGCCTCCCAGAATAAATATGTGGCTATCTCCAACGAAAGAAGCTCCGACGAGGGCAATGCTACTTATTTAGGGCAAGAAATAAACCACCAATACTCCAAAACCCTAGAGTTCGAAACCGACCTTAATAAATACCTGTCCGGTCTTACCCCCGTCAAATATTTCTCTTTTCTCCGCCCGCTGTATGAAACTCAAATTGCCAAGATCTTTGCCCATTACCCTCAATATTTCCACACATTTACCAGCTGCAACAAAAATTTCAAGATTGATCCAAAGGAACATCCTGTTGGCTCACTCTGGTGCAAGACATGTCCCAAATGTGTATCTGTAGCTCTTTTACTTGGAAAAGAAGTGGCCACGAAAATTATGGATGTTTATCCTCCGGAAATGCCGGAAAATAAAACAATTATGGATGGATTGCTGGGGGTCACCCCAGTAAAGCCCTTTGAATGTGTGCTCACCCGTGATGAAGCACTAGGAAATATAGATATGAATTCTTGGCTTGATAATCCCAATATGCCCAGCCAATTTAGTCTAATTCTCAAAATCGCCAGCGCCGGCAAAGTTCTCATCCTCGGCTACGGCCGCGAGGGCCAAAGTACCCACCAATTTCTCTCCAAAAGGTTCCCCCATCTACAAATCGACACCGCCGATCAAAAAGACGGCCCGGATTATCTGACCAAAATCGCCGATTACCAAATCATCATTAAAACTCCCGGCATTTCTCCCCATTTGCCAGAAATCGCGGCCGCGAAAAAAAACAAAAAACTCATCGCCTCCCAAACTCAAATCTTTTTTGAATTATGCCCAGGGAAAATAATCGGCGTTACCGGCACCAAAGGCAAATCTACTACCGCGTCTCTCATATATCACGTACTTAGTCAAAACGGCATTCCGTCAGTGCTGGTCGGCAATATCGGCAAACCCATGCTGGATTACCTGCCGGAAATCGATAAAGACACCTGGGTGGTCGCTGAACTATCATCGTTTCAGCTCATGGATTTGGCCAAATCCCCTCACATTGCGGTCTTGCAAGCCATTTATCCCGACCACTTGGATTATCACAAAGACTTTGAAGAATATAAAAATGCCAAACTAAATATAGCCAAATATCAAAAACCCGGCGATTATTTTATTCATGATTTACCGCTCCCGACCAAGCCCATTGCATCAAAACTGTTGGGCAAGCACAATCAACTAAATATTTTACCCGGTCTAGAAATTGGGAAAATCTTAAAAATTCCCAAAGAAAAAATCTTGGCAGCTATTGAAACCTTTGAACCATTGGATACTCGATTACAATGTGTGGCTACTAAAAATGGTATTCGGTTTTATGCTGACACATTAGCTACTATCCCCGAAGCGACGATTGCTGCAATCGACACCTTAAATCCCCAAACCTTAATTGCCGGCGGTCATGACAGACATCAAAATTATGCAGAACTGGGAAAAAAGATTGATGCTTCAAATATCAAAACTTTGATTTTGTTTCCGGATACAGGGCCTAAAATCAAAGAATCTGTGTCCCGCCAATCTGTCCAATGTTTTTCTGCCAATTCCATGCAGGAAGCCATAAACCTGGCATTTAAACATACCGGCAGCGGCAAAATCTGCCTCCTCTCCCCCGCTGCCCCCAGCTTTACTTTGTTTAAAGATTATAAAGATGAGGGAGAACAATTTAAAAAAACCATTAAGCAATATGTCTAGCGGATCGTCTCTACTTATCTTTGACTCCCAAAACAGAGTTCTACTAGTTAAACGCCGAGACTATCCTATTTGGAACTTTCCAGGCGGAGGTATTGAGTCAGGTGAAACTCCACTCCAAGCTGTTATCCGCGAAGGTATGGAAGAAACCGGGTTTACACTCAAATTCTCTAAACCCCAAAGAATCTACACTCGAGTTTTTCCTTCCGGAAAAAAGAGTTACTTCTTCAGGTCTGAATTTAAGTCTGGTCATTTTACTCAAAATTTTGAAGCCAGCAATGGTGATTTTTTCTCATTGTCTGATCTCCCTCCCCTATTCCCAAACTACTTTAAGCAACATATCATTAATGTCATCAATCATAAGGGCAAACCTTACATAGTCTCCACACTCCCTATTCCCTACAAAAGATTTATGAAAGAGTTTTGGTATAGGCCAGATATAATCATCAGGTTCTTTCTTTTTAAATTCGCCAGAAAATTAATCAGACGTAATTTGGAATAATAATTCCGGTACCATCTTTTAATTTTTTTAATTTGGGATTAACACCCCTGACCTCTATCCACCTATCTTCATCACCAAAATATCTCAATGCCAAAAAGCGCCAGGTTTTAATAGTGTTTTGGTTATTAATTTTGTAAGTAAATGTCTCTCTCCACTGTTTAATTGATTTCCCAAACACCGGCTCAAACACCATTTCTTTAAGCGATGGTTTAGTAATATCCCGTAATTCAAAATGCAAGTGAGGAACGTCCGCCAAAGTTGCCGCACCGGTATTCCCGGACAATCCTACCAGATCGCCCGCCCCCGCTATTTCACCCAAATTTATTTCAAACTCACTTAAATGAGCATACAAAGCCACAATATTCCCATTTCTGACCCCCACCACATTCCCCATACCTTTATGAAACTCTCTTCTGACCACCACTCCCTCAAACGAGCACCTAATTTTATTCCCTGCCGGCATATAAAAGTCCACTCCGGAATGTTGACCGCCAAACTCTGCATATGCCCACGTCGTCTCCGGTCTAATCTCCCCAAACCCCTGCCAAACTTTGAACTTACTGTCAACAGGCCTCCCCAAAACGGGCGCTTTTCGCATACTTTAATTATAACCCACTAAGAAATTGACTGTAGAGAGTATACTGTAGGTATGGTTAATTATAGAGAAACCAGAGCAGTCTGTCCTGAATGTGTAAAGTCTGGGTTGCGGGTTGATCTAAAAAGCCCCTATTTACAGGTACTCTACATCTTGTGCAGAACGCATCAAATCTGTGAAGACTCAATAAAGAAAACCCCAACAACACAGCCTGATATAATTAATAGGGCATGAATATCAAGATTACCGGCGGGACACCGCTTTCCGGCACTATTACTCCTTCGGGATCCAAAAACTCGGCTGTGGCCATGATCCCGGCTTCAATATTATTTCAGAAACTTACCTTAAAAAACATTCCCGATATCACCGATGTCAATAGACTGATAAAAATTTTGGAGAAGATGGGCAGTAAAATTATATGGAACAAGCAAACTTGTGTTTTGCATATAGACAATTCAAATTTGAATTTGGCCAATATTGGTCGGGAAGATTTGGGCAACATGCGGGGAACATCACTGTTGTGGGGTCCGATGCTGGCCCGTTTTGGGCAGTTTGACTTTGAAGATTTACCGGGTGGTTGTACCTTGGGGGCCAGACCTTTAGATCCCCATTATCAAGCTTTCCATGATTTGGGAGTGACGATTGACAACAAAAATGGCATCAAAATGAATGCCTTAAATGCTAAGTCCGGAGAAATATGGCTGTCTGAAATGAGTCCCACAGTCACAGAAAATGTGATTATGCTGGCCACCTCCCTGCCCGGCACTACCCGAATTTCCGGGGCTGCCTGCGAACCTCAAGTCCAAGACTTGTGTCAAATGCTGACCAAAGCCGGAATATCTATTTCTGGAATTGGCTCAAATATTATCGAAATAACCGGAGCAAAATTACCGGCTGACCATATTCACAAAATATGGGACGACCATTATGAAATCAGTACTTTTCTGGCTTTGGGAGCAGCCACCGGTGGCCAAATTACCGTCCGGCACACTCTGCACGAACTGCTGGCTCCCATCTGGTATCAATTTACCCAATTTGGCATCAGACTAAAACATACTGCCGGCAGTACCACTGTTTTGCCCCATCAACTTGTTAATCAATCACCGTCTACCGTCCGCGCCCAACCTTGGCCAGCTCTACCTGTTGATCTGTTGCCTATTTTTATTCCTCTGGCCCTTAAAGCCCGGCACAGCCACGTGCTGTTTCACAATTGGATGTACGAAGCCGGACTATATTGGACTCCGGAACTGACCAAGCTAGGGGCGGAAATTGTGGTCTGCGATCCTCACCGGGTGATGGTCATGGGTGGCAAAAAACTACATGGAGCCACTCTGGAGGCCCCGTACATCATCCGCGCGGTAGTTTCCATGGCCATGTGTGCCATGATAGCCCATGGCCAAACTACTATTTTGAATGCCGATACTTTGTACCGCGGCCATCCCAAGTTTGCTGAAAATTTGAAGAAATTAGGAGCTCAAATAGAAGAAATCTAATGATTGATCTTACTCTATTCAACACACTACGAGTACCAGCCAAAGCCAAAGATTTTTTGCTATTGGACGATGTTTCTCAAATAAAAAATATCACCGAGCCTTTTATGTTTCTGGGGCTGGGTGCAAACATACTTTTCAAAAATGACTTTCCCGGCACAGTCGTTCAGGTAAATCTCAAAGGCAGAAAAGTAATTTCAGAGAATGATGATGAGGTAACAATCGAAGTAGCCGCCGGAGAAAACTGGCATGAGTTGGTCATGTGGACAGTCGAAAACAATTGGTCCGGGATGGAAAACATGGCTCTCATCCCAGGATCTGTCGGCGCAGCCGTGGTCGGCAACATTGCAGCCTATGGCCAAAACCAAGAGGATATCTTCATTAATGTCCAAACCACAAGTCTCAAGTCTCAAAAAACTGAAATATTTAACAAACAAGAATGTGAATTTAGATACCGTGAAAGTATATTTAAATTAAATCCAACTTTATTGGTCACGTCAGTAACCTACAAGCTTTCCAAAAAACCATTGTCTAACACCTCTTATCATTCACGATTTGAATCATTGGAAAATACCAATCCTACTCCTCGTGATATTGCTTCTGCCGTGATCCAATTGCGTGAGAAAAAACTTCCCAGTATAGACCGAGTTGGTACTGCCGGAAGTTTCTTTAAAAATCCCATTGTAAACAGAGGAAAGTTCTCAAAGATAAGTGCTCAGGTAAAAGAATTGCAGTGGTATCCGATTGATAAATTGCAGTATCCCAAAGACGCAGCAATTCCCGATCTGGTAAAGATACCGGCGGGAAGATTACTCGATGAATTGGGATGGAAAGGCAAAATCATCGGCCAGGTATCGACATTTGAAAAGCAAGCTTTAGCAATTATTAATCTAGGTGGAGCCACCGGGCAGGAAATTTTTGATTATGCGGAAATGATGCGGGAAGATATTAGAAAGAGATTTGAGATAGAGTTAGAGTACGAGGTGAGAGTTGTATAATGACAATATGCAAAAATTAAACATTGCGGTTTTGTTTGGCTCCCGCTCTACTGAGCATGAAGTCTCTATCATTACCGCCCTCCAGGTCATGCACCATCTGGACAAAGCCAAATATAATCTTCTCCCCATTTATATCTCTAAATCCGGCCAATGGGTTTTGGGAAATGAGGATTTTCTCGACCCCAAATTATATAAAAACCTAGACCTCCTGGCTCAAAACTATCCGGAAACCACTCTTACTCATAAAACTATTGCCAAGGCTGGACTAACTCTGTCCTTGCCCCTACCAAAAATTGACATTGTTTTCCCCGTTTTCCACGGCACTTTCGGCGAAGACGGCACCATTCAGGGCCTCTTAGAAATGGCCAATCTGCCTTATGTGGGCTGCGGAGTATTAGCCTCGGCCATCGGCATGGATAAACTAGCCCAAAAAAAATTATTTAGTGAAATACCCCAAGTTAAATATGGATCTAACCTTAAATTTCCGGTCTTTGTAAAACCATGCAATGGAGGTTCGAGTATCGGCATAACTAAAGTCAGAAATGCCAAAGAATTAAAAGACGCCCTCGAAGTGGCCAAATGTTATGACCGCAGAGTGATTATAGAAGAATCGGCCGAAGGATTTAAAGAAATTAATATTTCGGTCTTAGGTAACTCCGGGTCGGATTTAAAAACTTCTGTCTGCGAACAACCGGTACCATCTAAAGATATCTTAAGTTACAGCGACAAATACCAGTCCGGCAGTAAGGGAATGGCCAGTGCCAAACGTCTCATTCCTGCTCCAATCAAACCTGCCACCGCAGCCAAAATCGCTGAATATGCCAAAGTCGCCTTTGCTGCCATTGACGCATCCGGGTTAGCCCGGGTAGATTTTCTAGTTTCTCCAGACGAAAAAACCATTTATATCAACGAAATCAATACCATCCCAGGTAGTTTAGCTTTTTATCTGTGGGAGACCTCTGGTCTCAAATTCCCCCAGCTTTTAGACGAACTTATCCGCTTAGCCCTGGAAAAACACGCCGCCCGGGCCCGGCTCATCCACGCTTTCCCCACCAACATCCTGGCAAATTTAGGCGACACTCTCAAGGGCGGCAAACTCAAAGGCTAGTAATTATCCGGCAGGTCGTTTTTGGATTTGTAATATAGTCTTGGCACCCTTTGGCTAATTCCGGTAATGATCTCGTATGGGATCGTACTTGCCCACTGGGCCATTTCGTCGGCCGTTACTTCTTCTTTACCCTGTTTGCCAATCAGGACTACTTCGTTATCAATTTGGACATTTTTTACTTCGCTTATATCTACGGTCATTTGATCCATGCTTACTCTGCCTAATATCTTGCATCTTTTACCATTAATCAAGACAAAACCTTTGTTTGATAGAAATCTTGGTAAACCATCTGCGTAGCCGCACATAACCAAAGCAACGATCATTGGTCCTTTAGCGGCAAATGTTCTTCCATAGCCCACCGTGTCTCCAATCTCCAGTCTTTTTATCAAACCTACTCTACTCTTAAAAGATAGCACTGGATGTAAAATGATCCCTTTTGGCAATTGAATAATTGGCGATATCCCATAAGTGACCAGTCCGACACGCACCATGTCGTAGTGGTATTGAGGAAACCGAAGGGTGGCCGCGCTATTTGACGCGTGTATCAAAGGGACTTTAAATTTATTAACTATTTTCTCAAATCTCATAGCCTGTTCATGAGTGAAGCTCAAATCCTCTTCGTCCGCTGAAGCAAAATGGGTAAATATTCCTTCAATTTGCATATTTGGTAGTTTGATTACTGCCTCTATAAATTTGACTGCTTCATTTTCCGACACGCCATATCTACTCATGCCTGTATCAATTTTGATATGGACTTTGACTATTTTATTTCTTTCTGTGGCTATATCTGAAACTCTTTTTGCAAGATCGAAAAAAGCTAAACTAGGAATTATGTTTCCATTAATAACCTCAGATACTGAATCCATAGGGATAGCAGACAAAACCTGTATTGGTACAGTAATCCCCGCTTCTCTCAACTGTATACCCTCTTCGACTCTGGCGACTGCCAGTCTATCTGCACCGTTTGAAATAGCTACTTTTGCTACTTCGACAGCTCCGTGTCCATATCCATTTGCTTTTACGACTGTTGTTAATAAAACTCCTGATTTAAGAAAATTCTTTATGGATTTTATATTATTGGCCAGAGTGGTTGTATCGATTTCTACCCAAGAAGATAATTTTGATGTTTGCATAGAGTTAATAGTTGTCTGGTAAATCGTTTTCGAATAAAACTACCGATTTGCCAGTCTTAATTTTACTTATCGCTTCAGTGACTTTTTCGATATATTCCACGGGCTTTTGATAACCATCAGCCAATCCCCTTGTCCTGTCATTCTTACCCACCAAAATTACTTGATCAATATCTGTAAGCAGTGCTCCCAATCTTTTGTGAATTTCATAAGTGGCAGACCCCAGCTCGGGAATGCCTGGTGTGACAATAACTTTCCATTCTTTAAAACTTCTTAGATATTTGACAGCTGCCACAAAGCCATCGGTATTGCTACTGTAAGCGTCGTCTATGATAGTCATGTCTCCACGTCTTATGAGAGAAAGTCTATGAATAGGTTCCTTAAGTTTCTTAGGAGGTTTGGGAACACCCAAGATGGCAGCCATTTTTACCGCCCCCTCAATATTTTGGTCCCGGGGATGCTTATATTTCCCCTGCCCATAAGTCACCACACCCGCAGGCGCATTCTTCTTCACCGGTTCACTTCCGAAATTTAAGACCAACCTGCTCCGGTCCCTCACAAATTCCACCAGTTCAAATTTGGCTTTGACAATATTTTCAATCGACCCAAACCTTTCTAAGTGCTGCCCGTTAATCCCGGTCAAAATACCGTAATCCGGCTCGACCATCCAACACAACTCGGCAATTTCTCCTCTTTTATAAGCCCCCATTTCACAAATGAAAAAATCATATGAATTATCCAGTTCCAGATCCACTACTTTGGCAATTCCAAAGACAGTATTATAGCTTTCCGGCGTCCGTAGAACCCGATACTTAGTCTTCAATATCTGATATAAAAACTCCTTCATTGACGTCTTTCCGAAACTACCGGTGATGCCAATTACTTTGAGATTTTTTAAGCAGCGGATCTTGTTTCTAACTCGGGTTTTAACCAGCTTTCGATTGATCATTTCATACGGCTTCAAAATGGCCAGGGCCATAAACATCAGTGGCCAAAAACCACCGGATAGAGCATAAATAAATTTGGCCTTACCAGTCCAAACTAGCGGCTTCTTGTCCTCTAATTTAAATTTAAACGGGTTTTTAATCCACCACTTTAAAAACCGCAGTGGCTGATATCCCTCTAATTGCAAAATGTGCAAATGGGCTTTCATAATCCCTCCTCTTCCAACACACCCATAAACTCTTTCATCTTGGACAAATGAGGCCAATGGTCGGCTCCCCAAACTATCCGCAACACTGAATTTTTGATACTCTGATGCAGGATCTTCGCTTCTTGCGAATTCAATATTTTGTCTTTCTCGCCCCATAGAACTAAAGCCGGCGCGGTAATTTTGGCCAGCTCGTCCCGTAAAGGCTGATTCACAATCCTTACAAAAATCTTTCTCATCTGACCCGCCTCCCGGTAATCTCTGGACCCGAATTTATTTTTAATGCTTTGTGGTAACCAGTGCAAAGTAGGACCAATAAGACGAATAAGACGCGATAGGACAGATTTTATTTCCATACCGGCGGCGTCTACCAACACCAATCTTTCCACTAAATTTGTTCTGGCGGCCAGCAAAATTCCAATTCTCCCGCCAAACGAATGACCCAGGACTGTCCATTTTTTGATATTTAATTCTTGCAAAAAACTTTTTGTGAATTCAAAATATTCATATATTCCCCAATCAGTATTTGGCTTCGCGCTCCCCCCAAATCCCGGCAAATCCAGCAGGTAAACTTTATACCGGTCTCCCAACTGCCTGGCCACCTCCATCCAATCCCCAATTTGCCTCTTCCACCCATGCAAAATCAGCATGTTTTTCTTACCATTTCCCACTATTTCATAATTTGCCAGCACTCCCTCAATCACCTTTTGCATACCCCCAGATTATACCAGTGCTAAACTAAACTTATGCCCTGGTGGAAAAAACTGGTGGTGGCGGCAGGATTAATCGTTGGCACCGCCCGCGTGGTTTGGGTTATTGACGGCGATACGGTCATCCTGGCCGACCGCACCCACGTCCGCCTCATTGGTATAAACACTCCCGAAAAAGGCGAATGCTACTATAACCAGGCCACGGCTCAAACTAAATCTCTTCTTTTTGCCAAAGGCGTCACCTTAGAAAAAGACCTTAATCCATTTGACCGGTATGGCCGCACCCTGGCCTACATTTATCTAAAAAATAATTCTGTGTCCGTCAACGAAAAACTTTTGGAACAGGGAGCCGGAGTCTTTTCCCTGGACACCGTCAATATCAAATATCAAACCCGGCTCATCCAGGCCGCCGAAACGGCCCGGCTCAAGCCAATGGGCTTGTGGAAAGAGTGCGGCCCCTGCAATATCAAAGGCAATTACGACATCCGCGGCCACAGATATTATCATCTGCCCTCTTTCCGCCACTATTTCCAAACAGTTATGAATCTGAACAAAGGCGACCGCTGGTTTTGCTCCGAAGCCGCTGCCCAAAACGCCGGTTTCACCCGGGCCAGAGAATAAAGATTGTGAATTACTAATCCCACCTGAAAGGTGGGATTTCACACCGCCCTCGCTCTGAGTTCGTTTTTATACATTCCCGCAACAATTATAATACTGATACCGACCAGAGCTCCTGATATCGCCGCTTCCAAAGACCCATCACCCGATATCGAAAAATTCCCCTTTATCCAAGCCTCAATATGAGTCAGTATTCCATACGTGACTATTCCAACCGCTGCCCGCCTCTCCCTTGATGTTGGTCTATCAACATCAACCATCTCACCCCGCCTTTGTCAGACTGTCTAAAAACTCATCATTATTCTTAGTCTTTTTCATTTTCCCGATCAGCAGTTCCGTTCTTTCATCCTCGCCTAAGAGATCCAGCATCCGCCGCAGCTGCATGACTTTTTCCAGTCTCTGGC
>Ga0209514_10006649_pt1 | contig 14083 bp, 15 predicted proteins | sample Subgrocontami58m_FD_187452 | JGI IMG/M metagenome (GOLD analysis project Ga0209514, IMG submission 187452) | Subsurface groundwater microbial communities from S. Glens Falls, New York, USA - GMW37 contaminated, 5.8 m (SPAdes) (version 3) | ecosystem: Environmental > Aquatic > Deep subsurface >...
CCGGCCCTGGTCGCGCAGCGCCAGGATGGCGAGCGCCGTCATGTTCTTGGTCATCGAGGCGATGCGGAAGGCGGTGTCGACCGCGACCGGGCGCGCGGTCTCGATGTCGGCCAGGCCCACCGTCGCGGCATGGACGAGGCGACCGTCTTGCACGATGCCGGCCGCGAGACCGGGGATCTTCTGTTCCTGGGCGAATGCCGCAACGGCCGCGTCGATCGCGGTAAAGGGGGAAGCCATGTCGCTCAATGCCGCGCCAGGAAATGCATTACGTTCTCGTTGAACTGCCGGGGATCCTGCAGGAACGAGAAGTGGCTGACCTCGGGCTGGATCAGCAGGCCGGCGCCCGGAATCTCGGCCGCCATGTACTCGATGTTCTCGCGCTTGATCGCCTCGTCGTGGTCGCCGTCGACGATCCAGGTCGGCGTCGAAATGCCGTTGAGCTGGGCGGCGGTATAGTTGGGCTGGGTCGCCCACATCTTGCCGATCTGTTCCAGGAACGACTTGTATTGCCCCGGGGTCGGCGACAGCGCCTCGTATTCCTTCGCGGCCCGGGCGATGAAGGCGGAGAAAACCGGGCTCTTGTCGACGTCCTTCACCGCGCTCGGGTCGGAGTTGGCGGCGAAGGCGAACAGCCTGGAGAGCCGCGCCGGATGGCGGATGGCGATCTCCAGGCCCAGGATCGCGCCGTCGCTCCAGCCGACCACGGCCGCCTTGGGGATCTTCAGGAAATCCATCAGGCCGATCACGTCGGAGGCCATCAGCTCGTAGCCGTAGGGCCGCTCGTTGCGCGTGCTGCGGCCGTGGCCGCGGCTGTCCATGACGATCACGCGGTAGCGCTCGGCCAGCACCGGCACCTGGTGGCCCCAGTAGTTCGAGTTGGCGAGGCCGCCGTGCAGCAGGATGACCGGATCGCCCCTCCCCTCCTTGGGCCCGAAGGCGGCGTACCAGATTTTTATGCCGTTCACCGGTGCGAGGCCGCTCTCCTCGGCCTTGGGCAGCGTCGGCGTCGGCGGCAGGCTGAGCCATTGCGGCTCGGCATGCACAGTCTCCGCGAGCAGGGAGACGAACAGGATCAGGGCAAGAGCCAGAATACGCATGCCTCAGTTTCGAACAGCCGGCGCGGGACGTCCATGAGTCTCGATCACGATTCTGGCCGCGGTCCTGCCGCCATTCTGCCGCGGTTGCATCGGATCGTGGCAGCATGGGGAAGGCGAAACGGGCGGCACTCGATCCGGAGACTGGCGACGACGAGGCGCTGGTCGCGCTGCTGGCCGCCGGCCTTCGCCTAAAAGCATCGGACAATCTCTGGCGCGTGAGCGGCAACACCCTTCCCCACCGCACCCTGCTGCGCGAGGCGGGCGGCGCCTGGAACCGGCTGGATCAATGCTGGGAGTTCGCGAGCGATGATCCGACGGCGAAGCTTGCCACGGCGCTTGCCGCCCAACCGCCCGCGCCCGGCCACAACAGCAGCGAGCCAGAACCACCCAAGCCGCATTACTTCGGCCACCGCGCGCGAGTGCGCGAGCGCGTGCTGAAGGCGGGCGTCGAGGCGCTGGCCGACTACGAGCTGCTGGAACTGCTGCTGTTCTATTCGATCGAACGCATCGACACCAAGCCGCTGGCCAAGGCGCTGCTCGACCGCTTCGGCACCCTGGGCGACGTCTTCGCGGCCGAGCCGGCGCAGTTGCGCGAGTTCGAGATCGATCAGCGGACGCTGGTGCATTTCAAGGCGATGCGCGAGGCGGGCCGGCGGCTGGCCGAGCGCAAGGTCAAGGACATGCCGGTGCTGACCAACTGGCAGCAGCTGATCGACTACTGCCACGCGGCATTGGCGCACGAGAAGACCGAGCAGTTCCGCATCCTGTTCCTCGACCGCAAGAACGTGCTGATCGCCGACGAGGTGCAGCAGCGCGGCACCATCGACCACACGCCGGTCTATCCGCGCGAGGTGGTGAAGCGGGCGCTGGCGCTCAATGCCGCGGCGCTGATTCTGGTGCACAACCATCCCTCGGGCGACCCCAAGCCGTCGCGCGACGACATCGAGATGACGCGCGAGATCAGGACCGCGGCCGAGGCGCTCGGCATTTCGATCCACGACCATCTGGTGATCGGCCGCAAGGGCCACGCGAGCTTCAGGAGCCTGGGGCTGTTATAGCCGCCTTGCCGGAGCCGAGACCGGCGGCTATCGGGGGGCCTGCAGCGGCCCTGAGCGTGGCGCGACCGCCGAGCGGACCGCTTCGACGATCTCTCCGCTGTTGGGAAAGTATCCCTTCGCGCGCGAAACGAGCACCCGGTCCCCAACGGAGACGCGGAACACTCCGCCCTTGCCCGCGACGAGGACTGGATCGATCGAAAGTTCCCGTCCCAGTCTGGTGGCGGCGTCCCTGGCGCGCTTCTCGTAGCCGCAGGGGACGCAATAGGTGATGGTGACCCTCGCGCCGGCAGCGTCCAACGTGCCGGCACGAGCTCCTTCGTTTTCCGTGATGAGCTCGCACACACCTTTGGCGATAGCCTCGGGGTGGTCCTCCTGGAGATAGTGGGCGCCGGCGCCAAGTTGGATGACACGACAATTCTTGAGTTGCCGTGCGAAGGTCCCGGCGAAAGCCGGAGAAACCAGGGCCCCGGGATCCCCCGCAAAGAGAATCTTTGGATAGTCGCTGGCGCGCAGGGCTGCATGGGCGTTCTCGATCGACGCCCACGTGTCGGAAGGCTCGCCCGCGATCGGCAACTCGTTCGGAAGGCGCCAGACCGGCACGCGCGACTCCGGGGTCGGGAATGGTGCCCGATAGGCTGTCATCTCCTCGTCGGTGAGCTGGCGTTTGATCGAACCCGGGAGGATGCGTTCGACGAAGACGTTTTCCTCCAGAATCAATTTCTCGCCGACACCGGATGTCCGGAACTTGCGAAACATCTCCCTTGCGGTGGGAACCTGATGGAAGTCGTCCCAGCTGGCCATCGGACGGATAAATTCCATGAATGCCAGGCCGCGCACGAAATCCGGACGCCGCGCCGCGAGCTCGAAGGCCAGCGCCGTCCCCCAATCCTGGGCGACGAGATAGGCCGACGTGATGCCGCTGGCGTCAATGAACGCTTCGAGGTAGCGGACGTGGTCGGTGAAGCGATAGGCGATGTCGGGTTTGCCCGACTGCCCGAAGCCGATGAGATCGGGCGCGATGCAATGAGCAACGGCGGCGACGTGTCCGATGATGTTGCGCCAGATATATGAGGAAGTCGGATTGCCGTGCAGGAAGACGGCAACCGGCCCGCCCGGCAAGCCTTCCTCCCGATAGGCAATGTGCGAGCCCAGTATCTTGCGGCGGGGCAATTTTGCATTGGATTGCATGGTCGCGGCCTTTGCTGATGTCGTCGTTGGAGGATACGGGCGGGCAAACACTCGTCTGACCCACCAGGATGTTAAAATATAATACGTTCGTACGTATTAAGTCAAGGGCAAGCAGCACCCGCACCCAGCCATCGTCGACAGGCCGGGCGCGTTCGCCCCGATCGTTCAGCGGCGACGCGCGGAGAGCTGGAAGAGGATGATGCCCAGCGCGATCAGGATGCCCGCAGGAGCGAAGCTGCCGGGCAAATGCTCCTTGAAGAAGATGACCGCGACCGCGGTACCGACGATGGCCGCAATCGACCCGATCTGGCTGAGATAGACAGGCCCGGCGATCTGCTGCAGGCGCAGGAAAGCCACGTACTGCATCGTAAACGAGAGAGTCGCGGCAACGGTAATGAGCTGGACGGCGGGGCCGGCCCACAGCGAAGTCACCACCCTGCCCTCGATCCAGATTGCGAACGGCAAGGTGACGAATGCTCCCGACAGCAGCATCGAACCGGCGAGCAGCAGCGGAGTCGCCCCGCGCGGCCAGTACCGGGATCGAAAAATGTTCCCGATCGCCAGCACGACCGGGATCAGGCAGGCGGCAAAAACCGCCAACCGATCGGAGGGAATCATCTCTCCGCCCTTGGCCTGCGCAAGCACGATGCCGCCGGCCAAGCTCACGACGACGCCGACCAGGCGAAGCCCGCTATGACGCTCCATGCCGATGGCGATCGACATCAGGTAGGTCAGAAGAGTCGGGAAGGCCATGGTGAGCGCGACGAAGGCAGCTCCGACACGTGCCACCGTGAGGTAGCCGAGCGCCATGCCCAAGGCCAGCAAGGCGCCAGATCCGACGCTGTACGGCAAGATGCCGAGCAGTTCGCGTCCCAAACCCCTGCTGCGCGCGGCCAAAAGCAGAAGGACCAGTCCGGAGCCGCCCATCGAGAGGGTGAGGTACCAGAGCATCGCCACTCCACTGGCGGCGGCTTGCTTGGAGAGAAGGACATTAAGCGAAAGCAGCACACCGACGAAGATCAACAGAACGGGAGCCTGCTTCGAAGCGCCCACATTCTGAGTCAGGTGCCTGATCGTCGGTGTCGTCATCGTGCTTCGCCTCCCGCGCGTGATCGTTCCGGCGATTTGCCGCCGGCGGCCGGAACCACCTCGTCCGACAGGGCGCTTGACCTACAATACGTTCGTGCGTATTGTCAAATAATGCCGAAGCCATCATTGAAAGACAAGATCGTCGACGCCGGACTGCGCGTCATGTTCCGCAAGGGCTACGAGGGAGCGAGTGTGCGCGACATCGCCGCGGAAGCCGGCGCGCCGCAGGGATCGTTCACCAATCATTTCCGCTCGAAGGAGGCGTTTGCCCGGGAAGTCCTGGATCGCTACTTCGAGCACACCCGCACGCTCGTGGCAGCCTCGCTCGACGACCTGTCGCTACGACCGCGCGAACGGTTGAGGCACTATCTCGACATCATCACGATCCGTCTGGCCGCAGACAATTACACGCGCGGGTGCCTGATCGGGGATTTCAGCGTGGAAGTATCTCAGGCCAGCGACACGCTTCGCGAACGGCTGGTGCAGATCTATCGCGAATGGCTCGTGCCATTCGCCGGCTGCATCGAAGAGGGGCAACGTTTGGGAGAGATCGACAGCGCGTTCTCCTCGCAGGATCTGGCGGATTTTCTGCTCACCTCGTGGGAGGGAGCAATTCTACGCATGAAGGTCGAGCGCGACCCCGCGCCGCTGGAGCGCTTCAAGCGCATTGCATTCGAGACAGTCCTGTCGGACGGAGGCAGCGCACTGTCCACCGACCGCGTACGACGGATTGAGAGGACGCAGGATCGAGGCCGCTCGAAGAAACGGGGTTCAGCCTGACATGTATATCGTTTGCCAGTAAGCCAACAATTCAGCCTCCCTCGACCGGACGTTCCACTCGCTATCCTATCCGACAAGGCAAGCCGTGATCCGGGCGCTCATGCGGGGGCCGCCAACCGTGACGGAACTGGCCGAGCCGTTCGACATGGGCCTTCCATCGTTCCTGAAGTACCCGACGGCGCTTTGAGACAGCGGGCTGGTCGCGTAGCGGAAGGCAGGCCGAGTCCGAAGCTGCGGTATCAAGAAAATATGCCGGCTGCCGCCGGGTCGTGGCCTTCCGAGCAGCGGGTGACCTCGGTTCGCAGCCGATCCCGCCGGACAATGCTGCATTGGTCCGCCACTTCGGTGCCGGAGGCACGAGGAGGATATTCCGGACGAGCAGCTCGGGACTTGACCATCATCCCAGCATGCGCATGCGTGCCACGCAGACGCCGTTGCGTTGGCGAATGCATTCGAGGTTGGCGATGCGTGCGCGCAATCATCGGCCGCCTCGATCGAAGCCATCGGTCCCTTCCCTGAGCGGCATCCAACCCGTTGCGCGACAAACAATATTGACGTGAATCAATGCGATGGCGGGTCGGCCACGGCCTCATGCGCATTCGCGTGGAGACGACCGTCATGATCGACACGAGAGGATTGCCATACCGGCTTCGGCTGCCCGGTCCGACGGCTGTCCCGGAGCGCGTTCGTCGAGCGATCGCCGGCCTCGTGGTCGATCATCATGGCCCGGAGTTCCATGCCCTGGTCGGCGAGATCCAGCGCCGGATCCGTCCGATCTTCGGCACCGGCGGCAAGGTGCTGACGTTCGCCGGCTCCGGGACGGCCGCCATGGAGGCCGCGCTCGTCAACGCCGCGCCGCCCGGAACGCCCGTGCTGGTGGTGGCGAATGGCCAGTACGGCGTGCGCTTCGGCCAGATCGCACGAGCGCTGGGCTGCGCGGTCGACATGCTGGAGGTGGAATGGGGCACGGCGCCGGATCCGGCGGTTATCCGCCAACGGCTGGCGCAGCGCGACTATTCCGTCCTGTGCGTCACGCACAACGAGACCTCGACGGGTGTGACCGCCGATCTGCCGGCGATCGGCGAACTGACGAAGGATCGCGCGACCTTGTTGCTCGTCGACTCGGTCAGCGGCCTGGCGGGCCTGCCGGTCGAGCAGGATCGCTGGCATCTGGATCTCGTGATCGGAGCGTCGCAGAAGGCGCTCATGTGCCCGCCCGGCATCGGCCTGGTCGGCGTCAGCGCCAAGGCCTGGGCGATCATCGAGCGCAGCCACGGCGGGCGGTTCTTCTGGGATTTCCGCAAGGCCAGCGTCGCGCTCGACAAGATGGAGAGCGCGTTTACCCCGCCGGTGTCGCTGCTGGCCGGGCTCGCCGAAGCACTGCGCATGATCGACGAGGAGGGTTTCGCCAACGTGCTGGCCCGCCATCGCCGCCTGGCTGCGGGATTGCGCACCGGCCTGGCCGCACTCGATCTGGCGCTGTTCCCGCGCGAGGCGCCGTCCGACACCGTGACGGTCATGCGCATGCCCGACGGGCTCGATGGCAACGCCATGGTCCGCAGGCTCCATGAGGGTTACCGGACGGTGGTTGCCGGTTCGCGCACCTCTCTGTCGGGCAAACTGATCCGCATCGGCACGATGGGTTACGTGAGCGAAAGCGACATCCTGACCGATCTCCACTACATCGAGCGCACGCTGACCGACCTCGGCCGCTCCCCTCGCGAAGGCGCCGGCGTCGCCGCCGCCGCGGCACTCCTCGCGCGACCGCCCGCGGAGAGAAGAGCGGCCGCCTGAGCCGAGGCGGGTCCGGTGCGCAAACGATATGGGCTGGGCCGATGCAGGCCGGGCGGCGGGATCGCCTCCGCCGTCACGCGTGGACGGGACGCTGTTTCAACAAGGAATAGTCGAGCTGCGCGGCATTCGGGCAGAAGGCACGGAATTCCGTTTCTTCGACGCCGGCCAGCCATTCGCGGCACCGTGGCTTGTCCGGGCACGTCGTGCAGGTCCATGTCATATCGCGCAGGCTCTCATAGGGCAGTTGAGCAGCATCGATACCAAGCCGGGCGAGCATTTGGTCCAGCAACTCTTTGGAGCCGGTGCATCCTGCGATCAGAGGTTCGATCTGCGAGCGCGCGAGGCCGATGTCCGCCAGAACGGCATCGAGGGACCCCATGGCCGCGAGCTGCGCGAGTTCGCGTTGCAACTGCCTGCGCTTGCGCCTCCCATCGACGAAGAGAGAGATCGTTCGCCGGATTTCCTGGAGCGTCGTCATGACCCTTACCTCCCTTCGTCGAGGCCACACGCGAGGCCACGGTTGAAGAAAGCCAACAGAGAAGTCATTTCATAAAAGAATGATCGCAGTAGCGGCCTCTCGCTTTGACCCAGATCAAGCTACGAACAGAGCGGCGCAATGCCGCCTCATGAGACGTGCTACGGGGACGACCGACGATGCCCCCGCGGCGACACTTGAACATATCGTTGTCGAGGCAGGTCACCCGCGCCTGTCGTTCTCTTTCATCGGCATCGGCCTTCGTCATCGGCGCCGTCGCCGAGCGATGCGGATTGGGCCGTCGCTCCCAAAGATCGGCAAGGCGATCCCAAGCCGTCGCGCGACGACATCGACACGCCGCGCGAGATCAGTACGGCCGCAAGGGCCATGCAACCTTCGGGAGCGCAGGGCTGTTGGCCTGAAGGTTCAATGGGCGCCGAAGCTACCGGGCCCGGGCCAGCGCTCTATTCCGGCACCGGCTCGCCTGAGCCGCCGAATTCGGCGGGAAAGTCCTTCAGCTTCGGCAAGCCGTCCCGCATCGGCAGAACGGTCTCGGCATAATTGATATGCACGCCGGGGATGAATCGCAGGCCGGGGATGGTCGCGGCGAATACATCGACCAAGCCAAGGCCCGGATGACTGGTCATCAGATGGCCGCCGCATTTGGTGCAGTATTGCCGCTCGCTCGCTGCGGACTTCCTGAACGTCGCCATGTGCTGGGCACCCGCCGTGACGCGAACGGCGTCCGGCTTCCAGAGACTGAAGGCGTTGACAGGGCCGCCCGACCAGGACCGGCACGATTGGCAGTGGCAATAGCCCATGCCTTCCGGTTCGCCGACGATTTCGATTTGCACGGTTCCACAGAAACATGCGCCTTTGTGAGCTGTCGTCAATTGAATCCCCTAGTGAAAGAAGTCTTGCTTTGGCGGCCGTCACCTTGATGTCAGCGGCGATGAGCGGATTGCCACCCAACGCCAGGACGAGGATGATCGGCGTCACCGGTTCTACTTCGCGAATCGCGCCTTGATGGCGTTCAGGCCGGCCGCGTAGATGCCGCTCAGCGCCTCTTTCGCCTCCTTCTCCTTGCCTTCATTCGGGGTGTAGGTGCTGCTCCAGGTGACGGTGGATTGCCCGGGCCCTTTGGCCGCAACCTCGATCGTCGAGTTGTAACGCGTAAGCGGCAGCGGGCTCGATTTGAACATGTAGGAATAAGAGCGCTTTTCATCGCTGCGTGCGGTCTGCGTCTCAACGAACGTCGCCGAGCCATCCTTGGTCACGAGCGTTCGAGTCGGCGGAGTCCGGCCGTCCTCGGTACAGGAGCCAACCGGCGGAAGCCAATCCTTGATCGCGCAGAATGGGCCGATCGCCGACCATACCTCGGCGGGCGTGCCATTGACGTCCAGGCTGCGCGACAGCGAGTCGGCCGACGCAGGTGAGACGGCGGCACCCAAGATCGCAAGCACGTAGACGGAAACGACGACGGCGGCGACCCTGGACTTTTCCCGATCGGGCGTGAATGCAAGCTTGCCCTGCTGAATGTCTACGAACGACAAATTTCATCTCCTTGAGCGTGAACGAGCCGGAACTGGCCCGCGGCGGGACCATCCCAAGACCGAAGCGGTGTCGCTAGTTCAGGAACTGAATTGACCCGATTCAGAAACTGAACTTGGCGGGCATGCCCCGTGAGCCCAATCTGTCTCGGCATTCACGGAGAAATTCATGGCACAAGGCAGCTACAAGCAGTTCTGTCCGGTCGCGATGGCCGCGGAAGTCCTGTGCACGCGATGGACCGTCGTGCTGCTGCGCGAACTCGTCGCCGGATCGACCCGGTTCAACGATCTGCGCCGCGGCGTCCCGCGCATGTCGCCGGCCCTGCTGTCGCAGCGACTGAAGGATCTCGAGGCCGCCGACATCATTCGCCGCACGCCGTCGCCGACCGAACGCGACGTGTTCGAGTATCACTTGACGACTGCGGGCCGCGAGCTCGAACCCGTGGTGAAGGCGTTTGGCATCTGGGGCCAGCGCTGGGTCGAGACCGCGCCTTCGCTACAGAACCTCGATGTGTCGCTGCTCATGTGGGACATGCGCCGCTGGCTCGATCCGACACCGATGCCGAAGCAGCGCAGCGTGATCCAGTTCCAGTATCCGGAGTTGCCGCCGAAGCAGCGACTCTGGTGGCTGTTGGTAGAGCCCGACACCGGAGTCGATCTGTGCTCGATCGAACCCGGTTTCGATGTCGACCTCTATGTCTCGACCGACTTGCGCACGATGACAGCGATCTGGATGGGCTGGGACAATGTTCGAAGCGCCCGGAGTGCCCGGCGCATGATGCTGACCGGCGATCGCCAGCTCGCCACCGACATGCAGGCATGGCTCGGCCTCAGTCCCTTCGCCAAGGAACGCAAGCTCGCCAGTTGACGCGGCGGAGTCGGGAATCGGCCCCGCTGGAGGAGATGTCCAGACGATGTCTGAGTGGCGGGACTCCGCCGCAGGAGCGGGTATTCCGGTCGAGGGCGACCGACAGAGTGCGGCTCGGGTCACTCGACTGACGGCCTTGATTTTCGCCCTGGCGCCGTCCTCCCCCTCTTCGCCGCGACCCGACGCGCCGCCGCCAGCGCCAGCCGTGCCCACGCGACGAGCTCGTCGGGCTCGTCGAACAGCCGCTCCGGCGCACGCCAGAAGGAGAGGTCTATGGTGCCGCCCTTCTTCTCGTAGTTGAGAGGCGGAAAGGACCGGGCTTCCTCGAAAGCCTCCCGGTTGTGGTCGTCGACCCGGAGGTAGAGCATGTTGTCCGTCACCATCCCCAGCATCAGCCCGTCGCAGAACACACCGGTCTTGCCGAACATGCGCCGCATCGTGACGCGACCGAGCGGCGCCAGCTGCTCGCGCAGGAACTCGGCAAAGCTGTCGCTGGCAACCATTCTCCATCCTCCGTCCCGGCCCGCCGGCCTCATATTGCGCCCGGTATGCGATCGTCGAATACTGCTTCGCCCATGGAGGAGGAAGATCGATGGCATTCTACCGAGGCATGACCTGCGAGAACGTAACCCTCGAGGGCGACAAGGGAACGCCGATTACCGCGTACGTCGCCAAGCCGTCCGGTCCGGGGCCCTTCCCGGGCGTGGTGCTCGTCCACCATCTTCCGGGGTGGAGCGAGTTCTACATCGAGACGACGCGGCGCTTTGCTCACCATGGTTACCTCGCGATCTGCGCCAACCTCTATGAGCGCGAGGGCGGGCAGGCCAACCCGGACGACGTCGCCGCCAAGGTGCGCGCCGACGGCGGCATCGCCGACGCCCAGATGGTCGGCGATACCGAGGCCGCGGTGAAATGGATGCGCGCGCAGCCCGAGCACAACGGCAAGGTCGGGCTTTTCGGCTCTTGCTCCGGCGGCCGGCACGCCTTCATCTATGCCTGCCAGCGGAAGGACGTCGATGCCTGCGTCGAGCTCTGGGGCGGCCGCGTGGTGATGGCCAAGGAGGAACTCAACGCCAAGACCCCGGTCGCGCCGATCGAGATGACGAAGGACCTCTCCTGCCCGCTGCTCGGCCTGTTCGGCAATGAAGACCGCGCACCGAGCCCCGAACAGGTGAACCGGCACGAGGCCGAGCTCGAGAAGCACGGCAAGGCACATGAGTTCCACCGCTACGACGGCGCCGGCCACGGCATCTTCTATTGGCACCGGCCGCTCTACCGGCCCGAACAGGCGATGGATGGCTGGAGCAAGGTGTTCGCCTTCTTCGGCAAGCACCTGGCGAAGAAGTAGGAGGCGCGAAGATGTGCACGTCCATCATCGAGATCGCGCGCGCCGAGGGCATGGCCAAGCGCGGCGACGACTGGTTCCCGCTCGCGCAGGCGGTGGTCGCCTACGACCACGCGCGCCATGCGCCGCTGGGCGACGTCATCACGCTCGACTTCGTCAACACCGGCCTCGACCCCGGGGCACGGGCCGGGATCGAACTCACACTGGAGACGGCCAAGGAGCTGCGCGCCGCCCTGGACCGGGCGATCGCCGCCGCCGAGTTCGAGGAAGCCGAAGTTCGAGGCAAGGGCATGAAGGACAAGAGCGCCCCGCCCGGCCTCGCGCGGGCGGCGTAGAACGTTTCGGCCGGCTCGTGTCGTCTCTTCAGGGCGACCGGCCGCGCGCGGTTTTCGGCTGCTGCACGTCGTGCAGCAGCCGCCCGACGTTGTAGCCGTCGATATCGTCGGCAGCCACTTCCATGACTAGGCGGGTGCGTATCGGGGCCGTCCAGACGGTGACATGGTGGACTGGTGCACCGTCGCGATTGTGCACGAGCCGATCGATCTTGAGCGTCGCCGAGTTGATTTCAATGTTCAGCGCCTGCGCGACGTAGGGATCTGCCAGGGCCGCGTTGACCTCCTGCGCGACACGTCCCAGCTGCTCGAAGCTGCCGGCAATGAGTTCATGCAGCGACTTCATCTCGAGTGCCTTGGCCGTGACGGCCTTTGCAAAGCGGCAAGGTATCCAGCCGTCGAGCAGCGCCACCGGTTCATCTGCTTGTGAGCGCGTGCGGACGACGTGCAACGCCTGTTCGTGATCCGAGAGACCCAGGGCGGCGGCGATCGTCGCCGGGCATTGCCGCGTTTCCAGTAGCAGGAGAGTCATGGTCGTCTCCTTCAGCGCCCGGCGCATCTCGCCGATGAAGCTGAAGTCAGGTCCATGCTTCGTCTTCCCCACGTTGGCGGTCACGAGGGCGCCCACGCCCTGCCGGTTGTGGATGAATCCGTCTTCGCCGAGGTCGGCCAGGGCGCGCCGCACGGTGATGCGGGAGATCGAGAACTGCCGGCAGAGCGCCTCCTGCGTGGGCAGAAGATCGCCGGCCCGATAGCGGCCGGTGACGATCTGTTCCTTGAGCAGGACATAGAGCTGGCGATGCAGAAGCGCGCCCTTGGCACTCAGTTTCAGACTGGGCTGTCCCGTTCTGCTCACTGGAACGGGCGCATCGAGACTGCTTGTGTCGCTGGGATTCGGCATGTTGGAATAATGATATACCAATAAGAGAAGGGCGGCGGAAATGAGAATGCTCACTACTGCATTTGCAGTCTTGGCGGCGACTCTTGTCTTTGCCGGTTCGGCGACGAGCCAGACGAGGACCGACCAGAAGTCGACGTTTCGTCCGACCAAGCCCGTCACGATCATAGTGCCCTACAGCCCCGGCGGCGGAACCGATGCCGTCGGCCGCCTGATGGCGAAAGCGCTAGAAGAAATGTGGGGAAAAACCGTTCTCGTCGACAATCGGACCGGCGGCAGCGGATCGGTCGGCGCCACCATCGTCGCACGGGCCGCGCCCGATGGGCATACGATGGTCCTCGCGGTGTCGGGCATTGCGATCAACGCCCACCTCATGAAGCTTCCCTACGATACGGCGACAGCCTTCGCGCCGGTGACGGCAATTGCCTATCCGGTCAGCACCCTGATCGCGTCGCCCACGCTGCCTGTGAACGATTTCAAGGGGCTGGTCGAGCTCGTCAAGAAGGAAGGCCCGGACAAGCGGACCTTCGCCAGCCCGGATCCCGGAAGCCGGTTGACCGCCGAGCGCATCTTCGAGAAAGGCGGGATCAAGCTCACCAACATTCCCTACAAGGGCGCCGCTTCCTTCGTGGGTGACATCTCCGCCGGCCGGGTCGATGTCGGCATTTCGAGCATCACGTCGGGCCTGTCGCTGATCCGCAGCGGCGGCCTCAAGTCGCTCGGCATCATGGGCACTCAGCGCATTGGAATCCTGCCGCAGATTTCCACCTTCAAGGAGCAGGGCTTCTCCGGTCTGGAGGAAAACTCCTGGTACGGTCTGTTCGCACCGGCGGGCACGCCCACCGCTGTGGTCAACGCCATCCAGACGGACATCGCCGCGGTCCTGGCGACGCCCGCGTTCCAGGCCAAGCTCGCTGACGTAGGGGCGCTGCCGGGCGGCGACACCCCAGCCGCTTTCAACGAACGTTTCCAGCGTGACATCAAGGAGTCGGGCGAGGCGATACGAAGGCTCGGCATGACGGTCGACTGATCACAGGACGTAACGATAGCGCGTCTCGGGGCGAGGCGCAGGGGGAGTGAGCATGAGCAAGCCAGCGGCCTTTCGTGAAGCGCTGACCAAGGGGATGATCGTGGCCCCCGGCGCCTACGACTGCATGACCTCGCGCGCCATCGAGCGGGCGGGCTTCTCCGCCGTCTACATGACCGGCGGCGGCAGCGCCTCCTACCTCGGCTATCCCGACTACGGGCTGCTCACCATGACGGAGATGGCCGACAATGCCGGCCGCATCGCCGCCTCGGTCAAGCTGCCGGTGATCGCCGACGCCGACACCGGGTACGGCAACGAGTTGAACGCCATCCGCACCGTGCGCGAGTACGAACGCCGCGGCGTGGCCGGCCTGCACATCGAGGACCAGGGCTTTCCCAAGAAGTGCGGCCACCTGGAAGACAAGGTCATCGTGCCGCTGGAGGATTATGTCGCCAAGATCCGGGCGGCGGTGAGCGCCAAGATCGATCCGAACTTCATGGTGATCGCGCGCACCGATTCGCGCGCGCCGCTGGGCTTCGAGGAGGCGATCCGGCGCGGCAACGCGGCGGTCGAGGCGGGCGC
>Ga0209514_10006652_pt1 | contig 14079 bp, 20 predicted proteins | sample Subgrocontami58m_FD_187452 | JGI IMG/M metagenome (GOLD analysis project Ga0209514, IMG submission 187452) | Subsurface groundwater microbial communities from S. Glens Falls, New York, USA - GMW37 contaminated, 5.8 m (SPAdes) (version 3) | ecosystem: Environmental > Aquatic > Deep subsurface >...
ACTTTAACAGCATAATCCGGATGAGCATTTAATCCGGTTCCAACAGCAGTTCCGCCAAGAGGAATTTCATATAACCTTTTCAATGAATCGCTGATACGTGCCAATCCGTTAGTTAATTGCATTGCGTATCCAGAAAATTCATCTCCAAGTGTAAGTGGAGTTGCATCCATTAAATGTGTGCGGCCAATCTTAATGATATCTTTAAACTCTTTTGCTTTTGCATCTAATGAATCGCGCAACTTGGTTACCATAGGAATTAATCTACGGTGAATTTCTTCTACCGCTGCAACATGAATTGATGTAGGGAATGCGTCATTAGTTGATTGAGCTTTGTTCACATCATCATTTGGATGGATCGGTTTTTTACTTCCCATAACTCCACCTGCCATTTCAATAGCACGATTAGAAATTACCTCATTTGCGTTCATATTAGTTTGAGTTCCGCTTCCGGTTTGCCAAACAACAAGAGGAAAATGATCATTCAATTTTCCTTCAATAACTTCATCTGCAGCTTTTAAGATCAGATCAAGTTTGTCCTTTGGCAAAATTCCTAATTCATTGTTAGTTATAGCTGCAGCTTTTTTTACAATCCCAAGCGCTCTAATCATCTCAGCAGGAAATCTTTCCCCGCCAATTTTAAAATTCATTAACGATCTTGCTGTCTGCGCTCCATAATACATATCAACGGGGACTTTCATTTCGCCCATAGTATCTGTTTCAATTCTGTATTCCATTTTTTCTCCAATAGATTTTAGTTTACTCTTTCAAATTAAGAGAATATGGTTTTATTATCAATGAGGTTATTAGTGAGGATTAAGTAATAAGGAATGAATCTAATTAATTGTGTTATTGTTCTCCTATTGTTTCTACGCGTCTTGCGCCAACAAATCGTTTCTTATAATAAGAATCTTCAAGTGAGGAAACAGTAACACCAAGTGAACGGCTTGCATGTGCAAATTGATTCTCACCAAGGTATATTCCAACATGTCCGGGAAAAGATCTTTTTGTAGTATTGAAAAAAACGAGGTCGCCGAATTTCAATTCATCGTTAGAAATTTTTTCTCCTGTAGAATATTGTTCACGGGCAGAGCGCGGGATTTCGACTGAAAGAGAATTTTGATAAACCTGCAAAGTAAAGGCAGAACAATCAATTCCTTTTTGTGTGTTACCTCCATATTTGTAAGGTGTCTCTAAAAATTTAATAACTTCAAATAACACTTTCTCTCGTGGTGTTAATGCAACATTAAATGTTTTTAATTTTTCAAAATGAGAGACAAAATTTGTTTTATCAACCGGGTTTTCTTCAACGGGTGTTTCATCAAATTCCTCCGAAGTATCTGCCGGTAAATCATTAAAAATAATTCTCTCGTTTTTAGGTGATATGTGTGAAGATCTTTTTGTTGTATCGGAAGAATCGAATCTTGGATTTGAATTACTGTTTCTATCACTTTTACTTTGCTTAAATCTTTGTGAGCTAGATGAGGATGAACAGCCGCTGAAAATCATAAATACAAGAATTGCACAAATAATATTTTTTAAAAGTCTATTAAGTAATAAAATAAGCATACTCAACCCAGGTAAGATCTAAGATTTTTGCTGCGTGATGCATGACGTAACCTTCTAATTGCTTTTTCTTTTATTTGGCGAACTCGCTCGCGGGTAAGATTAAATTTTTCGCCGATCTCTTCAAGTGTAAGAGAATGTTCTTTATTCAATCCGAAATAAAGTTTTATTACTTCACCTTCTCTTTCAGAAAGAGTAGAAAGTGCCCGTTCAATCTCACTTCGAAGAGATTCCGACATTAGTGTGAAATCCGGCGATGGCTGTTCATCATTTTCAAGAATATCGAGGAGACGATTTTCGTCACCTTGATTAAACGGTGCATCCATTGAAACAGCACGGCCTGCAATTTTTAGTGTATCTGAAACTTCACTTATATCCATATCAAGTTCTTGTGCAAGTTCTTGTGCATTCGGTTCACGTTCATATTCCTGTTCAAGATTGCTATAAGCTTTACCGATCTTGTTCAACGCACCAACTCTATTTAATGGTAATCTAACAATCCTTGATTGTTCAGCCAATGCTTGAAGAATAGATTGACGAATCCACCAAACAGCATAAGAAATAAATTTGAATCCGCGTGTTTCATCAAATCTTTTTGCGGCTTTAATTAATCCTAAATTACCTTCATTAATCAAATCACCAAGAGATAGCCCTTGATTTTGATATTGTTTAGCTACCGAAACAACAAACCGTAAATTTGCTTTTACTAATTTTTCTAACGCTAACGAATCATTCTTTCTTATTCTAATAGCAAGTTCAATTTCCTCATCCGGAGTTAAAAGATCAACTTTGCCTATTTCTTGAAGATATTTATCTAATGATTGACTTTCTCTATTTGTAAACTGTTTTGTGATTTTCAAGATTAGATCTCCCGCAAGGATTCTATATTAATTGAATCAACGATACCAACAATTGAAGCATCAACCGGAGCCATATCAACATCAAGAGGAATCACAGCTTCGCTTGCTGTTACGAAATAAATTATTTCTCCCGGACCCGCACCAACCGTATCTAAAGCAATAATCGGCTCTCCAAGATTCTTACCTTCGGAATTAATTGGCTGTACAAATTGCATTTTATAACCTGTAACAGCTTCATATTTTCTTGTTGCCCAAATAGTTCCAATGATTTTTCCAAGCTGCATAAGACCACAATGATTTCTTATTGTTTATCTTTTACTGAGATATCAAGTTTATCTACAATAGCCATAATTACTGCATCCACAGGTTTGTTTTTTGTAAATGTTGTTTGGCGGGCGGAACTTCCTTGTGCAACAATTACTATTTCACCAACACCTGCACCAACAGAATCAACTGCAATCACTGTTGATTCTTTCGGTTTATATTCTAGATCAATGTGACGAACTATTAAAAATTTGGCTCCAACAAGATTTTCATCTTTACGAGTTGACCATACAGTTCCAATAACTTTACCGAGTATCAAATCATCCTCTTAGATCTAATGATGTAATTATTTTAATACCGCTTTCCTTATATCTGTAACTATCGTTTGTAAAAATAGGAAGTTTATTGTTTTTTGCAACAGAACACACAATCGCGTCGCGTGTGGTCGCAACTTTATTAAAAAAATCTGAAATGGTCAAACTATATCTCGGATGAATACCTAAAACTTTCATGGCACGCATAACTGAATCAACACCATGTTTTTCAACCGGCTCTGATGCATAAAAATATAATTCGGATGATTGTATAACAGAAGTGAAACACATTCCTGTTGACATAGCGACTTCAAGATCAGATAAATTAGAATCATCTTTTTGAGTAAGATGATCTACAAAAATATCAGTGTCAATCAAGTATTCAATCTTGTTTGGCATGCAGTAGTAATTTACTTTTATAATTCGTTGTACGGAGTACACCTTTGCAGTTCAAGAAGTCATAAATGATTTCTTCCGGCAAGGATTGTAACAATTTAATTTTATCGAATAGTATTTTATTCTTGATTTTATTGGGTATTTCGGCTGTTACAATATTTTTTATCTCTTCATTACTCATTTAAGAAGCTTGTCCCTTGCAAATCATTATTGACCTTAAAATAATGTGCAACTGTTTGCGCAACATCAGAAAAAGTTTTTCGTGTACCTAAATTCTTACCTTGAATATTTTTTCTATAATAGAGAAGCGGTACATATTCACGGGTATGATCTGTACTTATATCTGTCGGGTCATTACCGTGATCGGCTGTCAGGATTAAACGGTCGGACTCATCAAGACAATTTACGATCTCTGGCAATCTCTCATCAAAATCTTTAAGAGCATTGTGAAGTCCTTCGGGATCGTTTCGATGACCGTAGTAAACATCAAAATCCACTAGATTGGTGAAAATAAAAGATCCTTTTACATTTTTTGCTGTATCTATAATCTTATCAATTCCCTCATGATTTGATTTTGTTTTCAGTTTGTGTTTTATCCCCTGGTAATTGAATAGATCATTCACTTTTCCGATTGCATAAGTTTCAATTCCAACATTCAGACAAAAATCCAATATTGTAGGTGAAGGCGGATCAAGAGAATAATCTTTTCGATTTGTTGTGCGTGTATAATTTCCTCCTGTACCAATAAATGGTCTTGCAATAATTCTTCCAACAGCATCTTTATCAACTAAAACTTTTTCGCGTGCAATCGTACATATTTCATAAAGTTTATTAATTGGAATTACTTCTTCATGAACTGCAATTTGAAAAACTGAATCTGCAGATGTGTAAACAATCGGATAACCGGTTCTAACATGTTCTGTACCGAGGTCTTTAATAATTTCTGTTCCCGATGCCGCATAATTTCCAAGAATACCTTTCAAACCGGTGGCATTTAGAAATCTATTGATAAGTTCTGGAGGAAATCCATCGGGATAAAACGGAAATTCAATCTCTACTTTTAACCCGCCTAATTCCCAATGCCCCGTGGTAGAATCTTTTCCAGGAGAGATCTCAGCTAATTTTCCATACGAAGCTAATGGATTGTTTTGTGCTTTAATACCAAGTATGGGATTAATATTACCTAATCCAAATAGTTCCAGATTGGGTAAATTCAAACCACCAAGACGGTTAGCCATATTGCCAAGTGTATTGCTTCCTTGATCTGAATAATTTATTGCATCGGGCAATTCACCAATCCCGACACCATCGAGAACTATAACAAAGAAATTATTCACAGGTTACTTTCGAATGTTAGCCGATACTTTTTACCGTGTTGCCGCCTTTTTCTAATGCTTTTTTTAGAGCAAGTTCTGCATTAGATAAGATCTCTTGAACATCGGTTTTGTTTGTTGTTGAAGCAACGCCGATCGAGACAGTAAATGTTGTTTGCTTAGAGACTATAGCAATCGGTTTGCGGGCGATTTTAATTCTTATTTTTTCCGCCCATAGAAAAACATCTTTCGGTGACATATTGAAAAAATATACAGCAAAAACTTTTTGGCTTAATCGCCCTATTAAATTTAACGGTGTCATTTCATCTTTAATGATCTGAGAAACTACTCTTACAATTTTTGGGAGCGGGTCGCTTTCAAATAATGAATCTTGTTCTAAGAAATCATCAATTTTGATCATTGCAATGGCACCTTGAATTCCTAATTCTTTACTGCGGACAAGATCAACTGTGAACCGTTCGAGAAACGAATCATAATTCAAAGTTTTTGTTTCGGCATCTACTGAAAGCAAACTTTTAAGAACACTTATAGTTGAATACGAATGAAGTATGAAAGCAAATATTTTTGTTGCATTCTTGATAAAAGTAACTTCATTATTTGAATAAACATTTTTCTTCAAACTTTCGAAACACAGAACTCCAAAGTTTTGTTCATCATAAACTAAAGGAATTGCTAGGAAAGAGCCATCGAAACTAACATCTTCATTTTTTGAAAAGCGAGGAATTTCTGAAATTGAAGTATCATCAATCTTAACCGGAGTTGCGCTTAATATAGCTCTGCCAACCAGAGTTCCGGTAAGATCTATTTCTAAATTCTCGCCGACATACTTTAACGAAGTTTTATTAATGATCTTTGAAGTTTTAAATTTATGTTCAGAAGAATAATAAGAAACAAACGTAAATGAATCCCAATCTATTAACCCCTGCACTGCATTCTCAATAGTTCTATGAAGATCGGACTCGGATTCAATTTTTTTATCGTGGCTTAGCATGTTGAGCAAAGTATTTAATCTCATCTCTGCTTGTGATTCGGAAAATTTCTCTTCGAATAAAGTTATTATGATTGAAATGACTCGGACAATTCTGCCAAGTGCATAAACTTGTTCAATTCCGAACGCATCATTTACTTTAGAATCGAGGACGAGAATTCCGGTTAATGATTTTCCATAAAATAAAGGTACTCCTACAAAACTCTTAATTCCTTGAGGCGCACTGTAATATCTTATCACATCAATTTCAGCATTTGAAGAAATGTCGGTTAATAACTCGGGTTCTTCTTTCTGAACAATCTTCCCTAGTATATCATCTTCAAGATCATATTTTTGCTGTGTAATTTGAGTTGAACTTGTTACATAACGTTCAAGCGTTAATCGTTTTCTGTTTTTATTGTACCAAAAAAAAGCTGCAGTGTGAGCCATAAAAGAATCTTTAACTACACTTAAGATCTTTTCAAGAACAAAACCGAATTGTTCATCATGATTAACATCTTCGGGAAGCTGTTCGTGAACAATCTTTTCAAAATTTTGTTTGAAGTCGGACGGCTTAAAAAGATCTTTATTGCCCCGGTTCATACCCGAAGTAAAATTATCAGCTGTAATTACTTCAATATTTTTTGTAGGAGATATTATTTTAAATTCTTCACCAGCATCTGTTTTATATCTGTCAGTTGCATTTGCATTATCTTCTTCAAAAAGATCTGATTGCAAATTAAAATCAGATTCGATTGAATTACTTTTCATTGAATCGCGCAGGAAAATAATGAAGCCTGAATAAACAAGAAGAATAACACCGGAAATAATTTTGAGGGTAAAATCATCGGTAAAAAATGGAATTACTACAAGGATTGGAATAAACAAGAAAATGAAAATTCTCTTTCTGATTTTTTCTGAAATTCCCATCAGTCCTTCTTAAGATCTAGTGAAAGAAATATGTCCTAAATTATTATTCCTTACAACTTTACATTCAATAATAAGAAAGATTTAAGAGATTTTCATATAATGAAAAGAGATGTCAACAACTTTACAACTTCCTTTTTGCCTGTCCCTTTTATCGTAGAATAGAAAAGCATATTCTCTCCGTATATAAGTTCGGGAAAGAATTTATTGATTTGTTTGCGTGCTGAAGCCAGTTCGGATTGTTTTAGTTTATCAGATTTGTTCAGAATAATAAAATACGGGATATTTTGTTTGTGCAGGAATTCATTTAGTTCGATATCTAATTGCATTGGGTCATGACGGCTGTCTATTATATGCATTGCCAGTTCAATGTTATCATTTAATGAGAAATACTTCTCAAGTAAAAACTGCCAGGCATCTCTTTCTTTCTTAGATACTTTTGCGTAACCAAAACCGGGTAAATCAACTAAGAAAAATTTGTTTTCAACAAGATAGTAATTAATCGAACGTGTTTTACCGGGAGTAGAAGAGGTTTTAGCTAATTGTGAGTTAAACAAAGAATTGATAAAAGAAGACTTCCCAACATTCGAACGACCACATAGAACAACTGTAGGTAAGTTTTGTTTTGGTAATTCGTTTAGATTATAAACCGGTTTGATGAATTCAATTTTTTTCATAGAAACAAAAAAGAGTAACCGAAACCGATTACTCTTTTCAAAATAATTTATGATCTATTTTATCAACTGCCTTTTTTCTGCGGAGTTTTAGTAGTCTTAACCTTTTTCTCTTTTACACCGGGTTTTTCTTTAGTTGGTTTTTCTCTTTTGGTTTTCGGAGCTGATTTCTTTCTAAGTTTTTCAGCTTTCTTTTCTTCTGCTTTAGATTCTTCTACTTTTGAATCTGTAGGTTTTTCTTCATCTTTAGTTTTCTTTGGAGCTTTTGGTTTTACAATTCCACTGAAATCAACTAATTCAATTATTGCCATTTCAGCGCCATCTCCTTTTCTTCTTCCTAAACGAACAACACGAGTGTAACCACCTGCTCTATCGCCAATTTTAGAAATAATATCGGAAAATAATCCTGACACAATTTCTCTATCGTTAATTTGTGCGGAAACATATCTTCTTGAGTGGACAGAATCTGTTTTTGCTTTTGTGATCAATGGTTCAACAAAACCGCGAAGTTCTTTAGCTTTTGCTGTAGTAGTTGTAATCTTTTTATGTTTTAATAAAGATGCAGCTAATGATCTCAACAATGCAAGTCTGTGACTTGCTGTTCTTCCTAATTTTCTACCTTTAACTCTATGTCTCATTCTTTAACCTTCTGGAAATACTAGTTGTTTTCTGGTTTGTCTTTTATATACTTGTCAACATCCATACCGAACTCAAGTCCGTAATTTTCAACGATCTCGATCAACTCGGCTAAAGATTTTCTTCCGAAATTTCTAAACTTAAGCATCTCACTTTCATCTCTCTTAACAAGATCAGATAAGTTCTTAATGTTTGCAGCTTTTAAGCAATTATGCGATCGGACACTTAACTCAAGATCATCAACACTTGTTAAAAGAATCTTTTTGATTCTTTCTGCTTCAGCATCTTTTTCATTTTCAACTTTTTCTTCTTCAGGCTCAGCATCAAAGTTGATGAAAATTTGAATATGATCTTTTAAAATTTTTGCTGAACCGGAAAGTGCTTCTTCCGGTGTTATTGATCCGTCGGTTTGAATATCAATTGCTAATTTTTCAAAATCATTTCTTTCACCGATACGTACATTTTCAACGTTGTAATGAACATTAACGATAGGAGTAAATATCGAATCAATCGGGATAGTTCCAATTGTTGCTTCAGGAATTTTCTGTTCATTGGAAGGAACATATCCTTTTCCAATTCCGAACTTTAATTCCATATTTAATTTTGCATCCGAGTTCAAGCGTGCAATATGAAGATCAGGATTTAAAATTTCAATATCCGGACAAGCTTTTTGAATATCTCCGGCTCTAAATTCTTTTGACCCGTTAAAAGAAATTTCACAACCGGTAACTTTTTTATTAACAATTCTCATTCTAACTTTTTTCAAATTAAGAATAAGTTCTGTAACGTCTTCAACTACACCGGGAACTGTTGAAAACTCATGTAAAACTCCCTCGATCTTAATAGCAGTTACTGCAGCTCCGGTAAGGGATGATAACAACACTCTTCTTAAAGCATTGCCTAATGTAACTCCAAAACCTCTCTCAAGAGGTTGGATCAGAAACCTTCCAAAATTTTCTTTACTGGAAGATTCATCGAGAACGACACCATCGGGCATCTTTATGAATGGATAACTCATTTAGTATCCTCTTTATAATTTTATAATTACTTAGAATACAACTCAACAATCAATTGTTCATTTGCATTCAATGGAATATCTTCTCTTTCAGGAACATTTAAGAATGTACCTGATAGAGTAGCTTTATCTACTGACAACCAACTGTAGACGTTGTCTTTAGTTCTTCTTAAGGAATTGTGAATAGCATCAAGCTTTTTACTTTTATCTCTAACAGAAATTACATCGCCGGAAGAAAGTGAGAATGAAGGAATATTAACAATTTGCCCATTAACAGTAAAATGTCTGTGAAGAACTAATTGACGGGCAGATTTTCTTGAAGGTGCAAACCCAAGACGGAAAACTGTATTATCCAATCTTTTTTCTAGAAGTTTAATTAAGTTACCGCCTGTAACACCTTTTTGACGAATTGCATTATCAAAATAATTATGGAACTGAGTTTCCTGCAATCCATAAATTCTTTTTACCTTCTGTTTTTCTCTAAGCTGAACTCCGTATTCAGAAAATTTTGTTCTTCGTGTTAAGCCGTGCTGCCCCGGTGCGTAATTCTTTTGTTCCAACGGGCATTTTTCGGATAAGCACTTAGATCCTTTTAAAAATAATTTTGTCTTTTCCCTTCTGCATAATCTGCAACTCGGGCCAGTATATCTTGCCATCTAAAGTTTCTCCTGATTAAACTCTTCTGCGTTTTGGTGGTCTGCAACCGTTATGAGGAATTGGCGTTTGATCTTTGATTGATAGAATATCCAATCCTGCTGTATTTAAAGCTCTAATTGCTGCTTCTCTTCCAGAACCGGGACCTTTAACAAGCACATCAATTTTTCTTAGACCTAAACCATGCGCTTCTTTACCGGCAGCTTCTGCAGTAACTTGTGCAGCAAATGGAGTATTTTTTCTTGAGCCCTTAAAACCGTTTTTACCGGCTGAAGACCAAGAAATAGTATTTCCATAAATATCTGTTATCGTAACAATCACGTTGTTGAAAGTGGCTTTAATATGAGCAACACCAACAGCATCAACATGAACTTTCTTTTTAGTCTTTTTAACAACTTTTGCCAATTTAACTCCTCAATAAAAAATAATTAATTACTTCTTAGCCGGTGTTTTCTTTTTGCCGGCAACTGTTTTACGTTTTCCTTTACGTGTTCTTGAGTTGGTTCTAGTACGCTGTCCGCGAACAGGTAAACTTCTTCTGTGTCGAAGACCGCGATATGCACCAATATCCATTAATCGTTTAATATTCTGTTGAACTTCACTTCTCAATGAACCTTCAACTTTATAATCGGCAGTCATTACTGAACGAATCTTTGCAATTTCTTCTTCTGTTAATTCACTAACTTTTTTATTGGGATTAACATTCGCTCTTGTAAGAATTTCCATAGCCGATTTATCACCGATACCGAAAATGTAAGTAAGACCGATGAAAGCTTTTTTATTTTTTGGTAAATCAATACCTGCTAAACGAGCCAAATCTATAACCTCCTAAGTTTAACCTTGTCTCTGTTTATGTTTAGGGTTTTTACAAATAACTCTAACAACCCCTTTTCTTTTAATTATCTTACAGTTCTCACAAATCTTGCGAACAGATGAGCGAACCTTCATTTCTACTCCGTTATTTATATCTGTATGTAATTCTGCCTTTGTTCAAATCGTAAGGTGAAAGTTCAATTGCAACTTTATCACCTACCAAAATTTTTATGAAATGCATTCTCATTTTACCTGAAATATGAGCAAGAATTTCGTGACCGTTATCGAGGCGGACTTTAAAATGTGCATTAGGTAAAGTTTCAGTTACTATTCCGTCAACCTTTATCGGTCCTTGTTTAGCCATTTATCAGCACTTAGTTAATATTTCTGGTTTACCATCAATAATTACAACAGTATGTTCAAAATGTGCAGAAGGTTTTCCGTCTGCAGTCAAAACTGTCCATCCGTCCTCTGCAACTTTAACTTTATAAGTTCCCATGTTAACCATCGGTTCAAGTGCAAGTGTCATACTATTCTTTATTAAGGGTCCGTTTCCTTTTTTTCCGTAGTTAGAAATCTGCGGATCTTCATGAAGATGTTTACCAACTCCGTGACCGCACAGATCTCGTACTACCGAGAATCCGTTTTCTTCAACAAGTGACTGAACAATATTAGAATAATCACCGAGTCTGCTTCCTTCTTTCAACTGATCAATACCTAAGTACAATGATCTTTCAGTTACATCCATCAATTTTTGTTTCTCGCTGGAAATATTTCCAACAGCAATTGAAAGAGCTGCATCTCCAAAGTATTTATTCTTTTCAACACCAACATCAATCGAAATAATTTCACCTTCTTTAAGAACTCTGTTGCCGGGAATCCCGTGAACAACCTCATCATCAATTGAAGAACAAATAGAACCGGGAAAATCAAAAGAACCTGCTTGAGAATATCCCTTAAATGCCGGTCTTCCATTATTACTTAATATATAATCTTCTGCAATCTTATCCAGTTCAATAGTCGTTATACCAGGTTTCACATAACGCTTCAATAATTGTAGAACTTCAGCAGCTATAAGACAGCTTTCGCGAATTAAATCAATCTCTTTTTTGCTTTTTATTAAAATCACATCAAAAACTTAATTAGAATCTTCTACCTTTTAACTTACCGGACTTCATGAAACCGTCGTAATGTCTCATCAATAAGTGTGATTCGATCTGTTGTAATGTATCAAGAGCAACACCAACAATAATTAGCAAACTTGTTCCGCCAAAGAATGACGCAAAACTACCGCTTACACCAAATTTTGAAATGAACGCCGGAAGAATTGCAACTATTGCCAAAAAGAATGATCCGGGCAATGTAATCTTTGTTAAAATATTATCTATAAAATCTGCAGTCTGTTTTCCTGGTCTTATACCGGGGATAAATCCGCCCTGCTTTTTCATATTCTCAGCTACGTCCTGCGGGTTAAATGCAATTGCTGTATAGAAATACGTAAAGAAAATAATCATCGTTGCATAGATAATTGAATATGTTACAGACTCATAATGAAAATAATTTGAAATGTATCCAATAAACTCGCTGTTAGGAAAAAATGAGAACAAAGTACTTGGAACAAACATAATTGATTGAGCAAAAATAATCGGCATAACTCCGGCTGTGTTAACTCTCAATGGTATGTATTGAGTAACACCGCCGTAAACTTTTCTACCGACAACTCTTTTAGCATATTGAACAGGAATTCGCCTAGTTCCTTGTGTAACAAGTACAACACCGGCAATTATCAATACCATTAAAGAGACAATAACAATTTCAATAACTAAATTCCGTTGTCCTGCAGCGATTAACCTGTATTCATCAAGTAAAGCAAAAGGAAATCTGTTAATAATACCAATAAAGATTATCAAGGAGATTCCGTTACCAATTCCCTTTTCAGTGATCTGTTCACCCATCCACATAATAAACATTGTCCCGGCAACTAAAATAATTATTGTAGAGAAAGTCCATAATACACCGCGAACTGCTTCTGATACAATTGATCCGCCTGTAGGAACACTCATATTTAATAAGTGAATTGTTACTCCCCATGCTTGCATAGTAGATATCAATACAGTTCCATAGCGCGTTAACTGTGTTAATTTTTTTCTTCCTTCTTCGCCTTCTCTCTGCAATTTTTGAAAATACGGAATTACTGCACCTGCGATCTGCAAAATGATTGAAGCAGAAATGTAAGGCATAATACCAAGAGCAAAAATTGCAGCATTTGAAAATGCACCGCCTACAAATAAATCGTACAGACCGAATAAATTATCTGAAGTTTTATTTTGAGTTGCGGCATGAAGCAATGTAGTATCAATGCCTGGTAATGTAATATGCGTACCGATTCTAACGATTACAAGCAGAGCAAGTGTGTAAAGAATCCTCTGACGTAATTCATGAATCTTAAAAATATTCCGGAATGTTTCTTGAATTTTTGCCATTAAAATTTAATCTCTTTAATAGTTCCGCCAACAGATTCAATTTTTTCTTTTGCAGAGACACTAAAAAAATGAGCTTCGATATTTAACTTTGCTTTTAGTTCTCCAAAACCAAGAATTTTAAAAGGAGCTGCGGCTTTAGAAATTACTCCATTCTTATATAAAGAAACTGCGTTGATTACTCCATCTTGAACTTTCTTATCGTCAACTAATTTTTGTAATCTTGCAATATTAATAACTTGATTAACAATTTTGAACGGGCTGTGAAATCCTCTTTTGGGAATTCTTCTTTGAAGCGGCATCTGACCGCCTTCAAACCAAGCAGGATATTTTGCACCGGAACGCGAACGCTGACCATTTTCACCACGCGTAGCAGTTCCGCCGTGGCCTGAACCTTCGCCCCGTCCTATTCTTTTAATTTTTTTATGTGAACCTTTTGCAGGTTTAAGATTACTTAGAATATCCATTTCTTCCTCTATGCTTCAATTTCTTCTACTTTAACAAGATGATGAACTTTTCTTACCATTCCTCTAATTTGAGGAGTATCAGTCTGAACAACAAAATGATTTGGTCTGCTAAGACCTAAAGCTTTAATAGTACGTTTTTGCGGAACAGGTCTATCTATAACACTTCCTATTTGAGTAATTTTTATTTTCTTTGCCATTTTAATCCTCAATTACAAATTGAATAACTCGGAAACTTTCAATCCGCGTTTACGAGCCATTGCTCTAGCATCAACAAGATTTAACAAAGCATTCAAAGTTGCTTTTACTTGATTGTGCGGATTACTTGAACCGAGAGATTTTGTCAAAATATCTTGCACGCCTGCAGCTTCAAGAACTGCGCGAACACCGCCGCCTGCTATTAATCCTGTACCGGGAGTAGCTGGTTTTAATAGAACTGAACCGGCTCCAAACTTGCCAATAATAGTATGAGGAATAGTTCCTTTTAATAGATGAACACGGTAAACATTTTTCTTTGCATCATCTACGCCTTTTGAAATAGCATCGGTAACTTCGTTCGCTTTACCAAGACCAACGCCAACATGACCGTTCCCGTCTCCAACAACAACAATTGCATTAAAGCTGAATCTTCTACCACCTTTAACAACTTTTGCAACTCTGTTAATGTGAACAATTTTTTCTTTTAAATTCTCAAGACCGGATACTTTTTTGTACTTGA
>Ga0209514_10006653_pt1 | contig 14077 bp, 9 predicted proteins | sample Subgrocontami58m_FD_187452 | JGI IMG/M metagenome (GOLD analysis project Ga0209514, IMG submission 187452) | Subsurface groundwater microbial communities from S. Glens Falls, New York, USA - GMW37 contaminated, 5.8 m (SPAdes) (version 3) | ecosystem: Environmental > Aquatic > Deep subsurface >...
CGTCAGAATCTCTGTGCATACCTCTCGGAATTCATGTTTCGCTACAACATTCGTTGCTACCAGACTCGTCTGAACGTACTCTCAGCCCTGCTCTCTCGAAAATCCCACACACTACTGGTGTAGTCCCCCGCAGGTGCATGTTTGTTGAAATGAGTTTTATTTGGTATAATTTATGACGATGAAAGCCATATATTTAACAAAGGAGGAAGAGCTTGTTTTTAACAAGCTTCCTTTGGAAAGCCGGAAACAATGGAAGGTCGAAAACGAAGTTGTCGATTACGTTGATACCGACGAACAGCGAAAAATTCGGATCGAATTGTTATCACTCAACAGTCCTGCGTTACAAAGTCTCAAAAAGAATCTCCTTGTTGCAGTCTCTGATGACCAAATAAAAAAGATAATGATCGAGGCTGATATATCGCAAATATCGGACGGAGATCTGGCAGAGTTGTTCTTTGCTATGGGGCCTACTGTTCCGGGATTTATTATTCTTCAGCTTCTCCATGAAGTTTTGGCTGCGAAAGATATCGAAGCGATTCATGCGCTCTCGGTCATTCGTCGCAATTTACTTCTTTCTCTTGCTGGAAAATGAGTACCGTCGGACCATCTGAAGCTCGGACTGGCATCGAAAGTTTTTCACTTTCACCTGAAAATATTGCGTCTACGTTAAACGGAGGACGGAAAGCGGATGTCATCGAACAAAATCTTCGCGATGACGAACAGAGGAAAGCACTGGCTTTCGAACTCCTTCAGAAAGTTCCTTCACTTCAGAAAGAATATCCGGATGTTGTAGCTCTCTACAATAAATTGGGCCAGGTTGCGGAAGTACTGCCAAAGAAAAAGAGCTTTTTGTCGAAGACTTTTGGCACGGCATGGGAAAAAACTAAGGCTGTTTTAGGCCATCCTCTCGTAAAATATCCACTGATAGCACTTTTGACCGCTTGGGGGCTTAGTAAGCTGTTTGCCTTTCTAAAAAACAATTATGCAGACCTCGCCAAGGATGTTCACGATGGGATGACCCGGGTCGGCGGAGCTGCAAAGTCATTAAGTCCGGTTGCAGGTCTTACTGAAAAAGGCAGCGGTTTGGTCGGCGGACCGGGAGGGTTCCTCCCCCGTTCAGGTTCGCCTTATAATGCGCCGCTGTCAAAATAAAAAAATAAAATAAACAAATACCCAAAAAATAATATGCAAAATGCACCGGATGTTGCTCCGGCTGGAGCGGAAAAAGCGGCTGAAGATGCTTCTCTTGCTGAACTTGAACAGCTTGCCAAATCAGTCAGGGATATAAGTGGAATAGAACCGGGAAAAACCATGCTTAAATCCCGGGAGTATGTTGATGAACAGGGAAAGCAGTTTCGAAAAGATCGGGATGATCGTGATCAGACAGCAGCATTTACGAACAAGGGGGATAGAATTCCTGAACATCTGCATGAGGCATTGAAGATGGAAGAGGCCTTGCTACGCGGAGATGTGAAATTGAATACCGGGATGAGCCTTTCAGCTGCTAGGATGGGTAATGACCGTGAAAGGGCTTATTCGGAGATTAACAATGATCTTCCGGCTTGGGAGCTTAATGATAGGCAACAACTGACAACGCTGGCCGTGAACATGGACTTAAAGGTAACGTTGCTCGAGTATGAACAATCTCTTCTCGATGATTTTCTCACAACTACCGAATCATATGTAAAATATTTTAAAGGAAATCCAAACATCAGGGCCAAATTGCCCCAGTCAATTTTGGCCCAGGAGCAGCAAGCAATTCAGATTCTGAGAAATCTTAAGGTCACTTTACCTCGTTTGCTGGCCATCCAAAGGATTTATCATCTTCAAGGAGCTTTGGAAGAAGATGAGGTAGCCAGAATTCTTGTTGAAATTCAGGACGACGAGCAAGGGATTACGTTTGAGGATTTTATTGGGAAATATAAAAATAGTCCCGATGAAAAAGTCCGCTTATGGATCCAGACACTTTTGCGGCTTGTTCCGCCTCAATTGCAGGGTCTTTCTATTGCTGCTTTAAAAACAAACTATCGCACTCTCAAGCAGCAATTACAGGGCAGCGATGTGGCGATAAAGCGCAGCGAACTCGTTGCTTTAGTTAAGACTCTTCGCGAGCGAGCCGTAGGAAAAAATTATTTGAAACCGGAATACAAGGAACAGGTTTCGCGGGCTCAGCTGGAAAGTGTCGCGATGGATGTGGAGAAGGAATTTCGTGATCAGTTTTTGGTTGCAGGAGGGAAACCGGACAACAGGATGTTTTCACGTCCATCGAGGGTGGCCAACAGCATGTATATTGATTTACTGAACAATCATGCAGATCAGGTTTTTGATCAAATACTAAAAGACCACGATCTTTCGAAGTTGAATGAACTATTTAAAATGCATGAGCAGATCCTGTGTCGGACGATGATGGAATATCACAAGGATCAGCTGAACTTAAATGCAAACCTCCTTTCCTTACTAGCGACCAGACGGCATTTTGGCCCTCTAACTCGGCCGGAGAGGGCAAATTATAACCTTTCGGAACGGGAACGAATTGAATATGCGGGAACCGCACTTCCTGATCCTTTGAAGGGCGAGATAAATAAAGAATGGGAACGTTATGGAGTCGGATTAGATGAGTACATTTCCATACTCGAGGATTGCGCGAAAAAATACGAGGCTGAAATTGCAAGCTTCAAAACAAAAATTATTGAAGCTCTGGATAGAATCGCCAGCAAAATAAGCACGCTTTTGTTATGGGCAACCGACATATTGAATTTTCTGCCGGACAATCTCGGAAGTCGGGGGATAGCTCGGCTTGGCGACTTAGTTGGTGTCCATGCACCAGAATGGGCTCGAAAGGGAAATCTTGGCGATTTTATCCGGTTGTGTGGAAGACTTTTCGGCGCGGATTGGGCCAAAGTTGACACCAATCAAGTGAGAGAACTGAGAAAGTTTCTGGAAAGCAGCAATAAAGACGTGAATGAAATGAAAAAGGTGATAAGCAACTTCTCGGCCAATGAGCATGTGCTGGCCATAAAGGGAAGTGTAACTTCTTTAAGAAAATTACAGGAGATCGCGCCGCCTGCCGAATTGGCGATGACTCCTACCAAGCCGCAGCCTAGAGACAGAAATCCGCCAGACAAACTTGATAAAGATTATTTTGATGATTTGAAAGTTAGGTACGATAAAAAGAAAGCAGAACTTAAAAAAGCCGAGGAGTCCAAAGATCAGGGTTCAATCGCTGAAGCCAGGGTCCAATTTGAATCAGTTCAGCGTGAAGCAATAAACGCATATAACAAGATTATCGTTGATTTGAATCAAGCCTATATGCCCGGCGCCAGTGAAGCTGTGAAAAAAATGATGGAAGAAATGCAGGCAAAGATGAAATATTATTCCTTAAAGTTTCATGAGTATAGGGGGTTGGAAAGTGTTCCGTGGTTGGCAGTCGCTGGATTTGTTCAATCCTATTACATAATTGGAAATGTGCCCGTTCTTCGTTGGTTGGCTCCAGGGTCAACCCGATTCGCAAGAGGGGTCAATGCACCTTTTAGATGGGCAGCTCGCGCGGTTAGTCCCAGGTTCGCATCAATTGAGTTGCGAAACGAAGCGAATCTTCCGGAGCCGTTGCGCATGCATAATGCGGAGCTGACGCCAAAGGCTCGTGCTAATGGAGCGCTTGAAGGCCTTGAAAGAGAATTGGGATTCAAGGTAGGTTCCAGGGATGCGACCAATCTGCGCCAGGCGATAAACGATGCTCACGCAATCGAGCCGACCGGAAAAGTCGTGAAGGGGCTTGGCGTCAGGTGCGCGGATGGACAATACAGGCTCTGGTCTCAAACTGATCTAAGACAAAAAATCAATATTTTAAAGAAAGCAGGATTTGTTAGAAAAGAAACTGGATTTCTGATCCGGAATGGTTACTGCGGGCGAAACGCAGGTGAGATTGCTGAATTGCTCATAGAGAACGAGTACAGGGTACCTGTGGCGATAAGAACCGCTGCTGAAGCTGAAGCAGCGACAGCTGAAGGGGTAGCGTCGAGAACGGGGAAATCTTTTAACGGCACTAAAGCCCGCACTGCGGGTTCCACACGTGCTCCCGGTACAGGAAACGGCTTAGCTTCCACTGAAAGCGCGGAGGCACGAGCTGCCGGGGAAGCGTTCACTGCCGAACGAGCTGGAAGATTCAAAATCAATGTGCCGCAGCTTAGGTCCGTTGGAGCGAGAACGTTGAATGGTGCCACGCGTGTGTTGGGAGCGGTTGGTGTGTACTTCGAAGGCAGATCCACGGTCGAGGCGTATAGGGAAATGCAGGAGGAAGTGCGCCACCTCGAAACAGTGCAGCAACAGATGATCGCCGAGCTCAATGCGCTTACGACGGGCACTTCGCCGCTGCTCACGGTGACTGGCGAAGGTAACCAGAGAGTGTACGCATTGAACGGCATACCTGGAGTGACATTTTCCATTGGTCAGGCCGTCAATCTTCACAATGTCACGGATGCGCAGATCAATGGATGGCTCCAAACGGGCAGACGGGGCGCAGCCACAATCTTCTTCGCCGCTGCGACACTGGGAGCGGTTTCAGGAGGTGTGGCACTCGCCGCTGTTCCAGTCATTATTGCCGTCGATGTGGGGATCAATTTCGCGAAAAATTCGATAGCTGCACACAAGCGGCGTCAGATGCTTGAGCAGGCTCCGGCATGGCTGCTCTCGTATTTGGGCACGGTCGGGGTTCTGGGAATGACTGCGGACCAGGCTTTTGAAGAAAATGCAGGATTGTCACTACTCGATTTCGGTCCCAGGAGCTGGACGGAAGCAGGGCTGATGGTGAATCCTCTCACCGGCCCGGTTGCCGCAGGACGGCGAATTCTGGGGGCGGGCAAGGTGTCGGATACGAAGAAGGCGAACCGCGAGAAACTTCTCGCGATTATGGCGTACAATTCCGCGTTCCGCGTTTCTCATGGGGATATCATCCGCGGGCTTCCTCACCTTGGCGATCCGCATACGCTCCTGAACCCTGAGGGATCGTTTCTCCGAAAAGGCGGAGATTTCGAGCGCATTGTTCGCAGATTCGCCGAGTTAAGGCTCGTCGAGAAGAAGCGACGAATGCTTGTAGGTGAGTTCGGATTTTCCGGTACTGAATTGATCAATGCCGTCAGACTCGAAGACATGCGGACTCTGGATCCGGAGATCGGTTTCCGGAGATCTGCGAAATGGAGAGAGGGGATGTACATGTTCTCGCCAGAAGAGCGCGAGGAGGCGTTGCGTGAAGGAATGATGTTCTATATTCAACATTTGCGTGAACTACGTTACAAGGAGCAACGCAGTGCAATCATCGCTAGGATCCCGAACGATCCGCTTCAACAGCGGCAGGCGCTTGAGACATTTGATAGGGAGGTGGCTGAGAACAAAGATCTGTGGTTTGTGTTCGACAAACATCCGAAGGACCTGCCTACGGCCGGAAGCTCGGAGACATACGCCATGCGTTTGCTTGAAGAATCGGAAAGGGCCGTAGACAATCCAGAAAATCCTCTGGGAGCGGGCCGAAGAGACCGTGCGGAACATGATGCCCTGCTCAGAGGTGCAGAGTCAGTGCGTGAGCAGGAATCGGAGATCGTACGGCCCCTCGCTGACGCTGAGCGTCTACTATTAGAGGCTCCTTCCGATCTCCGTGTTTATAGATCGGGAGATGCACTTCCGGACAAACGGTTGTATACCGGCAAAATTCTTACCGGCTGGCTCCGTCAGCAAGAGGGGGATCTCGTTGTGTTCGATTTCCGGCACCCGGTTCAGGGGGATGGAGGCCCCTTGATCGTCACGGTCACTTCATTCAACGCTCTTGGGAGAGACCGCAGTACATGGGAGATTACTGAGAAGAGGGATGAGTATTTTGACTGGGGCAGAAGGCGGAGTGTTGTTCAGAAGGAGAGTTCGAGTACACGCACTGTGTCGTATGAACGGTGGGCAAGCGCGCATGGTGCTCAGGCAGCGGCTTTGGAGGCCGAGTTCCAGCGTCTGGAATCAATCGGTGCCGAACACGACGCCAAGAAAAAACCGGCTGAAGATGAACAGGAATTCATGAAGAAACTTGAAACTTTGCCGAATTTCGATGACCGGGAAGGAAAGATTCTGGAGCGCGCTAAAGCGCTGCCGCGCCAATGGCACAGATATGAGAACCGGCCGGGAGCCGAGCGGCGGTACGATTATGTGGCCTGCATACCGGGAACAGACTTTGAGCCGGCATATTACCTGTATCTGAAAATGCCGAAAGTTCCTGTCCGGCAGTTAAGCATGAGTGCCCCGGGAACACACATTGAAAGCCCGAAAGAAGAGGAATATCAGGGAACGATAATCGCTGTTATGCGGGAAAACAAAACCGGTTTTATTTACGATGTTTCGGGAAACTACCGGCGGGCTTTTCAGGGGAGAGGCAAGTACGGGCCTCAAATCGCGGATGGATTGGGGTTCCCGATAATCGGGGATGATGAAGGCTCAGTGAAGAAAGTTTTGGCACCGTATGTAAAAAGGATAGATCAGGCGGATGCCCGGACCATGATTAAAAAGGCATTGGAATTTTATGTAACTTTGCCGGTTTCGGACATACCTAAAGGAGGAAAACTGCAAAAACGCGAGCGGTTCCTGCGGTTACTGGATACGCACCTTTCAAGGATTGCGCGCGTGGAAGGCGAGCCGGGCTCGTACTACTATATCCAGCCGAAAAAGTTTGAGGAGGCTCTGGAAGGTGCGATAAAAGCGACGGAACAGTGATGGAATCGGAGATAAGTATGGCTTTTTTGCTTCCTGCTACCTAGGATAAGCGGCGATGGAGATCCGAAATTTTTGCATCACCCTTCGACTCGCTCCGCTCGCTCAGGGCAGGTCGCATTCTCATTGAGTGTCATGCCTATTCGAAATTTTTGCATTATTGCGCATATTGACCACGGCAAGTCCACCCTTAGCGATCGGATGATGGAGATCACCGGAACGCTTGAGAAGCGCGAGATGAAAGAGCAGCACCTCGATTCGATGGACCTGGAGCGGGAGCGGGGGATCACGATCAAGCTGACGCCGGTTCGGATGAACTATAAAGGCGTGGAATTGAATTTGATTGACACGCCGGGACACACCGATTTTCGCTACGAAGTGAGCCGGTCGCTCGCCGCGTGCGAAGGGGCGATCCTGCTCGTTGACGCCTCGCAAGGCATTCAGGCGCAGACGCTGGCGGTCCTTTATATGGCAATGGAACATAACCTCACGATCATCCCTGTGCTCAACAAGATTGATTTGCCCGCGGCCGATCCGGATCGTGTGACCGGCGAAGTGATCAAGATGCTCGGATGCAAAAAGGAGGACATCCTCCGGATTTCTGCGAAGGAGGGGACGGGGGTGGTTGCCGTGCTTCAGGCAGTTATTGATCGTATTCCTGGTCCTAAGGGACAAGAATCAAGAATGGAGAACCCTTCGATTGTGCTCGGGGAAAGTCAGGAATCAAAGGATGAGATGGCTCGCGCGCTTATTTTCGATGCGGTGATGGACGAGTATCGCGGAGTGGTGATCTACGTTCGAGTCGTCGGAGGGAAATTTACGAAAGGGATGCAGGTGTATCTGCTCGGGTCCAAGGTACGGTTCGAAGTTCAGGATGTCGGTTTCTTCGGGCCGAAGTACATTTCGGACGATGTGCTTTCCGACGGGCAAATCGGTTACATCGTCACGGGGCTCAAAAAAGTTGTGGAGGCGCGGGTAGGGGATACGGTTTCGTCGAAAGAAATCGCCGATGCGCTTCCCGGTTACAAGAAAGTCCAGCCGATGGTTTTCGCGGGACTGTACCCTCTGCAAGCCGACGATTACCCGAAACTTCGGGATTCGCTGGAGAAACTCTCGCTCAACGATGCGGCGATCGAGATTTCTTATGAACACAACACCGCGCTTGGCAACGGCTTCCGTTGCGGATTTCTCGGGCTCCTGCACATGGATATCGTGCAGGAACGGCTGGAACGGGAGTATGACTGCGATCTGGTGATCACGGCGCCGAGCGTGCTGTATGAAGTGGAACTGAAAGCTTCGAGGCCTGCGTCGGTCGTGCGTTCCAGCATCCTGAAGACCGGCGAACCGAATACGGCACTCATCAGCAATCCGGCCGATATGCCGGATCCGACGTTCATCGCCGAGATCCGCGAGCCGTGGGTGAAGCTGGAGATCGTCTGCCGGAAGCAGGACATCGGTCCGGCGATGCAGCTGGCGCAGGACCGGCGGGCGGTGTATTTGTCGCTCGAATACATCGACGCCGGGCGCGCGCTCATGCACTTCGAGGTGCCGCTCGCGTCCATCGTTCTCGATTTCTTCGACAGGCTGAAGTCGGCGAGCTCCGGCTACGCTTCGCTCAGCTATGAACATCTCGGTTACCGCGCGGGGGAATTGGTAAAAATGGATATTCTCCTCCTCGGCGAAAAGGCCGACGCTCTTTCGGTGGTATTACACAGGTCTGAAGCGCGTTCAGTCGGCGAGAAGATCGTGAAACAACTGAAAGAAGTACTTCCGAAACAGCAGTTCCAGATCCCGATTCAGGCGGCGATCGGCGGGAAGATCATCGCGCGGGAGAACGTTGCGGCGTACAGGAAGGACGTGACGGGGTACCTCTACGGCGGCGACCGGTCACGGAAGGACAAGTTGCTCGACAAGCAGAAGCGCGGGAAGAAGAGGATGAAGAAGATGGGGAGGGTAACATTGAGTCAGGAGGCGTTTTTGGCGGTGTTGAAGAGGTAGTTCTCTTGTTCTTTCTTTGTCCGAGCGACAGAAAAAGAACCAAAAAGAACGCGTGTGCCCGCCCGGACGATGTCCGTTCGGACGGGCGCCAACGTCCGCCCTCAGACCCCCGCCGTGGCGCACGCCTCCCTTTGGTAGAGGAAAAACTCATATCAAATGTTTTGATTATTGATTTGAGTATGCTCAGCTCACTGGACACATGACGGAACTTTTCCAAGGCGACAAAAAAGGTATGCTTATGGAGTGGTTGAATCTCTTCATTTTCCTCTCCGCTCTACTTTTCTTGCGCTGCCGCTTACGGGGCAGGCGAAGTGGCAGTTTCAGGCGCTTCAGGAAGCCCTGAAGCCCTACGAGGAGTCCATGCGGTTCCAGAATCCGCAGACGCCGCACCTGACGCTTTTCTTCTGGCCTGAGGTACTGGAGCTCGAGTACGAGGGAATCGTGAAGCAGGCGGAGAAGATTGCGTCGGCCGCGCAGCCATTCGTGCTGAAGGTGACGAACGCGGCGACGTTCGGGGACCCCACTCCGTCCGCCTCAGGCGGATTTCGCGGGGCAAGCCCCACTCTGCACTCCGCGCTTCGCGGGGCAGGCCGCGGAGAAGATCGCACGCTCTATCTCGATATTGCTTTCTCGCCCGAGCTTGCTTCGGTGAAGAAGTCCTGTCCCTGGTCCGAGGGGCGGCCGTTCCGGCCGCACATCACCCTCGCGCGTATCCGCCATCCGCAGCGGTTCCATGTGTGGAAGAAGAAGGTCATGAAGGCGGTGGATGGCGCAGCGTTCGATGTTCCCATTGATCGTCTGCGTTTGTATGCGGAAATTGAGGGGAGGAAACAAACGCCACTGGAGGATTTTCCATTTGGCTTGCGGTAGTTCCGTGGAATAAGACAACGATGGGGGAGTCCGAAGAATCCGAGGAAACCGAGGAGTCCGGCGAAGCGCCGTTATTCCTCGGACTCTCCTCTCGGCCATGAGCTCGTCGTTCGAGACCCTGAGGGGTCCTCTCCTCGAGCCCGAGCCTCGGAGCCGAGGGCAGACCCTGAACGGGAGGTCGAATGGTCGGATTCTTCGGTTTCCTCGGATTCCTTGGTTTGTTTCGTCTTGAAGTATTGCTCGATACGGCTCAGGTGCGGCGCAAGCACGTCCTGGAGGATTTTGATGGTGAGGGGCTGCAGCTCCTCGTACGGGATCGGTCGCTTGATGGATTCGAAGTACTCGACGAGCACGAACGTCGAAAGCTGCAGGACTGTGCCATCAATGTTATTTTCGTCCACCATGAGCCGGATCAGGATTTTCTCCGCATCAATGCTCATGACCAGCTGCAAACGCGAGACCCAGAGGAGGATGGACTTCTGCACGGGTACGGGAAGATTGCCTTTCTCCAGGAGGTTCATTGATTCCGAGGGCTCCTTCAGGGTGATGCTGTGCTCGGCGATGTACTCCTCCACCGCTTCCAACGAACCGCGGTGAATGAGGGAAAGAATTGCAAGGATGAAAATGGACGGGCAATCGCGGGCCACCAGGCGGGCGATCAACTGGAAAAGATGTGCGTATTCCTCTTCATTGAGAAATTGCAGAATGGTTTGTGCGACGCGATCGTCCTTCCTCCTCGCGCGCTTCTCCTCGCGGAGGATCTGCTTGATCTGCTGGGCCGCCTGCCGAAAGCGCTCCTTCGCTTCTTCGGAGACCCCCTCGGAGGTGCCCCCGGCACCCTCGCCCGGGGTGAATGACTCCAGTCCTCCTGCGTCTTGCATATGATCAGATTAACAAGCTTCTGTTCTCACTGCCAGCGAACCTCTTACACTGCTTTGGGGGTTACTGCGGGTTCCGCTGCTTTCACCTCGACTGTGAGGGGGAGAGTCTCGGAACCGACGGACAGTGTCACGGTATGCGTGCCGACGGTTTTGATGGGTGCGGGGATCTGCACGGCTTCGGCCGGGAGTTCGAGGGCGTGCTCCTGCTTGAGCGCGCTGACGATCTTCTCTTCGGAGATCGCGGCGTAGAGCTTGCCGGTCTTCGTCACTTTGGCGGTAAAGTGCACGGTCTTCCCGCTCAGGGCGGCGCTCGCGGAGGTCAGAAGCTGCCGCTCGCGCTCGCGCTCGAGGGCTCGCTGTTTGATCTGCTCCGCGTAGCGCTTGCGGACATTGGGAGTGACCACGAGAGCCTTCCGCATCGGGAGAAGGTGATTCAGGGCATAGCCGTTCTTGACCACGATGAGGTCGTTCTTCTTTCCGACGCCGGGGATGTCCGTGAGGAGGAGGACTTCCATGGAGTGCGTTAGGACGTTGGCCGTCGGCAGCGTAGCGCCGAAAGCCGAAAAATCATAGGGAAACTTCTTGTCGCGAACAAGGGCATGTGGTAGGCGAAGGTTGCTTCCGCAAAGTTTGTGCATGTCAAAATTCGACCGGGCAACCAGCTTTGAGCGATGAGCTGTGAGCTTTGAGAAGCGGCAAACTCATCGCTCAAAGCTCAAAGCTTCTCGATTCTGACTGATACAGACCGACTAACCCTGTGGAAGTATTGCTGCTAAATGGACCGGATCAGCCGGATGAACCAGCTGATGAAGCTGAACCAGCTCTTTCCCGGAAGGAATTGGCGCCGGGTCGTCACGTACCAGTCGTCGATGTGGGCGAAGTGGTCAGCGTGCAGGGAGAGCTTCCCGAGCGTCATGCCCTGCACCGAATCGTCATGTGCGTAAATGTACAGGGGAGAGTAGAGGACGATGGCGGGAATGTCCTTCTTCAGGAGCTCGTTCAGTTCCTGCAGGGCTTTCGCACGGGAGGAAGGAATACGCGTCTCGCGGATACGGGCCAGGAGCGCATCCGCCTCGAACGAGGCGTACTGTGAGAGATTGAAGGCGTCGAGTCGCATTTTCTTGGCGTCCGTACGCTCCTGGACCTGACTCGAGTGCCAGTAGGGGTAGCTATCGAGATTGTCGAGAAGCGATTGGCCGAAGAGCACCACATCGTAGTTGCGGCTTAGGAGCCGGTCTCCGAATTCCTTCTTCGACGAAGCGATGTCCACTCGCACTCCCACGCCCACCGCCTCCCATTGCTGCTTGATGGCCTCCGCAACTCTCGGATAGGTTTCGGGCTTATTGCTCGTGAGGAGGTTTAAGACCAGACGTTTGCCCTTGCTGTTCACGCGGGTATGGGGAGGATCTGGCGGTGCCTTGCGGCGGAGGTAGCCGTTCTCCATGTAGAGGTCCTGGACAGTGATGCGGTTCGGATCGTTCTCGGGCAGCTTCTTGGAGGCAAGGAAGAGATCGACGAGTTGCTGCTCCTGCGAAGCGAGTGCGAATTTTTTCGCGTCCGCAATCCGCTCGATGAAAGCGGTGTCCTGCACGTCATCCTTGGCGTTCGTCAGCCGCACGATGTTCATTCCCAGTTTCAGCGAACCGCTCTGGCCGTTCCCGGCCTGCAGTTTCACCATCCAGCTTCCGGAGAGCGCGCGGACAGTGCCGTCCGGGAGGCGGGCGCCTGTCTGGATGCGGATGCCGTTGACGAAAACAGGGAGCCTCAGGCCGCTTAAGGATCCTGTCACGGTGAGTGAAGCGCCACTCCCGAGGAGCGCGATGTTCGGGAGAGAACCGAGCGGCCCCACACGGTTCGTCTCCCGTTGCTCGAGGAGCCGCTGCAGACGGATCTTCTCCGGCATGTTCCAGCTCGAGTCGAAGAACGCGCCCTTGGCCGCCGTCTCGTCAAACCGGTACTTCCAGTTGCCCAGATCGATCTCGAGGAGCGGCGAGTCCACGATCTCCGTTTCACGAATCTCATCTACAAGAGCCTGTTTGTTCGTCGCGAGTTGCAGCCCCAAACGCACGCCGCGATCGGCGGGGATTTCCCGGTCGAGGTTGAAGAAGAGCCCCACATACTGCGGCAGGGTGTAGGGGAGGGCGCGGAAGTGACGCGGGAGGGTGGGTTGCCCTTTCTCGTTCCGCGGCACCAGGCGGACTCCGTTCAGGTTCATGATGTCTGTGAGCAATGCGGAGTAGTCCGGGAAGACGCGGAAGACAATGCGTTCGATCTTGTTCTCCGGCATGCCGCTCTGCTGGAACCGTTTCAGGGTGACCTCCGTCGAGAAATCGGTCTGCAGGAGGCTTAAGAAGCTGTAGGGGCCGCCGCCGATGGGATGGAACCCGAAGTCCAATGTCTGGTCGAGCTTGCTCACCGGGACGCCCTCGAACGCGGATTTCGGGACGAGGCCGAGTGTCAGGTTGCTCGTGAAGAAGGAGTAGGGTTTGCTGAGGCGGAAGCGCACCGTGCGGTCATCGAGTTTCTCGATATCCACTCCCCGGAAATTCTGCTGGAGGATGGGGTTGGGGAAGTTCGGTTGCTGGATGGTTTTGAAGGTGAAGACGACGTCGTCCGCGGTCACGGGGTGCGGGCGTTCCTTCGTCGAGTCATGCCAGAGGATGCCCGGTTTCAGTGTGGCCGTGTAGATACGGTTATCATCGCTGGCACGGACGGTCGCGAGATTATCGACGACTTTGTTGCTCTGGGGGTCGTACCTGAGGAGACCGGCGAAGACAAGCGAGACGATGTCACGGCTGACGTCATTACCGTTCACAAACCAGGGGTTGAGGGGGAGCATTTCTCCTACGGATCCCTCAATGTACGTTCCTCCTCCGCCGGGAACAGACAGCGTGTTCTGGAGGTAGAAGAGACGCAGGAGCATCAGGAGGCTCAGCGTGAGGAACATGGCGAGCATGGCGAGCACGGTCCGCTCGACCCGTGTCATTGCCGCAATCAGTCGCAGAAGGGAACGCACAACAAATGAGGCAGTGGGCACTACTATACATTGTTACATTGTTACATTGCTAAATTGTTTGCATGCAAAAGCGGATATTTCGCTTGCCACGTCGTTCGTGAACAACGTGGCTTGCGAGCAATTTAACCATTTAACAATTTCGTTGAGTCTGTTTACATCAGCGGAAAACCCCGATTGATTCTAGACATACATCATAACAATCGCGATGATGAAGAAGACGACCGCGATCCAGATCGTGGCGGCGAAGAGGACCTTCTCCGCGCCGCGCCGTTGGATGTAAGCCGTGCCGGTGCCGCCGAAGGTGGCGGACAGTCCCGATGCGCGGTGCTGCAGGAGGATGAGGAGAGTCAGGAGGATGCCGAGGTTGACTTCGACGGAGAGGAGGACGTTCGTCATAGCGGGTGCATGGTAGAGGAGTCCCAGGAATCGGGCAATGAGCTACGGGCGGGCGGCCAGCATTCGCTCCTGGTTGGCTTGCCATCCGAAGCCGAAGCGACTCAATTGTAATATAACAACCGAAGTCCAGGAGACTACGGTCGGCATCCTTCGCTTCGCGAAGGATGGTGGG
>Ga0209514_10006659_pt1 | contig 14055 bp, 10 predicted proteins | sample Subgrocontami58m_FD_187452 | JGI IMG/M metagenome (GOLD analysis project Ga0209514, IMG submission 187452) | Subsurface groundwater microbial communities from S. Glens Falls, New York, USA - GMW37 contaminated, 5.8 m (SPAdes) (version 3) | ecosystem: Environmental > Aquatic > Deep subsurface >...
AATAGTAATGTTCAGGTAAAAATTATTGGCGACGGACCGTTAAAAGAAAGCTTGGAGCATAGAGTCGGGAGCTTGCAGTTGAAGAACGTTCGTTTTTTAGGGTATATGAGCGGCGACGCGCTATTCAAAGAGATAAAGAACAGTATGTTTGTAATTCTCCCATCCGAGTGGTACGAGAATAATCCAATGTCTGTCCTTGAGGCCTTTGCACTAGGCAAACCCGTCGTCGGCTCACGGATTGGGGGTATTCCTGAATTGGTAAGAGACAATACAACAGGCCTGACGTTTGAACCGGGAAATGCTGAAGATTTATATTCAAAAATTGAATCCTTAATACATAATAAGGATTTAGTTCTAGAAATGGGGAGGAATGCCAGGGAGTTTGTGGAGAGAGAACTTAATCCGGAAAAATATTATCAGGGGTTGATGGACGTGTATCAACTGGCAGGAAATAAATGCAAGACATCGGGTGCATGATGCACGAAACAGGGCAACAAGGACGTATACCGAGCGCCTTGACGCCTGGAAAGACAGTTTGTATGTGGTCTCCAAACAAATCGGTTTGTAATGATTGAACGGCTTTTTAATGTGTGTTTGAGGGTAATATAAAATTCTTATGAACGCAAATAAACAAATATCTCTGCCGAAAGAAATTTGCATCATTTTAACCTACCGGTGCAATGCAAAGTGCAATATGTGTGATGTATGGCATCACCCTACAAAATCCAGCGAGGAAATCACCTTAAAGGAGATTGATAAATTACCCTCTGGATTACGATTTATCAATATTACGGGGGGAGAACCGTTTGTCCGGCGTGATATCGTTGACGTTGTTGAACTACTACGTCATAAAACAAAACGAATCGTTATCAGCACCAATGGGTTTTTTACCGAAAAGATTATAGACTTATGTAAAAAATACCCGGATCTTGGCATACGGATAAGCATAGAAGGCTTGCAAGAATCCAATGATACCATCCGGGGCATACCCCATGGATTTGATCGGGGATTGAGGACACTGCTTACCTTACGAAGAATGGGTATTAAGGATATTGGGTTTGGGATGACCGTACAGGATATGAATCGCGAGGACCTGTTGCCGTTATATGAACTTTCCAATGCGCTTGGATATGAGTTTGCCACGGCAACGCTTCATAACTCACACTATTTCTGCAAACAGGACAACCGTATTGAAAACAAAGACGCCGTGTGCGGTGAATTTTCCAAATTGATAGTGGAATTGTTGAAGTCGAAGTCCACAAAGAAATGGTTCCGCGCATATTTTAATTATGGCCTTATGAATTACCTCAATGGTGGTAAGAGATTCTTAAAATGTGAAATGGGTTCTGAATCGTGTTTTATAGACCCATACGGAGACGTCCTTCCCTGCAACGGTATGAACTGTAAGATGCCTATGGGAAATATTAAAGAAAGTTCATTTGAGGATATCTGGAATAGCAAAAAGGCAGAAGAGGTTCGGCGCGCCGTTGATACCTGCGATAAACAGTGCTGGATGGTGGGTAATGCCGCGCCAGTGATAAAGAAACATATACGCGTTCCTTTGAAGTGGATCGTAAAAAACAAACTGCGCACCATGATGAATAAAGAACCTGAATTGTGCTTCCAGAAATAGCATCAAAGTATATCCGCCGCAAAGATAACGAAAACTATTTTAAGGTATTGAAATATCAATCACCGTTTCCCCTCTAGAAAGAGGGGATATAAGGGGTGTGTAAAAACGCCTTTAACACACCCCCGACCCCTCTTTTTAGAGGGGAGGTTAAAAGGCACCGAAGGCCTAATTTATAAAAAAACCATGCATCCTCCAACCGCACAACCGTCAGTCTCTAACGCTAAACTTAAGATAGCCGTCCTTGGTACGCGTGGGTTTCCCAACGTACAGGGCGGAGTAGAAACCCATTGCGAGAATCTTTATCCGCACCTAGTAAGACAAGGATGCGAGGTAATAGTATTTACCAGAAAACCCTACGTGAATACGGATATTGCTACGCACAAAGGAGTCGCCTTAATACCCTTGCATTGCCCAAAAAGCAAATTTCTCGAGGCATTTCACCACACATTTTTTGGCGTCCTTGCCGCCAGGAAAGTCTCCCCTGATATTTTACATGTCCATGCAATAGGCCCTTCCCTTATGATACCATTTGCGCGCCTTCTTGGTCTCAAAGTAGTAATGACACACCATGGGCCAGACTATCAAAGGAAAAAATGGGGTAAACTGGCAAAGTTCACCTTAAAACTGGGTGAGTATTTCGGGAGCAAATGGGCACATGAAATAATATGTATCTCAGAATCCATAGCGCATCATGTCCGTGAAAAATATGGCCGAAAGGCATTTGTTATTCCTAATGGTGTAACAATCCCCGAAAGGCTGGAAACCGATGTCGCTATAAAAAAATATAACCTGGAAAAGGGGAAATACATCCTGGCTGTTGGCCGTTTTGTGCCGGAAAAAGGCTTCCACGACCTCATTGATGCGTTTAATCTTTTCCAATCAGAAAATCAGGGTTTACAACAACAGACCACTGACGGCTGGAAACTCGTTATTGTAGGCAGGGCCGACCATGAGGATGGATACAGCACAGAGATTAAGGAAAAGGCGCAGAAAAACCGAGATATCATTTTGACAGGATTTCTCACGGGGTCGCCGCTTCAGGAATTTTATACCCATGCAGGACTTTTTGTTTTACCTTCGTATTATGAAGGACTGCCTATCGTCTTGCTGGAGGCCATGAGCTACGGTCTTTCCTGCATTGCCTCTGATATACCTGCCAATCGGAACGTGGAATTACCGGAAGACAGGTTTTTCAAGGCCGGCGATGTGAGTACGCTTGCCGGTAAAATAAGCGCATTCTCAAAAACACACTTAAGCGAAAAAGAAAAGTCCGCGCAGATAACTCTCATGAAAGAAAAATACGATTGGTGTGAAATAGCGAAAAAAACGCTCTTGGTTTACAAAGAAGGTATGCAATAAACATCGGCAAACACCAAATACCAATTGGATATCCCCGTCCGAAGCAAAATGTAGGTTCACTCACAGGTCTTAACTTCGCCTGCTTTATTGGTCTTGCAGGGGCAGTATGTGTAACCCTGCCCCTGCAATCCCTCTTTCTTGCTGCTTCAATCTTGTAGCGCCGAACCCTTCCCCGATCGGTATCGGGGACAAGCGTGGTCGGCCAATGACGGGGGATAAGCCACCCGCGCTACGGTATAAATTGAACCCACATGTGGAGCGAAGAAACTCTTCGCTCTACAACCACAGCTACTGTACCCTATCTCCTCCGCGCCTCACCCCCTGCGCTTCCCACGCGTACCTTCAACGGTCCGTGCATGGTGCTTGCGCCGTTGGCGTCCACATCCTCCAGCTTGTAATAGAACGTGCCTTCACCTGGCATGTCTTCGTAGCGATAACTCGCCTCAGAAGTGCCGCCATTTGCAGAAATGATTGCGTCATTCACCTGTACATACCTGCCGTTCTTACGCTTTGCACGGTAGATGTTGAACCCGGCGTTGCTCACCTCTGATGCCGTCTTCCATTTCAGGATAACAGCGCCATCAGCAGCCACCCTTGCCTTGAACTCCAGCAGCTCAACTGCCGTAGGCGGTTCTGTCGGCGACGGTCGTGGCGTTGGCTCATGTGTTGGAGAAGGTGACGGTGTTATGCACGCTGTAGGAGTTCCCATTCCCCGCGTATTTTGATACTTTTCAAGTTCCCGGCATAGCTTCAGCAAGACCGCTGCCTGCTCTTCAGTAATATCAGGAAAGTGAGTAAAAAAACTACCATCTTCTATCTTTTCATCTATGCAATCACAAATCTCACAAAGCGCCTGTTCCTTTAGGCCTTCTCTCAACTTGAAATTGTCCGCATCAGCACCGCTTCTTAGTTCATTGAGTTTATCTTCCACTTTTTTATCATCCGTGTAAATAACATACGGAGCTAGTTCTACATCATTGTTTACATCTCTATCGAATACCTCAATGCGTTCAGAAAGCTGCAGTTTTTTAGCGCCTATGTCGAAACTTCCCCCGTCTTCGTGGCATGAGTTACAGTCCTTCGTACCGTCGGTTTCCGGTGGATCCACAACAAGGCTAAGCACATCCATAAGCGTTCCTACTGAGCTTGTACCAGGAGGCACAGGGATATCAGCCATCAGCATCGTACTTGACCCCGTATTTGCCCCCGTACTTGACCCTACCACAACGCCGATTTCTACCCGATTACTGCCGATTACGCCACCGGCTCCTGCGCTGCCCGTACCACATAACAGATAGGTAAACTCGACCTGTGGAGGTCCAGGGCATTTCAGAAGCACCCTTGGGAGTTGACAAGTTGTGGAGCTCCCGCAAGCCGCCTGTGCGCTATTGTCGCTCATCGTGAGTGTCACCGTGCATGACCCCGGCAGACACGCTACGGTGTCGGAAATATCGATTGTTCCCTGTGCAGTAATTTTGTCGTTTACGCAATCGAGAAACTTCCCGACTGTCTCCGTGCCTTTCTGCACGTCAGCAGTCGTCGGGGGGGCAGCAATAAGTAAAACAGCATCAAATGCCATCGAAACACCAATGATTGCTAATGCAACAACTAGAATTTTATTTTTTTGCCTCATTTTTGTCTCCTTTCTTTATAAAACAACAAATTTATAACAGCCACATAGCGGGGGACAAGCCACCCGCGCTACGTTGTTTTAATGAATTGCGGAGGCAATTCATGAATTGCCTCTACACATTAAAATTCGTTAAAATAAAAAAGCCTTACTGTAAAAATGTTGTTTAAAACATCTTCGGCAGTAAGGCTGTCTTTATTGGAGAAACGTAGAGACGCAATATTTTGCGTCTCTACATTTTAAGACCCTATTACTTTGTGCCCTACGATCACTCGTAGTTTGCCTTTGTCGGATTTATAATTATTACTATTACAGCTATAATTCCCTTAGAAAGCGCTGTCTTTTACATAACCCGTCTGTGCCAGGCCTAACTCTTCCAGCATCTGCTCGTCAGTGTAACTGATTATCTCTGGCAATTCATGTGCGGGTAATTTTTTCTCTTCCATCATTCTTCCCTCATTTCTTCCAAATATTTTCTATAAAATATTTGTTAACGTACAGGAATTTCAATGTTACAAATGTAGGGGTTGAAAATCTTCAACCCCTACGGCTCTTGCTGGTTCAATCGGCAAGATTGAACCAGTATAGGCAGGGGTTAACCCCTGCCCCTACAACGCCTCTTTATTCATGCTGCCGAAACGAGAAATACATCCCCTCTTCAGCCTATGGCGGGGGATAAACCTCCCGCGCTACGCCTAAAAAACGTAGAGACGCAAGATGTTGCGTCTCTACGGGTGATTTATTTGCAACTACTCCAACCGTACCCTGACAGGCCCGTGCATGGTGCTTACTCCGTTGTAATCGACATCTTCAAGCTTGTAATAGTACGTGCCTGCATCAGGCGTGTCCTCGTAACGGTACCGTGCGTCTGACGTTGCATTGCCTTTTGCAGGAATCAGGGTGTTGTTAATCTGCGCGTAGGAACCATTCCTCTGTTCCGCACGGTAGATGTTGAATCCTGCGTTGTCCACCTCTGTTGCCGTCCTCCATTTAAGGATAACTGTACCGCCATTGGCCACCCTTGCCTTGAACTCCGTCAGCTCAATAGCCGTTGGCGGCTCTGTCGGTGACGGTTGTGGCGTCGGTGATGGACTCGGCTCTGGTGTTGGTGTCGGCACATACGTTGCCGTAGGTTTTACCGTTGGCGTAGGTGACGGCTCAGGTGACAGACTTGGCGTCGGCTCCGGTGATGGACTTGGAGACGGTGTTGGTGTTGGCGTAGCAGCTGCCTCCCACGTCTTTGTCACCGCATTTGACGTCCTCGTCCTACCATGGAAGTCAACAAAGCTTGCCTCAATCGTGTCTGTGCCTTCCAGAGTCCCCGTGTAGGTAAACGTTGCCTCTCCGTTTGCATCTGTCGTGTCAGTAACATTTCCCCCTGCGTGAGGACCAGAGGTAATATTGAAAGATACCACTATGCCTTCAATTGGTTCTGCAGACTCATCTTCCACCGTTGCGGTAACGGTATGCTGTGAGCCTACAAGGTTTGTCTCAGACGCTGGGCTTAAAACAATCGTTTCGAGACAAGAGTCAAACGCAGTCCTGAATGGGGTATAGTCTACGTAATTACTGACCGCATCGCCTGAACCAGGCCCAACACCGCTCGGACCATCGGAACTGCCCCACCAGTTGTTTTCTGCATCAATTGTGATGGCACTGGTAGTATTGGAAACTCCGGAAGTCGTATTGGCGGTGATGCTGCAATCTACTATGGTTGGATTAGCATTGCTCGTTGCATAGACACCAATTTTGTTATTCGTTATCGTTGAACAAGAAATCAATGGCTGTGCGGCGCTCCCCGATGTAGTAATTCCAACGCCAGCGAGATCCCCGCCGGAATTCCTTATGATGCAATGCTGAATGGTAGGTGAGGCAGATGCGCAAGAGATATTAAAATCTCCGCCGTATTCCACCGTGCAATAGTGCATAGTGGTTGAGCCAGTAGTGGAAGCGCCAAAATAGATCCCATCCCAGTCACCGGCCGCAGGGGATGAGGCATTTGACGTAAAGGTAATGGGATTGCCGCTTGTGCCGTCGGCAATCAAAGTAGCCGTGCCGGAAAGCCCGATCCACAGAATTATATCGCCATGAAGCTTTACCAGGGACCCGGGCGATATCGTCCATATTGCACTGTTATATACATTAATGGTAGACGTTATATTAAAGTAGAAGTCTTGCGGAATCCAAGTATGGCTTGACGTCATAGCTCCGCCCCGCACCTCAATGGCATTCGTCCCGTTTCCGCTCCCCGTATTTCCCGTTACATTGCTGTCCAGTTGGTTGCAGAACTCGCTTATGGGGAAACTGCCATTGTTACTTATCGTGTTGTTTGTTAACGTGGGTGCAGAGTTATTATCACAATAGATTCCATACCCGTCAGAATGCCGTATGGTGCAATTTTGTATGGTAGGTGCGGAGGTAGATTGGCAATAGATATTGGCATTGTATCCGCCATTTCCGCCGTATTCCACCGTGCAATAGTCCATAATGGTTGCGCCAGATGTGGAGGCGCCAAAATAGATCCCTTGCCAGTCGCCAGCCGCAGGGGATGATTCATTCGAGGTAAAGGTAATAGGATTGCCGCTTGTGCCTGCCGCATTCAAAGTAGACACGCCTGAAAGCCCGAAGTAAATAATTGCCCCCGGATCAAACTTCACCAGAGACCCGGGTGGTATCGTCAATGTGGCGCCGTTATATACATTAATATTGCTACCCGATACCTTAAAGTAGAAGTCTTGTACCACCCAGGAATGACTTGACGTTATAGCTCCGCCCCGCACCTCAATGGCGTCCGTCCCGTTCCCGCTCCCCGTATTTCCCGTTACATTGCTGTCTAGTTGGTTGCAGAACTCGCTTATGGGGAAACTGCCATTGTTACTTATCGTGTTGTTTGTTAACGTGGGCGCAGAGTTATTATCACAATAGATTCCATACCCGTCAGAATGCCGTATGGTGCAATTTTGTATGGTAGGTGCGGAGGTAGTTTGGCAATAGATATTGGTATCGTTTCCGCCGTTTCCGCCGTATTCCACCGTGCAATAGTGCATAGTGGTTGAGCCAGTAGTGGAAGCGCCAAAATAGATCCCATCCCAGTCACCAGCCGCAGGGGATGATGCATTCGAGGTAAAGGTAATAGGATTGAGGCTTGTGCCAACCGCATTCAAAGTAGACGCGCCTGAAAGCCCGAAGTAAATAATTGCCCCCGGATCAAACTTCACCAGAGACCCGGGTGGTATCGTCAATGTGGCGCCGTTATATACATTAATATTGCTACCCGATACCTTAAAGTAGAAGTCTTGTACCACCCAGGAATGACTTGACGTTATAGCTCCGCCCCGCACCTCAATGGCGTCCGTCCCGTTCCCGCTCCCCGTATTTCCCGTTACATTGCTGTCTAGTTGGTTGCAGAACTCGCTTATGGGGAAACTGCCATTGTTACTTATCGTGTTGTTTGTTAACGTGGGCGCAGAGTTATTATCACAATAGATTCCATACCCGTCAGAATGCCGTATGGTGCAATTTTGTATGATAGGTGCGGAGGTAGTTTGGCAATAGATATTGGTATCGTTTCCGCCGTTTCCGCCGTATTCCACCGTGCAATAGTCCATGATGGTTGCGCCAGATGTGGAGGCGCCAAAATAGATACCTTGCCAGTCACCAGCCGCAGGGGTTCCTGCATTTGACGTAAAGGTAATAGGATTGAGGCTTGTGCCTGCCGCATTCAAAGTAGACGCGCCTGAAAGCCCGAAGTAAATAATTGTCCCGGCATCAAACTTCACCTGACATCCGGGCTCTATCGTCAATACTGCGCCATTATATACATTTACGTTCGCAGTAACGATATGGGGGCTATCAGCAAGAGCCCATGTCTCACTGCTTGTAATAGCGCCACTATGGTTCAAAGCATACGTGGCACCCGTGGTAAACATAGTCAGTAAAAAAGACACACAAACAACCGCTAAACTACTTAACGACTTCGACACCCATTTTTTGTACTGCATAAAAGTTCCCTCCTTTTCTTTTTAATCAGGCTGCCATCGGCAGCGATTTTTAGCCGCAGGCCTTACGCCAACGGTGATTCAACGCCTGTCACTTGTTTTGCCCCTGTGCAGCAAATTATTATTCATCTGGCTTCTTGTTGTGTTGTATTCCGTATATTTCCTCAAAACAGGAGGCAATATCCACGAATGCCTTCAACACCTTTGGGCAGAAATGATCGGGCAACGTCCTGCCGTCTCCTCTGGTTATTATCTCAAAAACCTCACCGTGTGATAACGACGGCTTGTACTGCCGTTCATTCCTTAAGGCGTCATACTGGTCGCACAGCATTACAATCCGCCCCTCTATCGGTATCTGCTCACCCTTCAATCCCACCGGATAACCCGTTCCATCCCACCGCTCATGATGACTCATCGCTACCAATTCTGACGTCCGGATAGTTTGATGAACCGACCCGGACAGTATCTTGCCCCCCATCAACGTATGGGTTTTCATAACCTCAATCTCCTGCTGCGTCAGAGAACTTCCCTTCTGCAGGATAAAATCAGGTATTCCTATCTTCCCCACGTCATGCAATGAGCTTGCAAAGGTTATTGTTTCCACGAACTCATTAGGCATATCCATCGCTGTAGATATTTTTTGCGCATACAGCCCCATCCGCGCAATGTGGGCCCCAGTTTCCGTGTTTCTGAATGTTGACGCCATGGATAACCTCTGGATGATTTCGTTGCTCATACACCTGAGTTTCACCAGGGCGTCCGAAAGCTCTCTTGTTTTATTCTTTACCGTTTCTTCCAGAACGAGTTTGTAATTTTTTTCTATCTGTTTGAGCTTGCCGTGTTCAATTGCCTTTTCCACGCACTGGACAAGATAACGCATATTGAAAGGCTTGAAAATGAAATCAAAGGCGCCGTTCCTTATTGCGCCAAGCGTCGAGTCTAATTCCGCATAGCCCGTCATCAAAATCACAGGTATTTCCACGTTAAAACTGCGGATTGTCTCAAGGAGTCTAATCCCTGACATGCCGGGCATATTGATGTCGGTCAACACGACGTCAAACCGGTCTAATTGCAATTTTACCAAGGCGCTGCCCGGATGGTCGCAGGCGGTAACGCAATAACCAAAACTGTCAAGCAGCGCCGTAACAGTGTCCCGCACGCTCGGTTCGTCGTCTACAACCAGTATTTTGTGCTTTCGCACCGTGTTTTCAGCGTGTACGCTCATTCTCTGATTCCCAAAGTTCTCATTAATACAATTACACACCAGGCGCGGATTTTTATGGCCGGATAATTAATGGCGGCATTAATTTCTACTTCGTTTATACCCGTCATGCAACCAATAGCATTACCAAATGTTCCACCAACCCTGCCTACCATAAATAAAAATGCCTTACTGCAAAGATATTCATCACAAAAATCTTAAGCAGTAAGGCTGTCTTTTCACTAGAAGCAGGGGCGTATTGCCTGCAATACGTCCCCCAAAAAAAGGCCCTTTACTTTGCGTCCCCTGATCACTCAGGGTTTGCCTTTGTCGGAATGTTATATCAATCACCTAAAAAACAACAACTACCTGGTCTAAAGCACCCCATCGCCACACACATAACCCGTTTGCGCGGGTCCTAATTCCTCAAATAATTCCGCGTCGGTGTAGGTAACGACTTTCGGCGACTCGTAAACTGGTAATTTTTTTTCTTCCATTTCCTATCTCCTTTCAAATTAAATTTTCTCTTGTATAAAATATGAATATAATAGTTGCCTTACAGAATTAAAGGCGTTTTATATTCAAAAAAACACCTCTGCCGCCGCCTTTTAGCAAGCGACAGAGGGCTGATTACCTGGTCTTATCTCCTTGACCGTACCGCCTTATTAGTAACCGGACCATGTGAGACGCTCTTACCATTGGAATCCACATCTTCCAGCAGGTAACAGGACTTTCCACCGCCTGAGTTATCCACGAATTTGTACCTTGCCCCAGAGGTCGCACTACCCTTGGCAGCAATGAGTTTGTCGTTGACCCTGGTGTAGCGCCCACCATTGCCTCCGGCACGGTATACGTTGAAACCCGCATTGTCAACCTCCGTAGCCGTCTCCCAGGTTACCGTAACACCGCCGTCCGCATTCGTCCTTGCCTTGAAGGATATTAATTCTACCGCCGTCGTTTCTTCCCATGTCTTTGTTACCTGATTAGATGTTATCGTTTCGCCATGACTATTGATAAAACTTGCCTCAATAACATCCGCGCCAGCAGCAGTACCCGTGTAAGTGAACGTTGCCTCTCCGTTAGGATCGGTCTCATCAGTACCAGTCATACCTGCATGTGTACCTGATACAATATTGAAGGTTACTTCGCGTCCTTCCAGAGCGTTGCCGTTATTGTCCTGTACCGTTGCAGTAACGGTATGCTCAGAACCAAGTGGATTAGTTGCAGATGCCGGAGTCAAATTAATTAACTCCTCTGATACAGCTCCGCTTCGTACTTGAAATACATAACGCCCAAGCATTTCACTATTCAGGCTCTTATGAATTAACCCTGTATCTGAGTTAGAATCCAAAAAAGCCCCATTCACCGCAGAACCAGATATTTCAAAAAAAGTCCCCGGATCGCCGGTTCCATTTGAATACCCTGCACGGGCAGAATCACCGCCTAAACCACCACTACCACCGCTATAATCACCGGCTTCCCATTGAATTTGATCATAGTTGAATTCAAAGTCAAAATCACCGGGTGCAATATCAGAACGGTCAATTATCACCAGTTGAAAACTATTTAATTTATCTGTGTTTCCACTATAGTAACCCACATTAACCCAGTTCACGCCAAAAGCATCACGTCCACTAACAGTGCCTGTACCAAAACTATACGTCACAACATCTGACCCAACCCCGGTTGTATCTACATCGGCAAAAAATGGCGCGATAATTTGTGCTGCGGTACTTGTAAGGTCAAACGGGGTATAGTTCCCAAGCGCAGCATTAAATGTCACATTGCCATTATTATTAACATAGAGGGCATCAAACGTCAGACCATAAAAATTTATTTCGAAATTGAGCGGCACGAGTCCGGTAGACCCATCGTCATTTGCCGCTAACGTATTATCATTAAACCCTGATCTAACGGCGCCAGCGTTTGCATTTACCAAACAGCCTAAACCCAGCAGAAGGGCAAAAAAATACACCACAATAAATTTACCTGTAAATTTCCATAGCATCACAGCCCGGCTCCTCACATTCTGTAAAAGAATAAAACACCATTCCCCAATATCCTTTATTCCACGGCATCGAACAATAAAAATACATGCTACAGAAAATCGCGGCAGCAGAAGCAGATAAACAACGACCGAATCGTACTACTGCAAAGACATTCTTCACAAACATCGTAAGCAGCAAGGCTGTCTTTTTATTTGAAACGGGGGAGTATTGCACGCAATACTCCCCCCAAAAAAGGCCCTTTACTTTGCGTCCCCCGATCACTCAGGGTTTGCCTTCGTCAGCATGTTTCTATCAATCATACAAGAAAACAACTACTCCTTATCCTACAGCACACCGTCGCCGCACACATAACCCGTTTGCGCTGGTCCTAATTCCTCAAATAATTCCGCATCGGTGTAGGTAACGATTTTCGGCGACTCGTAAACGGGTAATTTTTTTTCTTCCATACTCTTATCTCCTTTCAAATTTGTGCTATTTCACTTGATACAATCCGGAATTTTTCCCGGTTTCTCAACAACTTCAATGCTCAATTATTTCGTCTCTGTTGCTCTGATAGTTGATGCAGGTGTTATGGACCCAGTCTTGTTTTTTCGTTTCACCCTGGTTTTCTCATTTGCAACCGGACCGTGCATGGTACTCTTTCCATTGTAATCCACATCCTCCAACTGATAATAAAATGCGCCCTCTCCCGGTTCATCAACAAATCTGTATCTGGCTCCGGAAGTTGCATTTCCTTTCGCAGGGATAAGGGTATTGTTGACCTTTGTGTAACTTCCATCCTTGCTGCCGGCGCGGTAGAGGTTAAACCCGGCGTTATCTACCTCCGTAGCTGTCTTCCAGGTCAATGTAACGTTTCCACCAGCGCACGTCCTTGCAGCGAAAGACACTAGTTCGATGGCTGTTTCTTCTTCCCACGTCTTCGTTACCTGATTGGATGTAACAGTTTCACTATTGCCATTTACAAAAGTTGCCTCAATGGTATCAGTACCTGCAGAAGTCCCGGAATAGGTAAAGGTTGCTTTACCGTCAGAATCTGTTGTGTCGGTGTCAGTAGTCCCTGCATGTGGACCTGAAACAACGGTGAAGGTCACAACGGTGCCCTGAAGAGGATTACCATCACCATCCTGCGCCTTTGCAGTAACGGTATGTTCCGTGCCTACAGGGTTGGTGGCAGAGAGGGGTGTTAATTGAATGCTTTCCCCTTTTGCAACGGTGATTTCGCCCGCTACGCAGATGCCGAAGAGAGTAGATCCTCCGGTTCCAGTGTTGATTGGCCCAACCTCGACCGCACCCGTAGCAATGTTGAACCGGTAAAAGTTGCTGGTACCAAAATCGCCGCTCCAGAATGACGTGCCATTGGGATCTAGATTTAAGGCGAACCAGCTATTCTCGCCAGCAACGTCGTATGTTTGTATGACGTTTCCAGAACCATCTAAACGCCTGATATCACCACCTGCTGCGACAAGAAGTCCACCGCTTCCGTCTCCTGGCGGAAGTAACCGGAGGGCAAAACACGGTCTGCTTCCAACATTAGCAAAATCAGCAAGCTGCGTTTTAGTAGCCAAATCATAGCGCTTAACAAGGTAACCTTCTGATGTATAGAACATCGTCTGCTGGTCAGAGGACAAATCAATCCAATCTGACCCACGAGATTCAGTAGCAACATCAAAAGCATCTAATAAATTCCCTGCTGCATCATACTTTTGGAGATCTGCGTTGCCATCTGCATGCCCAACGTAAAAATTTCCGGCGCTGTCAAACACGATAGATTCATTAGCCGCAGTGCCAGCGCCCGTAGTGTAAATTGTTTGCACGATATTGTGTGGGTGGACAATATCATAAACATCCACTACATTACTGGAAAAATTCGTCGTATAGAGTTTGTCAAGCGCATTATTGAAGGCGCAACCTGTGGTGTAGCCTCCCAAACCGTCGCTAATAGTTTCCTTGTAAACTCCATTATTATCATACACCTGATATTGACCACCGGAAACGCCAACAAATACATCTCCTACCTGCCAGGCAGCGGCTTTAACGGATGCCGGTGTACTGGACAAGAGAATCCAAAGTCCAATCACCATCGGCAGTAATCCTGCTATTTTCAGTGATCTCCATTTACCCTTTTTCATATTTTTCGTCTCCTTTTCCAAGTTGATAATGCGCCCCTTGTCGTTAACACTACCGCAAAATTTTTCGTTTGTCGGTTGCACCTCCTTTTCATTTCC
>Ga0209514_10006660_pt1 | contig 14054 bp, 13 predicted proteins | sample Subgrocontami58m_FD_187452 | JGI IMG/M metagenome (GOLD analysis project Ga0209514, IMG submission 187452) | Subsurface groundwater microbial communities from S. Glens Falls, New York, USA - GMW37 contaminated, 5.8 m (SPAdes) (version 3) | ecosystem: Environmental > Aquatic > Deep subsurface >...
ACAAAACAGTTTTGTCGTCCAGCTTTTCCATCACCAGCCCTACGATTTCGTCCATCTTTCTGTAAGACTCAAAGATAACATCCTTATATTTTTCTGCCTTTTCCCTGTCGTAGGCAGGATGATCTTCTTCTCTGAACCGCCAGAACATGTGCTGAATGCGGTCGGTAAACTCAAAGAGCTGGATATAAAGCCGGGCATCTTGCCTTCCTAAATAATCTTTCAGCATCTCTATCTCTTTACTTACCGTAAAATTTGAGTCGTCCAAAAAGATGGCTTCGTCTATCCGCTCCTCGTTTAGCGCCCAGGTATCAATAGCCCAGCCCAGCGTCTTGTATAAACCAATCTTCTTTGCAATGTCCCTTGAGTAATTGTCCGGATACGATATGGGAAGCGGCGGGCGTTCTGGGTGAAAATTGACCGGAGACAAGTAAAGCTTTAACGGCTCTATGGAAATGACGTAGAACCTGGCAATACCATACATCTTCACAAAGGGATTAAATGAAAATTTCAGGACAAGCCAGTCGCTCCATTCCCCCTCTTTTAAAATCTGCGTTTGACCGGACGTTTCAATTTTCAATAAGCAGGCATCCTTCGTATTTTCCGGCGCCGGTTCAGCGCCCACTCCACCCTCTTGTGATGGTGCGGATAGAGCAGGTGTTGTTTCATTTTTACCATCTGCATTTTCGTGAACAATTTCCAATGTTAACGGCAGGTTTATCTCGGTTGGGGGTCTTTTGTAAAGTTTATTCCGTGGGCCGTAGATAATGGTCTCTGCCTTATTATCAGAGAACGTTATTTGTATAATCTTCCCGCCCATTTCTGTATTTTCACCCTGGGCAGTACGCTCGGTCGTATAATATGAAAAGGTGCCCATCGTTCCCCGAATGTCCGGCACGCCTAAACCAGAAAGGATCTCACCGTCTTCAATATGGTCAGGCGGAAATGTGTTGGGGAATCGTATGACGCGGGTCTGAATTCCGTGTTCTGCCGATAACTCCCAAAGCGTCTTTCCCTGCCGGTTATTGATAACGATGGGCCTTTCCTGCGGGATATAACGGTCTAGCAAAAAAAACAATCCCCCACACACGGCTACCGCACTGCCAACTGAAGATGCCAACAGCACCATCCTTGTACATTGCGTGAAAAACAGGCTGAAGAATATAATGAGAAATAAAACCACCCCTGCTGATGGTGCAAGGATAACCGATGTCCACTTTCCCCACAACACCTGCTGTTGACTTACAGAGTTCATAGCGAAGTCCGGCATGTAGGTTTTTGGGTCTCTCTTGAGAAAATCGAAGATTGTTGTTTTACCCGGATTTTTACCCGTGGCAAAGGAAGCCCAGGAGACAGGTGTTTGCGGCGGATAGGGCGGCACGAGGGGCTTGAAACACCCCGTTTTTTGTAATCTATCAAGGTTGGGCAGATGCCCTTCATCTATCCATTGTTTTGTCAGATTCATATCGGCGCCGTCAAATGCCAGAACAACTATCTTTGGCATCTCAGCAGCGTATAATTTGTTACCCACCGCAAAGGCGCAGAGGGCGCAGAGAATCATACTCAGCACGGACAGACACGTTTGCCCATGCCACATTTTTATATTAAAACGCTCAAATATCAAGTTGGGCTGCCTTTGGCAGCGACTTTTAAGCTCCCCTCTAAAAAGAGGGGCTGGGGGGGTGTTAAACGCATTTTTACACACCCCTTTATCCCCTCTTTTTAGAGGGGAATCAAAAAGATTGAAATTCCAATACACTGAAATAAGCCTCCCTTTACGCCCTTTGCGTCCCCCATTTCCATGAGGGCAGGCATTTGCGGTGAATGTTCACAGTAAATATGCCACAGCAAAAATGACCTGAGTAGCCATCATCATCAGGTACATGTGCCTCCAAGCGATATGGTTCTCCGAGGTCGTCAATTCCTCCGGTTTCCGTACTAATAGAGCAGCAACATATAAACCCCATGCAGATAAACCGTACCCGGCGATACTCAAGACATAAGGATTTCCCGTTAAAATACCCTGAGACACACCCCACGGCATGAGGAGAAACGGAAAGATGAAAAATCCGGCAATCATCCATGCCGCCCGACCCACGCCATACTTGATGGGGAGGGTCATGCAGCCGTTTGCCTTGTCACCCTTGATATCGGAAAAATCCTTCGTGGAGGTTGCCCCCAGCAAAAACAGCCCGAAAACCATGCCGATCAGCCACGGTTCGTATTTGTAAATGGTTTTTACCGTAGACCAGCCGCAGACCTTAAGAAGCACGCCGCGCGGTATAGCAATGGTAATATTGGCGACAATCCCCAGTCGTTTCGTCCTTAACGGCGGGGCGGAATAAAAATAGGTCATAACCGTTGCGATGGCCGCCATCGTGAAGCACTGCCGGTTTACCAGTCCTGCGAGGATTAACGATATAATAAATAGCGTTGCTGCAATTATCCACGCCTCTTTTATGGTGATCCTGCCGGACGGCAGGTAACGATGGGGTTTGTTGATTTTATCAATCTCCAGATCGTAAATCTGGTTCAGGGCGTTCGATGCCCCATTCAAGAGTGCCGCCATCAGGGAACCTAGCGCGATGTTGATTACGATTTTTGCGGAAAATTCGCATTTTGGATATGCGCCAAATGCCGAAATACCTCCCGAAATCATGCCGATAGCCGGCGGGTACAGCGTAAATGGCCTGAGAAATTTCAGATAGATTGATATTCTGGACACGTGCTCACCCCTTGGTAATTATGCAATGTTTTGCCACGGACGCGAAAATAGCAGGCACACGGTGTCCGTGCCCTCACTATTAGACACGCATCAGCGTGCCCCTACTTTGCGGCTAACAAAATAATAACATGGAAAAAGAATAATGAAACTAAAAAAAGGAAGGAAATGAGCTATTTGCCGGAAAAGTTATGACGCTTGCGCTTCCATACGGTATATGATAAAATTCTCTGCATCTCTGTATCCTTCTGTTGTAAAAAATTATCAGTCGTTTCTTAATGCAGCACACAGGCGTTGTAAACGAACGTGATATATGGACAACATTACTTACAACCTAAAATTGAAGGACGGCAAGGAATATATGTTTGCAGTTGACATTGACAGAAAAGACCGCAGGGAAGAGGCAAACAAGGAGACGCACGCCTTTTGGACAGAATTAGACTATAACCGGTGCAGTAATTGTCCGCTTACCGTATCAACCTGCAAGTATTGTCCAGCCGCCCTGGACATTGAAGAAATTGCAAAAAAATTCGATGACCTCGTTTCCACCGAACGGGCGGACGTGTGGGTGCACACGAAAAACCGTTCGTTCTTCAAAAACTGTGATGCACAAGAGGCGTTGAGGTCAATTTTTGGGCTTATCATGGCATCGGGAAATTGTCCGATCCTTTCCCGCCTTAAACCACTCGCTTACTTTCACCTGCCATTTGCCGACCTGGATGAAACCCTGCATCGCCTGGTTGGAACATATCTTATTAAGCAACGTCTCATTTATGGCGAAGGTAAATCTGCGCCTGATTGGGATTTGAAGGGAATTGAAGAACTTTACAGGGAGTTAGAGACGGTCAATATTCATTTTATGAACAGGCTTCGGGACGCCTCAAGCAAGGACGCCAGCTCAAACGCCCTATACATATTTGTGACATTAACAAGCCTCATCGCAATGGACATCAATAACGCGATCAAGTCGTTCGACCCCATCGTGAGAAGGGGTTTATAAAACTCTTTCGACGGCAAACCAAGCCGCCGAATTTTGTATTTGCGATTTCAGATTTATTCTTTCATGCTGCGCCCTGCCGATGAGCGGTGTCAATTCCCTGATTCGCCAAGGCATCAGCGCACGCGTTTTCCTCTCTGCGCACATGCAGCATCTTCCACTCAGGTATTTTTTTCAAGAACGTTATGAGTTCATTATAAAGCGGTAAAATATTCGGGCTTTTCACCCGATACACGCCATTGAGTTGCCTTACCAAGAGTTCGCTATCGGTCTTAAAGGTTACTTTCTGCGCTTTATGGGCAATAGCCTTTTGAGCCGCCAGTATCATGGCCTGGTATTCAGCGACATTATTGGTAGACTCTCCAATATACTTGCATGCTTCCTCAACAGGGGCATAGTTCCTGTCGTAAATAGCTACGCCAATGCCAGCCTTACCGGGATTTCCCCGTGACGCCCCATCTGTGTGGATAATAAGCTCCATAGCGCTATCGTGCTTTTGGCGTGGAACGGGGCGACTTGGCTGGCGGGTATCGGAGGTCTCTTTGCTTTGATGCATCGTTGAAGCATCCAGGAGGAAGCCTCCTATCATTTCCTTTGTAACGGAGGGGTTTTCCTTCATAAGCGCTTCGATGTCCAGGTATTTCAACAACAGCGCTGCCAATGCCTGATGCGACATGTTCTCCATGTATTGAGACCTCCTGTGGGTGAGACCAAACGACGCGTTAAGGGGATTCCAGCTCCTCAATCTTGGGCAGGTCTTTAATATCTTTCAACCCAAAGTATTCCAGAAATCTTTTTGTGGTGCCGTAGAGCAGCGGATGCCCCAACGATTCATCCCTACCCACGACCTTCACAAGGTCCCTTTCCATGAGCAACCTGATAATTTGACCAGACTGAACACCTCTGACAGATTCCACATCCGCGCGCAGGACGGGCTGCTTGTAAGCGATTATGGCAAGAGTCTCAAGGGACGCCTGCGAAAGTTTTGTCTCTCCCGATTTCTTCCGTAACTTTGCTACCCACTCGTAATACTCAGGCTTTGTAAACAACTGGTATCCACCCGCAATTTCCTCGATCTGGAACGCCCTCCCCTGCGCCTCGTAATCACTCTTAAGCTGGACGATTGCTTCAAGTACCTGCGCGCTCTCTGTGCCTGCAACAACATCTGTGAGTTTACGGAGTGTAATTGGTTCTTCGGCGGCAAATATTAAGGATTCAACAATAGGTTTGATTTCTTCTATACTTTTCATTTGTCAAAATACCGTTGGTTTACATAGATGAATCAGGCTTTAAGAAAGTTTTATTCCAGCGATGTCCCGCTACAATATTCATAGTCGCGTCGCTGAAATTTCTTAAACACCTATTTAATTTCCCAAGCAGGAGACTGAACTGCGCCCTTGATTTTATCTAACGCGCTTTGTACAGCCTTAATTGTCGCCTTGGTGGAAATGGTGGCCCCGGTGATCGCCACAATCTTTTCTGTATCTTTTACCTTTGATACGACAAGCTGATTATACGTCTTTCTTTTAAACTGCTCCTGAAACCAGGGTTGAACCTTGCTTTTTGTCTTTGCCGACAGGCCAAATTTCTTTATTCTTTCCGGTTGCCTAATAAGCGGCAGCTCCCAGGATTCGTCGCTGTCCCAGTCAATTGATTTCAGTTCCCTGCCATAAATTAAACTCCACAGGGTGGTGGTGCTTTCTACTTCCGTCATCTTTGTGCCAAGTCCGGGAGTCTCATTCTGCGCAAGGATATTAATTCCAAGTATCTTTTCAAGACCGGAGTCAATCCCCACCATGACCTTTATCCTGCTTGAGTATCCCTGCGCCTCCCCGCTGGCTGCGTAACCGATAAGCTGTCCCGCCTTGTCTAAACCCTTGTACACGCAATCCTGTTCGGGACTATTCGGCGGAGAAACATTCACGGGCGAGCCTTCCAAACCGGGAAGCACGCTGTATAAAGCCTCAGCGCGAACAGCCTGTTCCTTCCTTTTGATCGTGTCTTTTGTAAGCACAAAGACAGACGATACGCCTACAGAGGCCAGAAGAGAAACAACCGTCAGTATAATCGTGTACTGCGCCTTTTTTTGCATTTACGCCTTCTTTCCCTTTGTACCGTAAAGTCTCGGTTTTGTGAACCGGTCAATCAGAGGCGTTGCGGTGTTCATAAGCAGTATAGAATAACATACCCCTTCCGGATATCCGGAGTAAAAGCGAATCAGCACGGTGAGGACGCCGCAGCCGACGGCAAAAATGATGAGTCCCAGTTTCGTCAAGGGCGAGGTAACCATATCGGTTGCCATAAAAAATGCACCTAGGAATAACCCCCCTGCAAAAATATGATACAACGGGTTATTGCTCCACGGCGTTGCAACCTGGGCAGGCAGGATCAGCACCATGACAAATACCGTGGCTATATACAACGCAGGGACATACCACTTGATGTAACGCTTGTAAATTAAATAGAGCCCGCCCAGCAGGAGTGCAATGACCGACGTTTCTCCAATACAACCGGGAATATTTCCCACAAACAACTGAGCGAGATGGTACACCTCTGCCCCTGCTTCCTTGGTTAGCGGTGTAGCCCTTGTAATGGCATGTAACAGGTTACCGCCGGCGTCAACCTGCGCGATATTGTGAACAACCTTGTGCATCCCCTCCTGCGTTAAAGTACGCCAATCAGAGTTGATAATAGCCGGGTAGGCCACCTGCAGGAAGGCGCGCGCTGCAAGGGCTGGATTCCAGATATTGTTGCCCAGCCCGCCAAAGGCATGTTTTGCAATGGCAATGGCAAAGAAAGCGCCCACAACGGGAATATACCAGGGAACGCCGGGCGGCAGTGTATACGCCAGTAAAATCCCAGTAACCACTGCGCTGCCGTCCTTGATAACGCTTAAAACGGGCAGTTTCCGCAGCCGTAAAATGAATATTTCCGTAACGACCGCTGTCACGCAGCTTAAAACAATGACATTAAGGCAGTAATAACCAAACGTAAAAACACCGGCAATTCCGGCAGGAATCAAGGAAAGCACCACTACCCACATAATCGTGGGAATGCTGTCCATATCCCGGATGTGAGGAGATGCGCTGACAATTAAGGTGTTGTTGCTTTGCGTTTGGTCTGACATAGAATTTTTATAGTGTTTACGTTTTTACCTTTTGTTTTGCGATCTCTGCCTTTGCAAATTTGATGAGATGGACAATAGGCCTCTTCGCCGGGCAGATATAACTGCAACAACCGCATTCCTTGCATTCCATGACGTTATTTTCAATCGCCAGATTAAATTCCCTGGCTTCGCACACAATACTCAATGCGCTGGGATTTAACCCATAAGGACAGCCGTCAATACAACGCCCGCACCGTATGCATGCGTGTGAGCGCCACTGCCGCGCATCCTTTAATACAAGAACACCGCCGGTTCCTTTAATAGTGACGGCGTTGTCAATATTGCCCTGCGCGATACCCATCATGGGGCCGCCAAAGATAATTTTGTTAACGTCCGCCGCAACCTCTGCATCTTCTAACAATTGTTTGATGGGGGTTCCCAAGCGCACCAGGAAATTTTGTGGATTTTTCACACCGTTCCCGGTAACGGTAACCAACCTTTCAATTAACGGCCTTTTGAATTTTACCGCCTCATACACGGCAAAGGCGGTTCCCACGTTGATTACAATAGCGCCCACTTCCAACGGTAATTGCGTGGGCTTAAATTCACGATTCAATAACGCCTTTATGAGCTGGTGTTCCGCCCCCTGAGGATATTTTACCTCCATGAGGTCTACTTTAATGTCTGGTTCGTTCGATACGATGTCCTTGAAAAGGGCATAGACGTCCTCTTTGTTCGCCTCAATGCCGATATGGGCTTTTTTGCAACCAATGCACTTCATAACCAGCTTCAAACCCTGGATAATTTCCTGAGGTTTGTCCAGCATGAGCCGATAATCACAGGTGAGGTACGGTTCGCATTCGGCGCCGTTCATAACAACCGTATCCACTGTCTTATCTTTTGGCGGGGTAAGTTTTACGTGTGTTGGAAAGGTTGCGCCGCCCAGCCCCACGATTCCGGCGGTCTGGATGCGTTGTTTGATTTCTTCAGGCGAAATGCGATCAGTGTCAAAGGCCTCATTCAAACCTTCCGCCCACAAATCGTCCTCACCTCTTTCTATTATAACCGCGGGCGATTTTACCCCGGTAACCGGATGCGGCCAGGGCGCGACATCAAGCACCTTGCCTGAAATTGAGGCATGCACGTTTGCGGATACGAATCCCTGTGATTCCCCAACCAGTTGACCTTTTTTTACCACATCACCTTTTTTGACAACCGGCTTGCAGGGCGCGCCAATGTGCTGACTCATGAACAGGTATGCGGTCTTGGGGAGCGGCGCTGCTATTTCTTTTTTATCACTGGTAAGGATTTTCCCGTCGTCCGCAGGATGTATTCCGCCAATAAAGGTCTTTAATTTTGACTTAACAGCAGTCATCATGACAAATGCTCTTGATCTTAGGTATTAAAGGTGTTCCCTGTAAATTTATCGCAACGCACGATCAATCTGCCGCACAGCCTGTTTTAGGCGCAACTCATTCTCCACGATCGCCAGCCGCAGGTATCCCTCTCCATTCTCCCCAAACGCTGCGCCGGGGGCAACGGAGACCTCGGCCTCGTTCATAAGCTTGAAAGCGAAGTCTATGGAACCCATATCCCGCCATTTTTCAGGAATCGGCGCCCATACAAACATGGAGGCCCTGGGCTTCTTGACGTTCCAACCGATGCGGTTCAAACCATCGCACAGGACGTCCCTCCGGCTTTGATAAATCTTCGCCTGCTCCTGTGTATACGTGTTGCATTCTCTGAGCGCAATAATCGAGGCGATCTGCACGGGCTGAAAGATACCATAGTCATAATATCCCTTAACTTTTGCCAGGGTACTGACGAGTTCTTTGTTTCCCACGCAAAATCCCAGTCTCCAGCCGGCCATGTTAAACGATTTTGACATCGTGTTGAATTCTACGCCAATATCTTTAGCGCCCTTAACCTGCAGGAAACTCGGCGGCTTGTAGCCGTCAAACGCAATTCCGCAGTATGCAAAATCATGAATAACGATAATATTGTGTTTCTTTGCAAATGCCACAATTTCCTCGAAAAAAGCCAGTTCGGTGGTAGCGGCAGTGGGGTTGTGAGGAAAATTGAGAATGAGTATCTTCGGTCTGGGGATAAGGCTCTTGGCCGTGTTTATCAGGTTCGGCAAAAACTTTTCATCTTCCGTAAGCGGCACGCTTATGACATTGCCGCCCGCCAGATTCACGGCATGGATATGAATTGGGAATGCAGGATTGGGCACCAGCGCGGTCTCCCCTGGATCGAGCAGTCCAAGGCAGAGATGCGATATGCCTTCTTTCGAACCAATGGTGCAAACGACTTCCTTTTCTGGGTCGAGCGCCACGTTGAACTGCTTCTCGTAATATCTGGCAACTTCCCGCCTGAGATTGAATATACCGCTGGCAGAGACGGTATATCTGTGGTTCCTTGGGTCTTGAACCGCCTCGCAAAGTTTCTGAATGATCGGCTGTGGAGTTGGGTCATTTGGGTTCCCCATGCCAAGGTCAATCACATCAATATTATTGCGCCTTTTCTCGTATTTAAGCGCATTTAATCTCCCAAATAAATAAGGAGGCAACTGCTTAACCCTGTCGGCAATATTAATCACAAATTCTTCAGTCATCGGATCTCTGTATTATAGAATCAAATAGTATTGTTTATAAAAGAACCTTTTGGATTTAATCGTTTGTCGTGCGAACAAAAGGTCGTCGTAAGTTTAATCTGCGGCCAGATTTTTTGTAATCGAAGCGTTTTCTATCAGGCTAATCAACCAGGGGCCGAGTCTTTCCCTGTACTGCTGGTTCCTGACAATCTTTTCCAACTCCCCCCGGACAGTTTTAAAACTCTTATTGCTTGCAGCCTTTTTATCGGTAACTTTGACGATATGATACCCATAATCTGTCTTGATAATATCGCTCAGCTCTCCAACCTTTAAATGTGCAACCTGTGCGCCCATGCCTTCCTTTGGGCTAAAAGGCTGCATCTTACCGCCCCGGACGGCTGACGTCCGGTCAATGGAATCGTTTTTTGCCATCGTAGCGAAGTCCGCGCCCGACCGTAATTTTTTAAGCGCATCCTCGGCGTCCCTGCGCGTTTTGAAGACAATCTGACTGGCCTCAATCTTTTCGCCATAAACCTGGTCGTATGTTTTTTGCAAATCTTCTTCAGTAATGGTAATCGTCTTTTCCATGGCCTTTTCTGCAAGGAGTTCCACCTCGGCCTGTTTCTTCATTTTTTTAGTTAGCTTTTCTTCAAGTTGGGCGAGACTGCCGCCAGCCTTTACTAATTCCTTTTCGAGGTCTGCCTTGTCTTTTATCCGATAGGTGCGCATTAGACCTTCGATTTCGATGTTAACGACTTTTTTAAGTTTTGACTCCACTTCCGCGCCCGATACGGAAACGCCCTCTTTTTTTGCCGTTTGATAAATTAATGTCCTGCGGATAAGCACATCCAGCGCGTCCTCGCCATACGTCTCAGTCAATAAATTGTAAAGTTCCTGCTTGGTAATTTTCTGACCGTTTACAATCGCAACAATGTTTTTATCTGAAACAGCCTGCGATTCGTCTTTTATGGGTTTAGCAGTATTTTTCTCTTCTCCAAAGGCCGTGCAGCTAAAAAGCAATCCTGCGGAAATTGCTACAGCGCAAAGAGAAACACCAGTAAGAGTTTTCATTCTATTTCACATTTCAATTAAAAAGAGGTATAGTAAATATAAATAACGTAAAAAATTGATTTCGGATTATATCACAGTTAAAATTATAGTGTCAATGTTTTTTGATTTAAGTATGAATAGAGGTCTTACAGCGTGACGGCAATTATACTGGCGGGCGGAAAAAGCCAAAGGATGGGCACAAATAAGGCATTTCTCCGGTACGGAGACAAGACGTTCATCGAACACCAAGTATTGACGCTCAGTAAAATTTTCGGCGAGATCATCCTGTCCGCCAATGACGCCAGTACTTACGCCGGTTTAAAACTGCCGATTGTTTCTGATGTAATGACTGGGAAAGGCCCCCTCGGCGGCATTTGCGCCGGTTTAAAGCGCGCAACGAGTCATCATGCCTTCGTCATCGCCTGCGACATGCCTTTTGTTAATGAAGGATTAATTCTTTATCTTAAAAGCCAGATAAACGATTACGATGTGGTCGTACCGCAGACAAGCCGGGGACTAGAACCTATGCACGCCTTTTATTCCAGGAATTGCATACAGCCCATGTACCGCTGTCTGGAGGAGGGAAGATTGCGCATTGTTGATTTCTTCTCAGAAGTAAAAGTAAAGGTTATCAGCGAAAATGATTTCGCGGGATTGGATGCGGCCCTGCAGTCCCTTGTCAATCTGAATACCCCAGAAGAATACAAAAGATATTGTGGTAACGTATGAATGCAGCGCCCGATCTGATTATACACAATTGTGGTCAATTGCTTACGGTTGCAGGGGCGTCCCAAAGACCCAAAGTGCTCCGGAGCATGAACGACCTCGGCATTATTGTAAATGGCGCCGTCGCCATTAAAGATGGTATTTTTACAGACATTGGGACAACCAGACAACTGGAGAAAAAGTATCCCGGAAAAAGAACGAAAGTTGTTGATGCCATGGGAAGGGTTGTTTTGCCGGGGTTTGTGGATTGCCATACCCATGCCGTTTTTGGCGGAGATCGTACGGAAGAGTTTCTCCTGCGCATGCGGGGAGAGGACTATTTAGCTATTTTAAAAAAGGGCGGCGGCATATTAAGCACCGTTGAAAAGACCCGTAAATTGCCGTTCAAAAAGCTTGCAGAGGTCTCAAAAAAACGCCTGGATACGATGCTTCTTCACGGCACAACTACGGTTGAAATCAAGAGTGGATATGGACTCGATAAAAAAAATGAGCTAGAAATCCTTAAGGTCATACAGTACCTTCAAAAAACGCACCCCATGGACGTTGTACCCACCTTTTTAGGCGCCCATGCAGTACCGCCTGAGTACCAATCAAACCCTGATGCCTATGTTGATTTAGTATGCGACATGCTGCCAGAAGCGAGACCGCTTGCAACCTTTTGTGACGTATTTTGTGACGAGGGCGGATTCACGGTACAACAGGCTGAAAAAATACTCAGCACCGCAAAAGAGCTGGGTTTTAGAATAAAAATTCACATTAATGAATTTCAAGATATTGGCGGGGCAACGCTGGCTGCAAAGATGTACGCAACATCGGTAGACCATCTTGACAATATAAAACATCATGATATAGTAAAACTAAAAACAAGCGAAGCCGTCTGTGTATTGTTACCCGGAGTGCCGTTTTTTTTGATGAAGGACACCTATGCGCACGGGAAAAAGATGGTGGAAAAAGGGTTGCCTGTCGCGCTGGCGACTGATTTTAATCCAGGCACATGCCCATGCGAAAACATACAGATGATAATTACCCTGGCGTGCCTTAAACTGGGAATGACGCCTGCGCAGGCAATCAACGCAGTCACAATAAATGCTGCCCATGCAATAGGGAAGTCACAGGTAATCGGTAGTATTGAAGTCGGTAAGCAGGCAGACTTGTTGATACTCGATATCCTGGACTATAATCAATTAGCCTATTATTTTGGCACAAATCACGTGCATACTGTCGTAAAGAAAGGTAGATTGATTGTTGAAAACGGACGTTTTTCTGGTTCACCTTGGTAGTACCATAATTAATACTAAAGGAAAACCTTTTCTGACTTAAATCAAAAACGGAGGGAATTTATGAAAGGCACATACTGCGTTAATAAGTGGAGCGTAATCGTCATTTTTTTCGTATGTTATTATTTGTCAAAAGGACTGCCCTGTTCTCTGGCGGACGAAAAGAAAAAAGGGGAAACAACGGTACGCGGGGTTACCATTGTATCTATGGACGCCCCCTTGCGCACCACTATCGGGAAAAAGGTCTTTATCGTGGTTGTTATTGGCAACGAGCGGACAACAAAATTAACGACGATATTGACGGTAACCTGTCCAACAACAAAACAGCAAATAGGCAGAGAAGCCGAGGCGCTGGACGAACATTCTTCATACAAAGCAATGTATAGCTGGAGTACGGAAGGACTAAAGGAAGGAACATACGTCATTCGGGCCGAATTGGAGAAAGTTCCGGACGAGACCGATGTCAGCGACAATGTAAGGGAAATAGAAATTAACCTGGAACGCTAATTATTCTGCCCTTTCAACCGCTCATATTCTGCAAATTCGCTGTTTGACTCCGCGAGCATACCTTTCTTTTTATAGGCAAGCCCCAAATTGTAATGCACGTTGGCCATATCAGGTTCAATCGCTGCAACTTTTTGGAACTCCCGGATGGCCTCATCGTACATTCCTTTCTTACCATACTCAATACCCTTCTCGTTAATCTTCTTTACGTCAACACCGCTGCTACGTTCTTCAGATATTTTTTCCGATGACGCGACTGGAGGGATAGATTGCACAGGAGAGGTGTCCCCAACACGCGGCGCGCCTGAAGTCTTTTTGGCCACGGTCTTCTTTGCAGTACTCTTTGGCTTGGCGCTGACTTTCTTTGCCGTTTTTTGAGAAGTGGATGTCTTTTTTGCTACCGTCTTTGATTTCTTTGGAGTAGTAGCAACCTTGGATTTATCTGACATTTTCTTATAGGCAACCTCCAGGGAAGTAGCCTTTTTCTTTAACTTAGCCTGCTCCTTTTCCATCGTGGATTGCTTTGCTTTCATCTGGGCGTACGCCTTGTTAAGCTTATCCTTCTCGGACGCAAGCATATTGATACGTCCTTCGAGGTTCTGGTTCATTGCCTCGAGATTATCCGATCTTTCTTCCAACCCGCTAAGAGTCCGACTCAACCCCGTCCGAAATTGGTGCATCGAACTCTTCAGAAACCTTTCTTCCTGCTTCGCATATTTATAGGGATTTTCTACACCAAGGGCTGTTTTAAGATAGGTAACGGATGCAAAAGATACCAAAGGAATCGCGAGAATGATGTATTTATTTAGCCTCTTCATTACCATTGTTTTTATTCCTCCAGAGCAATAGAGAAGATAGAAAATGTCTATTCGTTTTATTTGTAGCTATATTACACCTAAGAATTGGATTTGCAAGTATTTTTAATCGTTTTCGTAAATTTTTTATGCAGCTTATGTACCCTGTTAAAACAAGACAACTTTTTTACATTGACTTCTTTTGGAAATATCAATATCATTAAATTGCTTGAAAAATTGCATATTTCTCCTAACCCTTTTGGAGTCCAGGTAGATGAAAAATAAAAA
>Ga0209514_10006661_pt1 | contig 14050 bp, 17 predicted proteins | sample Subgrocontami58m_FD_187452 | JGI IMG/M metagenome (GOLD analysis project Ga0209514, IMG submission 187452) | Subsurface groundwater microbial communities from S. Glens Falls, New York, USA - GMW37 contaminated, 5.8 m (SPAdes) (version 3) | ecosystem: Environmental > Aquatic > Deep subsurface >...
GAATAAGCTTAAACCTTCTTGAATTTCTTTTTGTAATTTTTCATATTCTATGTACTCTGGTTTTCTTTTATCATTCCAAACGAGTTCACTATGATTTGGGTGAGTTATACTTGGTTTTGTTGTCCACCCATGATCATAATTTTCTGGATATTTTATCCAGTCAGATTCATCATCTTTAGAGATTCTCTCTAATGAAAAAATAATTCTATCAATAATTCTATTCCATTCTTCATGCATTTTATCATTATTTTCATCCAAACTTTCATCAAATCCATCTAATATTGGGCAGCCATTATTTAATTCTTTATATCTTTTTAATCTTGGTAGAACAAAATTAGCAATAGTATTATCTAGATTCCAAGTTTCAGAATCATCAAATCCTCTAGTTTTTCTTTGCCAAGCAAATTTAAAAAATCTAAGTATGCGTTTCATATGATATAAACCTCTATTTCTGCTTCTTTCAACATTTCTTTAGCAATTTCAAAATTTTCTTTCCACATTTTATCCCGTTCAATATCTCCTGATTTTTCAAAAGTACCATAAGATCTTTTGTCAATATATATTTCTTTAATACCTGATTGAATTATTCCCCTACTACATTCAGCACATGGTAACCATTTGACAAATATTTTTGCTCCGTTAAGAGAAATTCCTTTTTTAGCTGCGTTATATATCGCATTTCTTTCTGCATGTTCAATCCAGAAATACTTAATTGGTCTTTTCCACCTTGATTCAATATTTTCGTTAATAAATCTTGGCATGCCATTAAACCCTGTAGAGATTATTTCATTATCTTCTGTACAAATTACAGCTCCAACTTTAATGCTTGGATCTTTACTTTTCAAAGCAGATATTTTAACAAATTCAAAAAAATATTCAGTCCATTTCAATTTTCATCTCCATTACTATGCCCAAAACCAATTTGAGTATTAAATTTGCTACTACTTATTTTTTCTTTTTCCATAGATTTAAGAATCTTAAGAGTATCTTCAAAATTATTCCCTAAACACATTGTACTTACAACTAATTCAGCTAAAGAAGCAAATGATAGTCCTTTAGTTTCACTTATCCACTTTTCAATTTCTTTATTTTCTATAAGTTTTTCAGTTAAAAATAATCTTCTTTGTGACTCAGTTGGCATTCCAATTTTAATAACTCTATCAAATCTTCTTGGTCTTGAAACTATTCTTCGATCTAATTTTTCTGGATAATTTGTAGTTCCCAAGTTCAATATATGATCTACTTGATTTTCTCCATCGAGAATTGATAACAATTCGTCTTCACCATAATGATCAATAATACCATCTATATCTTCAAAAAGACCAATAATATCTCTATCCGGTTCTATTTGTCTGAATATATTCAATCCACTAGCAAATAAACTTGGATTTTTACAACAGAATATAATACCATCAAGTTTAATAATTTCAGAAATTATTTGATGGATCAAACAACTTTTTCCGCTTCCTTGAGGCCCCCAGAATAAATAACCTCTTCTATGAAGAAATTGATATTTTTTAAATATTTCTCGTTTTGCCCAAAAATTTGAAATTTCTTTGATAACTCTATGACTAATGCTATCAGGAGATAAAATTAAACTATCAACATTAATATCAACTTGGCGGAATATTATACCAATCTGTGAGCTTTCAATAAGATAATATCCAGGAGATAATTTTTTATATGTGTTACCAGCTGCTAAAAATTGTCTTGGACCTGCTGATGACCACTGAATATATGATATTAAATTTTCTTTTTGATCTGAAGAGTACTCTTGTCCTTCAGTAATTATAGTTTTATGTTGTTTTTGATATACTGTAGTTCCAAAATTTTCTAAATCTTCTTCTAATTCTTCTATCATAGTTCCATTAAATTTAAAAATGGTCCATATTCATCTCTTTCTGACAGTACTGGGCCTTTAATTGGCCATTTCATCCCACAGCTATCCCACTTAATAGTAAATTGAGAATCTTTATCATATAATTCACTTTGCTTATAATGAAATATCACATTGTCAACAAGAGCGAGATGTCCATTTGCATATCCGGGTGGGATAAGAACTTGTAAATGATTATTTTCTGTAATTGTAAAAAATTCATATTGCATAAATGTTTTAGATTTTTTATTACAATCAAAAACACAAAGAAGAATTCTACCCTTTATACACTGGATTAATTTCCAAGTTTTGTAATCACCATGCAGTCCACGAAGAACATTTTTATGAGAATAAGAAAAATCATCCTGTTTCCATTGTATCCCAGAATGATAATTTTGTTCATTCCACGTTTCAACATATTTTCCTCGTATATCTTCATAAACGTATGGTTTGAATGTTTGAAGTTTAAGTATTTTTGATTGAACTGAATCTAAAAAACAACTTTGATTATTGTTAGATTTTTCTTTTACTAATTTATCAAACACTTTTACTACTTCAGAAAAATCAACTTTGTACTTTTCTTTGTTAGGAATAATTTTAATACTGCCAACCCCCAATTCAGCATTATATTGCTCTGCAGTTTTAAGATTCTTTTTCATTCATGTAATGAAAAATATTTATTGTTGCGTTCATTTTTTGTAAAAGCTCTTCATACCATAGAGTTTTTAGTTCCATCATTTCTTGCATATCTTGCAAAGTTTCAACTAAATCTCTTTCTGACATCGTTAAGTCTTCTGCTAATAAAGTATCCAAAAGACGAGTACCACATAAATCAATACATCTAACAAAAGCTGCTTTACACTGTTCACTTTCTCCACATGAACGAAAGTTCGATCTACATTCTGCATAACATTTACTAATTCTACTTGCCATACTTTTTCTTTATCTCACAAAAGTTATTATTTTATTAGCTACTGTATCAATATCTAGTTCGTGAAGTTTCCACAAATGTTCACGTCCTCCCATCTCAAAACTAAATTTATTTTGAACACCTAATCTAAGAATTGGAAAATATAAACTTAAATTATCATCATTCAATTCTTCTAGCACGATACTTCCTAACCCACCTTTAAGATAATGTTCTTCATATGTTACAATTTTAGATCCAAGTGGGATTAATTCTTTGAATTTCTTCAAATTAAATGGTTTAAGTCTAAACACATCTATTACTTCTGCTACAATTTCTTTTTCTTTAAATAACTTTTCTGCAATTAATTTCGCTTCATAAACAAATCTACCAGTAGATATAATATAAACATCTGGCATTAAATTATCAATTGTCCCTAAAGAAAACAACCCCTGAGATAAATCTAATTGTTGATTATTATATAGATCTGGAATTCCAGCTCTATCAAAACGGATATATTGTGGTCCTTGTTGTTGATGAGAAACATAAGCTAATTGAGCAGCCATATTTGCATCTGATAAATTCCAAATTGTTAAATTTGGGAATGCTCTCATCATTCCAATTTCATCAACGGAATGGTGAGTAGGTCCCATTTGCGCATAGCTAAAACCACTCCCAACTCCAAGCAACGTAATGTTGTTATTCATAGCACAAGCATCTAATTTTACAAATTCAGCAATGCGTAAGGTTACAAATGGATTAATTGCATAAAGATATGTTTTTCTTCCCTCTACACTCAAACCAGCACAAATCCCAAGCCCATTTTGTTCTGAGATACCGACTTGGAAATATTGATCTGGAAAGTCTGTAGCAAATTGATCCAACTTAACGCTTCCATTGTCAGCTACTATCATCATTGTATTTTTATCTTCTTTGAAGATTTTATACAAAGACTCGAAAAAACTTTCACGCATAGCAATGATAAATGGTGTTGAACTACTCATATTTAATCCTCTAAAGCTTTCAAAATATATGCTGAATGAAGATGATTCTTATAGCTTTCATCTTCTATTTTTGATTCTGGACGTATTTGATTATCTAATTCCCATTGTTCATCAAAATTTTCTTTGATTGAGCTGATAAGATTATTAAGCCTATGCTCAAATTTATGTTTTTCATTTTTTGTAAAATATTTTGATTGATCTTGTATCCACCAAAGTTCTTCTATATTTCTTCTAAGTCCATGTTTTGGTAAATGGACAAATTTTTCTTCTCTTTCTTCGTCTGGCATTCCATTTTTTACTTTAAAAAATGTTTGAATCCCATGATCACAATTCCAACACTCTCCATAATAGCGATCAAAAAAATTCCAAAAATCGTATCTGAAATATGGAAATTTATAGTAAGAGAAATTTATGAACCATGTTGCCCAGAATGGAGAATGGACCCAGTTCCAAGAAACAAATTCTGAATTACAATATTTACATTTACGATAGTTCATAGAAATATAAATTGGGATATTTCTTAAGATTTCCTCTCTGAGCGGTTCTGACAGCCTTTCAGCATATCCCAATTTCTGAAAATTACTCTACTATTGAATTGACAACTCTTCTGAACGGAATGAACCAAGACGTGTTTCATAAAATAACCGTGTTCTTCCATCACTACGTACATCTTGGACTACATCATTTATTCTAACTTGTACGTACTGACCGGCTCTTCTTGGCCAATTTTCTAAAGTTTTAGATGATATTGTATATTCATTTGGTCTTGCTTTATTTCCAACTTTAAATTTACGTGTTGCCATTATTTTTTCTTTCTATGTTTTTATTTTTGTTTTGTTAGTTTATATATTTTATTCACTTTCTGCGGACTTATTTTTTACATTGATTGGATAGTCTATTATTTTTTGATCTCCTTTTAATCGATCAAATTCTTCTAACCCAAGTTCTAATTCTTTTTCCATAATCCTCAAATCTTCTCCAGCTGGAACTCTATAATGCCATAGTCGTCGATTTTCTGTAATCGTTGTTCCCCTTCCCTTTGATGTTCTACTAATAATGCACAATGGTCTTTGATCTTTTCTATATCTTACACCATCAAATGCTTCGAAAATTTGATCAAAATCATGACCATCTTGAATTACTCTAACTTCAAACCCAAAAGCTTTCCATTTATCTTCTAATGGTTCTAAACTCGGACCATCTTTCCGATAACCCCAATCAAAAGCTTCTTTAGATGGATCGTGAAATCCCAAAGTACTCTGACCATTACGATCAACGATACAAATAAGGTTATTAAGATCATGATGAGCAGCAAATAACATACTTTCCCAATTTGAACCTTCTTGAAGTTCTCCATCACCCAATAAACAAAAAATAAGATGATTTTTTTTCTTCAATTTAGCATCTAAAGCCATTCCTGTTGACATAGGAAGACCATGACCAAGACTACCAGTAAGTAATTCTACACCAGGAATATTCCATTCAGCATGAACCCCAAGAATACTACCAACTCCAGTAAAATTATCAAGTTCTTCTTTGGGAAAAAACCCCATATCAGCGAGTATTGGATATGTGCCAATCCCACCCTGTCCTTTCGACAAGATAAATCGATCTCGATTAGACCATTTTGGTTCTTTAGGATTTACTCGAAGAATTCCTCCGATATAGAGTGCAACTAAAAGTTCGAGTTGACTATACGCAGTAGTTATGTGTCCTGATTGCGCTTTAACAGAAATTCTCAAAATAGTTTTTCGAAATTCTTTTGCTTTTTCTTTGAGATAATTTATATCGTAAGTCATTTTATTCTATTTTTTATTAATTCAAAATATGTTTTATTAATTTCTGTAGCTAACCATTTTCTTTTGTTTAAAATGCATGCTTCAATTTCTGAGCCACTACCAGCAAATGGTATAAATACTTTTTCATTACTAAAATATTTTATTATTCTATCTGATAACTTTAATGGTTTTTGTGTTGGGTGTTTAATTTTTTCTTTTGAATTATGTGGTAATGAACTAATATCATCCCAAACATCACTTAAACAAATACCATCTTTTAATATCCCAGTTTTATATTCTTCTCTATTTCTAAGATGTTTTTTAGGTTGTACTTTATTATTATTATTAAAAATAAAATTATTTGATTTAGAATACCAAAGAATTGGCTCATATCCAGAAGATAATGTTTTACCACGTGTAGAATTAAAGGCTCTTTTTCTTGCCCAAATTATTGTTCTTTGCTCTATTAGATATTTATCTAAAATATTTTTTATTTTATGCTCTAATTGTCTTTTACAATATAAAATTAAATTTCCATCTCTTGTTAAGTGATTAGAAAATTGTCTTATTCTTATTTCTAACCAATACAAATATTCTTCATTATTTTTCCATTGATTGTCAAATTCTTCTCTTACACAATTATTATATGGTGGGTCAGCAATTATACAATCAAAAAGTTTATTATATTTCATATATCCAACATCTGGATAACAATCAATATTAAATAAATTCATCTTCTGATATTAATTTTTCTATGTATATTATAGCGTTTAATGGTTTTACAATATATGTATTTAACAAACCAGCAGAGTCATAAAGTAATATATCACCATTTTTGATCTGAGAACGAAGATCATTGAATTCTATTTAAAGTCTTTTTCTTTATTCAAAGCTGCTTCAATATATACTGTAGCATCTAACAATTCTTCTTGTAAATGTAACAACCAATCTTTTATTGTCAAATCTGTTCTTTCAGTTGTTACTCCATATATATAAACTCCCTTCTCACTTCTTTGAAGAAGTTTAGTTCTTACATTTTCTACATTTTGATCGATCATTTTTATTTCAAATAATCAAAAATTAATTTAGTATCATAGTTTTCTTACAAAATAATATAACCCATATTTTTTAAATTCTATAATAAACTTTAAAAATCCTAAAAAAATTTGATATGAAATAGATTGTAATCTTTGTTCCATAATGATAGTTAACCTAATTGTTGTTCATTAGAGAGACTATATGCTCCTCTATGCAGAATATTAATAGCAGCATTTGTGTCTGCATCAAATTCTACAGAACAGCCAGTACATTTGAATTTTTCACCAAGTCTTGAATTTTTATCTTGATGATTACAACTAGAACAGGTTTGACTCGTATAAGCAGGAGAAACCTTCTCAAGCTTAAATCCTTGTTCTTCAGAAGCAAATTGTAACTTTCTTAAAACTTGGTTATAGGACCAATATTGAAGTTTGTTATTGAAACTTTTAGAAAACTTAGATTTATGTTTTACAGATTTTAGATCTTCTACAAATAATCTATCGATATTTGAATTTTGTGCTATGAACTTATTTGTAATCTGATTGGTTTTATTTTTTCTAAAAACATTTAACTGTTTATAATTTTTACTTCCTCTTTTTTTCTTGGCAAGTCCATCATAAATTTGTTTTAATTCTCGACCATAATGATTTCCATTTGAGTCAGAAATCAGTTTATTATAGCCAATATCAATTGCTAAATTCTGATTTGTTGATTTTTTAGATTGTTCAGATTTTTCATAAAAGAAAGTTAAGTAAAAATTGTTGTTGATCCTTTTAAGTTGAACAGATTTTTTTCTATTCCAAGAATTATACTTCAAACTATGTTCATGATATTTGATTGGAAGATTAATTTGAATAGCTCTTTTTTTATTTTCTTGAAAATATGGTAATCTAACTCCAATAAATTCATCAAAACTATTTTGAAATGATTGATCAAAATTTAGAAGTCTTGAATCAATAACTGGAGATATATTTTTTATGTCTATTTTTATTCTCTTGATAATTGGTTTTAAATTAAGTTCTTTAAATCTTTTTGATGTAAATTTAGACTGTCTTCCATTAGATTTGAAGTAAGCATAAACTTTCTTGTATCGATTATAAAGTCTTTTTTCTTCATGAGTTTTGGCAGATTTAATTATTTCACTTGCATTTTTTAGAATTATTTGTCTCCACTGAGAATGCTTAATTCTATTAGAAAGTAAAGAGTCATCAATAAATTTAGAAACTTTAGTTTGGGTTTTTAGAACATTGTCAATAATATATTGAAGTTCTAATTTATAGTCATCAAATACTTTTTCAAGTTGTTGTAATTTGCTGTCATTAGCAAATCTAAGAATATGTTGAGAAGTACGAATCATACTGGAAATTTTTCTACTATTGTTTCACTAATTCCTATTCTTCATATCCATATATTCAAAAAATCTATCTGATTGAATGAACTCTTCGACGTTATAAAGTCTTTCATCGTGTATGTCTAATGTTCTGAAATGAAACAAAATATCCACATCTTTGTTTCCTTTACAATAAGAACACTGTTCTTCTCTTAGTTTATAGTAATATTTTGAATTTCCCCCTTGACATTGAGGACATTGAATATACAACTTTCGTCTACTTTTCATGATCATCCTTGATATAAATATAAGTGAACATTAGAACAAAAATAAGTGAAGACCTAAAAACATTTTATCGAACCATTCGTTATGTGTTTCTTTGTTATTCAATCTGTAATTTAAGTCAACATACCATCCATGATAAACATTGAAAATTGTTCCAATATATACATTTTCTTTAGAACCTGATAGATTTAGACCAAATGAACTTGGACTAGACTCATCAAATTGTTTATATTTTTGTAATCTATTGAATGTTTCTTCATCAAGTGTAGAAATTCCCAATACTTTAATTCCTTCAGTTAAACTTTCTGTTTTTATTTTCCATAATTTAGTAGCATCTTCTTCAAAAAGATATGATTTAACTAAAATTGGATCTGGAAAATTTAAAGATAGACTATAATTGGATATTTTGGTATTTCTATTCAAGAAAGTAAATCCATCAAATAGAGCTATCCCTTGTTTCCCAAAAAATTTAACAGTATCACCAGAATCTGAAACTACAGTAACCGCTTGACCTCTTATTTTAAGGCTATCAATAAGGATACTGATTCTAGATTCTAGAGCGATATTTTTTAATAAATCTTTTTGATGTAAAAATTTAAGATCAAAAACAAAAGTTGTTAATATAGTAATTTTATTAGATTTAACGTTGTTAGAGTCTTTTAAAGCTTGATTATTTTGTTCAGTAATCTGTTTATCTAATTTTAATTTTTGATAATCTTGATATTGAGAATAAATCCAATATCCAAATCCTGCTAATACTAAAATCAGAGTAATTATTCCAACAGTTTTAATGTTCATATAGATCTAATTATATACTAATTTTGAAAATCCATTAACTTTATCTATTGTGATTATTTGATCACAATAATCACAAATATCTTTTACATGTGATATAAGTATAATATGATCAAACATTGTTTTTAGGTGTTGAAGAAAACTATCTAATTCAGCAATATTATCTTGATCTAACTTTCCAAATGATTCATCAATAATTAGAAAATTTGCTTTTGGGATATTAGAGATTTCAAGTAGAGCGGCTCTAATAGCAATAGCACTAATCATTTTTTCCATTCCAGAACCAAGTTCAATCGGAATAATTGACCCGTTTTCATGTACCATATTAATAGGGACAGATTTTTTTTCTTCATCTAATGAAAATTTTATAGAAAATGAGATATAATCTCCAATTATTTTAGAAATTTCATCATTGATAATATCAATATAAGAAGAAATTATTGAATAGGGAATCCCCTCACGATGGATACACTGAAGATAAATTTTATAGTCACTATATTGTAATTCCAATTCATTCATCTTCTTTATATTGTTCTCAGCTAAAGATATATTATTTTCAAGTTCAACAATTCTTCTATTGTGTTGAGTTAAACTATATTCAACATTAGAAAGCATTTTTTCAAGATTTTTTTGTTCAAGTTCTTTTTTAACAAGAAATAAATAAATTTCATCATTTGTTTCTATTATTTGTTTGATTGATTCAATTTTATTTGATTCTTTTTCACACTCTTGTAAAGCATTTCTAACTTTATCAATTTGCAGATCTAATTTTTCGATATTAAGTTTTATATTTTTTTCTTGAAATTCTAAATTTTCAATTTTATTTAATGAGCTTACTGCAAATTCAAGTTCTTTCTCTGGATTAAAAATTAGAACAATTTGATTTACTATATTTATTCTTTTTTTACTTAAGTTTGAAATCTTTTGTTCAACATTTTTTAATTGTTCTTTTTGAGAAATAGCATCAATATAAAATTCACATATTTTACAAATTTCTGTTTCTTTATGAAACTCTTGTTTATCTAAGATGTCAATTTTACTTCTATCTTTTTTAAATTCTGAATTAACAACCCTGATATCAGAATCAACAGAGTTTAATTCTTTTTCTAATTGTTTTTTGATTTCAATATTTTTCTTAGCTATATTTTTCTGTTCTTCATAATTAGTATTATATAATTTTTGAAGCTTAATTTTTTCAATATTTGATAATTGTATTTCAGTTTTTTTCTGATCTTGTAATTTTTTAAGAAGTTCTTCTAATTTATTATCATCATACTTTATAGCTTCACCAGAATCTTTAATATCTTTAATCATTGATTTAAGAATGACTATTTGTGATTTTATAATATTATTTGAATTGTTCAAATATATTTTATCTTCATCTAAATCTGTCATAGATTCTAAAAGTTTTTCTAATTCTTCTTTGTATTTACTAATATATTCAGCATAATCTATATTTTCGAACTGTTTAAGAAGGGTTTCAAATTCATCAATTTCTTTTGATGCTAAATCATATTGTTGTTTGAAAATATTTAATCCCAAAAATCTAGACAATAAATTTAATCTGAAAGCACCATCGTATCCAGAATCTAAAAAATTTGAAATTTTATCTTGAGGTGAAATTGAAGTAATAATAACATCTTCAAAATTACCAATATATTTTTTAATTAAATCATCAGTATCAACTTTATTGTCTAAATTCTCATTACACCAATATGTTGCTACATTTTTTTCAAATAAAACTTTTGTAGTAGTTCCCTTTTCTTTTCTTTTTGATTTTCTTGTTATTCTATATTCTTCATTTCCAATACTAAATATAGAAGATGAATTACACTCTTCTAATTGTTCATTAATGATATTTGTAACTTTACTTGTAACATCTGATTTATTAAAAAGATTGTAAAGTAAAGACCTAATAATAGAAGATTTACCAGCTCTATTTTTTGCAAAAACTCCAGTTATTCCTTTTAATTTTTCAAAATTTATAATATTATCTTGTCCGTATGAAAATGTATTATCCCACCTAAATTCTTTTAATTTCCATGTTATTGGTTGTAGAACACCATCAGAATCAATTTGATTTCTAATTTTTTCATTAATTTTAATAACTCTTTGAATTTGTTTAAATGTGTATTTTTTATTAAGGAATTTTTGAATCAATTCATTTTGAACATTAAGATCTGATATTAACTTAACTCTATATGATTGATTTTGAATTATTTGTTTTTTTTGTTCTTGTTTTACTTCTAAAAATACTGGCTTATATCTTATATCTAATTCAATTTCAATAGATTTCTTTTCTGCTATAGTATAATCATGATCTTCTAAAGTTAAACGGATACTTGGTTTAGAAGCACACTTATTAATAACCGGGATATTATTAAGAGTTATCTTATCTTTTGTTTTAATATTATAGAATTTGTAATTATTGTGAATTGGGATAAATTCTGGTTCTAAAGATTTATCAGTATCAAAAAACAAATAACCCTTTTCTTCGCATTCTGAAAAATTTTGAGAAATTATGCTACCAGGATAAAAAATTTGAACATTATTATTACATTTTATTTTCTGTCTTTTATGAATGTCTCCGCATAAAACAGTATCATAATTTTTGAACATTATTTCTGGATCATAATTTCCAGAATTAAATCTATATCCTGTTTCTGTAATAGAGCCAATTAGATTTCCATGAAATAGTGCAATTGTTAAACTATTTAGAATTTTTTGTTGTAAAATAGGAAAATGTTGTTCATCTAAGAGAGAAAAAATTCCGTATTGTGTTTTTACACTTCCATCATCATTCCACTCAATTTGGATTAACCCTGATTTTTCATAAAGATTGATATATGCTCTATCACTTATAGAGTCATTTAATTCGAAAATAATTGGTTTAAGTGAATTTAATCTTGTATTATTTTGTAAGCTACAATCATGATTACCGACAATAACGTCTATATGAGCAAACGAACCTCTAGTTTGTTCTATAGAAGATAAATTTTTCAAAAATTCAAAACATAGTTGAATTGCCTCTGGTGATAGAATACTTTTAGAGTGAAAAATATCTCCTAAGATTATAATTCTATCTGGTTTTTTTTCTTTAAGTGACGTATATAATCGTTCAAAAACTTCTCTATATTCTTCATGGCGTTTAAAAAGTTTTATATGTAAATCTGCAAAACATATCAGACGCATAGATCAAAACCTTTGTGGTATATATATGAACATTTCTGTAATTTTACTAATGAACAAATCCAAAAGTCGTAATCACTATCATAACAAAGAAATGAGTTACATTTTGGACACTTATTTGTTATAAACTGTCCGTATTTATTTCTTGGTTGTTTAACCACTTTGACCATAAAGAATAGAAAATCTTTCAAACATCATTTTTCTACCAATATCTTCAAATGAAATTTCATTATCTAAACAAAATCTTTTAATTTTTTCAACTCCAATTGCATTTATTGAAATACAATAAACTTTATCTGGTTTTTTTAATGAGGACATTTGCTTTAATAATTGAAGTCCATTTTTACTTTCTCCAATATCATAATCTAAATATAAAATTCTCTCATTAGAATCAGAATAAAGATAAAGAGAGTATGCATTATTATATGAATTTGCTACTAATATCTCATTTGAATTAAGATTAAACCATTCTGGTAATTTTTCATCGTCTATAAATAATATCATATTCTGTACAAAATTTTATATTCCTCCTCAGCTATTAAGTCTACTGCAAGTCGTGGTTCCCACTTAGTAGTATAAATCCAGAAAAATTCTAACTTATTATTTTCATATGTTGTTTTGTTAAAAACAATAAAAGGACTATTAGACAATACAATCATTTCATCATTAAAATTATTTTTTAATATAGTTCCATATTCTAATTCAGTATTTAAGTGTACCCATTCGTCAATATTTTTAATCACTCTAATAGCCCTTTCATTATTTCTCGTTCTTCAAATTTTCTTTTATTCTTAAGATATTTCTGTATCAAACTATATGATTCTATTTCTCCAGGATCTTTTTCTGGATAATCAATTATTGAAATATTTATCCCCCATTGCTGTAATAATTTTCCAATTTCTCTTGTTCCATTTCTTCCAGCATCATCATTATCCAACATAAGAATTACTTCTGGCTTATATTTTACTATTTTTTTAAACAAGATAAATTTTTCATTAAAAGCTGTTCCAAGTAAAGGAATTGTATTTCTGTTTATTGAAAAACAATCAAATGGTCCCTCTACAAGAATAATCGGTTTCGCCCATGTAATAAATAGCTCATTAAATACAACATCTTCTCTTGCTGTTTCAGAATTAATATATTTTTTTATTTCTTCAGAATTATAAATTGATCGTGTTACAAAAAAATTAATTCTACCGTTATTATCATAACTCGGGATAATTATTCTATCTTGAAATTTACCTTCTTCACAAAAATAAAAATTATATGTTCTTACTAAATCATATGAAATTCTTCTATTATTAAGAAACTGAATACATTTTTTAGCAATTAAAGATGGAATATTATTTCTAAGCTTTCTTGCCTCTATTGGTAGTGTAATAATTTTTTGTTTATGTTTGATGCTTTCAACATCATAATTTAATAATTTTTTTAAATCTGAATTAACATCTAAATAACTTCCAGATATTTCTCTCCACTGTTGATATAATAATTCAGTTCCATATATTTTAATAAGTTGATAAGTTTTACCAGAATAATTACACACCCAACAATGAAAAATATCTTTTTCTAAAGAAATAACAAGTTTCTTTTTGTGGTGTAAACAAACTGGACAATATGTATTGATCTCATTTTTGTAGAGTTGATAATCTGGAAAAATTTCAGAAAGTATTTGAAGCTTTGAATTGAATTCATTATTCATTTTCACCAGCAATTATATCTTCATCAAAATTTCTCTAATATGGAAATATATCATTGTTTTATTCTATTCAGTTTTTCTTTATTTTTGTTCATTCAATATACCATATTTAGCAATAATATATGCATCTGCAATATCGAAACACTCAT
>Ga0209514_10006662_pt1 | contig 14049 bp, 16 predicted proteins | sample Subgrocontami58m_FD_187452 | JGI IMG/M metagenome (GOLD analysis project Ga0209514, IMG submission 187452) | Subsurface groundwater microbial communities from S. Glens Falls, New York, USA - GMW37 contaminated, 5.8 m (SPAdes) (version 3) | ecosystem: Environmental > Aquatic > Deep subsurface >...
AACTGTTCGGGCTTCTGGGTGGGACGTGACGCAGGACGACCATGCTGGTACGAACGGCCTCTACCGACCAAGATTGCCAACGGTCTATCCTGCCTCACCTTCAAGATACAAGATTGCCACGTCGGCTATGCCTCCTCGCAATGACATGGGGTGACTACCGCCGCCTGCTCTGCAGCTCGTGGTAGACCTGTGCGGGGGTCAGGCCGCGGGCGGATAGGAGGATGAGGGAGTGGTACCAGAGGTCGGCCATCTCCTCGATGACGCGCTGGTCGCTCTGACTCACCGCGGCAATGGCGGCCTCGCCGGCCTCCTCCACCACCTTCTTGGCGGGGCGGTCGATGCCTTCCGACAGGAGCTGGGCCGTGTAGCTGCCCGCGGGATTGCGAGCCTTGCGGTCTTCGATAATGGCAAAGAGGACGTCCATGGGATGGGCCTCCTCCACTTCGGGGGACGGCGCGCCGATGGGAGCGCCACGGAGGGCGGCCATGACCTCGGCCTCCTGCTCGGGGGTGCCGGCCGGAATCTCCGTGAAGAAACAGGACACGGCCCCGGTGTGGCAGGCGGGCCCTTCCGGGTTTACCAGCAGCAGAATGGTGTCGCCGTCGCAGTCGGCCACCACGGAGCGCACGTTGAGGTAGTTGCCGGAGGTGGCTCCTTTGTGCCACAGCTCCTGGCGGGAGCGGCTCCAGAACCAGGCCTGGCCGCTCTCCAGGGTCTTCTCCAGCGACTCCTGGTTCATGTAGGCCGTCATCAGCACCTGGCCGGTCTTGGCGTCCTGCGCGATGGCGGGTATGAGGGGGGAGGAAGTGAAGTTAACCATGACAAGAACCCCTTTGCTATTGCAGTTAACCGAGCACGGTCCAGGATTCGGGAGGAATCCGGTCTCCACGATTAATGTAAACTACTTCGATGGAGAGAATGTCCTTCGAGCTCAAAACAACAATCGTTTGTCCGTTTGGGCCAACTTCCACTGCCTTGTTAACGTCTCCCTCGGGCAGGTAAGTCACGGAAGCCAGACCAAGACTTCTTGAGCCGTCTTTGTCAGTCGTGAGTTGATGTGCAACTAGAACACCTCGATAAATATCCGCATTTCTTAATCGAACTGATAGATAACTCCAATCCTTCCCAAGCATCCGGCGCTGTTTCTCAAGAACTGCGTTCCACACGTCGTAGTCTGATAGTTCGCGCCTTGCTAATTGTGTTTCTAGGAAACTCCCCAACGGATCTTTGTATCCTAGAAGGGCTCCAAGTACCAGGCTTAGAAATAGCCAACACCAGAGCAGGGCTACAATCTTGACTGGTTGCTCCAGGAAGTAGCCCGTAAGTCCCAAGTTGGCAAGAAGATTGAGGTCGACAGAGCCAGGCTTCCAGAAGAGTGAAAAAAGAAAACTAACGAGAGAAAAGACAGGCACCAGCAACAGAAAAATGATTGCGCTGTACCCGATGCTTATGAGCGTAAGCTCCAGAGGTGAGAGATTAGCCGGTGAGGCAACCCGAAAATACCGCTGCATTGAGTATGCTGCGAAACCTGGGATAATTAAGATCAACGCAACGGCGAAGCTTTCGAAAGTGAAGCTCATGGATTGAACCGTGCTCCTAGCCTAGAGAACGAGGCTACTCTTTTGCTGATTCTATTTAGAATCCTTTGGTGAGCCTTGTTCGGATGAGGATGAGCTAGGTGTTGCTTTCTGGTGTTCTGGGGACGGAGGCGTTGCTTGGACAGGCGCATCTACACGCTCTGTGGGGAGAGGCCGTATTGATGATACAGCTTCTCTCAGGATTACTTCATCGGGTGTTACAGCTTTGGTCACGTGTGTTTCAGAGGGACTTGGCTGCCCTTGTTTTTCATTATCCTCTGCCATTTGTTGTTTCCCTTTCCTCCTGAATTACTTGCCTCTCCAATATATCAAAATATTAGGGAGGTCGGGCAGACGGCACTGTACACGCTGTGTCACGCTGGTCTCAATAATCACTCAGGTTTGTCGTAGCCTCCCGCACAAACCACCTGCGGTCACGCCGCATGCGCTCCACCTCGGCCCTCTCTCACACGAGGTACGCGTCTGTGGGCGCCAGGGTCTTGCGGACCGGGTCGACCGCCAGCAGCAGGATTTCCAAGGTTACTGCCCCTAGCAGTGCCGGCGAGCCCTCTGGTCCGAACAGACAGGGAGAGATCTCGGAGCGGTCCCCCACAGCGATCTCCGCGCGGCCTGCCAGCATCTCCTCAAGGCGGCCGTCGGCCAGTGTTACCCGCACGGTGCGGCTCGGGTGGAGCCCCAGCGCTTCTAGCTGCGCTCTCGGGAGCATCGTGAAGGTGGCGCCAGTGTCCACCAGCGCGTCCACGGTTAAGGATGCTCGTGTGTCTGGATTGGTGACGGTGATCCGGTGTGTGAATGTGCCCATCGTTGTGTGTCCTGTTCAGGCTCCCACCAGCATACTGCAAGAGTGTGCCTGTATCATACAGAATGCTCAGCGAGCGTTATGCCTTCTGCCAGGGCTTCTGTCACGAAGCGCCGTCCCTCGCTACGCATCTGGTCAATCTCGGCGCGGGTGTAGACCAAAACGTCGACAGGCACCCCAGCGCCAACAAATATGTGCAGAAACTCAGGAATTCGGTCCATAGGTCGTTCTCGGTCGTCTTGTTTTAGAACGATGCAGAGATCGGCGTCGCTGCGGGCAGTATAGTTGCCCTTGGCCAGGGAGCCGAAGAGTATCACCGAGTCCACGCGAGAATCTTTGGCTACAAGATTCTCGGCGCGCTTCTTCAGTTCCTCGATGACTTTAGGGCCATCAAGGAACCATACTTCTATAGAATCCAACGATCGCTTTTGCATTTTCTAGTGCTGTAGCTGTGGCTTCTCTGGTATAGTAATCCTTTGGCGCTCCTACGTCGAACCCATTGGGGTAACGAGCAGGAATATAGTACTGGTCGAGTATTTTCGCCATCTCAATCAGATCATTGGCTGGGGCAGCTTCGTTCGGAAGCAATTGTAGGAGCTGACTCACTGAATGGCCTCTGGTTGTCCCGTGCAGAGATTCGTATAAGCCCTTTACAGCTTTCTCGGCCGCTTGTTGGGCCACAAAGCATGCCCATTCAAATATAGCAGCGTTAAGGGCAAGGCGTGCCATCTCCAGATCTCGCTCGGCCTGGGCCAGCCAGTCAGCGCTGCGGTCGGCCATCAGTTTGCTTCCCGCCTCACATCCGCACCGCAATGCCGTGCTCACTCAGATACGCCTTGACCATCACTTCTTCGTCTCCACCGTGTCCTGGTACACTTCGGCAGTCTTCAAAATGTGCTGATCTAAATGCTGGGATGCCTGCTGAACCTCGATGCGTACCAGAACGTCGCCAGCGAAATCTAATACGAAGTCATCCCGCACAATTTCGCTAGTGAGTTCAGCGAGGTCGTCACTCAAGATGATATCGGCGATATCGAACTTCTTGTCGTAGCGGATCTTCATGAGAACCTCCCGTAACGTGCGATGGCCGTAAAAACAAAGAGCCAACCATCAGGGTCTTTTCTGTAAACAACGCGTACCTCTTTTTCTTCGAACCACCTATTCTTTCTGTATGCGTTGAATGGGAAAACCGCCACTTTGGCCTTTCTATTCGAGTGGGCGTTCGCTTCCTCTCCAACTTCCAGTACTCTCAGGACTTCGTCCAAACTTATGCCCCGCTCTTCAAGTTTACGACCTAAAGAGGTACCGTGTCGAAAGTTAAGAGGCATGGTTCGGCATCACATCCGTATCGCAATCCCGTGCTGCGCCATGTACGTCTTGACCTGGCTTACGGAGTACTCGCCGTAGTGGAAGATGCTGGCGGCCAGCACCGCGTCGGCCTTGCCCTTGACCACCGCTTCCACGAAGTGTTGCAGCGTCCCCGCGCCGCCGCTCGCGACCACGGGCACCGTGACGCTCTCCGAGATGGCCCGCAGCAGCTCCAGATCGTAGCCCGCCTTGGTGCCGTCGGCGTCGATGCTGTTGACCACTATCTCTCCCGCGCCCAACTCGACGGCTTTACGGGCCCATTCTATGGCATCGAGACCGGAGGTGCGGCCGCCGTCCGCGCCGGTGTGGGTGAACACTTCCCAGCGCACCGGGTCCGAGCCCGGCGCCTGCATGGCGTCCATGCCCAGCACGATGCACTGGCTGCCGAAGCGCTCGGCGCACTCGGTGATGAGGCGGGGGTTCTGCACCGCGGCGGTGTTGATGGAGACTTTGTCCGCACCGGCTTCCAGCATGCGGCGGATATCCTCCACGGTGCGCAGACCGCCGCCGACAGTGAGGGGGATGAACACCTGATCCGCGGTGTGCTCCACGACGTCCAGCATGATGGGGCGGTCATCGCTGGAGGCGGTGATGTCGTAGAAGACCAACTCGTCCGCGCCCTCGCGATTGTAGAAAGCCGCCAGCTCAACGGGGTCGCCTGCGTCGCGGTGGTCGCGGAATTTCACACCTTTGACCACGCGGCCGCGTTTCACGTCCAGGCAGGGGATGATACGTTTAGTTAACATAAATCACCAGAATTAGCGCGACTGTACTTAGAAACTATCTCAAAACGGGTGTAAAACGGTGGTAATTCGTATGATTTCCCCCTCTCCTCAATCCTCTCCCACCAGGGGAGAGGAAGCTCCTTCGTCCCCTCTCCCTCGATGGGACCGAAGGTGGTGAGCTCATCGAGTCTGAGGACTCTTCAGAGTCTGAATGACCTAAGACTCTCAGAGTCGAACGACCTGTGTACCAGAGGGCCAGGTCTCCGAAGGCGACTCGCTGAGGAGAGGGCGGTAAGCGTCCTCGAACGAACCAGTGCCCTCGGCGCCTTTTGAGATAGTTACTTAGCAGTATAGCAGGCAGTGCCTGAAAGAGAGGGTTGACTAACGCTCAGCCCTGGTGCGGCCAATCATACGCCAGAGGATGACCACCCAGAAGGGCACGAACACCAGGGCCATGCCGACCGTGGCGCCCGGTGCTTGCCTGGAGGAGAACTCGTCGGGCTGAACTATGAAGAAGCGCAGCAGCTCGTAAGCGGCCATAGGGAGAGCGATGATCCCCACGACGCTGAAGATAACCAGCAGAATGGTCAGATAGCTCTTGTGGAAAAAGTCCTCGGACGCTTCTTCTGATACCGCCCCTCGTCGCCTGCCGTAGAGGTGGAGCGCCCAGACAAGACCTCCGACAACGAGCATAGTGCCGCCCTGGATCAGGTCTTCCTGGTACTGCCGCTCGACCTGGCGGCGGTTCCGCTCACGCTCCTCTTCCGGCAGCGGCTGGAGCTTGAGGTTCGGTTCCATGGGCTGGCCAGGCGCGACGGCGCGAGCAGGCGCAAAGCGAGCCGCGGGCGATGCCCAGTAACTGAACTCCCGCCCAAAGAGGTCGGAGGACAGTGACTTGAAGGTCACCGAGAGTCCGGCGGCGAAGACCAGCAAGCTCGCGACGCTCATCAGGTAGAGATAGGCCATGAGGATGGTGCGGAAAGAGAGAACCAAGGGCTCTCCCGACCGTATGCGGGTCACGACGTACACGGCCACGGCGATGAGGATCGCCAGGACAGCCAGGATGCTCAGGGGAATCAATATGCCTAGCACTTCCATCTCCTCCTCAGTTGGCTGTCGGGCTGACGGTGGCTGCCGCCGCCAAGATGCCCTCGGATGGATGCCAACGCTCTCGCAAGACGCCGACCAGGAACAGGGAGCCGGTGGCGCAGACCAGGGTGTCTTTGTCGGCCAGGGCGAGGGCCTGGTCCAACGCATTGAGCGGCGTGTCCACGGCGCGCGCCTCTGCGCCCAATGCCCTGACCTGCTCCAAGAGCTGCTCCGGGAGGGTTGCGGGTTTGCCGGTCACGCTTGCGGCGGTGCACAACACCAGCCGGGCCAGGGGCGCGAGGATGTGCAGGACCTCAGCCGCGTCTTTGCTCGCCCCGATGGACAGGATCAGGATGAGGGACTTGGTGGGAAAGAGCCGCTCCAGTGAACGCCGGAGCATGGTGGCCTTCTCAGGGTTGTGCGCTCCGTCCAGCACCACAAGAGGCTCTTCCTGGACTATCTCCATGCGTCCGGGAATGTGAGCGTTTGCCAGACCGTCGCGGAGCTGCTTTTCAGAGATAGGATACCCGCGTTCCTGAAGGCACTCGACGACGCCAAGCGCGATGGATGCGTTCAGGACCTGGTGTTCGCCGAGCATGGAGATTTGGACGTCCGGATACGTATGGCGCATGCCCTGGTACTCAAAGATGGAGCCGCTCTTGTCCATGCTCCTCAGGGTATAGGCGAATTCCCTGCCAAGCAGATACAGCGGCGCGTTCTTCTGCGCGCACTCGCGGAAGATTGGTTCCAGGGCTTCTTGATGTCGCACGCCGGAGACGACGGGCGTGTTTGCCTTGATGATGCCGGCCTTGTGCCAGCCGATCTCTCCCAGGGTGTTTCCCAGGGTGGCGGTGTGGTCGTAGTCAACGGTGGTGATGGCCGAAACCAGCGGGCTGATAACGTTGGTGAAATCGAAGCGGCCTCCCAGGCTTACCTCGATGACGCCCATGTCCACCGCGCGTTGGGCAAAGTGCAGCAACGCCAGCGCCGTCCATAGCTGCACAAAGTTCAGCGGCCCGTAGGGAGTCTCCGCTGCGGCCTGTTTGAGGAGGGGCGCCGCGCGCTCGACAAGCTCGGCAAACTCCTCCGGAGAGATGTAGCGTCCGTCCACCTGTATCTTCTCGATGGCCACTTGCAAATACGGGCTGGTGTGCAGGCCGGTCAGGTAGCCGGCGGCCTGCAGGATGGACGCAACGAAGGTGGAGGTTGACCCCTTGCCGGAAGTGCCGCCTATATGGACGGTGGGAAAGCGCTTTAGGGGATTGCCTAGTCGTTCCAGCAAAAACTCCATGCTGGGCAGCTTGGCAGCCCATTGAGCTTCCCGTTCCTCCTGGGTTCTGGGGATTTCCGGCGCACCCTGGATGAACGATTCAAGGTACTGCACGGCCTGATGGTAACCCTGGTGGGACATGGTAGCTAACCTCAGCCGCTCACATTGATGCCCACAAGTCCGGGCAGCAGCGTGCCGATCACGTAGCCTATGGCCGCTGACATGGTTCCCACCCCCACAACTTCCAAGCCTGAGCGAAGAGGCGACCGCTTGAGTATCTTTCCTTTCGCCGTGCCAACGACGAAGAGCGTTGTCAGAGTCAGGAGGATTGAGGGTAAGACCGCCGTTCGGGCATCGATGAAAAAATAGAGGAGCATTGGAAAGATGGCTCCGGCAATGAAAGAAACCCCCATTGTCATGGAGTCTTTCAGTGGGCTTCCCAAAGGTTCCGCGGAGAGGCCAAGTTCCTTCTCCGCCAGGGTCCTGAGCCACAGGCCCTTGTCTGCAGAGACCCGTTCTGCCAGGTCGACTGCTTCGTTGAAGCTCATCCCCTCGCGCTGATAGATTTCGATGAGTTCGGCCAACTCCTCCGCAGGATGGTCTTCAATCTCTCTGGCCTCAAACTCCAGCTCAGAGATATGCACCTCCACCTCAGCTCTGGAACCCAGGTAGCTGCCTGCAGCCATGGAGACCATGCCTGCCAGAGATGAGGTGGCGCCGGCGATGATGACGATGCCGCTATCACCCGTGGCCAGGGCAACGGAAGAGGCGACGGCCACGGTGCTCACCAGGCCGTCTTGAGCGCCGAACATGACCTCTCGCAGCCTCTGGAGGTTGCTGATGCGCTCTTTTTCTCCCAGCACCTCCTTCAGGGCGCGTTCGTTCACGGCCCCTTGCGGGAGTATGGAAGAGACGGGTCGTTGGGCCTCCGCCGTTGAGCCGGGCCGTTTCATGGGGGCCGCCGCCTGGGCCGCCAGGGGCTTCAGGTCTGGCCGCCGCTCCAGGAGGTCGTCTAACGCCGCCTGAAAGGCTACCAGATGATGTCGTTCCCGCTCCCCTGCCAGACGGAAGCTGGCCGAGGCGTCGGGACGGCCCTCCTCCTCAGCTTCTTTGGTCATCCGAGGGTACACGAAGTTCCCTTCTTCAGCCTCTCCCCGAATGACGGCCACCAGGTTCTCGACGGTAGACCGCACTTCTCCCGCGGCCTTCAAGTGACTTATTGCGTGGATGGTCTCAGCGCCTGAGACCTCCATAAATACTTGGGCGACCTCTGGAAACCCTTCCTCCATAGCTTTCATCGCGTAGGCCACGTAGAGGCGGTTGGCCTTGGCTTCGCCGATGAAGGCGCTCCAGAGGTTGCGTTCTGTTCTAGAGATGGGCATGCTGCCGCTTCCTCCTGCTTGTCGGCCGCTAGCGGGCGGCCGCCACGGCTAGGGCACGCTTCAGGTCCAACACGCCGGTGTAGAGAGCCTGCCCGATGATGGCTCCCTCAGCTCCGATTTCCTTGAGTCGCTGCAAGTGCTGTTCACTGCTCACGCCGCCTGCGGCAATGACCGGTTTGCTCGTGGCGCGGATGACTTCTTCAAGGGCTTGGTAGTTTGGCTCTGTGCCGGTGCCGTCTCGGGAGATATCCGTGTAGCTGAAACGGGGCACGCCCAGATCTTCCATTTGTTTTATGAGTTGCAACGCGGTGACATCGGTAGTTTCTCGCCAGCCCTGGACCGCAACCCTACCGTCTTTGGCATCCACGCCGATGATGATGAGGTTCGGATACTTCCGGCAGGCTTCACGCACAAGCTGCGGCTGCCGTACTGCAACCGTGCCCAGGCTGACACGGTCCACTCCCCACGATAACACCAGGTCAATGGCTTCCATGTCCCGGATACCCCCACTCAGCTCGACGGGGATGGGCACTGCTCTGAGGATGGACTGAATGGCCTCCTGGTTGACAATGCGACCTTCAGCCGCGCCGTCGAGGTCGACAACGTGCAACCGGGTTGCGCCACGATCTCGCCATGTGCGAGCGACGGAGGCGGGATCGGTGGAGAACACCGTCTCTTTGCTGTAGTCTCCCTGGTAGAGGCGGACGCACTGTCCACCCCGCAGGTCAATGGCGGGAATAACTTCCAAGGGTTGCCTTCAGGAAATTGTCGTAAATTTTCAGGCCCAGATCGCCGCTCTTCTCCGGGTGAAACTGCGTAGCAAAGAGGTTGCCCCTGGCCAGGGCAGCGCAAAAGTCGATGCCGTAGTTGGTGACGCCGACAACCAGTTCCGGCTGGGCGGGCTCGGCGTAGTAGCTATGGACAAAGTAGAAGTTCGTCTCGTCGGGTATGCCCAGGAAGGCGGGGGATCCGGCCACCTGGCGCACCTGGTTCCACCCCATGTGGGGCACTTTCAAGCCCGCAGGGAGGCGCTTAACGGACCCATTGAGGACCCCCAGACATGGCTGGTGGCCGCCTTCCTCTGTGGCCTCAAAGAGCACCTGGAGGCCGATGCAGACACCCATGAACGGGCGGTCGTCCTCAATGAGCCGGCGGACGAGGTCATCAAGGCCCTTTTGCTGCAGGGCACGAACGGTATCGCCGGCCGCTCCGACGCCCGGCAGTATGACCGCGTGGGCGCTGAGGATCTCCTGCGAACTATCGGTGATCTTGGCGTCATATCCAAGGCTGGACAACGCCCGGTGCACGTTCCGTATGTTTCCTGCGCCGTAGTCAATGATTGCGATCACGTGTGGACCTGTGGGGGCAAACTAAACGTGAGAGGTATCACGCCTGAGAAGTGTCTCAATTGTAGCACACGAGTAGGCTTCTCGGACCACGGGCAGCGCCACGCGCTCACGGGCACAGCACTGCAACAAGCCGCAAGACAAACATTGTAAAGTGTTAGACTTAATTTCCGTGAATCATCCAAAATGCCAAAATTCCTTCGCACACCAATAGTTCAGCAAGGCGAGCAACGGTTTTGTGACCCTAGCGGTCTGTCACACTTAAAATGAGTTACCGCCTATCCGCTCACCATGAGCGGATGTTTCAAGCTAACCTGCAATTCATGAGTGACTGACCACTAGCGGTGTCCTTTTTGTCGTCATGGTCTGTTCTGGTCGCCTCAGATATTGCACAGTGGCCTTCGAGTCACCGAGTGCCGTATGCTAAATATGGAAGTCTCCCGCCTCCCCGGATTCCTCGCGAAATTTACCCTGAGTTTACCGAAGGTCTCGAAATGACATAGGACTGATATGCCCAATAAATTAATCCACGAGACAAGCCCCTATCTGCTGCAACACGCGTACAATCCGGTGGACTGGCACGCCTGGGGGCCGGAAGCCCTGGAACGTGCAAAGACGGAGGATAAGCCAATCCTGCTGAGCATAGGCTATTCGGCATGCCACTGGTGCCATGTGATGGAGCGGGAGTCCTTCGAGGACCCGGAAATTGCGGCCCTCATGAATGAGCATTATGTCAACATAAAGGTCGACCGTGAGGAACGGCCGGACCTGGATGCCATCTACATGACCGCGGTGCAGGCCATGACCGGCCGCGGCGGCTGGCCCATGACCGTCTTCCTGACCCCGGACCAGGCCCCTTTCTACGGCGGCACCTACTTCCCGCCCGTCGATCATCCGGACATGCCGGCGTTCCGGCGCGTCCTCATGGCCGCGGCGCAGGCCTTCCAGACACGCCGGACGGATGTGGAGCAATCGGGACTGCGGCTGCGAGAGGCCATCGCAGAGTCGCTCTCCTCACGTCCCGCCGCGGGCGAGCTGTCCTTCGCCCTGTTGGACGATGCTGCCGCCAGTCTCGTACGCCAGACCGACGCTGAAGAGGGTGGGTTTGGCGTCGCCCCCAAGTTCCCGCAGGCGATGGCGCTGGATTTTCTGCTTCAGACCTACCTTCGCACCCGGGATGAAACCATCCTGAAAACCGCCGAGCATACCCTGGAAAAGATGGCCCGGGGCGGCATCTACGACCATCTGGGCGGCGGTTTCCACCGCTATTCCACAGACAACCACTGGCTGGCGCCCCACTTTGAAAAGATGCTCTATGACAACGCGATCCTGAGCCGCACCTACCTGCACGCCTACCAGATCACAGGGAAGGGGTTCTACCGCCGGGTCACGGAGGAGACGCTGGACTACGTGCTGCGAGAGATGACCAGCACGGAGGGCGGGTTCTACGCGACCCAGGACGCGGACAGCGAAGGTGAAGAGGGAAAATTCTACATCTGGTCGTCGGAGGAGATCGAAAAGGTTCTGGGGGCTGAGCAAGCCGGCGTGTTCAACCGTTACTACAGCGTGACGAAAGAGGGCAACTTTGAACGACGCAATATTCTCTTTGCTCCCGAGAGCGCTGAAAAAGTAGCCTCTGAGCTGGGCATCTCCATGCAGGAACTGGAATTGCGGCTTGCCGAGGCGCGAGCGAAGCTGCTTACCGTGCGGTCGCAGCGGGTGTGGCCCGGCCTGGATGACAAGGTGGTTACCGCGTGGAACGGTTTGATGCTCCGGAGCATGGCCGAGGCCGGCGCCGCTCTGGGCCGGCCGGATTACGTGGCCGCAGCGGAGGCCAACGCCGGCTTCATCCTGCGGGAGCTGCTCCGGGATAGGCGGCTGCTTCGCACCTATCGAAATGGGCAGGCGAAGCTCAACGGCTATCTTGAAGACTACTCATGTGTCGCAGCCGGGCTTCTGGCCCTCTACGAGGCAACCTTTGACCTGCGGTGGTATCGAGAGGCGGCAAAGCTGGCGGAGACTATGATCGAGCGGTTTTGGGACGAGAGCGACGGGTGTTTTTACGACACTTCCAACGACCACGAGTCGCTCATCAGCCGTCCGCGCGAAACGAGCGATAACGCCACTCCGTCCGGGAACTCCGTGGCGGCGGAAGTGCTGCTGCGGTTGAACCGTCTCACAGGCAAGCAGGACTTCTTTGAGAAAGCAGGCAGGGTCTTGGGTTTTCAGGCTGATTATTTCATGCGCTATTCGCTGGGATTCGGCCATCTGCTGGGCGTGGCGGAGAGCTACCTTGCGCCGTCACAGGAAATTGCTATCGTAGGCGACCCGGAAAACCTCGCAACCAGAGCGCTCCTTTCCGTAGTGCGCACACGCTATCTGCCCCACAAGGTCATCGGCCTGATCCGTGACGAAGAAGACGAAGCCGCCCACGAGTTCGAGTTCATGGAAGGCCGGCGCCAGGTCAATGGCAATCCAACGGCGTACCTGTGCGAGAACTACGTCTGTCAGATGCCGGTGACAGAGCCGGAAGCCCTCGCCGCGCAGTTGGATGGGAACCCAGGCGCGCCGCCATCCCCGCTGGGTTTTGTGCCCATCAAGCTCCTCTAAGCAAGAGGAGTTTCGGCACAAAGAGCACAAATCCCACAATTATCGACAATAGCGCCATCAAGAGGACCGCGCCTGCCGCGACATCCTTGGCAACACGAGCCTTGTCGTGAACCTCCGGACTGACGAGATCGACCAACGCTTCCAGCGATGTGTTCACCATCTCTGCGCTGAGGACAAGAGCAATCGTCATGGCGAGCACGAGCCATTCGAGGGCGCTCAGGCCAAGGGAGCCGCCCAACACAAGGGCTGCCACGGCAAAACCGACATGTATGCGAAAGTTCCGCTGGGAGGAGAATACCTCCGAGCATCCCGCGAGAGCGTGGCCGAAGCTTGTTAAGAATCGACGCATTGGTTGCCGCCTCGGCTCGTTTGAGTCATTGCAAAATACCAATCAAGCAGCACAAAAAGAAACGCCCATGCACATTTTACATGCATGGGCGTCCGTGATTACTGGATGAGAAGCTTAGTCTTGCCGCGGCAGTCCCAGGCCTCGGGTGGCAATGATGGTGCGCTGGATTTCTGCGGTGCCTGCTCCAAACATGCCTCCCCAGACATTCAGGAACTCGAAGGTGTAATGGCCGCCAAACTGGGCGTGCCTGGAGCCTTTGCGGAGCTGCCCGTACAAACCCATGATCTGCAACGCAACACTCGAAATACGCATTGAAAGCTCAGTGCCGAAGACCTTGCCTGTCGAAGCTTCGTTGCTAAAGGGCTTGCCCGCCTGCTGCAGCGACGCAATGCGATAGGCGATGTACCTTGAGACGTCGATCTCGACAGCCATCTGCGCCAGGCGATTACGCACTCCAGGGTCCTTTGCAATCACGTGGCTGTTTCGCCTGGTCGTCTTGGCGTACTCAACTAGGTCCTCCAAGACGCGTTTTGCGGCGGCATTGCGACCTGCGCCTGAACGCTCAAAGTCCAGAGACACGGCCATCTGGTACCAGCCACGATTTTCCTCGCCGACCAGATTTTCTTTCGGAATGCGGACGTCGTCGAAGAACACCTCGGGGTGGGTGGCCCATCCTGACATGGTCTTCATCATGCGGATGGTGATGCCAGGAGTCTTCATGTCGAGGACAAAGAGTGAAATGCCACGGTGCTTGGGCGCATCAGGGTCCGTACGGGCGGCCAGCCAGCCGTAGTCGGCTATGTCCGCGCCGCCGTTAAAAATTTTCTGCCCGTTGATCACATAATCGTCGCCGTCGCGTCGCGCCTTGGTCTGAAGGGCCGCCAGGTCTGAGCCGGCGCCAGGCTCGGTATAGAGGGTGCAGAAATCAATCTCTGCTCCCGTAATCTTAGGAAGAAACTTCTTCTTCTGTTCGTCAGTCCCGTAGATGAGGATGGCCGGGCCAACCCAGGCGACACCCTGACCACCGGCAGGGGCGCCGAAATAGGAAGACTCTTCCGCGAAGATCATCTGCTGAAAGACCGAGGCTCCTTGGCCGCCGTACTCTTTGGGCCATGCCATGGCCAGCCAGCCTTTGGCAGCCAGCTTCTTCTTGAAGGATTTGGAGAACTCATGTGCCTCGGGAAATTCACGGACATCTTCAACCTCGTCCCACCAGGCAGGCAACTCCTGTTTGAGGAACGTGCGGACTTCGTTCCGAAACGCCTCGTCGTTAGCCGTAAATGTATAGTCCATGATTACGTCCTTCCGTGAGTAACCCGCTATGTTTTCGAGTAGACGACTGTGCAGAAAAGCATGCCAAAGCGTACCGCTTAGCCGACTGTGCTGTCAATAGCACGTAGCCTACCCGAATCCGTGAGTGGGGTGGTCGGGCTTGGCCCTGGGCCGTCCGGACGGGGTTTTTGACGGTCGGACGAGGACTCAGCCTCCGTTCACGGTCCTTCCGGTCTCGCTC
>Ga0209514_10006664_pt1 | contig 14046 bp, 11 predicted proteins | sample Subgrocontami58m_FD_187452 | JGI IMG/M metagenome (GOLD analysis project Ga0209514, IMG submission 187452) | Subsurface groundwater microbial communities from S. Glens Falls, New York, USA - GMW37 contaminated, 5.8 m (SPAdes) (version 3) | ecosystem: Environmental > Aquatic > Deep subsurface >...
GTTCTGGGTCGCCTCGGCGGCCGCCAGATTGACCGTCGTGCCGCTGCTGGAGAGATTGGGGTTATGGCACATGTCGCAGACCGCGACGATCTTGACGCGGTTGCCGCCGTGGCCTTCGAACCATTCATGGCAGCTGGCGCACTTTTCGTCGCTCACCACGGCCCGCCGCGCCGTATCTCCCGTCACGCCTTTCCAGGCCGCCACGGTGTGGCGGGAGAGGTTGTCAGCTGTACTTACAACGCCGTCGCCGTTGCGGTCCGTAGTGTAGATCTGGGTGAAATAACCCTGGAGGGCCACGGCGCGCATCTTCGCGCCGGCGGGGAAGTTAGCCGCCGTATAGGTACTGGTGCCGATCGTGGCGGTGTAGTAGCCGGTCGCATCGGGCGAACCCAAAGTGCCCCGGCTGCCGTCCAACAGGGTGGCGATGGAAACGGAGGCAGGCTGGGCAGCGGCGACTCCATTCCCTTTGTTGTTCCAGTCGACGGTGGTATCAGTCCCGTCGGCGAAAGCCAGAAGGAAGCTCGGGCTGCCGGTGAAGCCGGTAAGGGGATTTACCCCGCTGCCGTTAAAGGTTACCGGGGTGCCGTCCTTCAGGATCCGGAACTTGACTACCGCCTGGTTGCTGGTATTCACCGTGACGGTGCTGATCTCGTAGGTAAAGTTGACGCCGCCGGCAGGAACATTCGGGTTATTCGGCGTGGCATTATCCGTCACATGAGCCATTTCGATATTGATAGGGTCATGGCAAAGGGCGCACATGGTGTCATCGGCACGCGCGCCGCCCACGCCGTGATTCGCCCCGGTGACAAAGTTCACGTTGTCATGGCAGGCGCCGCAGGCCAGCCGGGTGGGATGGGTCTTCCACCTTGCGAAATCGAGGTTGAGAACGACGTTGTTTTCAGTGACTTGCCGGTGGCACTTGGCGCAATTCCTGATATCCTGGGGATAGCCGACCCCGGAGTAATCGTGCCTACTGCCGCTATTGCCCCAGATGATATAGGGCGTGCCGGCGATCACGCTCGGCAGTTCTTTGCCCATGTGGATCTTGTGGACCATGTTGGCCATATCCATGGACTGGCCGCTGTTGGGGTCGATGGTGGCGGGATTATGGCAGGTGACGCAGTACTCGACCTCGTTGCGTTCACCGGAATGGTGAAAGCTGAACGTGCCGCCCTGGTGGCACTCCAGGCAGGGAACCGTGACGACAATGTTGCGCCTGGCGGTAACCGTACCGCCGGTGGGGACAAAGTCCGTGTACATGTTATACTTGCCGCCGTTGCCGCTAATCTGGATGCCGATGCGGTTGGTGGCAGTCGCCTCATAGGGGACCGGGGTCGCAAAATTGGTGGTGATGAGACCGGTGCCCGTGAAAGTATACCTGTACCTGCCGCCGCCGAGATTGATGATATTTTTGACGGTGGCGCTCAGCCCGGTCTGCGTCGTTGCCTGCTGAATCGGTGTGGTGATCGCAGCCGTGCCGCCGGGACCGGAACCGACATTGTTGGCACCGGTGACGGCCCCTTCGCGGATGAGGTAACTCTGCCACTGGCCATTGGCATCCAGTTTCACATAGGTGAAGCTGACCGCCGCGTCGACCGGCAGCGTGGAAACAGGCTTGCCGTTGGGATCCAGTAGCTCGAATTCCACTACCGTGCCTTCTACCCGCGGGGTGGTGGGTACTGCTACCGCAGAGACACGTCCGCCGGCGAGTGCCTGCGGTACGGTCACATCCTGGCCGGGCGGCCCCTGCGGGCCGGGAGGCCCCGCGGGGCCCGGTACTCCTTGCATTCCCGCAGGCCCTGGGGGACCCGGCTCACCTCTCAGAGCTAAAATGCCCCATACCAGCGGGTAGGGTGGTTCATTAGCCGGTGAAGCCGCATGGTTCTGCAGGCAAATAAAACTGGAGCCATTATGCTGAACGGTATCGAGAATGTCATAATTCTGACCGACGCTCCAGTTACCCTTCCACATCATGATATAGGAAACGGATTGAGCCGACCGTATTCCGGAAACGACCTGCAAGGCGTTAACGGCTTCCTTCAGGCCGATTTTGCCGTCATTGTCCACATCGCCGAGAATTCCGGAATGGGCGACCATGGAAATAAAGAGCGAACCAAGGACAACTATAACCGCACCAATCTTCCTCATACGTTCCTCCTGACTATTATCTGCCTGGGCAGAAGAGATCCTGCCCACTGCTCGGCAAGCTCATAGCGGGTCAGTACTGTCCCTGATCGTACTACCCGTATTGAAGTATGCGACTCGGAGATCCGGATTGTCCTCCTTTGTAAAAGTAGATAAAAGGGATTTTATAAAATTAACAATTCGATAATCTTCTTACTTCGTTAGCAAAGAAGAAAAAGAGTGGTGTCTGCCCCGGCCTTTTTACAATATCAGTTAGATTGACTGGCCTTTCGGTATTTTTCCCGATTTCTGGTGATTTTGTGGGGCGAATATAGTAAAAAAGGAAGAGCATGTCAAGCAAAAGTCAGCAAAAGTCCGCCCATGTACCTCCTCTCCTCTGATATTATATAATTAGCATCATCCTTTTTGGGCGATAAACAAGGAAGAAGTCTATAGTATCTGACAGGACTCCGGCCTGATTAGGAGGACCGGCACGCGGGACAGGGTAAGGACATTGAAGGCTACGCTGCCGAACATCAGCTTTTTTAGCCCCGAATAGCCGTGGCTGGCGATGATAATGAGATCGATTCCGTTGTCGCGCGCATAGTCGGCGATAGCGTGGGCAGGGTTTGCGGCTTCCACTACTTCAGGTTGGACACTGATACCCTCTGCGGCGAGCCGGGACTTGATTTGCGTCAGATAAGTTTCCGCCTTGTTCTTAATCATATCCCTGAAGGCATCGATATCAAAGCCCGTTACCATATCATCCCAGGTGGGATCGGTCTCCACAACGCTGAGAAGGACCACCTCTCCGAGAGAGCCTTCCTGGGCAAACTTTTTGATATAATTCAACGAACATTCCGCCAGTTCCGATAGATCAAGAGGAACCAATACCTTCTGATACATTATCCACCTTCTTTCCTGTCAGAGTGAAACGCGGTTGCGTCCCTGGTCCTTGGCCCGGTATAGTGCGGCATCGACACTGCTGATAAACATCTCCATGCTTTGTTCCGGCTGTAATTCGGCAACGCCCACGGAGATGGATTGGTGAGGGATTTCCTGATCTTTTTTCCCATTTGGCGGCGGGGGGGCTTTTTGAACCCGGTCCTGCATCCTTTCCGCTACTTCTCGGGCGCGTTCGATCTTTAGGCCCGGCAGCAGGACGATAAATTCATCGCCGCCATAGCGGGCAATGACCTCGGATGGCCTCAGATGTTGCACGATGTTCTGGGCGATGGAATAGAGGACGCGATCCCCGTAAAGGTGCCCGTATTGATCGTTGAATTGCTTGAAGTGGTCGATATCGATCATGATGATGGAGAAGGGACTGCCGTCCGCGACACAACGCTGATAGAGGCGTTTTATGGTCTCATCGAGCCAGTAGCGATTATGGAGGCCCGTCAGGGCGTCCACGGAACCATAGTGGTGAAAAGCATTTTCCAGTTCTACGCCCTGGCAGATAACGGCATCGGCATGACGCAGACGTTTGGTGAGGGTAAAGAGCAGATTACAGGCCGCCGCGTGGGACGACTGGACGAGGGACCAGAGGATGTCTTCGTCCATCAGCATCAGCCTGCTGTTCTCGTCCGCTATGACATAGGCGGATGTGGGCTGTTTGTCGATGACGGACATCTCTCCCACGCTTTCCCCCGTTTCGATATAGGCGATGGGTTCGTTGTCGCGAGAATTCAGGTGAATGCGCAGACGTCCTTCCAGGACAAAATAAATGGTGCTGTTCAGTTCCCCCGCCTGAATGAGGTAATCACCGGCGGCCAGGGAGCGGATGGAGCAATATTCCAGCAGTCCCTTGATGGACTCATAAGCGACATATTTTAGCAGATGGATACGTCCCAGATCATCTTCTGTTATTTCCGAACCTGTTTTGGCCATGCATCTTTCCTTTTTAACATAATGTGTTGGGGTTAAGAAGCCTTGCAAAAGCAGGGCGAATCATGATGAAAATAATACCGGTTGTCAACAATAATATTTCCTGATTCTTAACTGTTCGACAAAGATAATGAATATTTGTCGGAATTTTGTTACTTTTAACTACTAACTTACGAGGTGGAATATTTGTCCTGGTCGCTAAAGGAAAAATACCGGACCCTGTTATCCCGGGAAAGGGGTTATTGCAAAAAAGACTGGGGGCCAGGCCTGAAGATCTGTCTTGCCTATCCCCATGCCTACCGTACCGGGATGTCTAACCTCGGTTTCCAGACCGTTTACCGTCTGATTAACGACCAGCCCGATTGTCTGTGCGAGCGTGTTTTCCTGCCTGATCCGGAAGAGGAAGCAGAATTTGTCCGGGCGGGGGTCTCTCTTTTCAGCCTGGAGTCCCAACGACCGCTTACCGATTTCGATATTGTTGCCTTTTCCCTCTCCTTTGAAAATGACTTCCCCAACATATTGAAAATACTTGCTTTGGGAGGAATCACCCTTCTGTCGCGGGAAAGGAAGCCTTCAACGCCGCTGCTGATGGCGGGCGGGATTGCGGTGACGCTGAATCCCGAACCCCTGGCCGAGTTTTTTGAGCTCTTTATTCTGGGCGAGGCGGAAGAGGCCATTGCCCCCTTTCTCGACGCTTGCCAGGAAGCTCGGACAGCGGGCCTGGCCAGGGAGGAACTCCTGATGCGTTTGCAGAAGGAGGTCCCCGGGGTGTATGTGCCCCGCTTTTACCATGTATCATACGAGGAAAACAGCGTCCTGGCCGGTGTTGTACCGGTGCATGAAGGGCTGCCGCTGATAATAAAGAAGGCCCGTCTGGCCGACATAAATTCCTGCCTGACCGAACAGTGTATCGTTACCGACGCAGCGGAACTGGGGGATATGTTCCTGGTGGAAGTAAGCCGCGGCTGCCGGCGCGGTTGTCGATTTTGCGCCGCCGGGTTCGTTTGCCTGCCGCCCCGTTTCCGGCGGCCGGAACTCTTGCAGGCTGCTTTCCTCCGCGCCCTGGAGGCGGGCCGGAAGATTGGCCTCCTCGGAACGGCCGTATCCGACCACCCCGACCTGGTGGCCCTGTGCCGCTTTATCCGGGAAAGGGCGGGAAAATTTGCCATTGGTTCCCTGCGCCTGGACAGGATGGAGCCGGAACTGGTCCGGCTGCTCAAGGAGGGCGGCGCGGAAACCTTGTCGCTGGCGCCGGAGGCCGGGAGCCAGCGCTTAAGGGACCTGATGGGCAAGGGGATCACGGAAGAACACATCGTTCATGCCGTAGCCGTACTCTGTGAACAGGGAATCGCCAACATCCGGCTTTATTTTATGGTGGGCCTGCCCACCGAAGAGGATAAAGACATTGAAGCAATTATCCAGCTGGCGAAGAAGATTAAGCATTTAGGGGAAAAATATACCCAGGGCCAGGGGCACTTCAAGCGCATCACTTTGAGTGTCAATCAGTTCATTCCCAAGGCCGCCACCCCCTGGCAATGGCATCCCCTGACGGATATCAACGTGGTAAAGAAACGGGTCCGGAGAATTGCCGAGGCCCTGCGCCGGGAGCCGTCGGTCAAGGTGATTCACGACCTGCCGAAATGGAATTACATCCAGGCCCTCCTTTCTCTGGGCGACCGGCGCGTGGGAGAAATATTGCTGGCCGTGCACCGGCAGGGCGGCAATTGGCCGCAGGCCCTGAAAGAGGTGAACATCAATTCCGATTTCTACGTTTACCGGCAAAAGGACCCCGCCGAAATCCTGCCCTGGGATTTTATCGGGCAGGCGGTGAGCAAGGACTTTCTCCGGAGAGAGTATCAAGAATCATTGGCGGCAAATTCCAACCATAGAAGAGGTGAATATGGAACCGATCCTGAACGAAATTGAATGTCGCGTCCTGGGATCGCTCGTCGAAAAGGAGCTGGCGACGCCGGAATATTATCCCCTTACCCTCAATTCCCTTACGGCAGCCTGCAACCAGAAGTCGAACCGTCATCCGGTGATCAACCTGGAGGAGTCGGAGGTGGTCCGGGCGCTCGATGCGCTCAAGTTCAAGCATCTGGTGCTGACGGCCGCCGATGGGGGAAGGGTGCCGAAATACCGGCATCTCCTTTATGAGAAGCTGAAGCTCGAGCCGGCCGAACTGGCGGTAATAGCGGAGCTTCTGCTGCGCGGACCGCAAACGGTCGGAGAGCTGAGGGGGCATGCGGAGCGCATGACGGCGATGGGGGACCTGGCCGCCAGCGAGACGCTCCTTCTGGAGCTCGCCGAGCGGGATTTGGTAACAAGACTGCCACGCCAACCGGGGAGAAAGGAGCAGCGTTATGCCCATCTCTTTTCGGGAGAACCGGTTTTGGAGGAAGAGGCTTTGGCCCTTCCCGAACAGGCCCGTCTCCGGGTAATGGCGGAAAATGAGCGTCTCGCCGTCCTGGAGGAGGAGGTTCGCCTACTCCGGGAAGAGGTGGCGGGGTTGCGGAAGGCGATGGAAGAATTCATGGCCCAGTTCGAGTGATGACCGATCCGCAGTAAGGGTAGCAAGCGCTGCTCTTTTACCTTGACCGGCCATGAATTTTCCATTAGTAAAAACAATCATGATAATATGATGTTTAAGCGTCGCTTACGGTCGTTTACTTTTTTCCGGGAGAGGTTTATGGGAAGAAATAAGGTGAAAATAGAATCGCTCCTTGTCATTGCTGCGCAAGCCGCAATCCGGTTCCTTATTCCCGGATTCCGGGTCAAGCCCGGAATGACAGCGGTATTTTCATGCGTCTTCCTGATTATATTACTTTTTGCCGTTCGTTCTCCCGCGGCGGAAACAATCAAATTGGGTGTGGCGGGAGCGCACAGCGGTGATCTCGCCTCTTACGGCCTCCCTTCGGTCAAGGCGGCGGAGCTGGTGGTGAAGGACGTGAACGCCCGGGGCGGCATCCTGGGCCGGAAGGTGGAACTCTCCGTGGAAGACGACGTCTGCAAACCGGAAATTGCCACCAACACGGCCACGAAGCTGATTTCCCAGGGGGTAAAGGTTGTGCTCGGCCACATCTGCAGTGGCGCCACCAAAGCCACGCTCGGTCTTTATAAAGATGCCCGGGTGATCGTCATGTCGCCTTCGGCGACGAATCCGGAATTGACCCAGAGCGGGCAATATCCCAATTTTTACCGGACGATTGCCTCGGACGACGCCCAGGCCCGGCTGGAGGTGGATTTTGCTCTCCAGACCATGAAACTCAAAAATATCGCCGTACTGCACGATAAGGGGGACTACGGCAAGGGCTTGGCAGAGTTTGCCAAAAAGTTTATCGGGGAAGCGCCGCAGGCCAAACTGGTTCTTTACGAGGGCGTCACCCCCGGCGCCCTGGATTATTCCGCCGTCGTGCAGAAAATCAGACGGGCCGGCGCGGATGCGGTGATCTTCGGTGGTTACCATCCCGAAGCGGCACTGATCGTCAGCCAGTTACGCAAAAAAAACATGACCACGATCTTTATCTCCGATGACGGAGTGAAGGACGAGACCTTTCTTAAGGTGGCAGGCAAATATGCCGAGGGTGTTTATGCTTCCGGACCCAGGGATGTCTCCAAAAACCCCTTGGCTGTGACCGCGGTGGAGAACCATAAAAAGACTTACGCCTCCGAACCGGGGGCCTTTTTTCTTAACGCCTATGCCGCTGTGCTGGCCCTGTTGCAGGCCGTAGAAAAGACCGGCGGCACGGATTACGTCAAGGTCGGCAAGGCGCTCAAGACGAATTATGTCGATACGCCCCTGGGAAAAATCCGCTTCAATGACAAAGGCGATGCCCTCGGCGTCGGTTTTTCCATGTACCAGGTGAAGCAGGGGGTTTTCGTCGCCGCCGGCAAATAGGGGAGGGCAACGAACGGATGACCCTTGGGGTACCCTGGGACCCTGAACGGTAGTACACATCGGTTCTTCCCCCCTTGAGGTGGCCGCAGTCGTTTTTTTGCTGAAGGAAACTTAATCCGGATGGAATATTTTTGGCAGTTGTTTATCGGCGGTCTGACCAGGGGCAGCATTTACGCCCTTATTGCCCTCGGTTATACGATGGTTTACGGCATCATAGAACTGATAAATTTTGCCCATGGGGAGATATATATGATCGCCGCCTTTACGGGGTTGATAGCGGCCACCGTTCTCACCATGTTCGGGTTGAGCGGCCCGGCGGTGCTGGCATTGGCCTCTTTAATCGCGATAACTTATGCCTGTGCCTACGGTTTCACCGTGGAAAAAATCGCCTACAAACCGCTGCGCCAGGCCCCGCGCCTGTCGCCGCTCATCAGCGCCGTGGGCATGTCCATTTTTTTGCAGAATTATGTGATGCTGGCTCAAACCTCCGACTTCCTGCCCTTTCCCGACCTGATACCGGCGGTGCCGGGGCTGGATTCCCTGGCGGCTTTCATGGCGCCGACGGAAGTCGTCATCGTGGCCACGACGGCGGTCGTGATGGTCCTTTTGACTATTCTCGTCAAGTTTACCAAAATGGGACGGGCCATGCGCGCCACGGCCCAGGACCGCCATATGGCCATGCTCGTGGGGGTAAGCGTGAACCGCGTCATCTCCCAGACTTTCATTATCGGGTCGGCACTGGCAGCGGTAGGGGGGATCCTGGTCGCCTCCCATGTGGGCCGGATAAATTTCTTTATCGGTTTTATTGCCGGGATCAAGGCCTTTACGGCGGCGGTCCTGGGAGGAATCGGCAGCATTCCCGGCGCCGTTCTGGGCGGATTGATCCTGGGGTGGACGGAAAGCTTTGCCACCGGTTATGTGTCCAGTGATTATGAAGACGTCTTTGCCTTTGCCCTGCTCATCCTGATCCTGATAGTCAAGCCTTCCGGGATCCTGGGAAGGGAAAAGATTCAAAAGTTCTGACATATTGGAAAATGAAGCAATTGAAGCTTAAACGGTCTTTCTTCATCTCGCTGTGGTTTATCTTTCTCACCTTTCCTATCCTGTCAATCAGGGTCAATACGATTGAAAGAGTGGTGCAGTGGCGCTGGTGGAACATGTTCTATGTCGCCTTGGGCAGCTTCGTCCTGTCGCTGGCTTGGTTTTACTTTCTGGAAAAAAGGGAACCGCGCCCAATGCCGATTGTTGCTGAACCGGTCAAAGAAAGGTTCTCCCGGCATCCGCTCACCGGGTCGGGAAAGATTCGCCTCTTGTGGGTGTTGCCGGCCCTATTCTTCTTGAGTTCCCCTTTTTTCCTTTCTACCTACTATACTAATGTGATGACAACGGCCTTGATATATATCGTTTTAGGTCTCGGCCTCAATGTTATTGTGGGTCTGACGGGCCTGCTCAATCTCGGTTATGTGGCGTTCTACGCCGTGGGCGCCTATTGTTACGCCTTATTGAACCACCATTTCGGGGTTGGTTTCTGGGTAGCCCTGCCTTTGGGCGCTCTCGCGGGTGGCCTGGCCGGGATCCTCCTGGCCTTGCCGGTGATACGTCTCCGAGGTGATTACCTGGCTATCGTCACCCTGGGATTCGGCGAGATCACCCGGCTGATCCTGGAGAACTGGAATGCCTTTTCCTTTGGTCCCAGCGGTATATCCCATATTGCTTCCCCCGGTTTCTTCGGCATTGCCCTGACCGTTCCGCAGGTTACGATCTATATCTACTTTCTGATGCTGGCTTTTTGCCTTTTGACTGTTTTTGTGGTCCGGCGCTTACAGCATTCCCGCATCGGCCGGGCCTGGGTAGCCATCCGGGAGGATGAAACAGCGTCCCAGGCCATGGGCATCGACACGGCCCGCGCCAAGAGAACGGCCTTTGCCATTGGGGCCGCCTTGGCCGGCATAATGGGGGTGATTTTTGCTGCCAAAACAACTTTTATCAATCCTGCCAGTTTCAACTTTATCGAATCGGCCATGATCCTGTCCATCGTGGTGCTGGGGGGCATCGGTTCTATTCCGGGGATCATCCTGGCGGCGCTCATGATCATCCTGCTGCCGGAATATCTCCGGGTTTTCAGCGATTACCGGATGCTGATTTTCGGCACGGCCATGGTGGTCATGATGATTTTCCGTCCCCAGGGAATTATCCCCTATGTGCGGCGTACCTATGAATTCCACCTCTCCGACCGCGATAAGGCGAGGTTGTGACATGGAAGAGGTAATGGAAGTCCGACAACTGGAAATGAATTTCGGCGGCCTGAAAGCCCTGGACAGGGTGGACCTCCGCGTATTCAGGGAAGAAATCGTGGCCGTCATCGGGCCGAATGGAGCGGGCAAGACGACCCTTTTCAACTGTCTTACCGGCGCCTATGAACCGGCGGCCGGTGATATTTTTATTTCGCCGCCCGCTGAAAAGAAGCGCCGCATCAATGGACTGCCGACTCATAAAGTGACAAAGCTGGGCTTGGCCCGGACTTTTCAGAATATCCGCCTTTTCCCGCGGATGACTGTTTTGGAGAACGTTATGATCGGGCAGCACTCACGGAGCCGGGCCGGTGTGCTTGCCGCCCTCTGCCGCGATAAGAAAACTATCGCCGAAGAAAGGGCTATTGTCTCTAGGAGTTACGGTATACTGGAAAAAATGGGGCTGGTCGAAGCAGTCAACGAACTGGCCGACAATCTTCCCTACGGCGCCCAGAGGCGGCTGGAAATCGCCCGCGCCCTGGCGACGGAACCTTTTCTGCTTTTGCTCGATGAACCGGCGGCGGGTATGAACCCCCAGGAAACAAAAGAGCTGGAGTCCCTGATCCGCCGGATCAGGGCCGATGAAGGTATCGCCATTCTGCTGATTGAACATGATATGAAGCTGGTCATGAGCCTTTGCGACCGTATCTGTGTCATGGACTACGGCGAAAAGATCGCCGAGGGAGCGCCGGCGGCAGTGCGGATCAATCCCGTGGTCATTCAGGCCTATTTGGGCGAAGACGGCACGTAGGGGATAATGATGCTGGAACTAAGAAATCTGCATTCATCTTACGGGCAGATTATGGCCTTAAAGGATGTGAGCATCAAGGTTTCCCCGGGAGAGATCATTACCTTGATCGGCGCCAATGGCGCCGGTAAGACCACGACTTTGATGTCTATCTCCGGCATCGTCAGGCCCCGCAGCGGGGAGGTGCTTTTCCTGAACCGGCCAGTGCAGCATTTGCCGCCCGAAGAGATCGTTGCCCTGGGCATCTGTCACGTCCCGGAAGGACGCCGCATCTTTCCCCAGCTGACAGTGAAGGAGAATCTGGCGATGGGCGCCTTTCTCCGCTGTGATAGAGAGGCTATCCGCCGTGATTTGAACCATATGTATGAGATTTTTCCCATCCTGGCTGAAAGGCGGCATCAGTCAGGCGGCACCCTGAGCGGCGGCGAGCAGCAAATGCTGGCCATTGCGCGGGCCTTGATGGCCCGTCCCCGGCTGCTCTTACTCGATGAACCATCCTTGGGACTGGCGCCGCTCCTGGTGAAATTAATCTTCCACGTAATCAGCAAGATCAATCGGGAGGAGGGGACAACGATCCTGCTGGTGGAACAGAATGCCAACATGGCCCTCAAGATTGCCCACCGCGGCTATGTGATGGAGAACGGCCGGATCGTCATGGAAGGGACGGCGGAGAGCCTGGTGCATAATGAAGATGTGCAAAGGGCCTATTTGGGTATATAATTCGCAAACAGCATCCAGGAACCGAAGGCTGCAACTCAGAATGGGGAGCCCTTGCCGTGATTAAAAGAAGAGGCGAAGCATCGTGGTAAAAGTAGCTGTAGAAACATTGGGTTGCAAGGTCAATCAATATGAATCCGCCGGCATGGCCGAAACCCTCCGGGGGCACGGTTTTGACCTTGTTTCCTTTGATGCCGAGGCCGACGTTTATATCATCAATTCCTGTTCCGTAACCCGGAAGGCAGACTACCAGTCCCGGCAGTTGATCAGACGGGCAACGAGGAATAACTCCCGGGCGCAGATTTTGGTCACGGGCTGCTACGCCCAGGTGCTGCCCGCAGAGGTCGCCGCCATCCCGGGCGTAACGCTGGTGGCGGGAAATGCGGAAAAAACGGACATCCTGCGTCTGATCGGGGAAATGGCCGGGGGCGAAAGAAAGACGCTCACTAGCGATATGCGTCATGTGAAAGAGTTTTCCACGCCGGCTCCGGCGGCGTTTCCGGGGCGGACGCGGGCCATGCTGAAGATTCAGGACGGCTGCGATACCTTTTGCAGTTACTGTGTCGTACCCTATGCGCGGGGCAAGAGCCGGAGCCTTCCGGAGAGACAAGTCCTGGCGGAAATTGAGGCGTTAGGCAAAGCCGGCTATCAGGAACTGGTGCTCACAGGCATCAATCTGGGCGCCTACGGCCGGGACCTGGACCCGGCTTCCGATTTGCCGGCCCTGCTGGGCCGGGTGGAGGAGGTAAAAACTCTGCCCAGACTGCGGCTCAGCTCCCTGGAACCGCAGGAAATTACCGATTCCCTCCTGGCCTTTATCAGGGACGGAGAAATCATCTGCCGGCATTTCCATATCCCCTTGCAGAGCGGCGATGATCGCATCCTCTCCCGGATGGGCAGGAACTATGATGCGGCTTTTTTTCGCGGCCTGGTGACGAAGATATTGTCCTGTCTTCCCGATGCGGCGGTAGGCCTCGACATTATGGTTGGCTTCCCCGGCGAAGGGGAAGAGGAGTTTACCAATACCAAAAGGCTGCTTGAAGAATTGCCGGTGGCCTATCTGCATGTTTTTCCCTATTCGCCGCGTCCGGGCACGCCGGCCGCCTCCTTGTCGCAACAAGTGGCGGAAAGTGAGAAGAAAAAGCGCGGGCGCATCATCAGACAGCTGGGTAAAGAAAAGCGGGCCGCTTTTGCGGAGCAGTTCTTGGGCCGGGAATTGCCGGTACTGCTGGAAACGGGAAGGGACCGGGACACCGCTTGGATGCAGGGATTTTCCCATAATTATATCAAGGTAGCAGTCAAGAATGGCGATGCATCCCTGGCCAATACGCTGGTGCGGGTGCTCGCCGAGGAAAGGCAGGAGGGAAAACTTATCGGCAGGATCGTCGGTAGATAAGGTTATGACAGAAGCAAGAATGGTCTCTTTAAGGGTTTTGGCGCAGCAATTGGGTTATTGTTTCCAGGATCCGTCACTGATGGATAATGCTTTGACCCATCGGTCCTATGCGAACGAGAATCCGCTGCTGGGCATTCAGGATAATGAAAGGATGGAATTCCTGGGTGACGCCGTGCTGGAGCTTGGCGTCAGTGATATGCTGATGAAGAAATTTCCCTCTTATACGGAAGGACAGCTTTCCAAACTCCGGGCCTCGGTGGTGAATGAGCAACCGCTGGCGGAACTGGCCAGGAGGTTCGGGCTGGGCGAGCATCTGCTTTTGGGCAAAGGCGAGGAGATTTCCGGCGGGCGGGACAAGAATTCCTTGTTGGCCAATACGTTTGAAGCCCTGATTGCCGCCGTCTACCTGGATGGCGGATTCACTTGTGCCCTGCTTGTCGTGAACAGGCTTTTCGCACCCCTGGTTGCCGAAGGAACGCAGGAGCTAATCTACCGGGATTATAAAACCGCGCTCCAGGAGCTGTCCCAGAATCGTTTCAAAGAAATGCCCCAGTACACGTTGGTCAGTGAAGCCGGGCCGGACCACAATAAGATTTTTACCGTCACCATGGCCATCCCCGGTGTGCTTGAAACAGCGGGGACCGGAAGAAACAAGAAAGAAGCAGAGCAGCAAGCGGCAAGGAAGGCCCTGGAAGAATTGAGGTGTCAAGCCTTGCCAGTCACTGATGAACTTATCGGCGAGCGCGAAGAATCCGCAAAGAGTCTCGCAACATGAGAAACAAGATGGCGAAACCTTTGATCATTCCCCTATTTCTTCCGCACCAGGGTTGCCCGCACCGGTGTATCTTTTGTAATCAGGGCAAGGCGGTGGGGGAAGGGCAGCCGGTCATTACCGGGGAGTACGTAAAGGAGCTCCTTTCTGCTTACCTCAAGAACGATCGCCGCAAAGACAAGGGACCGGTGCAGATTGCCTTCTACGGCGGGA
>Ga0209514_10006667_pt1 | contig 14038 bp, 17 predicted proteins | sample Subgrocontami58m_FD_187452 | JGI IMG/M metagenome (GOLD analysis project Ga0209514, IMG submission 187452) | Subsurface groundwater microbial communities from S. Glens Falls, New York, USA - GMW37 contaminated, 5.8 m (SPAdes) (version 3) | ecosystem: Environmental > Aquatic > Deep subsurface >...
ACGAGTCCTGGCAGTGCACATACCATGAGTGCTGGCCCGATGCTATGCCGGATGCGGTGAAGATGGTGGTGGTGTCCAATGGGACGGTTCCGCTTTGGGAGGAGTTTCCGTCGATGTATAGTGTGCAGGTGAACGGCACGTCGGTCTGGTCGGATGAGAGGGAGAAGGAGAACTGCACTGTGGAGGATTGGGAGGAATAGCCGTTTGCCGGGTTTTCCAGACTGACGGAGGTGGCAGAATACGCGATTGCTGCAAAAACCAATACCAGGGCAATATTGAAAAATTTCATAACAACACCTCTTTTGTGCTGCAAGGAAATGAATGGTTGAAATTAAAAACAAGCCCCTTTGGTAAAAAAAATGAAAAACAAAAAAATCAGGGTGCCATCGGCTCCTGCGGCTGCTCTGGCTTGCCTGCGATTATTTTGTATGCGGAGTATAGGATGACAATCACAAGCAGCAGGGCGATTATGAGCAGAATCCAGTTGCCAATTTCGCCCAAGCCAAAGCCGGATGCGTTTTCAGCCCCACTCTTCTTTTCCACAACAAGAGTGGTTGGATTGCCGGAAAGGGAATAGCCTGCAGCCCTGTATGAATAAAGGCCGGCCGCCCGCGGGACAAATGAGGCCTTGCCCTGCGAATCCGTGACTGCCTTTAGGCTCAGCGTGGAGTTTGGCACGCGTATGAAAACATCGATTGCAGACAGGGGCTTGCCTGCGCTTGACTTCAAGGTGAAAAAGACCTGCTCTCCAACCGTACCCTCTGCCGGAGCGGTGAGCACGGCGGATTCAATCTCTATCGCGCGCTGGGCCCCTGGATTCGATGTGTTGGCAACATCAAGGGCCGCCTGCAGGGAGGAAGTCGTTGTGCGCGCAAGAGGCCGCGGAAGGAACGAGCCTCCGCCCGAGCCCATAAGGCCCGGAATGCCGCCGCCGTTGCCTGCGCCTACAAAGCCAGGCGGCGGGGTTATCACCGGGGGCGGGGGGAGTATCGTGTCATTGCCAAACACCGAAACCTGCTGCGAAGACACGCTAAAGCCGTTGTAATTGCACACCACGCCTAGTGCCGCATTGCCGTAGAAGTTGCGCAGTGGGATTTCGGTTGGCACGCCGCTTATCGCCCCGTATGAGTTGCCGTTCTGCTCCCCGTTGACCTCAACATGGCACCATACCGAATAGGGCGCAGTGTCCTTGCCGCGGTTGTAGGTGAATGATGCATTGTAGGGGAAATTGATTATTTCAAATTGGTGCGGGCGGTGAAGAGTTACCGACCATGCATCAAGGAAATCCGGGCGGATTACAAAAGGCCTTGATTCCGAGCGGAGGGCGTTGTTTGCGCATGACACCTGCCACTGGTGCGCCCCCTGCTGGAAGCCGCTTAAATCAAGGTAAACCAGGTTGGAAGTTTCACTGACGGCATTGCGCGTGTCCTGCACGCGGCCGTCAATTGAGAGGCTGCACGAAACCTCGCGCGGCCCGCCGTTTGAAACATAGGAATAGGCGAAAATGCCCTGGGGCCAGTTGCCATCGGGAAATTCGTAGCCCTCTTCTGGAAATTCGAGCATCGCGTACCCCGGCAGCGCAACCGAGATGTTCCTAAGCTCCGAATTTATCGGGAAATGCGGGTCCTGGTCTGATGGGTCGTAGCAGTCTATAACCCACGAGGCCGCCTCAAATGGGACTTCCGCGCTGATGGCGGAATAATCGCCCGAGCTGACCGATGCCATGCCCGCAAAAATCGCCATGCCGTTGTAGGGGTTGGCAAAAAACTCGAGGTAGCAGTTCGGGGATTCCACAAACGAATCGCCTTTTTCATATATGAATGTGAAATCGACAGGGTTGCCGCTTTCGGCAACGAAGCCATTGCCTGGATTGAACGCGGTCACCTTTGTTTCAAGCATGCTGTCAGGGTCTATTGTGAATGAGCGCAATATTTCCTGGTGGAAATTTGTTCCGTCGCACCTCACCTTTATGTCATTCACGCCGGGATATTTCGGATACGCGGCAACCGTGGAGCCGCCGTCCGGCACTATTACAGCCTGCGTCACCTGCAGGCCTGCAAGGTATCCCGCACATGAAACCGTTGAGGGGCCCGTGCCGTCGGCATCATAGGAGAATTGCAGGTAAACCGGGGGCTGCACAAAGCTGCCCTCTGTTGGGGAATCAAGTGTTACTGCAGGGGCTGCCGACAGGGATAGCGACAACAGAAGAATGCCAAGCAATGCGAATGAAAATCTCATTTAAACCCCCCATACTAAGTCATATCGAATAACTTTGATTTGCCTCCTATTTAAATCTTTCGTTATAGGTGGCTGTGCGTGTAAAACGTGCTTGATGCCTTTTTGGCATCAAAAACTTATAACCGTTTGTTCCAAAGAAATTGCATGGAAAAGCAGGACTGCCCGCATTGCGGCAAATACGTGGAGCCGAATGAATCGGATACGCAGGCGGGCACGCTATTGATTTGCCCCGAATGTTACAAATTGATTGGAAGGAAGGATTGAAAACCTTCGATGCGCCCGTTTGTGCATGAGGAATAAACTAACGCCTGAACAACAGCGCATACTTTTTGAAAAAGGGACTGAAGCGCCGTTTTCCGGGAAATATGTCAAGCATGCCGAGAATGGAGAATACGTCTGCGCCAACTGCGGCAATGCCCTTTTTTCCTCAGAAACGAAATTCGAATCCCATTGCGGCTGGCCCTCTTTTTATGATGCGAAAAAGGGCAGCGTGGAATTTTCAGAAGACAACAGCCACCTCATGCGCCGCATCGAAGCAACATGCTCAAAATGCGGGGGTCATCTCGGGCATGTTTTCGATGATGGCCCGGCACCCACTGGCAAGCGCTTTTGCATAAATTCGCTGTCGCTCATGTTCAAAAGGAAGAAATACATAAATTTATAAATATGGCAACTCAAAAAACAGATATGTACTTAGCCAGCTTGCGGCAGGCAATGCGGGGGAAACGGGGGCAGCCGCAGTTCATGCCATTAGCCGACGTTCCGGCTGCCAGATGCAAGTCTCTTGGCGAATTAACCGCGGTTTGCAGGAAAAATACCCCAGAACGCTGAGGACTTTGAATTTGAAGGCATCCTGAAGGAAATTCTACGCCAGATGAATCTTGGAAAGAAAGAATGGGGCGGGGCATACTAGGCCGATTTTGCCATGGTGGATTTGAAGAATCCGCCCACAAACCCGAGCATCGCGCCGATTGCTACAAGGTTGGGATTTTGCATGCCTATTTGCGTGAAGCCTGTTTTCACCAGTTCGCCGATAATCGGGACAAGCCCGACAATCCACCCTGCGATTGCGCCCATTATCGCCCCGATTGTGGCAAAAAAGAATATTGCGAATATCCCGACGAGTGCGGCAAACACGCCGACAACTGCAGCACCCATCCCGATGCGCCACTTATGGAATAGCAATGGCAATCAACGTTTTTTAATTCCGCCGTTCAATTAAAACTGCCGAGTTGGCAGAACCTGGTATTGCGCCAGACTTGAGTTTGCAAAATTTTGCATCAAGACATCTGGTGTCCTTCGGGACTTGGGGGTTCAAATCCCTCGCTCGGCGCATTTATATACTAGTTACAACAATAAAATCTTTCTTCGCTATTTCTCCTGCATCCATTTCCAGGCAGGAACGAGCAAAACCGTTTTTCCGCCAACTTTGAATTTATCCTCCTGTTTCAACGTAACGATTACCCCTTCATCAAGATTGAATTTTTCCAATGCTTCAACCAAGCCGTTTATTTCCCGCTCCTTATCTTCCTCATGGAGAGATAAGCATGCCTGTACCGCGTGCGTGATTTTGTTTTTTTCCCTAACAAGGAAATCGCATTCACCTGTTCCCCTAAAATAGAACATGCTGTCCCTGCCGAACTTGCGCCGAAGATGCAAAAACACCGCATTTTCCAACATACGACCTTCATCTTCAGTAAAAGATGCCGAGTTCACCGATGTCAAGCCGTTGTCAATGGAATAAATCTTACGGGAGTTAACGGTCTGCTTTTTGAGGGAATAATCGAATTTTGGCAGGGAGAATAGCAAATAGCTATCCTCAAAAAAGGAAACCCAATCCATCGCGGTATTCACAGAACCCAATGAAAATGTTTTTGCAAGTGAGTTATATGAGAAATCCTTGCCAACATTGGAAAGAAGGAAAACAGCCATTTCCTTGAGCGTTTTCACGTTGCGTATCTGATGCCGGACAGCTATGTCGCGCAGGAGTATGTTTTGCAGCAATTCCTGAAGCACATCCGCCCTCCCGGTTTGAAGGTAAGTGGGAAAGCCCCCTTTTTTCAGATATTGGCTAAAAGAGCCCAATCCGGCGGTTTGCTTGCCATATTCCAGATATTCAGTGTAAGAAAACGGAAAGAGCTCAACGCGCAGGAAGCGGCCGGTCAGCCGCGTGCCAAGCTCCGCACTTAGCAAGGAGGCATTTGAGCCGGTTATGGCAAAATGCTGCTTCCGGTCAAGTCTGGTGCGGACAAACAGCTCCCATTTGCCGACATTCTGTATTTCATCGAAAAAGTAAGTAGTGCTTTCCCCGAATTCCTCCTTTAGGGCTTCATCCAGGCGCTCAAAATCCGATAGCTCGAAGCCGGATATTCGGGAATCTTCGAAGTTGAAGTAATGGCGCATTTTTGTCTTTTTCATCAATTGATGAAGTAGTGTGCTTTTCCCGCCACGGCGCACCCCCATCATAACTACGGCAAATGGAAGGGATAAGTCAATGTTTGCAATCGCCTCCCGCTCCACCCCTAGCTCCAGCTTGGAAAGCTCGTCCGCCTGCGATTTGGCTATCTCCCGCAATGTTTCCTTGTTTAGCATGTATCAAACTATGCATTAGTAATATATAATAGTTTGCATTACTAATGCATAAAAGTATATTTTAGTAATGCATACTTTCGCATGAAGTTAGAGAGATTGCTTATCCTTAACGGATTTGTTAATCTTAAGCAAACTGTGCAGCATAATGCACAGAAGTGTGCAACACAGTGCACACCATATTTACAGAATCAATCTCAATGGAATTGGTTTTAGCCTTATTTTGCCCTTAATTTCAACCGGCTTGCAGGCAAGAATGAACATTTTTTTCACATGCGCAGGGACATTAATTTCGATAATTTTTATCGCCGTTTTTTTCTTATTCAGCAGGTATTGGTGCGCAAAGGCGCGTGTCATGGTTTGCACAGTGGAAAAATCAATCGTGGCTTCTTTTGCCCTTTTTGAGGCCAGGAAATCGAATAGCCGGTTAGCTGAATCCCGCAAGGCCAAATCTTTCGATATCATTTCGCTGATTTTGCATTTCATAGTGAAAATTTCCCTATGGCGCTTTATTAGCGTTTGGCGGTCATTTCCGCGGAAATTTTGAAGATTTGGAGTCTAAAGGTCCCGGAAGGTTGAACAGGGCGATATTCGTCATTTTTCTGTTGGGCGTTCTACGTCGTAAAGAATACCAAACTCCACCATTTTCTACAAATCCCTCGCTCGGCGACCATATCACAAATTTCATTTATACTCTCATTTTTAAGGTATTGTTGAGAAAATTATTCATGGGATTATCGATGTCTCCCTCTCCATTCGAAGTGGTGAGGTTGCCGGAACCGGCTCATTCAACATTTTCTTCCATGTCTCAAAAAGATGTCGAGGCAGTTAAAACTGAAATTGCTAAAAGATTTCCCGAGTGGGTTAAAAATGAAGTATTATCGGTTGGGCTTACTCCGGATAAAAGCTCCTTGCAGCTTAGCTTTGTTTACGAAAGAATGCGCGGGGACGATTCTATTGCAACAGTCACTCTTCCGCCCGGCGCATTTCCCAAATTCGGAGAACCCATATATGGTTTAATGGGAAATGACGCATTTGACGGCAAACCAATAGGATTACTGACCGTCAATGTCGCTGGCGGGTCAACTGAATTAAAACGGATTAATGATAACTCCTATGAACTTAGTTCGGATCAATTTATTGTGCGCACAGACCTGTATCCCAAAGTATTTGGAGTTGGGAGCTCACAGCCTCCGGGTTCCAGAGGTTTTAATTATGGCGGGCTTCCAAATAGCGAATACAAATTATATGGCGATTCTAAAGACAATTATATAACTGTCAAAATGCCTTCTACAACTTCATATGCGATAGATTGGAAACGAGCGGATATATTCTAATAAATCAGGTTTTTTTATTTGATTGACTGTGCGGCGTGCAAGCTCTATATGCACGCCCTCGCTCGGCGAAAAATTATTCAGATTAAAGTTTGAAATTATCAGGCAGGCTCGCCCCGAATTTTGACACGCATGCCGCCCCTGTTTTCGCCCCGATGGCTGCGGCTTCATGCACGGGCATCCCCTTCGATAGCCCATAGAGCACTCCGGCGCAATAGGCATCCCCTGCCCCGGTCGTATCAACGACTTTCTTCACCGCAAAAGCCGGCACGTGGAACGGCTTTTTTCCAGGCTCATAAACCATGGAGCCGTGCTTGCCATTCTTGAGGAATACGGTGGAGCCAAGATGCGAAAGGAATTTGTAGGACACTCCCAGGGCTTCCCTCTCTTCCTCGTTCATGAATACAAAGTCTGCCTCGCGCATCAATTCCCTGACTTCAGTGCGGTGCTCATGTATCATTTTCGGCGATTCGAGCGAGAGGGCGGTTTTCATCCTGCGTGCCCTTGCGTAAAGGAAAAGGCTGTGCGTTGCCTTGCCAATTGGCTTTTTGGAAAGCAGCGTGATGGAAGTTGCGAAAACGAATTTGGTGCCCTCGAAGCCGAACAGCTTGGAAAGCTCGAAATCCTCGGTCTGAGCAAGATCGGCGACAAATGTGCGCTCCGCATCGCCCGTGATGAGGCAGAGTATCCTGCCTGTTCGCTCCCCTTTGAAGTCGAGGTAGGATGAGCCGCCGTGCGAGGCAATGGAGGATTCCACCTTCCGGCCCCATTCGTCGTCTGCAACACGGCCGGCATAGGCAACTTTGCCGCCAAGGCGGGAGATTGTCTCGCACACGTTGCGCGCGTTGTCTCCGGGGTAACTTTCAAACATTTTCCCGGAAAGCTCGTCCTCGATGGCGGCCATTTCTTGCGGTTTCAGGAAATTGGTGGAATTTTTGATTAGGGAATGCTTTGCAATGAAGGCGTCATCCACATTGGCGAAAATATCGATGACCGGAGTGCCTACGGCTAAAACATCAAAAGCTGGCATCTTATCCCTTCTCCCGATTATAGGGGAATAATTGATAATGGCGGATTAGGATTAAAAGCTGATGTTTCAGAATAACATTTGGTGGGAAGATGGGCAAGGTAAAAGACATTGCAATGGCGGCTGCAGGCGCAAAGGAGCTTGAATGGGCACGAAGGAACATGCCTGCGCTGAAATTCATCAGGGAAAGGTTCGAGAGGGAAAAGCCGTTTAGGGGAGTGACAATCGGAGTGGCATTGCATTTGGAGAAGAAAACCGGCATACTCCTTGAAACCCTTGCGGCAGGCGGGGCGAAAGTGGTTGCGGCATCATGCAATCCGCTGACTACGGATGACACTGTGGCCGCTGCGATGCAGAAAAGCGGCATGGCCGAAGTATTTGCCTGGACGGGCGAAACCAACGATGAATATTACTGGTGCCTAAACCAGGTGCTTGACGCCAAGCCGCAAATCGTGATTGACGACGGCTGCGACTTGACCATGCTGCTGCATGAGAAGAGGAAGGAGCAGCTCAAAAGCACGTGGGGCGGATGCGAGGAAACAACTACGGGCATCGTTAGGCTGAGGGCGATGGAAAAGGATGGGGCGCTGAAACTGCCGATTTTCGCAGTAAACAACGCATATTCGAAATTCCTGCTGGACAACCAGTTCGGAACCGCGCAGTCGGTTACCGAAGCTGTGATGAGATGCACGAACAAGGTGCTTGCGGGCAAAACAGTTGTTGTGCTGGGGTATGGATGGTGCGGCAGGGGCATTGCCTCAAGGATGAAGGGGATAGGTGCGAATGTCACGGTTGTGGAAGTGGAAGGCACGCTCGGACCGCACGAAAGCGGGCAGAACAGGGCGTTGTGCGCCTTGTATGACGGCTATAGGGTGATGGACCACAAAAAGGGCGCGAAAGAAGGGCATGTTTTCATTACTGCGACAGGAAACAAGAACGTGCTGCGCAAAGAGCATTTCGATGTTATGCAAGATGGCGCCATAATGTGCAATTCCGGGCATTTCAATGTGGAAATCGACGAGCCAGCTTTGCGAAAGATGAGCGTGAAGGTTGAAGGGATAAAAGACAATATTGTCGGGTATAAGATGAAGGATGGAAGGACGCTCTATCTGCTTTCCGAAGGAAGGCTTGTGAATTTGGCAAGACCGTCAGGGCAGGGGCATCCGATCGAGATTATGGACGGCTCGTTTGCAATACAGGCATTGTGCGCGGAATTGGTTGCGAAATCCAAAGGAAAGGGTTTGAAAGCGGGAGTTATGGATGTGCCGAAAGAAATAGATGATGGCACTGCGGCTCTGCTTTTGAAAACGCAGGGAATAGTCTTGGACAAGCCGACGGCAGAGCAAGCAGCGTATGCCAATGAATGGAAGGAAGGGACCTAATCTTTATTATTCTATTATTTCAAATGCGTTGTATGGATATTTTCAAGCGCTTGGAGCAATTGATGCAAATATCCGCGATGCTGCTTGTTGCTCTGGCGTTTCTTTATCTGGCTATTTTCTTCATTCCTATTCTGGCAAGCTTGGGGGCATACGCCCTTCCCGCCCTGGCAATTGTTGCTGCAATATTCGTGCTTGCAATTTTACTCACTCCAGTTTATACCAGATTTTTCAGCTGGCTGGACAAGAAATATCCATCCATAACAGGCGGGCTGTCCCTCTTTGCTTTAAGGCAGAAAGATAAGTCAATTGCCGGCTCTTATCAGGCTGAAAGGCTGAAGCGTGAAAGCCCGAATGCTCCGGGTGGCCTGGCTTTAATCATGCTTTTTGTCTACCTATTTTTGTATGCTGCAAGCCAATTTGCCGATGACAAATCAATGGCCATGACACTGAACTTGGAGCTTGTTGCGATATTAGGCGCTACTGCCATAGCGACGTATGGATGGAGCTACGTGCGAAATGCGAAAAAAATATGATAAATTCAGCCCACTGCCTCTATTTCACAGTCGCCGTTGATTACTATCTGGCATGCCAGCCTCTGATTCGGCTGCGCCCCGAAAGCCTCAAGCGTGCTGTTTTCATTCTCGGTTTTCGGATTCAGGTTTTCCATGCCCGAGATGACATTGCAAAGGCAGGTCAGGCACACGCCCTCCTTGCATGAGAAATTCAGCGATGCGCCCTTTTGCTCTGCGATGTCGGCAAGCTTTGTGCCCGCCGGCACTTCGAATTCAAGGTTGTCTTTTGTGAATTTGATTTTTGGCATGTTAGTCACCTTTGTGGATAAGCGGCTAAAGCAATAAAAAAGGCGCACCCAGCAAAAAGGCAAATAACGCAAGCTGCGAATCTAGCCGCCTTCTTTCCCCAAGAAGCAGCCCGAAAGCATAAAACATCGAACCGAGAGCGTATAGAGTCCGCATGGCGATTGCACCGGATTTTGGATTCATGACGAGGATATATAATTGTTGCCTCCATACGCAAATTAGGTGAATGGATGGCAGATGAGTATTCCAGAATGCCCTCGGCAATGTCGCGCCCCGCAAGCCCTGCGCCCTCGTTCCAGCCGCTGGATGCGCAGGCGCCAAGGCAAGGGGGGGCGGGCCCGGTGCTCTGGGCGCTTGTGCTGATATCGGTTCTGCTTTCTGCTTCGGCTTTTTACAACTCGCTTTTTGGCGGCAAGCTTTCCGCAAACGAAAAGGCGCAGCTGAAGGACATTGCGGAATCATTGCGCCAGATACAGCAGAAGGACATCACGATGACAATGCCCCTGAAAACAACCGCGTATGTGGATGAGGCGATACCGGTTGCGGACGTGTTCCCGAAATCCTTCGCGCTGCCAATTGACGCGAAAATAACCATAAATCAGGAAGTCAATTCGCAGACTACAAGCGGGCAGATTGTGCCCCTAAGGATTAATGCGACAATTCCGATCAAGGCATCAATAGGGCTTGACCCGGTGAAGGGCAGCGAATCCAAAATACTGATTAAAAAGGAAATTCCGATTGACACGCAGTTCAGCGTCACTTTGCGCGTGCAGGCGATGTACGGCAAGGAGCTGAACGCCATCATAGACAAAATGGAGACCCTCTCGAGGTAGTGGATGTTTTGCATAAGTCTGGACGGGCTCAAGGCAGCCGATTTGCAGAAAGAAAGGGGGCAGGTGTGGGCGGATTTTGCCGCATCCGAAGCCGGGCAGCTTAGGCTTTTCGGGATAACCGAGGGTGAATATTCGGCCGACCTCAAAAGGAATTACCCCCGCTATATTGAAAGGAAAACGCACACCGCCATAGTGCTGTTTTCGATTTCGCACAACCAGGGCGCGCTAATCAAAAGAAGGCTGGTTTTTTACATAACAAAAAAAGGGGTTGCAAGCATAGGGGCGGGCGAATTGCAGAAATGGTTCCAAGATGAGCTGGGCAGGGAAAGGGGGGTGAAAAAAACCAATTCGCAGGAAATCATGCTTGAAATTGCAGGCGAGATTGTGAAAAAGCACGCCCCCGCGCTCATGCAGTATGAGGACGACGTCAACAGGCTTGAAAATTCCGCGGCAAACAGGCATGACATGCCCTTGGGCGAGCTGTTCCTGCGGAAAAGGCAGCTTGCAATGCTCTCAAAGCATTTGTGGCGGGAGAGGGAGATAATCTATGATTTCCGAAACGGGCACATACAGATGCTGGTCCCCTCCAAAGAGCAGGCAAGGAGGCTTGACGACCTGTTCAACTCGCTGCTGTTTGAAATGAATACCGTGGAGAATTTGCGGGATGTGCTTTCAGACGTGCTTGACATCCACCATTCAGTGGTGTCAAACAGGATAAACAGCTCGATTGAGAAGCTGACCATTGTGACGGTGTGGCTTGCGATTGTTGCCACGATAAGCGCGTTCCCAAATACCATAGCCACCATATTCGGCATACCTTATCTTCCACTTGAAGCTGAAAAGGCGGTTTTTGAAATTGCGGGCTTTTCGGTTTACCCATGGGAGCTTGTTGCCTCGCTGCTCGCCATATCCACAATCGTGCCCACGCTGGTGCTGATTGGCTGGTGGAAAAAACTGAATGCAAAGGAGAATTAAGCGAGTTCGGCTTTGATTATTTCCAATGTTCCCCGCACACCATCAAAACTTTTTTTTGATTTGCTGATTTTTATCGCGTTCCTGAAATTTTGCCCGCCGCACACGAATGTTTCGGCTTCGCCCCCCTCGAAAAAAATATTCGGGCGCGAGGGCATTGCCTTCAGCTCATCTATTGCATCGCCATCCAATTTCCTGCCGAGCCATTTTTCATCCAGGCCATCAGCTGAAACTGACACGACGATAATCTCAAGCGCATCCGCCATTTCCCTCAAAATTTGCGCGCCCTTGTGCCACAATGGATTGAAAGTCGGCAGGCCGCAGTTTTCCCCGATAATTTCGATGCGCTGCTTCTGGTATTCGCTTGCAACCGCCCCGGTAACGACGCCCCTTATTCCCCTCTTTGCCTTAAGCCCCATTATCGAATCCTCCAAATCCATCAATTCATCGCTGCTTTTCCTTTTCACAAAAGTGTGCGGCAGGCCCATCGCCTTTGCCTGCAATGCGCACCACTTCGTGTTTGGGTGGTGGAACATCATCGAACCCTCTGCCGGCTCGATTGTTAGCAGTTCTACTTCCCAGCCCCAGGATAGGCATAGGTATGCGGCAAAGGTGGAATCCTTGCCCCCTGAAAAAAGAACTGCGGCTTTCATGTTCAATATTTGGGCATGGCGGTTTATAAATTTTATAAAATGGAATGGGTTGCATGAAAAATGCCAAAGTGACGGAAAAACAAAAACAGGTTACCCTGATTGTGAAACAGGACAATAACAACATAGGCAGGGCGATAGTGCTGTGCGGGCTTGCCTTTGAGAGGCTTCCCCCACGGCTGCTGATTGACATGGAAATGAAGAGCGGGGAGGGCGATGGCAGGAGAACCACAGCGCCATCGGCAAACGTGCTTGGCAAGGCGGAAATAGCCTATCCCGAGTTTGTTGCCGAAATAACATCAGGCAGAAATTTTGACGGGAATTTCATATTGCTTGATGCCGGAATTGGAAAAAAAACCGAAGGCCTTGGCCGGATATTGGGCCCGCTTAAGGCACAGCACATTGCAATAGAAACCATCTTGGTTGAGGGGGAGGCGGGCTTGGGAGCCTCAATTTCAGACATAAAACAGTTCCTGTCCAGCCACGGCATGGACGCGAAAGACGGTGAGGAGGTGACCGCTTTCAGCAAATTTGAGATTGAAGTGAACGGGGCTATTGCCGAAATGCACCGGCGGCTTCTTTCGTTGATGGGCTAGCCCAAAAATCCGCGCAGCCATGCCGCTTTAATGACCGCCTCTTTCATGCCGCCGGTATTCTGGGAATCCAGCATGCCCCAGATATCGTTTGTGGAGGAAACGTATTCCTCGTTCGGCTCCACGCCAAAGCGCTCCAATATGGGGGAGAGGCGTGCCTGGATTCCGTTTGGCAGTTTGGAAATTATTCCTTTGTTTGCGAAACTTGCGCAGGATTGCAGGTCTTCCTCAAGGTTTAGGTATTGCCCTCGCAGCATATCCCAATCCTTTTCCGACAATGCCGAGAGCCCGAGAAGTTCCGGTGGCAGCCCGATGGAATAAAGGGATGCGCAAAACGAGATTGCCCTGGGGAGCTTTATGTCCCCCATTTTTCTTGAATAGCCAAAAAGCCCGACGTGCAGCTTCCTTGCCCTCCGCTGGGGGATGTGGCGGCTCATCCGCATTATTATCGGGGCAAGGGAAGAGATTTCCTCCTGGTAAGCCTTCATGGTTTTTTCCACAATAGGGAGCAAATCCGCCTCATCGATAGGAAGCGGCTGCTTCCTTGTTGTTGAATTTATTTTTTCTATTGCCATTCTCACCATTTCCGGCGGATGGTCGTATTTGAAAGAGGATTGCACCGTGAATGTTTGCACGGAGGGGTATTCTGAAAGGCAGTTTGCTATGTTGGCGGGCTTCAAATTTCCGCGGAAGGGGGCGCTGCCAACCCCGATAATCGGCTCGATTTGCACGCTTTGCTTTTCCTCCAATTCGTGCAGTTTCCACAATGCGGACTTCACCGTAAGCACTGCGCCAATAGAGCCATAATTCAATGCCGGGTCGGAGCGCGCAAGGAATACGCGCATCTTCTCCCTTTTTGACGCCCTTAGGTATTCACCGATGATTTCATGCGCATTGCCCATGCTTTCCCTATCTTCAATAAGCGGGATGAGGGAGATTTGCTCGGGCCTTGACTGCCCCACCCATTCATCCACGGTAATATCGTCATCGGAAAGCTTGATTGAGCCTTTTCCCACCACCACTTTTTTGTAATAATTCTCAATGCGCAACACCTGCCTTGCGCTTGTCGTCATCGGAAGTATTATTTCGTAAATAGGGGCGCCGCACTTCCCGAATGTGCATGCCACATCATAGTGGCGGGGGATTGATTCGAGGGTTTCAAGCAGTATTTTTGCCTGGTTTTTTTCCACGTCGGGGTTGGGCACGCGGATTGTGAGGCGCAATTCGTCGCCCAACGGATGGCGCAGGAAATAGTCCGGGTATTTTGCCAATAGCTTTTCCACCACGAAGTTGTCCACTTCCTTCCCTTCGCAGTCCCACATCTGCTCAGTGCAGCCGAGGTGGGAGAAAACGTAATAGGCTTCCTTGACTTCCGCTTCTCCTGAAATCACTTCGCTGTCGGAAAAAAACGGAATGGCGACATTGTCAGGGTGCTGGGTAGACATGGCTCTTGGGGTTTGCATGGCATTACTTGGTGGGGAAAATTCAAAAAGAAGATTGTGGCATGCGATGGTCGGCCCCCAGTCTTCGAAGTGGGTGGTGGGTCAGAAAAGTAGATAGGGAAGGGGGGTGCACCCGAGGGTTGCGGGGGGAAACCGTAGG
>Ga0209514_10006669_pt1 | contig 14035 bp, 8 predicted proteins | sample Subgrocontami58m_FD_187452 | JGI IMG/M metagenome (GOLD analysis project Ga0209514, IMG submission 187452) | Subsurface groundwater microbial communities from S. Glens Falls, New York, USA - GMW37 contaminated, 5.8 m (SPAdes) (version 3) | ecosystem: Environmental > Aquatic > Deep subsurface >...
AGATTGCAGGCGATTCTCGATGACCCGCGCAAGGTGCTGGACGTCATCATCGCCGAACTGGAAGACATTAAAACGCGCTACAACGACGAAAGGCGCACGGAGATTGTCGCCAGTTCCGCCGATATCGCGATCGAAGATATGATCATCGAAGAGGATATGGTGGTTACGGTATCGCATGCGGGCTACATTAAACGCAATCCTGTAAGCCTCTACAAAAGCCAGCACCGCGGCGGCCGAGGCAAAGTCGGGATGGGCACGAAGGAAGAGGATTTTGTCGAGAAGGTCTTTATCGCCTCCACCCACCATTATCTTCTGATCTTTACCTCACTGGGCAAGGTTTACTGGTTGAAGGTTTATCAGATTCCTCAGGCGGGCCGCGCCGCCAAAGGCAAAGCCCTCGTCAACCTGGTGAACCTCGCCGAGGGAGAACGCTTAGCGGCGATCCTGCCGGTGAAGGAATTCGTCGCAGACCGATTTATCATCATGGCGATGAAAAAGGGGATTATCAAGAAAACCGCCCTGACGGCTTATGCCAAGCCCCGTGCGGGCGGCATCATCGCGGTGAACATCGATGCCGACGATGAACTGATAGATGTACAACTGACACTGGGCAGCCAGGATGTCTTCCTGGGGACCAGGAACGGCAAGGCCATCTGCTTTCACGAGACGGATGTGCGTCCCACGGGCCGGGTCAGCCGGGGCGTCACGGGCATCCGGATGGCCAAAGACGACGTCGTGATCGGGATGGAGATCCCCACGGAAGGCAATACGATCGTCACCGTTTCCGAAAAGGGCTTTGGCAAGCGGACTTATGTTGCAGAATATCCCGTCCATAACCGGGGCGGTCATGGGGTCGTCAATCTGAAGACTGTGCCCAAGGTGGGCGGCGTGTCGAGTCTCATGCAGATGGTGGGAAATGAAGACCTGATCCTCATGAGCAATGCAGGCAAGATCATCCGGCTTAAGGTGGAGGAAGTGCCCCTGCTCCACCGCGCCTCGCAGGGCGTGAAACTGATCGAGCTGGACGAGGAGGAGAAACTCGTCGGCGTCGCCCGGGCGGAACGGGAAGAAGACATCGTCCGGGGGGATGAAGACGTCCTGGAGGAAGAAGGCTCTGAGGAGGATGCCCCGGATGCAAAACTCCCTTACCTGCCAGGCCTGGCGCCGGAAGAGACGGAGGATGGTGAAGAGTAGTTTATAACAGAATCGCGATAACCCAAAGAGGCACGCATGCCGGATAAGGAGGCCACCGCCCGCATCAAGATCAACAGGCTGCTCGAAGCGGCGGGCTGGCGCTTTTTTCCGGAAGGGGGCAAGCCCGCCAATATATGCCTCGAACCCAGCATCGCACTCAAGTCCGAGGATCTTGACGCCCTGGGTGAAAATTTTGAGAAGGTGGGCAAGGGGTTTATCGACTTCCTGCTTCTCAACGACAAAAGCTTCCCCTTCATCGTGCTGGAAGCGAAGGCGGAGAACAAAAACCCCCTGACGGGCAAGGAGCAGGCCCGCAAGTACGCCAAGTCCCAGAACTGCCGCTTTGTCATTCTGTCCAACGGCAACCTCCATTATTTCTGGGACCTGGAGCGCGGCAACCCCTATGTTATCACGACCTTTCCGACTCCCGATTCGGTAATTGGCTACCAGCAAATCAAGCTCAATCCACAACGCCTCATCGAAGACCAAGTCGGCGACGACTATATCGTCCTGACCCAACGCCCTAACTATCAATCCGCCGCGGCATGGAAGAACGAGGCCGAGCGTCCCGGCTTTATCCAGGCCAACAAACTGCGTTTCTTACGACCCTATCAGTTGAACGCCATTTATGCCCTGCAACGGGCCGTGCAGGAAGGCAAAGACCGCTTCCTTTTCGAAATGGCCACCGGCACCGGCAAGACACTCACTGCTGCCGCCGTCATCAAGCTCTTCCTCCGTTCCGGCAATGCCCGGCGCGTTCTCTTTCTGGTGGATCGCCTCGAACTGGAGGAGCAGGCCAGGAAAGCCTTCAATGCGCTGCTGTCCGCCGACTTCAAGACAGTCATCTACAAGGAGAACCGTGACGACTGGCGGCGGGCGGAGATCGTTGTCACTACGGTGCAGTCGCTGCTGTTCAACAACAAGTACCAGCGGCTCTTCTCGCCGACCGATTTCGACCTGGTCATCTCCGACGAAGCCCACCGCTCCATCGGCGGCAACGCCCGCGCCGTCTTCGACTACTTCATCGGCTCCAAGCTCGGCCTCACTGCCACGCCCCGCGACTACCTCCGGCGGTTTGACACAACCAATCCTTCTACCCGCGACCCGCGCGAAGCAGAGCGCCGACTGCTCTTGGACACCTACCGCACCTTCGGCTGCGAGGACAGCCAGCCCACTTTTCGCTATTCCCTGCTGGACGGCGTGCAGGAAGGCTACCTGATCAACCCCACCGTGGTGGACGCCCGCACGGAAATCACAACCGAACTGCTCTCCGAAAAGGGGTTCGTCGTCTCTTTCACCGACGATGCCGGTGAGGACCAAGAGGAGGCATTTAGGCAGCGGGAGTTCGAGAGGCGCTTCTTTGCCGACGCCACGAACCAGCTTTTCTGCAAGACCTTTCTGGAAAACGCCCTCCGCGATCCCGTGAGCGGTGAGATCGGCAAGACAATCATCTTCGCTGTCAGTCAGAACCATGCCGCCAAGCTGGCGCAGATCCTCAACCAGATGGCCGACCGCATGTTTCCCGGCAAGTACCGGTCCGACTTCGCCGTGCAGGTTACTTCCCAGATTCCCGATGCCCAGCAGTTCACCATCAACTTCAGTAACAACAACCTGCTCGGTTCGGCGAACTTCCTGTCCGCCTATAAGACCGGCAAGGCCCGCGTCTGCATCACCGTGGGCATGATGACTACCGGCTACGATTGCACCGACATCCTCAACCTCGGCCTGTTGCGGCCCATCTTCTCGCCGACGGACTTCATCCAGATCAAAGGGCGCGGCACCCGCAAGCACAATTTCCTCGAACAACTTTTCGACGACAGCATCAAAGACAGCGTCAAGGAGCCGCAGAAGAAAGCCTTTAAACTCTTCGACTTCTTTGCCAACTGTGAGTACTTCGAGGAAAAGTTTAACTACGACGAGGTGTTAAATCTGCCCAAGCCGAAAAGTAAAGGGAGTGAAGGAGCCGACGCAGGCGGCGGAGCCACGGCTTACGCGCAAACCTACGAGCACCAGGGTGCCGATATTCTTGCCGGCATCAAGGAAGCAACCATCGGACCGGAGGGAATGAAGATCGACCGCATGTTCTTCGAGAAATTCGAGGATGCCGTGCGCGAGAATGAAACCATCGTGAAAGCCATCGAGGCTGGTCAATGGGACCGCGTTATCGATTATGTGAACCGCGAGGTCTTCGACAAGCCCGAAGAGTATTACAACCTCGACAAACTGCGCAAAGCTGCCGCCGTTGATCGCCGCCTGACCCTGCGCGAAATCCTGGAAAAAATCTTCGGCCTCATCCCGCGCTTCAAATCCAAGGACGAACTGCTGGAAGAGGAGTTTGCCAAGTTCGTCGCTGATACCAAGCCCGAAGAGGCCGCGGCCATCCCGGCCATCAAGACCTACTTCAAGGCATACGTCACCAGCGACCAGATTCGTCACATCATTGAGGCGAAAAGCTTTACCGATCTGGCGACCAACCCCGTCTTCTCTGCCCGTGACTTCCGCGCCGTGCCGGAAAAATATCGCGCCCTGATTCCTGAATACGTCAAGGACTACGTCTCCTTGAACCAGTTCGCCGCATAAAGGAGGAGCCATGAGCAAAACCAAAAAATCAATCATCGAATTTCTTGGGGGATGGAAGAGCTTTCAGAACCACAACTTTAATTATGGTGAATTAGCCGTAATTAAAAGTTTTAAACCCCTCGAATTCGAGGGAATTAGAAAAAGAGCCTGACTTAACAGCATTGGGAAACAGCTCAACAAACTTGATTTTAATTCCGTCAAATTCGACGGGATTAGAATGCTGGCCGGATTGAATAGCTTTGTATTGATACCAAGATAATGAATAGATGCTACCAATGCCATTGGACTTGTTTCAAAACAGGAGCGTTGCATATAACATGAATGCCAACGAACCGCTGATAACGAAGCATGGTGGATACCGAAAACTCAAGAGCTTTCAGGTAGCACAACTGATTTATGACTTAACTGTCCGTTTTTGCGACCGCTATATAGCAAAGCGCAGTCGTACCCACGACCAGATGGTACAGGCGGCGCGGTCGGGAGTACAGAACATCGCCGAAGGGAGTCAGGCTTCGGGAACCTCGAAAAAGACCGAACTCAAACTCACTAACGTCGCGCGTGCAAGCCTGGAAGAACTGCGGCTCGATTACGAAGATTTCCTACGCCAGCGGAAACTGCCGATCTGGAACCGTGACGACCCCCGCAGGCAAAGCCTGATCGACCGCAGGTGCGTCACCGCTGACAATGTGGCGCAGTGGGTGCAGGAGGAGCATGGTCGTGTACTGGGTGGACGCAGTGGACTGAGTGGACAAGAACAACCGCCGTCAACCTTCCCCGAACTTGCCGCCAACGCCGCATTGGTGCTGCTGGCGGTCGCCTGTAGCCTCCTTGACCGCCAACTCTCTGCCCAGGCAAAAGCTTTTGAAACCGAGGGTGGTTTCACCGAACGTCTCTATCGCGTGCGCTCAGAAAAACGTTCATTAGGCCCTGTGTCCACCCGGTCCACCAAGTCCACAACGTCCACTAAGGATTAAGGAGTTCCATGCTCGACACCGACACCAAACGCCGCATCGACACCGCCCGCGACATCCTCGTGGGCAAGGTGCCGGACCCCAAATCCCAGGTCGAGCAGATCACCATCGCCCTGATCTACAAGTTCATGGACGACATGGACGCCGAGAGCGAGGAGTTCGGCGGCAAGCGCAAGTTCTTCGCCAATGAGTTTGCCCGCTACGGCTGGGCCAAGTTGTTGCGCTCCGGCCTGGGCGGCCACGAGACCCTGAACCTCTACGCCGAAGCCATCGCCAAGATGCCGGAAAACCCCGGCATACCGCTGCTTTTCCGCGACATCTTCAAGAACGCCTATCTGCCCTACCGCGACCCGGAAACCCTGCGCGCCTTCCTCAAGATCATCGACGAGTTCAACTATGACCACAGCGAACGCCTCGGCGACGCTTTTGAGTATCTGCTCTCCGTCCTCGGTTCCCAAGGCGATGCCGGACAGTTCCGCACCCCGCGCCACATCATTGATTTTATGGTCGAAATCATCGACCCGCAGAAGACCGAGACCGTGCTTGATCCGGCCTGCGGCACCGCCGGGTTCCTGATCTCGTCCTACAAGCACATCCTCAAGGCCAATTCTTCTCCCTCTCCCCTCGCGGGCTCTTTTCAGTCCTCGCTTGACGGGGAAGAGGGCAGGGGTGAGGGGGCAACGCACCGCACCGGCGACCTTCTCACCCCGGACGAAAAAGGCCGCCTTGCGCAGAACTTCAAGGGCTACGATATCTCGCCCGATATGGTGCGCCTGTCGCTGGTAAACCTTTACCTGCACGGTTTCGCCGACCCTCACATTTACGAGTACGACACGCTGACCAGCCAGGACCGGTGGAACGAATACTCCGATGTGATCCTCGCCAATCCGCCCTTCATGTCACCGAAGGGCGGCATCAAGCCCCACAACCGATTCTCGGTTCAGTCCAAGCGCAGCGAAGTACTGTTCGTGGACTACATGGCCGAGCACCTCACGCCCAGCGGCCGCGCCGGCATCATCGTGCCCGAAGGCATCATCTTCCAGAGCCAGACCGCCTACAAGCAACTGCGCAAGATGCTGGTGGAGGAGTACCTCGTCGCCGTCGTCTCGCTCCCGGCGGGTGTGTTCAATCCCTATTCCGGCGTCAAGACCTCGATCCTGATCCTCGACAAGTCGCTGGCCAGGAAGACCAACACCATCGCCTTCTTTAAGATTGAAAACGACGGCTTCGGCCTCGGCGCCCAGCGCCGCCCCATAGACAAGAACGACCTGCCGCAGGCCCAGGCCGAGATCGGCGAATACCTGCGCCGCCTGCGGGCGGGGGAATCGGTTGAACCCTCTCCCGCGGGAAGAGGGCAGGGTGAGGGCTTCCAGCCCACGCTGGGGCTGATTGTGGAAAAGGCAAAGATCGCGGCGAATGGGGACTACAACCTGAGCGGGGAACGGTATCGGGAGGTAACGGCGGACAATCACTCCTTTCCGCTTGTTTTTCTTGGTGACGCCAGCCTGTTTCGCGTAGAAAGTGGTGGAACTCCGAAGTCTGACGTTGAGGAGTATTGGGGTGGCGGAATTTCTTGGGCGACGCTAGTCGATCTTCCCGCAACCAACTTCATAACTCAAATCGCCTCAACAAAGCGGACGATTTCTGAACGAGGACTGCGAGAGTCGTCTGCGAAGATGATTCCTGCAAACTCAGTCGTGGTCTCGACGCGCGCCACCATTGGACGCATCGCGATTAACCGGGTTCCCATCGCAACGAACCAGGGTTTCAAGAACGTTGTTATCGAAGATTCGGCGCGGGTGCTGCCAGAGTATGTTGCGCTCGCGCTCATCAAGCTTGTGCCGACGATGGAAGCATGGGCGACAGGCGGAACGTTCGCGGAGATTTCCAAAACCAAATTCTGCGAACTCCAAATCCCCCTGCCACCGCTGGAGGTGCAGAAGGAAATCGTGGCGGAGATCGAGGGCTACCAGAAAGTCATCAACGGCGCCCGCGCCGTCCTCGTCAACTACCGCCCCCATATCCCCATCCACCCCGACTGGCCGATGGTGGAATTGGGAAAGGTGTGTGAAACAATCATGGATGGGACGCATTTCTCGCCGTCAAACACCGAAATAGGAGACAGGCTATACATTACGTCCAAAAATGTCCGTGAGAATTACCTCGACCTTTCAAACGTCAGCTACATCTCGGAGGAAGATCACAGGGCCATTTACTCTCGATGCCCCGTGAGAACTGGCGACGTTCTCTACATCAAGGATGGCGCAAATACTGGTTTAGCCGCCATAAACACGCTGACCGAAAAGTTCTCATTGCTCTCGAGCGTGGCCGTGATGCGTGGGAAACTTGAAATGTTGGACAATCGTTACCTTGCATTCTTCCTGAATTCAGACCGGGGCAGGCAAATCATGCTCTCCATGATCTCGGGTGTTGCGATTACGAGGCTTACTCTGACAAAACTGAATTCTGCACTCATCCCCCTCCCACCCCTCGCCACGCAGCAAGCCATCGTCGCCGAGATTGAAGCCGAGCAGGCGCTGGTGGCCGCCAACCGCGAACTGATCGCCCGCTTCGAGAAGAAAATCCAAGCCACCCTCGCCCGCGTCTGGGGTGAGGCGGTATAACCGTTCGTGGTGAGCTTGTCGAACCATGGAAGAAAGAGGATTATCGAAACCATCATGGCGGTGATCGTGGAACCATGATCATGCGCAAGGGTTGTTGGGCAAACATAAATTCGGAGATATCCAGAAACTATAGAATAACTTGTTGTGCCTTATGAGAAGAGAGGTGGCTTATGGAAAAGATGGTCGCAGTATTAGCTTGGCCGGTCGTTGTGCTCATCGTTACACTTGTGGCACTTTTTCTTTTTCGCGCTCCATTTGCGGCACTCATTACCCGAACCAAGAAGGTTGGAAAAAGTGGACTCGAAACTTTCGATAGCCAGCCGCCTCAACCGATGGAAGAAAAGAAGGGTGTAGATCAATTCTTTCGGAGTTTCGATAGTCCTCTTCTTGTGGAGGCAGAGCAACTGATCATAAAAGATTTGAAAGAACGGAAAATTGAGGCGTTAGCAGACCGCGAGAAAACACTGGTACGTGCACTCGCATCAACGAATATCGTTCTTCACTTTGAACGCGTTTATGGGGTGCTTTGGGCAAGCCAGTTAACGTGCCTCCGCTACCTCAATCCGCGGGAAGAAGGAACCGAAGTAACAGTGATTGTCCCTTTCTACGAGCTTGGGAAAGCTGAATATCCAAGCTGGTACGAAAACTACCCCTTTGATCGGTGGTTTGGATTCCTACGTTCCTTCAACCTTGTACTTGAACGCGACTCCCACGTATTCATTACCGTCGCTGGCAGAGAGTTCCTCAAGTATCTCGTCGCGACCGGAAAGGCTGGACCATATCATGGTTAGCATTTGGCCCAAGGTGCTCAAGAGGGACGCGGCAAAAGGCCGCCGCGCCCCTTAGCTTAGTCGTGTTATCGTCACGAAAGGTTTTTCTTAATGACCCCTTCTGATATAAGGAATATTGGAAATTTCAGATGAGCAAAACAAAAAAGGACTTTTTTGTCAGTTACAACGCACACGATAAACAATGGGCTGAGTGGATTGCCTGGCAATTGGAGAAGGCTAACTATCAGGTCGTGATCCAGTCATGGGATTGGGGGCCGGGAAATAATTTCATCTTTGAGATGCAAAAAGCCGCTGAGCAGTGTGAACGAACAATATTCGTTTTATCACCACATTTTCTTGAGGCCATGTACACTCAGCCCGAATGGACTCAAGCTTTTGTCCAAGACCCTACCGGTGAAAAGCGACTGCTGATTCCTGTACGTGTCGCGCCATGCGAGTTGAAAGGGTTTTTCAAACCCTTGGTCTATATCGATTTTTTGGAACCCCAACCATCGGGCAGACTCGAACGAAGAGATCACCTGATAAAAAATCTTCTTGACGGCGTGAAGCTGGACCGCAGAAAACCAAATAACGAACCCCCTTTGCCAAGTTTGAAACCTTTCCCAGTGACAACAAAAGCCGCTTCGGGTGCGGGTGGCTTTACAGATGAAAATGCAGAGCTTGGGGAAAAGTGGCTGAAATCAGAATCAATTATAGAGACACTCCCCCATGACAAATTTAAAGGCAAACAGTGGAGTGATCTCCTCCGTTTTTTCATATCCGACTGGCTGACTAATGGACCCGCAGTCGCCATGTTACAGGGATTTCCGGGGTGTGGAAAAACTCAATTAGCTTCAGTTGTTGCTGTGAAGGTCTCACGCAGTCTTGATCCGGTTGAGCCGCAGCAGGCATCTCACGATTCTTCTCTTGACCTGTTAACGGATCTCGCGTTGGCGCTCGATTACGAAGGCATTCATGACTTGATGCAAGAGCTTGAAAAAGGTGCTGACGGTGATCTTTTCAATGCTTTGCTCGGAGTGCTTCGCAGAGAAAAGATATTAATAATTGTCGATGAGTTTCAGCGCCTATTGACTGGCAAAGATACTTTGCCGCCAAAAGATTGGCAATATCTTGTAGAAAGACTCAATAATTCTCATCGCCCCGCTGGCAGGTTACTGCTCATCAGCAACCGTTCTATCAAGAATGCGCGTTGGTGCGAAAAGTCTGTCTCGAAAGAACTTAAGGGGCTTTCAGATATAGAGGCGGCAGGCTTTCTTCAAGCGTATCTTGCATCAAAGGATTTATCTGCAAAAGTACCTGTGGAAAGGCTGGAAGAGTTAGGCCATCGTTTGGGCGGGAATCCACGGGCACTGAAAACTTTGGTAGAAAGCCTGAAATATTATTCTCTTGAAGAGTTGATTTCCCTGGCACCTGATCTCTTTAAGCCTGGGGATGTTGAACTTGATCCTAACCTGCTTGAGGATTTTGAACGTGAATTAATCGAACGCACAATCTCACATATGGAAATTGATCTGCTAAAATTTATGCGTTGGCTATCAGTTCATCGCCGACCATTCAAGAAAGAGGCCTTTTCTGAATTTGCAAGTGCAGCGGAAAACGCGCAAGCGCTTCGCAAGCAACTTATTGACAGGTTTTTGTTGGAGCATACATTGGGCGGTGACTCTCTACATCCACTAGCGAGAGAGATCAGTGTTTCCCGGCTTCGTGCTGAGAAAGATAAATGGAAACAAGCTCACAATCTTGCGGCAGACTATCATTTCAGACATTTTAAGGCTCTTCAAATGGAGGGAACGCAAAAACTCATTACCTCTTACGCTGAACTGCGACATCATCTTTTCGAGGCAGGCCGTATTAAAGACCTTAATTTGGCAAGCGAAAAACTAACAAAATTTGCTCTGTCACAAATTGATAAGCCCGCGCAATCTCAAGTTCCTGACAATGTTGAAACGTTAGAGGAACGCATTGCCCTAATATCGGCACTGCCAGATGACCAAAGACCAGCGGGCTTAGAGTATCACTTGGCTTTATGTTTGAAGCACCGGAATACAGGCGATGATTATCAAAAAGCTCTATATCATGTGCGCAAGGCCACTAGGCCGCATTCTTACTACGCTGTTTGGCTACTTCGCCTTGATCTTGAATATTCTCTTTATGGGGCAAATGCCATGTTGAAGGTTCAAGACGAAGCACTAAGGCATTTAGGTGGTGGGAGCAATGCTTTCGCAGTCTATCATCTGAGCGCTAATATACTTGCAAAAGACAATAGGCTAAGCGACGCAATCAAGGTGTTAGAAAAAAGTATTGATACCCCTGGTGTTACTTGCCTCTCGTCTCTTATTAGCTTATGTGCTGACTATATGGAACAGGCAGGGAAATTTGACGACGCCATTCGGACTTTAAAAAAAGGTATTGATACGCCCCAGATGCCGGAACTCGGGACAATATATATACGCTGTGCAAACCTAATGGCAAAGACCGACCATTTAGATGATGCGATAAGTTTACTAAAGAAAGGCATCAATGTTCCTGGAATGACAAAGCTATATTCTTTTTACCTTTTAATGGCAAAGTTCATGCAGAAAGCTGGAAAAGTTGAAGAGGCTGTCCAATTGCTTGACGACGGAATATCCAATTCAAATGTACGTAATCCAATTAAACTTTATCGGTTATGTGCCGAGCTATTAGTGAAGACTAGCCGCATAGAAGAAGCAAGTGCACTTCTGGAGCGAGGTATAGCATCTAAGGTTATCAAGGACCCATTGCCACTTTACCATTTTTATGCCGAATTGCTGGAGAAGTCCGGTAAGATAGACGACGGTGTAAAACTTCTCAAAAACGCCATGGCAAACCCGCAAATGATGTCAGAACCGACGCTCTATCTTGTTTGTGCGCAGCTTTTTTTCCATGATAGAAAGCTTGATAATGCTATCGAAATCTTAAAGCGCGGGATGTCAGTCCCTAACATGAAAGAAGGCCTTCTGTATGAAAAGTGTTCCGATTTGCTGGGCAGACAGGGGCGCGTAGATGAAGCCATTACAATGTTGGAAAAAGGAATCGCAGATAAATATATAATCAACCAATTCACACTTTACCATTCCTGTGCAGAACTAATGGTGAAAGCTGGGCGTATTGAGGATGCGATAGCGCTTTTAAAGCGAGGTATAAATGCGCCTGCGATAGCAAATAAATCTGTTCTCTTTCAAGCTTGTGCAAAATTACTGGTAAAAGCAGGTCGAATAGACGAAGGCATCGTGTTGCTTGAAAAGGCAATCGGTTTGTCGGGAATAACTGGCGTAGTTCTTCTTTATCAAACATGTGCAAAACTAATGTCGGCTGCTGGACGCAAGAAGGCTGCAATTGAACTTCTTCAAAGAGCAATCAACGGACCTAAATTAGGAAATTTAGTCTCACTATATTATTTGTGTGCTGAGCTTATGATGGAGACAGGTCAACGCGACGATATGATTTTGCTCTTAAAGCGTGGCATTAGTGACTATCCAAGGGATAATAATATGAAAACCTTGTATGAGAAGGTAATTAAGCCATGAAAGGAAAGCGTAGGCAAAAAGCATGTAAGCGATATTCTATATTGAGTCATAAACAGCACATAACATTTCGCTTGACGGGATAGCGGCTTACCAGCCGCGTCCCCGTCAGCTTTTGCGTTATCTGAGGAACAGAAGAAGTGGAAGATATAATTAAAACGGTTACAGAGTTCGGGATTGCTCTGCTGGAGAAGCAACACAAATTCTTCCTGGACGGCTCCATAGACAACTCGGAACATGTATCCGCTATAAAACGGATTGCTGATGCCGCTTATGGATACTTGAAACAAAAAGGGGTGAATCTCGATAGCGCAAAGAAGGTTAAAAAAGAGTTGATTAATCACGGAAAAGACCTCTTTGTAGCGGTATGGATGATATCCGAGGAAGCCGAGGAACCACTGGGCGAAGAAGACCGACGAGAAGCCAGGAGAACATTTGACGAACTGCTAAAGGGAGAATAGCAGGGCAGATAGCCAATTGGGTGCAGTTGTAGGCCAACGGCTCGCCTCCGGCCGAATTTGACTTCGACGCAGACCATAGCTACTTCATGGTACGCCTGCCTGTGCATCCGGCGGCATTGGAGGTGGCTGAATTAGAGGTGGGGAAATTGGCTGATGCTGTCACCGGGCAAGTCCAGCGACTGTTGGCTGTTTGTAATGGAGCATTGAGCCAAGCCGAACTTCAGGAACAACTGGGTCTGCGCCATCGGGACAACTTTATCGAAGCATACTTGCGACCAGCGCTCAATACCGGATTGCTGGAAATGACCACTCCCGATAAGCCTCGCAGCAGCAAGCAGAAATACAGGCTTACCAAGAAAGGGCATGCCGTGGTTGTCTCGCTGGACGGGAGAGAAGCATGAAGGAAATAACCAAACTTCAAATCCGCAACAGCACAGCCGAGTTTCTGATCTTCACCCGGCAAGCGGGCGAGGACGGCATCGAGGTGCGCGTGGCGGATGAAACCGTCTGGCTTACGCAAAAATTGATGGCGGAGCTGTTCGAGGTCACAATTCCGACGATCAATGAGCACCTGTCAAACCTTTATTCTCAGGGAGAAATAGTTAAAGGTTCAACTATTCGGAATTTCCGAACAGTTCAGAAAGAGGGCGGACGAGAGGTGGCACGGAATGTCGAGTTCTACAACCTCGACGCCATCATCGCCGTGGGCTTCCGGGTGAACTCAACTCGTGCCATTCAGTTCCGCCAGTGGGCCATGGGAGTTTTGCGCGACTACGCCATCCGCGGCTATGTGCTGGACAAAGAGCGGCTGAAGAACGGCGCCTTCTTCAGCAAGGAGTATTTCGAGAACCTGCTGGCCGAGATCCGCGAAATCCGGGCGAGCGAGAGGAAGTTCTACCAGAAGATCACCGACATCTATGCCACGGCGATGGATTATAGTGTGGATGCCGAGATCACGCAGATGTTCTTTGCCACCATCCAGAACAAACTCCATTTCGCCATCCATGGGCGCACCTCAGCCGAACTGATCGTGGAGCGGGCGGATAGCAAGAAAGAGCAAATGGGGTTGACCAGTTGGAAGAACGCTCCTCACGGGAAGATTATCAAACCGGATGTCTCCATCGCGAAGAATTACCTCAACGAGAAGGAACTGAAGTCGCTGGACCGGTTTGTGACGATGTATCTCGATTACGCCGAGGATCAGGCCGAGCGGAACATCCCGATGACCATGGAAGACTGGGCCAAAAAACTTAACGCCTTCCTCCAGTTCAACCAACGGGACATCCTTGACAATCCCGGCAAGGTCAGCCGGGAAGTAGCCAAGGCCTTCGCCGAAAGCGAGTTTGAAAAATACCGTATCGTGCAGGATCGGCTGTTTGAGTCAGATTTTGATCGTCACATCAAAAAACTCCTGGAATAGGGCGGATGTAGCCGGCGAATGCTTCGAATTTGTTCTAAAAAATTGGCAAAAACAAAAAGGGAACGAGCAGTTTGCAGGCGAAATGGATGAGTTTATCAAAGTGACCTGCCCGGCATGGGCAAGGTAGTTTCGGAGGCATAAGCTATGAATGGTGTCACTGTTGACCAGCAACAAGACTGTATAAAGCCGACCCACACGAATGAACTGGCCGCCCTGTTGCGCGGCAAGGCGCGGGGGATATATCCCCAGTTCCGTGAGAGGGACGATGTTGCGTAATACAGCGCAAGCCAAAGAGCCTTCCCGGAAGTGTTGTCACGCATTCGTCGTTTCAAGCCCGTTCATGTTTAACAGATTGCTTTTGCCTGTTGCCCAGAGGGTTGCGATTTTTACGATGCGGGCCTGCTGGGCGGCATTATGGCTTAGCCCCAGCACCGACTTGAGGATTTCCT
>Ga0209514_10006671_pt1 | contig 14033 bp, 14 predicted proteins | sample Subgrocontami58m_FD_187452 | JGI IMG/M metagenome (GOLD analysis project Ga0209514, IMG submission 187452) | Subsurface groundwater microbial communities from S. Glens Falls, New York, USA - GMW37 contaminated, 5.8 m (SPAdes) (version 3) | ecosystem: Environmental > Aquatic > Deep subsurface >...
GATCTGCGTCGCCGCCTGCGCCGCCTCGCTCACGCTGTCGGCAAGCAGCCGGATCGATTCGCCCGCTTCGCCGGACTGCTTCAGGCCCGCTTGCACTGCCTTCGCTCCCTGCTCAGTGGCCATCACCGCGGCACCGGTCGCCTTCTGAATCTCGCCCAGGATCGTGCGCACCTGCGCGGTGGCCTGTTTGGATTGTTCCGCCAGGCTCTTGATCTCCTGCGCGACAACGGCGAAGCCCTTGCCCTGCTCGCCCGCCCTGGCCGCCTCGATCGCGGCGTTGACCGCCAGCAGATTCGACTGCTCGGCCAGATCGTTCACGGCGGCGATGATTTCGCCGATCGCCTGGCTTTGCTCCGACAGCCGCACGATGCTCTCCGCGACCGACTCCATCTGCTCCTGGATGCGCTGCATCCCCTGGATGGTGCCCTCCACCGACTTGCGTCCGGCCTGCGACACCTGAGAAACCTTCTGCGCGCTCTCGGAGACGTACTTCGCCTTCTGGCTCGAGACTGCGGCGGTCTGCTTCACCTCCTCCACCGTCGCGCTGGTCTCGCTCACCGCGCTGGCCGTCTCCGCCGCACTCGAAGCAACCTGCGTCGTGGTGGCGAGAATCTCGCTCGACGAGGAGGCGAGCACACCGACGCCTTCGTTCAGTTCCCGGGTTGTGCGCCGCAGGCTCTCGACCATGGAGCCGAAGGCGCGCAGCAAAGTGCCGACCTCGTCGGCGCGTTTGTCCTGCGGCACCTCGACGCTGAGATCGCTCGCGGCAACCCGCGCGGCGGCGCGCGACAACTCGCGCAACGGTCCCGCGATCACCCGTTCCAGCAACAGCGCCAGCACCACGCCGATCACCATGGCGGCGATCCCGACAAACAAGAAAACACGAAACGACCGATTGGCCTGCAGATCGGCATTAGCCACTGCGAGGCGCGCGCTTTCTTCCGCTATATTGCCGAGTTCCTGGGCAATGGCGCGAATTTTCTCCTGCCGCCCCTGCTGCACGCCGACTGCGAGCTGCCGCGATTCCGCGATCTTGCCGGCGAGGATCAGGGGAACGATTTCGGTGTCCTTCGTTTGGGCGAACGCCTGCCACACGGATTTCAGCTCCTCCAGCCGCGACAATTGCTTGGGGTCGTCTTTCGCCCGCGCCAGGAGGCTCGCGATGAGGCGATCGATCTGTTGCGAGCGTTCCGCGGCTTGCGCCAGCAGCGGATCCTGTTCCGCGCGCTTACTCAACAGTTGCGCTTCTAGCATCAGAGCCCGCGTCTGGTTTTGATGCACGCGCAGGATCTGCAGATCGCGCAAGTTGGCGAGGTCTTCCCGGTACAGGCGCTCCTGCGACTCGCGAATGGTGTCGATGCCCGTGTATGCGGTTGCAATCACCCATGCCATCAGCGCGAAGATCAGCCCGAAGCAAACGAACAGCTTGTTGCGGGTAGTAAGATCCAGGAACCATTTCATGTCTTCTTCTCCTTGTATGCTTTTCTACCTGCCATCCCCACTCCGGCGCGAAGCGTCATTGGCCGTCCACCTGTTCCTGCACCACGATTTCCTCGTCGGCGAGCAGCTTCCCCGCATCGAGAACCACCGTGCGCTCCGGGGTGATCCCCGTCAGGTATTTTTCCCGGATGCCGGTGAGCGTGGGCAGCGAGGGCTGGATTTCGGCAAGCGGAATGCGGCGCACGCCGAGGATGGCATCCGCGAGGATGCCGAACACCATGTTCCCGGACTCGAGAACGATGACTTTGTTCAGGTCGGGCAAACCGGTTTGCGGGAGGTCGAAGAACTTGCGCAGGTCGATGACCGAAACGATTTCGCCGCGCAGGTTGACGATGCCGAGCACGAATGCCGGCGTGCACGGCAGCGGGGTGAGGTTTTCCAGCGGATAAACCTCGCGCACATAAGAGGATTCGACGGCGTAGCGCTCATGCGCGAGCATAAATTCCACCACCTCGATGCTATCGGCCAGGGTCTGCGTCTCGCCGGGTTCTGCGGCCAGCGCAAACGCCCTCTCGCGCAGAATTCGTCCGGCCTCCTCGGCCCCGGGCGTCCAGGCCCGCTCGCCGGCGGCTTGTGCGGCGTCCAGGCGCGCGCGCACTTCGGCCCAGTCGATGGCTGCCTGCTTGGTCTTGCGCGACCCCGCTTTGATCGCGCTCATTGGAGTACCTTCGTGCTGCGCACTCTGGTATTCGCCCTTGGGGCGGCCCGGCGGGCTCATGTCGCCAGCTCCTTATGCGCGCGCGGCAGGCTCGCCTGCACCGAGGCGATGATTTCGACCAGCCGGCTGGCGCTCAGCCCGTCCGACTCCGGCAGCAGGGCATCGGCCGGGCATGCCCGCAGCAGGGTCAGCGCGTTGCCGAAATGCCGTCGCGCTTCCCGCTGGCGCCCCCCGGACAGGCAAAGATTGCCCAAGGCGAAATGGGCCAGGACGAAATCCGGCTCCAGGTAAAGCGCGCGTCGGAGCGCGCGTTCGGCGGTCTCGCTTTGTCCTTGCTCCTGGCAGATCGCGGCAAGCAGATAATAGTGCGCCGGGTTCAGCTTGTCGGCGGCGATCGCCTGTTCGCACCACTCGACCGCTTCGGCGAGCCTGCCCTCATCGGCGCAAGCGCGGGCTTGGCGCCACGGCATTTCGCGCTCCTCGTGCTCGCGCGAGTCCGCGTCTTCGGCGTCCGTCGCCTGTTCACCGCCGGCTTCGTGCAAGACTTCCGGCGCGAAGGCCGATCGGCCCACGTTGAAAACCCCAGACTCCGGCGGCGCCGCCGGCGCCGGCGCGTGTGCTGCCGCGGCCTCCCCGTCGTACCACGGGACTGGATGCCTGACGGCGACGGTCGACGGCCCGGCAGCCGCCATCCTCCGATACAGAAATGCGCCGGGAAACTCGACGGCGGTGAATGCGGAAAACAGGACGGTCGAAGTCTCCGCGGGGCTGGTGATCAGCCAGCCCCCATCGACGAGCGAACGGTGCAGCTTGTCGACAACCTTTCTCGCCCGCGCCTCGGCGAAATACATCAGCACGTTGCGGCACAAGACCACATCCATCGCGTTGGTGCTGTTCACGAGCGATGGGTAAACATCTTCGGCGAGATTGAGATAGGAAAAGCTAACCATCCGCCGTATCCGCGGCTGGATCTCGAAGCGTCCGTCCTGCCGTCTCGTGAAATACCGCTCCCTGAGCCAGCCGGGCGTGTCGCGGAACGACCATGCGCCGTATATCCCCCGTGCCGCCTTGCGCAAGAACCGCGGGTTGATGTCCGTCGCCAGGATAGTCAGGTTCCATGTCTCGAAATCGGGGATCAACCGGTCGAGAAGCATGGCGATCGAATAGGGCTCCTCGCCGCTGCAGCAGCCGGCACTCCAGATGCGAAGATGCTTTTCGGTTTGGACGCGAGCGCGAAGCAGTTGCGGCAGTATCTGCTGCTCCAGAATTTCGAGGCTTCTTTTCTCGCGGAAGAAATAGGTCTCTCCCACCGTCAGCTGGCTCGCTAGCCCCTCAATTTGAGTTCGCGTCAGAGGCGCGGCAAGCAGCCAATGGATGTAGGCCTCGGCTTCCGCGTATCCCGACTCGCGCGCTGCGGCGGCGACGCCGCGCTCCAGGTCGCGCCAGCGCTCTCTCGGGAAGTGGAGCCCCACCTGCGATTCAAGAAAATCGCTCAGCCGCGACAGCAGCGGATCGGGCAAAGCGATCGGCAGTTCGACGGGCATCGGTCAGCCCCTTTCCAACGCCAGATCCAGGGACTGCTCTTCCTCTGCAGAAAAGAACCGCTCCAGATCGTGGATGAGAACGAGACCATCGCTCGTCTTCAGCACGCCCTCGATGTGTTCGATACCACGCGCGAGGTCGCCGCTGCTCACGACGGCGTCGGCCGGGCGCTCGACCACGCCCAATACCGACTCCGCGATAATGGCGACTCGCCTCGCGCGCGCACGCGCCACAACCAGGCTGTCGGATACCGCGACGCTCCGATGAGCAAGACCGAGGCGCCTGCGGATGCTCACGACAGCGACCACCTCGCCCTGAATGTTGACGACGCCTTCGACGGCATCGGGCGCCCCCGGCAGCGGCGTGACTTCGGCCATGCGCAGGATGCGATCCACCGCCTCCAGATGCAGCGCGTAGGTCTGCCCGTCAACCGCCAGCAGGACCAATCTAATCGAGGATGCCAGGTTTTCCACTATGAAGTTCCCATATCGTCGAATCAGTCCAAGCCGCCCTGCTTTTCGCCCGGCGACGTGCCGGCCGGAAATAGCGAAGCAAGCAGCCGCGGCAACTCAACAACCAAGTCCTCCTTCTGCAGGAAGCCGTCCGCACCCGCTTCCTTGGCCAGCGCGCCGAATGCGGAATGGGTATGCAGCGTTAGCATGATCACCTTCGGCGCGTTGGGCTGCTGCTTGATCCGGAGCGTTGCCACGAGCCCGTTCATCCCCGGCATCGCGACATCCATCAGAACGAGGTCCGGATGCAGGGCCGCGCTCAGTTCGAGCGCCTGCTCGCCGGAAGTCGCCTCCCCCACCAGTTCCAGCCCTGGTACAGCGCGCAAGAAGCGCTTTGCGGCTTTCAGGAAATCCTGGTTGTCGTCCACCAGCAGAACCCGCTTGGGCTTTATTGTTCTCACGCTTGGACTCAGTCCTTGCAGCCGGTGGGAATGCGACAGGTGGAAGACGCAACCATGCCCCGACTGCGGCACGGGGCGGCCGCTCACACCCAATAGTGGGAATGTTCGGCCCAAGCACGGACCCTGTGTAGTAGGAAAAACCTGAAATAGGCCCGCCAAATACCCTAGAACGGCCGCAGGCGGCGCTGCGGCCCCTGCCAAGCGCGGCGGAAGCCGGTACTTTGATGACAGACGCGTGCTATCGAGAAGTAAGGGGCGGGGCGATCGCGGGACTATCAATCCCGCTCCACCAGACCGGTACGGGCCGCGAACAGCGCCAAGCCGGCGATGTCGTGAATGCCCAGACGTTCCATCAACAGGGCTCGGTGGCTTTCCACCGTCTTGACGCTCAGGTTCAGCCGCGACGCGATCTGCTTGGTGCTATGGCCCTCGGCGATCAGTTGCAGGATCTCCCGCTGGCGCGGCGTAAGCAGGTCCAGCGGACTTTGCCCGGCACCCGCCGAGCGGACAAAGCGATCGACCAGATCCCCCGATACCCTGGGGCTGAGGTAGGTTTCGCCGCTGACCACGGCTCGCAGGGCGAACTCCAGCTCCATCGGGGTCGCATCCTTGGGGAGATAGCCCGATGCGCCGGCCCGCAGCGCTTGTGACACGAAGTCCCCGGCCGAGTGCACCGAAAGGATCAAAACCCGCGTCTCCGGGAAGCGCCTCTTGATGTCGGCGGTCGTCTCGATGCCATTGAGCCCCGGCATGTTGATATCCATCAGCGCGACGTCGGGCCGTTTCGCCTCGATCAGCTCCAGCGCCTCTCGCCCGTCAACCGCTTCGGCGACGACCTCGACTCCCTGGATTTTTTCGAGAAGCGCACGGATGCCATTACGCACCAGCGTATGGTCGTCGGCAAGCAGGACGCGTATCGCTGCCGTGTTCATGCGTGAGTTTGCGCGTTCGCGTCCGCTTCCCGGCCGCCGGCAGGCGCGCAGGGAAAGCTCGCGCGCACCTCCGTGCCACGCCCGGGGGCGGAATGAATCGCCAGCCGTCCGCCCAGTTGCCGCACGCGCTCCTGCATGCCGATCAGCCCGAAGCCCCCTGTTGGCGAGGGATCGGGGACGAGGGCGACATCAAAACCCACCCCGTCGTCGCGCACGCTCAACTGCACCTCGCCCGCGTTCAGCCCGAGCGCCACCCACACCTGCTTCGCCTTAGCATGCCGCATCGCGTTGGTCAGCGCTTCCTGCGCCACGCGGAAGCAGGCCATCTCCAGCTCGGGATGCAATCGTCCGGGCAGCGCAGTCTCGAAATGCGCGTCCCATCCGGCCGCCTGCGCCTGCTTCGCAAGATGCGACTCCAGCACCACCGCCAAGCCGAGGTCCTCCAGCCCCGGCGGGCGCAAATCGAGCATCATGCCGCGCACCTGCTCGAGCGAGCGCCCCGTGATCATGAGCGCCTCGGTCAGGTGGTTCTCGGCCTCGCCGTCAGCGCAATACGGCTCCAGCAGTTGCAGGTTGACCTTCAATGCGGTCAGCGTCTGGCCCAGTTCGTCATGCAGCTCGCGCGCAATGCGGTCGCGCTCCTCCTGCTGGATTTTCATCACGCGTTCGGAAAGTGCCTGCACCCGCTGCAGGGATTGTTCGAGCACCTCCCGTGCCCGCTTGCGCCGCGACCACGCCGCCAGCATGAAAGCCGCAAAGATTACGATCATTGCGCTGGCGAACCCGGCGTTGATGTAATAGCTGCTTCTACGCTCGCGGAGTGAAACCAGGGCCTCAGCCTCCGAGGTCCCGACCGCAATGATCAACGGATATTCCTTCAGCGTCCGGAAACTTACGAAGCGCGTCACGCCATCCAGTTTGCCTTCGCCGAGATAGCTGCCGTTGCGATTCTTGGCCTGTTCCACAAATAATTTGCCGCCGCGCACATCCTCGCCGAAACCGCTCTTTTCTCCGAATTGGCTCGCGCGCACGATACCATCCAGTCCAACCATCGCGACCACACCTTGCTCGCCCAGGTCAGCCCGCTGGTAAAACCTGGTGAAGTACTCCGGATCCACCGATGCATAGACAATTCCCTCAAACGAGCCGTCCGTCTTGTTGATGCGGTGCGACATCGGTATCGCCCACTTGTGGGTGATGCGACCCAGGTTCAGTTTGCCGATGAACATCTCATTATCGTTATTCTGCTGGTGAACCTTGAACGACTCGCGGTCTGCCACATTGGTGGGCTTGAATTCGAAGCTGCCAAGCACCACGTTGCCGCGTTCATCGGTGATGCCGATGAAGCTGAACAGGCTGGCGTCGAGCGCGCCGTTCTCGATCATCCTGCCGATGTTCAGCTTCAGGCCATGCTCTTCGTACTGATTCTTGACGAACAATATGGCCTGGTCGACGCCCTTGAGGGTTCTGATCGTGTGTTCCTCGAAGGCGATGGCGAGATTGGAATTCTGCGTCGTGGTATCGGCGATCGTGTAGTCGCGCTCGAAATTTACGCGCTCAATTGCTACCGCCCATACGATCCCGATCAGGGCGAGGCAAGACAACACGATCGCGGCGTTTGCGCGTTCCACTGGAGTTTTCACCTATGCGGCCCCGGCGGAATGCGCGGAATGTCTAGGGCCGCCGCCACCGCCGGAATGAGCTCGGTGGCCAGGTTGTCCTTGACCAGGTAGGCGCGCGCGCCGGCCGCGAGGGCGCGCACCACATAGATTTCACCGCTCCAGTACGAAATCACGATGACCTGGATACCGGGATACCGGCTTTTCAACCGGGCAGTCAACTCGATGCCGTCGGCGTCGGGCAAACACTTGTCCATCAGCACCAGAACCGGACGGCAGGCCTTGCAGTCTTCGAGCGCGCTCGCGCCGTCCGCCGCCTCCAGAAAATTACGGTCCGGAAACGCGTCCTGCAAAAAGTCGTGCAAGGTTCGGCGCATCAGCGCCTGATCATCGACGATCAGCACGGTCTTCCGGCCCCGGCTGTCGGTTTTGTTCGTCATCGATTCTATCCTTGGCAATCCAAGCGCCGGCGCGACAACTTAACGGTTTTCAGACCCCTTCGAGGGGTTCACCCAATAAGCTCCCGGCTTTGCCGGGGGTAATTTATTTAGGTTAATAGGCAGCGACCTGGCCGTCTGTAGGGAAAGCATGACAATGTGGCGGCTTTCCGCCGGCCGCGCCTGCAGATAGCGCGCTGGTAAGCGGGGCGCGGGCGCAGTTGGCGTTACGGGAAGTGCCGGCACGCCCGCACCCGCTCCGCCTGCACCAGCCGTCTGCGGCAACGGCGCAGCTATGTCCGGATCGGGCACCACCTGAGAAGCTTGTTCCCGGCAAACGCCGGTAGTATTCGTCGCATTTTCGTTTACGAGCCGAAATACTATGTGTTAATGTATAATTTCATGCATTAACAAAGAGTATTTATGGCAATCAAAAAACGCGTGCTTTCAGCTCAGGACCGGCAACTGCTCAGGGAAATCCTGCAAACAGCCAGCATTGCTGCCTTGATGGACTCACGTCGATGGGAGCCGGGGGATATTGCGTTTCAGGGGGGGACTTCACTGCATTTGGCGCATGGCTCCGCCCGCTTTAGTGAGGACCTGGACTTTATGGTTCGAGGCGGGTTGTCACTGGATGGATTGTCCAAACAGGTTCAGAAAAAATTGCGTCTGCCGCCTGACATTCCAGCCGACCTGAGTCTTTCGGTGTCGACTGGCAAAGACCACCGTAACCCGCACATGTTCTACGTGACCTTGGGCGGCCCGCTGGTGCTTGGAAGCGCGAAGGTCAGGATCGAATTGTGGCAAACGCAGGAAGCCGCGCTCAAGTCTTTGCAACTGAAAATTTCCACGGTGGCGTCGCCGGCTGGACAAGCGTTTGTTCCCACGCTTACGCTGGCCGAAATCTTTGCCGACAAGGTTTATGCGCTCGGCGCGCGCGACCGCATTAAGCCGCGCGATGTATTCGATCTTTCGTGGCTGTGCGAGAAAGAATCTCCCCTGCTCACCATCAAAGCCTTGCATACCCGATTGGAAATCTACCCGGCAAAAAGTGGTGATGTCATCGATACAGCCAACGCATGGCTGGCAAACGCCGAAGATCGCCTCAATGACCTCAGGGCTCCCACTGCCGCCAGAGAAATGGCTAACGACCTCAAGCGCTGGTTGCCCTCTTCGTGGCCGATGAACGAGAAGACTGCGACTGACATGCTTCAACCCGCCATCGAGCAGCTTGAAGCCGGTATGAAACTCATGCGGGATTTTGTGTTTGAACAGGGCGCGCGATGAGTGAACGCAGCTACACATCGTCCGTCAACCGTCTTGCGTCTATCCCCGAAATTTTTACCGGAGGCGACCTGACGGTATTGTTTGGCTGGAAGTCTGCTATTTGCTCAAGCTATCTTGCCGCTTGGCGCAAAGCGGGGTTGATCAAATCCCTGGGGGGGCGGTCCGATGTGCATATGAATCTGCTGCGCAACCGCCAAGTCAATCCGGAGGCTGCCTTACGGCGTGCGTTTCCTGTTGCCATCAAGGTCGGCGTGGATATCCTGCGCGAAGCGGGCTGGACGACCCAAATCCCCATCGTTCCCGATGTCGCCGTTCCCCGATCAAGCTCGTTATATAAACTGACCGATTTCGCGCTCACCCCACGTACGGAAAAGTGGTTTCAGCGCGTTGCGCCGGGTACACAAAGGCTGCCGCAAGGCGTCGACCGCCTCCAGCCGGCATGGGCCCTTGCAGACATGATCGCCAGGGCGAAAGACCGGCGCGTCCGTCACGCATGGCTGCTTGACCCGGAAGACCTCGATCTACAAACCGTGCGCAGCGACAAGGCGGTAACGCCGGCGCTGCGCTCATTTGAGCTGAATCGGGATTGCCTCGACGACGCCGGCTATGAGCGGCTCTACGAAACATTTAAACAAGCGGGAGGTGGATAAAGCCAGCAACAAACTGAGACTAATCTCAAGCACTGGCGCGGTTTTCCGCCGGCCCCGCTACTTGGGCGGCGTCAGGCCGTGCTCGAGCGCGAATTTCACCAGCGAGGGCAGGTCCCTGACGCCGAGCTTCGACATCAGACGGCTGCGATAGGTCTCGACCGATTTCGGGGACAGGTGGATCATGCGCGCGATCTCGTTGCTGGTGTGGCCTTCGACCACCAGTTGCAGCACTTGCCGCTCGCGTGTGCTCAGGCTGTTGACCGGACTGCGCGCCTGTCCGGAGGCGGGGTCGGGCACGGATTCGGCAAGGGCCGGGCTCAGATACCGCTTTCCTTGATGGACCGCCCGCACCGCGGTAATTACCTCCTCGACCGCCATTTCCTTCAACAGGTAACCGCAAGCGCCCGCTTCGAAGGCGCGGTACACATATTCCGCCGTCGCGTGCATGGAAAGCATCACTATCCGTGCCGCCGGGCATTTCAGATGAATCACCCGCGCCGCCTCGATGCCGTTCAGGTCGGGCATGATGATGTCCATGAGCACGACGTCGGGATTGAGCTGCAGTACCTGCCGTTCCGCTTCGCGTCCGGTGCGCACCTCACTCACGACCTCGATGTCGGTGGCAGCGGCGAGCAGCGCGCGCAAGCCTTCGCGCATCAGTACATGGTCATCGGCCAGCAGCACCCGGATGGTCATGTCGCCGCGCGCTCCGATTCGAGCGCGATGCGGGTACCGGTCCCAGGCGCCGATTCCAGGCGGAATACGATGCCCACCGCCTCCGCGCGCTCGCGCATGGTCGCGAGGCCCCAGTGGTCCGTCGGCGTTGCGTTCGCGTCGAAGCCGACACCGTCGTCGGCGATATCCAGCATGACTCGTCCGGAATCCTCATGCAGGCTGATTTCCACATTCTGCGCCTGCGCGTGCTTGACGATATTATTCAGCGCTTCCTGGCTGATGCGATACATTGCCGTCTCCACGATGGATGGCAGGCGCGGCTGCGGGTCGACCCCGCTCAACTCCGCTGGAATACCGTTGCGCCGGGCGAACTCCGTCGCGAGCTGTCGCAGCGCGGCGAGCAATCCGTAATCGTCCAGCACCGGCGGCCTGAGATCGGCCATAACGTTGCGCACATTCGCGACCATGGATTTGAGCAGGCCCTGCATGTCCTGCAACGGCTTCGCGACCGCGGGCAGCGACTCCTGCGGCAGCTTGGCGCCAAGCGATCCCAATATCAATCCGAGCGTGGACAGATCTTGCCCGATGCGGTCGTGCAGCTCGCGCGCAATCGCATGCCGCTCAGTCTCTTCCACTGTGCGCAATCGATGCGACATTTGGCGCAGCCGGTTGGCGTAGCCCCGCAGCGCCTCCTCCTTGCGCTTGAGTTCGCTCATATCGCGCACCGTGTAGGAATGCGCAACCACCTTGCCCTCGCGGTCCTTCACCGGCGAAAACGTCACTTGGGTCGCGATGCGCGTGCCGTCCTTGCGCAGGTGCGTGGTTTCGACCGGGATCAATGACTCGTCGCGCGCCACACCCGTGATCGACCTGCGCCGCGTTCCCGTGCGCTCGGGCGGCACGATCATTTCGATCGGCTGCCCGATCGCCTCCTGCGCCGACCAGCCGAACAGCCGCTCGGCGGCGGCGTTCCAGGAAAGGATGGTGCGTTCGGGCCCACGGATCAAAATCGCGTCGTTGCTCGATTCGACGATCGCCGCCAGTTGCGCGTTGAGCTGCTCGGAGCGCTTGCGCCCGGTGATGTCCTGCATGATACCCATAGAACGTAGCGCTTTGCCGCTGCCGTCGAACTCTGTATGACATTGTTCTCGGACGAATTTGATGCGTCCGTCAGTCATCACCAATCGATGCTCAATCACATACGGGGATTTGTTCGCAAGGGAGTCGGTGTACGCCTTGTTCACCGCGTCCCGATCCTCGGGATGCACCGCCGCGAGGAATGCTTGGTACGATGCGCCGAATTGGCTGCGATCAATTTCTAAGATCCTGATTATCTCGTCGGACAAAATCACGCGACCGGTGACCAGATTCCACTCCCAACTGCCCAGTGTGGCGATGGATTGAGCCTCCGCCAGCCGCGCCTCACCTTCCCGCAATAATTGATTCGTTCTTGCCTGGCGCGAAATTTGTGCATCGAGCAATATTCCAAACAGTAGTATGACGGCAGTCATGCCGCTTGCCCACCATACATAGCTGGATATTCGCGCGCGGACCGACGCCAGGGCGGCAGCTTCGGACACCCCGACCAACACGACCAGCGGATAAGCCTTGACGGATCGAAAGCTCACGAGCCGCTTTACCCCATCGACCAGGCCGGTCGAACGAAACCTCCCGTGCTCGGCCCGCTTCAAGTGCACGCTGAACAGGGCACTGCCCCCTACGTATCGACCGACCTGTTCCTCGGATGAGGGAGCATTTGATCGCCTTGCACGAATTACGCCGTCACGCCCTATGAGCACCACACTCGAGTCGGCTCCGAGGTCGATCTCGTCGTAGAAGGAGGAGAAATACTTTGGGTCCATGCCGACCAGGGTGTATCCACCGAAGGTGCCGTCGGCCTTGTTCATCCTGCGGGTGAGGTAAATCGTCGGTCTGCCCGTTATGGTGCCCGACCGCGGTTTGGCGATGAAGACGTCCGGAGAGGCGTCGCGCATGTGAAACTGGAAGTTCTCGACGTTCCGGAAATTCTGGGGCTTCACGAATGGAATGCTGGCCAGTACGAGGTTGCCGTCCTGGTCCACCACGCTGAGAACGCTGTAGGACGTCAGCTCGTCCCGGCGATCCCGCATATACCGCACCAGGTCCAGCCGCTCACCATGTTGTCTGTACTCGGCTTCAAGCTGCTTGAGGGCAATGCCGGGCGCCGCCAGGGCGCGTTGCACGTGCTCCTCGAAAAGCCGCGCCAGATTGTCGTTTTCCGATTCACGCCGTTCGACCGCGTAATCGCGTTCGAATGAAACCAGATAGGCGGTCCAGACCCACATCGACGCCACGAGCCCCGCGCAGAATGCGAGTACGATCAGCCGGAGGCCGCTGGGTATTGTCAAGTTAAAGAATGGGGATTGGGGATTTAATGGCGCGCGTACTCGCATGCGCTCCCTGCGAAAACAATTACCCAAGAGTAAGCATTTTTATATAAATCAATATGATCTTAGTACTTCAAATAGTCAAATTATTAGCAGTGCTGGTCCCCTGTTATTTTTCACTGCAATCATTTGATCATTATGATCATAGATATATCCTAATGTCCTGAGAATTGCGTATCTAATAGGGAGCATGTTTCAACAGCTTAAAAGACTTCAGGCATTCACGCAAAAAAATTTCCCCTGCCTTCAATCCCCTATTGATAGGGCGCTTATTGTCGAAATTGGCTATTGCGAGGAACAAGGGCACCCGCTGACGATGAAGGGGTTGCTGTTGCTGAAACTTGGTGCGCCTGCGACCGTCCGCCGGCGTCTGCAAAGGCTTGTTGATTTGGGATTGGTCCACAAGCGTCGCGTCAACCACGACGGACGGCTCTGTCACCTCGAAATCGATCCCGCGGTGCGCATGAGGTTTGCCAAGTACTTGAAGCTGATCTTGGCGCTGTGACTGGAACCGGGGTCAGGTCTTGCATTGACGCCCCAATTCAAGACTTGACCCCACTGTTACTTTGAGGCAAAAGCGTCAATGCAAGACCTGACCCCGGTCATGCGGTCATGACCCCGGTCATGACCCGGTCACACGCCCGAGCCCCGGCTTGGCGTACCGCAACCGGCTACTTGACCGCGAACTCGACCGGAGGCGCGGTCCGGAGCTTGCGCGCGAGGCGGGCAAAATCACGATCGAAGGTCTCGACGCGCGCCGACCCATGCGACGAAGCGACAATCATCGCATCGCCGAAATCCATTCCTCCCTTGTACCAAGACACCGCCCGCTCGGTCACGGCGCGGTCCTCGATTGAGACACGCTGCAGGCTGAGCAAGGCGTCGAGCGCACGGCCGATGTCGGCACGCGAGCTACGGTAGTAGCTCTCCAGCGTGTAGACCACTTCGGTCAGTGCGGCGCGGGTCACGAAGCAGTCGTTTGCGGCGATGATTTGCAGTGCCCGCGGCGACAGCGCCGGATCATCCTTCAGGAGATAGCGCAGCACGATGTTGGTGTCGATGCCGATCATCGCGATGTCCTGCGCTTTTGCTCCCTGCGCACGGCTGCCGAGCGCACTGCACGCGCGATATCCGCTTCCGTCGCCGCCCGGCGCCGTGTCTTGAGGATGCCGTATGCCTCCTCCGGCGCAACGCGCTTTCCGGCCCCGACCGGGCGCAGCAGTATCCCTTCCGCCGTGCGCTCGAACGCCACCTCGCTGCCGACGCGAATCTGCTCGGCCTCGCGTACGTGGCGAGGGATCACGACCTGCCACTTGCTGGAAACCTTCGACGTATCCATGGAGGCGCTCCTGATCGTTCAACGGGTGTAAGACGGATTGTGCCGGACCACCACG
>Ga0209514_10006678_pt1 | contig 14025 bp, 15 predicted proteins | sample Subgrocontami58m_FD_187452 | JGI IMG/M metagenome (GOLD analysis project Ga0209514, IMG submission 187452) | Subsurface groundwater microbial communities from S. Glens Falls, New York, USA - GMW37 contaminated, 5.8 m (SPAdes) (version 3) | ecosystem: Environmental > Aquatic > Deep subsurface >...
TATGGCAACGGGGGAGAAATCGGGAAAACGCGATGATTCATTGGCAGTTTACAGTGAAAGACGCGAGGGTGAAATTTAAATATGATAAGGGGTCAAAATTTAATTAGGAGGGTAGTAGTAAGCCGTTGGGTGGTCTTGTTGATTGGATTAATTATGCCCCACTCGGAACAATTAAGAGGTCGCATAGACTCCTGAAGCAAGGAGTAAGTGATGAACAAATTATTACTCGTGCTCTAGCAGGTATCATTACCGGTGCGCGAGAAGTAGGCCCAGAAGACGTGCTGACTGTTCAAACGCTCGTACACAAAGCGAAGGGGCAAGATCATGGCGCCCAACAAAAACTGCAAGGAATGTCGAAAGTGGGCAATATCCTTTCTCGCTTTGATTATGAAGTCCCATTAGCTGAGCTTGAGAGCATGGCGACTAAGTCATATCACGGGATGACCGAAGCATTGAAGATGTACGACTTAGAGCAAGTTAAACAATTCATGGATCAAGGTATAAACCTACAATCGGTAACTACTGTTAAAAAGGTTACTGAAAAATACGGCCATGATTTATCTCCAATCGAAGTTGCAGAAATGGCATCGCATAGCATTGATGGATTAGACGATGCGATGCGAACATTTGATCTAGAGGCTATTAGAACTTTACTAAAACAAGATGTTAATTTGCCGATTGCTGTGGCAGTTTTGAATAACACACGACAATTTGGCTATGAGTTAGAGATCGTACAAATAGCCAGTGTCGCCAAGAATGTCCGAGACCTAGAGGATTTCACTGCCGGATTAAAAGGTTTACCACTACCCGAAGTTGAAAAAATTTTTTCCGATGGGATTGCCTACAGTGAGTATAATCAAGTTAAAGAAGCCCTCCAAAAACATCAGTTAGATTCCAGCTTCGACGCTACTCACGCACTAGCAAAAAAATTAACGAGAACACGGGAATATTATAATTTGGATTCTGCACTGGACACCTTTAGCCTAGAAGAGATTGAGCAAGTTTTGGATAAAGGATCTGCAATCGGTAGTGTTTTGGAGGTCGGTAATGCACTCAAAGGAAAAGAAATTACCACAAACCTACAGGAAATAATTTTATTTGAAAAATACGCTGGTGATTATAGTAAGGGGCACTTTGTCACACAAGCCATTGATGCTTTTGGCATCGATAGCGTCCGAAAAATTATTGCCAAAAGTTGTAGACTTGATAAAGCGGTAGAGGTAAACAATTATATCAATGCCGATAACAGTAGCAGTTCGCGACGCTCCAGAGGCAGTAGCGACAACGAGATATCTGAGTCGCTACGACAGTCCTTGAAAAAGGGCGGTCTGGATGTGGTGATAGCGATTGCGAGAGCCGGTAATATGGAGGCCGCAGTCAAAACGGTCGAAGCAGGATTCACGGTCGAAGAAATTACAAGATTCCCATTCCTTATTTCTCCGCTGGTCACGAAGAAATAGTATAATCAATTAACTTACACATATGAAAAAAACAGCATCAACGTTTCCGGATACCGCAATGCCGCTCGATATGCAGGTTGACGTTCATTCGTCGAAACCGCTCGGATTGACGGCTAAGGTATTAGTACATGAAGTGGCTCGCGCACTGCCTCTTTATGATCAGTCGATTGAGTGCGATGCCAAGGGTCAGAGCAGTGAGGGTAAAAAAATCAAAGTTGACACCGTCGGCCGATGGCTGTTCGGAGTCCCAGGATATGAGGGCCATATCAGAATCGTTGCGGAAAATGATAAGGTCTTGCTGAATTATCCCAAAGAGTCACCAAAGGTCGTACATGAGTTAATTGCTTCCCTTAAAGAAGCGGTGGAAACTAAATAATTTAAAATATATGAAAGAATCCTTTGAATACAAACCAACACCGCAAGAACAAACTCCGCCACCGCAAGCGGAAGCAAGACTTACTCCAGAGCAAATTTCTGAAAAAAGAGGAAAGGTTTTGCAATCTTTAGAAAAAGCCCGTCTCTTACCTGCGGATTGGAAAAGTTCCGCTGGCAAGAGTCGAGATGAGATGGTCACGGCTTTAGAGGGATCGCTGGAAGAGCTCGACACATTGGAATCAAACCTCCAGAATGAGCCAGAAGCGCCAGTTGCTGTGGCTGAATCACCAGTGGCTCACAGGACTGAACGTAAGAGAGCGACGCCCCCCCCCTCGGCAAAAACCGAGGAGGCACCTCGCCAATTTGACCAAGAAGGCCAATATATCAATATCGGTAACGTTCACGTGCCGATTTGCCAGCCACCAGAGGAAAATCCCGAATGGAAAGCAGTCCCAGGCAAAGTGTTCGTATCGGGCGGTAAAAAGTTTTCTGAAGTCCGCTTTGTTAAAGATGCTCACGGTCTCACTCATGTTGCCAAGCCGGGAGAATTGATGAATTTTTCTGAAAAGCATCGAGGGGAACGACTAGAATCAGTAGATGCAGTTCTAGAAGGACGGGGCGAGTTGAAAGCCTTCAACGAAGCTCTGACCAATCTTGGAGAACTCGCAAGACAATACGGCGAGCTGAATCCGGACGATGCTGACTATGACGAAAAGGCAAAGCAATTAAGTGCTCAGATAGAAGCCTTCACTGATCCAGAAAAATTGAAAGAAGTACTTAAACTCAATGGATCGGGAATCGAGGATCTCGATGGCTTTGCTGAACGTGCCGCCGACATTATCCGTACTCAACAATTCCTGCGCTCCATTGATGAGAGCATGAACGAATTTGTGCCACCTCGCGACTCGCACTTTAAATTAACTCCTTACTTCGAGAAGAAGTTTGCATGGTTTGCAACACTCGTCAATCGCCAACTCGGTCTCGGAAATAATGCGTATCTTGAAAATTTAGTAAAAGAGAAAAAAGCTCCTGAGTGGGAGAAGCTGACCGCCAAGGGTATGACCGTCATTGTCGGCCCTCGTGGTACTGGTAAAAATAAACTCGCGGATTTTTATTGTGGCGAAACAAATCGTCCACTCTTCCGCTATGCCTGTTCTCCAGATAAGGAAGAGCGTGATCTTACCTATGACGTTGAACTTTCAGATGGTGAGGTTGTCAGAATTCCTACTCGTATTCTCACCGCAGTAACGACACCAAACGCCGTGCTTGAATTAGACGAGCTTAACCTACTTCGCCCCAACGTTGCCAAGTTCTTCAATTCTCTCTTCGATGGAGATCGAACTGTATTCTTGAATGATCAGGTGATAAAAGCGGCACCGGGCGTGATGTTCGTGGGACTTATGAACCCAGCCGAATACGACGGTGTCGAGGACTTGCCGGAAACGATTGATGACCGTTCTAACATCATGACCATGGGCTACCCCCCATTCCGAGAAACCGACTCGACTACCAATCGAGAAAAGTTTACTCACGATGAAGCCCTTATCCTCAAAGAGAATATTAGTCCTCTCAAAGACCTTAATGACGAACAATTCCGCAAGGCATGGGATTACGTTATCAATGGCGTAGGAGCACAAATCTCACTCGACACGACAGTAGTGAAGATTATGAAAGACCTCAAAAATCTTGTCGCAATTGCAGATCGAACTCGCCAAGTGGCGGAAGCGTATAAATCTAGAACCGGCGAAACAAGAATGGAGCGCGATATTTCATTGCGTGGCTCTATTGAGGCCGCAAGATTTTATTCAGAAAATCATTTATGGGAAGCTGATCTTGCAAAGATGCCCGGCTGGAAAGCTGGGTGGAATGGTGCTCAGTATGCCATTGCGATGACGTACATGCCGCACACTGATACATACCGTCGTGGCAAAACCGATAAAGACGCCATGATGCTGATTCTCGCCGAGAGTATCAGATAGTGATGAAAAATATGCTTTATGTCTATAGAATCAGGAATACAATTTACACCAGAGAAACCTAAAGTTTCTGAAGCTGAACGTGATCTTAATGAGATCATTCCTATTTTGGCGCATGGTTTAGTTCGTCGAATCGAGCAAAAAGGATTCTCCGGTAAAGTGCGAGTCCAAGCACTTGCTGGTGATACTTGGGGCGTTGCCAAAAGTCCCGATAATTCGACTGATATTCCTAACGTCATTATTTATCCACGGGAGTCGCTCTCCGGCGACCGACGGCTTATTAATGCACGCCTTCGTCACGAAATCGGAAACCTCAACTATCCGATAGACAGCGAGATAAACGCTTTGCGTGGTTGGTGTTACGAAAATAAGGTCGCCCCAGAACTTCTCACGTCTTTAGTAGAGGCTACACACGAAGCGTCGGTGAACTATTTGGAAATGCAGAATTCCCATAGTGATACACCGCAAGAAAACTTTCGTGCTTTATACGAACAGGAAATAAATACTCAGGAGATCGCAGACGGCGTAGCTCAATCTGCACCTTATAAGCAAGCAGTTGATCTTACACTCCTCTACTCCCTCTCCCAGACAGGACTTGTCCCGGCCGAGCAGTTTGAACATGCCCTAAGCAGTGCTCACCCAGCTGTACAAGAAATTTTTGACAAACAAACTCGATCCGTCTTAGATCAGAGCGTCAAAATGGCTGTGCCGAAAAAACAAGTCCAGCTGGTGCGTGATTTCCTATGGCCAAAGTTCTCAAAACTAGTTGCTCTATCCGGCCCAGCTCAAACGGACTCAAAAGACAGTAAACCGCACGACAAAAAAGCTGAAGCACTTCTCGAGGAATTAAAAGGAGAAAAGAATCCGGAAGCTTCTGCTCGAGCACAGCAGGCAAAAGAGATACAGGCGAAGATGCAGAAGCTCATGGAAAAAATGAAGCAGAAGCCTCAAAGCAAGTCTGGTAAAAAACCGTCTCAAGAATCAAAAAAGGATCAACAAAAAGAGTCGAAAAAAGCACAACAGCAAGAACTTAGTTCTGCGGAGAAACAAGAACGGAAAGAAGAAGAAAATCTCTTAGCAAAGAACTTGCAAGAGCAACTTCAACAGGCCAAAGAACAATTAGAAAAACTCCAGAAGCCCGGACAACAGCCGGAAGCACCAAAGCCACAAGAAAAATCGCCTTCTATGCAGGAGATCGGCAAGCAAGCCGAACAGATGAGACAGCAAGCCGAAAAGGCCATGCAGGAAGCAAAAGAAACTGGTACGCAAGATGAAACTTCAGAGGAAGAACTGCAAAAACTGAAAGAGCAACTGGAGCAGTTGGAAGAGGTTGCAAAACAAATTGCGGAAAGCGGAGCTTTGGAAGAGGGGCTCGCAAAGCCGGAAGAGGGGCCAATAACCTATAACATCAAAGAGTACGGTATTGATGAGGCCAATCTTACCCCTGAACAGTTAGAGAATTTACAAAAAATCCGTTCATTTGCTCAAGGGACATCAAAAGTGTATCGCACTGCCATGCGTCTTTTGATGACTGGCTACCAGCAACACAATCCGAAATTTACGGACAAGATGATGGAAAAAATGATGGAACGTAGCTATGACGTCCCTGATTTTTCAATATATGGATCACAGGCGGCTCAAGAATTTTTATCACAACAGCCGGAACTAGGGATAGATGGTTTTAGCGATAATTTTTTAGTCAATTTTCAATTACCCAAACCCCTTGCGAGATTTTGGTATAAGGGTGGTAGTGGGAGTAAATCTCAACCCGTAAAAGAGGGTGAGATTGAATGGGGTCATTTTTACCGAATGGCCATGCCTGTGATTTATAGCGGTGTAGATAGAGCTGGGATGTCAGGTCTTTATTTGAATCGTTTGAATGGGTTTGGCCAGCATGATCCTAAAAAATATTATTACTTATACGAAGCCATAAACGCCGCCTTAGAAGATCAAGCCAGCGAGTCTGATGAGTCAGACAAATCAGAAGATTCAGAGCAAGGCGAGGACGAAGATCAAGGCTCAGAAAGCGGCGAATCCGGAGATGGAAAAGAACAAGGAGATGAGTCGGGTGAATCTGGTTCAGAATCCGGACAAGGTGAAGAGGCTGGTGAAGGTGGGCAGGAAGGATCGGAGGGTAGCGGTGAACCGGGTGGAACTGAATCTGGAGGTGGGGGCATACCTTCTGCTCAAGAAATGCAGGAGATGCTTTCTCAAATGCAAGACATACTCAATCAAGCCAAAGAGCAAGGTGGTCAAGGTGGTTCGCCGGGATCTGGCCAAGAAGCAATAGATCAATTACTCGAGCAGATTGCTCAAATGCAAGAAAGTCTCGAATCCGGTGGAAGCCCACAAGACATGGCCGGACAAATGCAGGATGCAATGCAACAGCTGTCAGAAATGATGGGTGAGATGGGAGATGGAGAGCCCGGTCAAGGAGAGGGTCAAGGCAAGGGTAAGCCGGAAAACGGAGAACCTTCAGATGGAGAGTCCGGTGAGTCAACTGGTGAATCTGAAGAGCAACCGCACGATCAATTCCAAAAAGGCGGTCAAACACATGAAGGAGCCGTTGAGGGTTTATTCAGCAAGCCAAATGAAGAACTGTTAAAACAACTTCGACAAGCCGAGGCGATGGTTGGTAGTAAATTCTCCACTCAAGATGAGAGCGGAAATCTTGTTGCAAGAGACATGAGTCAGTCAGTGAGCGAAAATTTGCAAGAGGAAACTTCCCAACTCACCCAAGCTCATGCGCGACAATTGGACACTTTAGAAGAGCTCAAGAGACAACAACAATCCAAAATGGAAGCGATGTACCGAGAGATGTCTGGATTGGATGGAGAAGCCTTGCGTGTCTACGTTGACTACATGGAATCAACTAAAGACTTTATAAGCGATCTGACCAATTTCTTTATTGATAAATTCAAACTCGATAAAGAATATATCCGAGAAAGAAATCAGCGACGAGGAGCTCGACTACAAAGAGGATTTACGCAAAATATTTTAGGGAGCAAAGAGGGTCGCACGGTTATCAGTCCCAATTCATTTGAGCGTAAACGACCACCGGAAAAGCCCCAGCTCGCGTGGACTCTTGTTATCGACAATTCCGGTTCTTGCGGTGGAGAAATTATTGAGCAAGAAAAGAAATTGGCGGTAGCGTTAGTTGAGGTTGCCAAAGAACTTGATATCCCGTTGGAAATCGTAACCTTTGGCGGTCCCGATCAATTTACTTTCCTCAAAGGTTTTGAACAGGAAATCTCTGGAGACGATTTGCAGAAAATGGTACTCTTGCATGCAGATCAAGGTACACCCGATGTGGTGACTCTTGATGCCGCTTGCACCAGCATGGAAAAATTTACTGATAAGTTCAGACGGTCTTATAATTTCGTATATTTCATGACCGACGGACAATCTGGCAAAGGATCGATCCAAGCAGTGATAAAAAAGCATAAAAAGGATATGGTTATTACTGGTATTGGGATGGCCGGTGCGGCTCAAACCATAGCCCAGACGTGGGGCAAAAATGCGGTCGAAGTCCCCGATGTAAAAAAATTGTCTGATGCCTTTATTAGAAAAGTCGAGGATCAGATAGACTCAACATTCGATTAATTTTAAAAATATGCCAGAAAATTTTGAATCAAGATTTGGACAAATAGATGACTTATTGAATGACGTTGAGCAATCAACCAGCGGTAAGCGTTTGCTGGCTGAAATCGACGACCTCTGCAATGAGGTAGATGCTGGTTTAGAAACACGAAAAAAGGAAGTGATGGGATGGCCGGATGAACGTAAACGAAAAGAGGCTGTTGATTCTCAAGACCCATTCGTACTAAACCTGATGTCGATGGATGAAAATTTCAATATCCGTACTTTATCTGCTTGCAACGTCAACACACCGGCAAATTCCTTGCGTCGCTTGGCAGAGGGAGCCAATGATTATGTTCGAATGGTTATTGCGAATAATCCGACTTCTTCACCAGACATACTTGATCGCATTGCTGAATTGAGCGCAGAACAAGAGGTGCTTGATGCAGTGAAAGGAAATCCAAGCGTCTCTACAGTAACAAGATACAAGATAGAAAACCGGATGTAGTTATTGAAAATGGTAAAACAAAAAGCACGGCCACAGGTCGTGTTTTTTGTTGCGACCATTGACTTTTGCCCCAATAAATGCTACTATGCTAAGTCATGATTCGGCATGGGGTCGATCAGATGAAACCAGTTCTTTGAGGAGGACAACAGTATGGCAAAGAAGATTCTATGGATGTCTCGGCATGCACCGCATCGGAGGCAAATTGAAACGCTCCGGCAAGAGCATGGCCAAGACACGGTCGTGGAGCAAGAAGCCAAACCCTTCGACGACGCACGGCAGATCGCCAAGCGATTCCGAGAAGGTGGCTACGACGACATGGTGATTGTGGCTCCGCTCTCGGTGATCCAAGTGCTCTGCAATGAGGGCATCCGGATGCTGTGGTCGGAGGCGGTCGAGGAGAACGATCCGTCCAAGATCGAGTTCCGTGGCGCGCGTGGGCAAGGCTACCGGTTTGTCCGGTTCCGTCGCATCAAGCGTGTCGTAATCGAATTCGAGGACTGACTCAGTGGGTGTTTCGGCACCTAAAACTACAACTCGTATGATTGCCGAAACAATCATGCACAGATAAAGATTGGAGGTTTGTATGCAGAACGACGAGACTCTCGACCGAGCAATGAAGCTCGGAAAGGAGCGTCATCCGGAAGCTCCCCAACATCATCACGCGGCCTTCGCCAATTCAGTACAGACTCTTGTTACTGGTTGGAGTGGAGGCTTCGGCGTTCCGTCCATGCGTGAGCACTGGGCGTGCCGAGTTGCCGAATCCAAAGGCACAGCCGGACAGTTCAGCTTCGACGATGCGGTGGCGGCGGTTGAGGAAGCCTGTTACGGCCAACTCACCATCGATCACGCGAACATGCTCGAAGAGGAGCACTGCTTCGACGATGCACCGGGCGAGGTAGAGGCGGCACAGCGACTTCTGGCGATGCACCATCAGCGCAATTGAAACGCGCTTAACTGGCACGTTTGTCCTCAAAAGGGATAAACGTGCCTTTTCTTTTATCCACTTTTGGCCGTTTGACTGCCTTTATTTAATAATATACAATGGAGAGGTGGAAATATCACCTTTCCATTAAACATATTGATATATGGCTACCGACAACCTTATTGCCAAATTATACGAATCCCCTAAGACCATCCTGACCACAAAGGATATCGCTTTGATTTGGGAGGAAACTAATACAGTCAACCTTACCTCAAAGATCAAATACTACGCCAAAGAAGGATCATTGATCCGTCTGACTCGTGGTGTATTTGCAAAAAACAAAGAGTACGATATCAAAGAATTGGCAACAAGTATTTATACTCCTTCCTACATAAGTTTTGAAACAGTCCTCCGGGAAGCCGGAATAATTTTCCAACATCATGACTCGATCTTTGTAGCCGGTCCTTATCCAACTATAAAAAAGATTGGCGATAAAACGATTACCTTTAGAAAATTGAAGGACAGTGTCCTCTACAGTGCAGTTGGCATCAAGAATGAAAAGAATTACAGCATTGCCACACCGGAGAGAGCATTCCTTGATACCATTTATTTATCTCCCAAGTTTTATTTTGACAACCTACGATCCATTAACTGGGAGACGTGCTTCGATCTTGCAAAAATTTACGATAACAAACAATTAATAAAGCGGGTCACTCAATACCAAAAAAACTATGCTCAATAAAGAAAAACACCAGCTCATCATGGGACAGATTCTCCGAGATATTTACTCAGACACTTCCATTTCGTCCCTCATTGGATTCAAAGGTGGCACCTGTGCGTATTTTTTCTATGGCCTTACCCGTTTCTCTGTGGATTTAGATTTTGACCTTTTCTCCACCGATGAGGCAACACAAAAATTGGTGTACGAAAGAATCCAAAGCATGCTGGGAAAATACGGAGAGGTTAAGGATAATTATATAAAACGAAATACTATCTTCTTCCTGCTCTCCTATGGCGATTCAGATCACAATGTGAAAGTCGAAGTAAACGTTAGAATCCTCATGCCAGATATAAAAGAGCACTACGAAGTGAAAGAATATCTTGGAATTTCTATGCTTGCCGGTAAGAAAGATTATCTCTTTGCAAGTAAGCTCGCGGCTCTGACAACTCGAAGCGAAACAGCTATGCGTGATATTTACGATGTCTGGTTTTTTGGAACAAATCACTGGGATATTAATGCCGAGGTGATCAAAGCTCGTACTGGCAAGACCATCAAAGAATATATGGCTGATTGCATCCCAGTTGTCGAAGCAGTAAAAGACAACGAAATCTTGCGAGGACTGGCCGAGCTTCTGCCGGGCGAAAAGGAAAAAGCGTGGGTTAAAACTCACTTAAGAAAAGAGGTCGTCTTCTTGCTCAAGAATTACCAATCAGTATTAAAATAAATCCTATGACTGACCAAGAACAAAAACACGATAAGGATAAACGATACCTCAAAAAGTTTGAGATTGTTGAGACCGAAGTAGAGTTGCCTATTCAGGGGCAAGTACGTGATCCCGAGGATTTGTATAAATTTCTTAAAGATTTGGAAAATGAAAGTGTTTCCAAAGTGATTGGAATTTACCTCGACAATAATAATTTATTTCTAGGTCATCAGGTGTTTCTCGGAGCTTCTCCTCGAGCTTTTGATACCCAACTTCTTTATCACTATTACGCTCTTTTCCTTGCTAAGAAGTTTATGGTCTTAATAAACCATCCAGACTCTACCGATCCTACCCCCGATGAGGATGACAAAAAGCTCATGAGAGCACTGCAAGCTGATGCACAAGTGCTTTCATTCAAACCGTTTTTTGCAGATTTTATTATCGTTGCTAAAAAAGCGTATTTCAGCATGGCGGTACAGGATGGTACTGTAGGTCATGGTCATCAAAAACCTATAGAAAAGTAGGCTCCGACCATTTATGCACAGGTAGGCTTCTTGCAAAGCTTTTCCGGCTGGTGCTATAATAATTTCACAATCGAATAAATTATGCCTCACGGGGCATTCTGAAAGATATTCCGAGTTTAAGGGCTCGCGATCAATCACCCAACGGTGAACGATCGCGAGCCCTTTTTCGTTATCCGATTGTTTCCAGCTCCCTGATACCTCTCGGTCGAGCATCCACCAGCTGTGATCGACCTCACACTGCATCAAACTCACGGGTTTGGTGTACATAAAAAAATTCACAGCGGATGAGGGGGTGTCAGAGAGCTGGAACAATAAATATTTTATGTTTAGCAAATTTCAATCATTACCAAGTTACTTCGGCGGCAAGCGCAAGCTGGTCAAATATATTTTTAAGCCGATCAAGAAAACAGAAGGAGTCTTTATCGACGCATTTCTTGGCGGTGGATCAGTAAGCCTCTACGCCAAAGCAAAAGGATATAAAGTGATTGCAAACGACATCGCATACCGGTCCCTGATTATCGGCAAAGCAATTATTGCCAACAATTCGGTGAAGTTAGAAAGCGAGGACTTAGCGAGACTGTTCATTGAGACCAAGCACGATGGATTTATAAAAAAGAATTATTGCCCGAAAGTTTTCACCACCAAGATTGCTGACTTTCTCGACAATGCCGTTGTGGCCGCACGGCAAGTGGAAAACGAAACCAAGCGATATCTCCTCTTGCACCTGATCATCAAGTTTATTCTCTCCTGCAGACAGTTCGGAAAGTTCACACACACCCGGGACACGCTCGACTTGGAAGCTCGCAAGTGGGAGTGGCCACTGCGATCCAAGTCGCATGCACCAAAGAATCTGCGGATGATCCAGAATCCCATGCTCACTTTGGAAAAATTAAAAGATGAGGTCAATCATGGAATTTTCGACAACCATCAAGACAATGAAATACACCAAAAAGACGTGTTTGATTTCCTCAAGACTGTTCAGGGTGATGTTGTTTATTTTGATCCTCCTTATCCTGGCTCTTCTGCCTACGAGGTTGAGTATGGGATTTTAGATAACCTACTCGTCGGCAAGAAGCTCGACAACAAGCCGAGTGGATTCTCAAACAAGATCGCTGATGACTTTCTGGAGAGGATGTTTGAAGCGGCCAAGCATATCCCTCAATGGGTTATCTCGCTTGGTCAAAACAAAGAGGACATCGGCGTGAAGCCGGAAAAGTTGCTGGCAATGGTGCAGAAGCACCGCAAAGCCGAAGTACAGATACTCGATCACAAGTGGTCGGTGTCGAATGCCGGTGGTCGAGGCCAGAGCGACAACATTGAGTACATGATCGTAACCGTATGACCAAAACACAAACACAAATCAAAACGGTGAAAATTAAGGAATGCGTTCCGAACTCTTGGAATCCCAACGAGATGAACGCCCGACAATTTGCGTCGCTCAAAAAAGCCCTGACCCGATACGGACAGACGAAGCCAATCCAAGTCTGCACGTGGCCGAGTATGAAAGTCAAAGACGGCTATGTCATCGTTGGCGGTTATCACACATGGAAAGTACTCGGTGAGCTCGGCAACGATGAGATCGAAGCGAACGTCCACGAATTCAAAACCGAGGACGAAGCAAAGCTCTACGGACTGACCGACAACATTCACGGGTCCAACCAGCAACTCAAACTCGGCAAGCTCGCCTACGAGCTGACACAGAATGGCTACTCGATAAAAGAGATCGCAGGAAATCTCGGCGAGGAGGACGTGAATGTTAAAGACGCACTCGATCTCGTGAAAGACGAAATCGAAAAGAAAATGGTCGAGCTCAAGAACGCCGAAAGAGAAAACTTTGTCGCCCTGAACTTCATCGTCGACAAAGACCCAAAAGAAGCCGCCGATGAATTTATAAAAGCAGTTTCCGCATTCGCAAAGACCAAAGGCGTAAAGGTGGGCAAGGTAAGCAAAGACATCAATGCTCACCGAGAGACCATTGCCCTGATAAGTTTCAACGTTACCAATCCGCAGAAAACTGTCATCGACGAGGCGTTGGCAGAGGTCGCCAAAGCCGAGAGTGTGAGCGAGAGCAAGGCACTGGAAATCATCTGTTCAGACCGGATAACGGAAATAAACGGCAATAAACAGAAATAAAATGGCTAAAAATGTCGACATACAAAACGAAAAGTACCAAGAAGCGGTTCACCTCAAATACGCTGGTGAGTCGTATATCGTCATTGCCAAAAAGCTCAAGACGCCATTATCAACCGTACAAAAGTGGTTCATGTTCGGCGGACTGCTCAAAGAGGAATACGACAAGTTCCGAGATGAGCAGAACGAAGTCAAGAAAGCAGATGCCCAAGAGATACTCCGAAAGAACCTTGCCGTTGCGGCGAGCATGATGATCGCCCTAATGGGTAGCTCCGATGACAATGTTAAATTTCGTGCCGCCAAAGAAGTCCTCGACAGAGAACTCGGAAGCCCGAAAGAAACGGTCGAACATCGGGGATTATTTGGAACAGACCTAAGCTATGAACAAATCCTCCGAAAAGCAAGAGAGAAACCCCCTCCAGATGGTTAACGACCTCGTGGAGGTGATGAGGATTTGCGACGCTGAACCGCAAGAATTCATCGAGAGGTGTTTATCAATAAAAACCAAGAATCAGCAAACAGTTCTTTTACACCTGAATACCGCTCAATCCCTGATCTACCAACGGATCAAGAAACTGCGAGCACTCGGAAAGCCAATAAGAATGCTTATCCTCAAAGCTAGACAGGAGGGAGTATCAACACTGTGCGAAGCCCTGATATTCGAAAGGACTGCACGGTTTGAAAACACCAACTCACTTATCGTTGCCCACGAACCGGAATCAACAGACGCAATCTTTGCCATGAGTAAGCTGTTCTACGACATGCTTCCCACATGGGCGAAACCAATGCGACGGTACGACAACAAGAAGCAGATGGTGTTCGAGAATCCCGAGGAAAAGACCAGAAGTGCAGACCCGGGACTGCGATCACGAATGGTCATTGCCACTGCAGACAAAGTGAAAGTGGGTAGAGGTTTGACCCTCCACAACTTCCACGGCTCGGAGATAGCGTTCTGGAAAAATGCCAAAGACCTGATGCTCTCTGCATTGCAAGCAATCCCGAACCTGCCAAACACCAGCGTATTCCTAGTACCCTCTTAATTAAATTTTGATCCATGAAGCATTAAATGGTATGCTTGTGGTATATGAACAAACCACACAAACAGACTATACAATTCTCCCAAGAAG
>Ga0209514_10006683_pt1 | contig 14013 bp, 6 predicted proteins | sample Subgrocontami58m_FD_187452 | JGI IMG/M metagenome (GOLD analysis project Ga0209514, IMG submission 187452) | Subsurface groundwater microbial communities from S. Glens Falls, New York, USA - GMW37 contaminated, 5.8 m (SPAdes) (version 3) | ecosystem: Environmental > Aquatic > Deep subsurface >...
ATGTACACGAGCCCGCGCTGCGGGTCGGCGGACGCGGGAGCCCACTGATGCATGTCCCCCGACCACTGCCAGGCGTCGCTCCCCCACGTCTCGTGGCCGAACTCGCTGGGCCGCGGGATGACGTGGAACTTCCAGAGGTGCTTTCCGGTTTTGGCGTCGTAGCCCATGATGTCGCACGGGACGTTCTCGATCCGGGTCTGGTCGTAGGTGGGCTCGCCGCCGGCGAGCACCACGACCACTCCGTTCACCACGATCGGCGGCGCCGAGGAAGTGACCTCGCCCAGCTTCCTGGGAATCCCGTAGTCCGGGTCGTAGGGCCCGCCCTTCCACTCCAGCCAGGGCCCCCAGTCCCGCAGGAGGTCCGGTATCAGATCGACGACTCCGGTCCGGGAGAAATTCTTCAGCGGCACGGACTTGCCCCAGTTCTCCAGTGGCCGCCCCGTCTTGGCGTCCAGAGCCCAGAGGAAGAAGCCGGGCGTCGAGATGTAGATCACGCCCCGTCCGTCCACCTCCGCGTAGGCGACGCCCTTTCCGAAGTCCGTCCTCGGCGAGCGCAAATACCTGGTCGTGTCGGGCTCCCGGAAGAGCCAGAGCGTCTCGCCCGTGGCGGCGTCGATCGCCGCCACCTGCCGCCGTTGACCGGCGACCGTGTACAGCACGCCGTCCACGAAGACCGGCGTGGACCGGGACGTGTACTCGAGGCCCGGCCCGAAGTTGTCCCCCCGCCAGATCCAGGCGACCTTCAGATTGGAGAAGTTGGACGCGTTGATCTGCTTCAACGGAGAGGACCGGGTGTGCCCGGCGTCGCCGCCCAGGTAACGCCACTCCCCGTTTTCGACGCCCGTCAGCTGCGCGGAGCCTGCCGGAACGCCTTGTTCGAGACGGCTGCCCGGGTTCTCGGTCTTGAACCGCCACCCCAGTTCAAGCTTGTTGAAGTCAGACGTGTTGATCTGATCGAGTTGGCCCACCGCTTGGCTCGATTGACCGACCAGGGCGACTGTAATCCCTGCCAATCCCACGAGAGAGGCAAACAGAGCTGTGAACCGACGGACTGTGCTCGACATCGTGTACTCCATGCATAACAGACCGAGGTCCGCCCTCGTCCGGTCTTGAGCCACATTTCGGAGAAGCCTGTCGGGCGAAACGAGGCGAGGATAGGCTCGCGGCTGCAGGCTGTCAATACCGTCCGAGTACGTCGAGGGGCGGCGGTCGATCCCGATCCGAAGAACAACTTCCCGCCGGACCAGTGGCAGGGCGCGTACGCCGCGATCGAGAAGTTCCTGGCCGCGAACGTTCCGGCCGCGAAACCTCCGTCGACCGCAGGCAGACCGTAGCCCTTGTTTTTCGCTCCAGACGATGGCATCGTCGTCGTCAAATGGGGAGAAAGGGAGGGTTGGCGATGGCTCCAGCGCCCTTGCTGATGACGGTGGACGAGTACTTCAAGACGCCGGAAACCGTGATGCCGATGGAGCTGGTCTTTGGCGTCATGCGGGTCGCCGAGTCGCCGACGCCCCGGCACCAGTCGGCCGTGCGTCACCTGCTGCTGGCCCTCAACGCCCATGTGGAGGAGCGGCAGCTTGGTGAGATGTGGGTCGCGCCGCTCGACGTCGTGCTGAGCGAGGTTCGCGCGCTCATCGTGCAGCCCGACCTGTTCTTCGTGTCCAACGGCCGCGCGCCGATTGTGACCGATCGCGTGCGCGGCGCGCCCGACCTGGTCATCGAAGTGCTGTCGCCGAATCCACGGATCGGGAAAACGGAAGAGCGGGTGCGGTGGTTCGCCGAGTACGGCGTGCGCGAGTGCTGGCTGATCCATCAGCAGGACGTGTCGGTCACCGTCATCCGGTTCGAGGACCGGCGCGTGGCGTCACGCGACGTCTTCGGGCGCAGGCAGCGGATCGTCTCCCGCGTGCTGCCGGAGTTCTCGGCTACCCTCGACGAGATTTTCGGGTAACGCCACGATCGGACGCGTCGGATCGATCGCCAGCCAGGCGAGCGCGCCGCAGGCGTAGACGACGGCGGTGACGTAGAACGGGAAGGTCCAGGAGTGCCAGCGGTCGACGGCGACGCCGACGACCAGCGGGCCGATCAGGCCGCCGAGGTTGCCCAGCGTGTTCATGCAGCCGGTGATGACGCCCGCGTGATCGGGCGCGATGTCGATCGGCACGGCCCAGCAGGCGCCGAGCGCGAGATCCGCGGACCCTAACGCCAGCGCGAGCAGCACGGCCTTCGCCACCGGCGGCACCGGCAGCGTGGACGCGAACACCAGCGCCGCGCAGGAGAGGAACGCGGCGAACCCGAGGTGACAGCGGCCCACACGCAGACCGCGCGTGCGCGTCAGGCGATCGGTCAGCCATCCGCCGAAAAGATCCGCGATGCCGGCCAGCAGAAACGGCAGCGCCGCGAACAGGCCGCCCCCGAGCAGTGAGAAGCCAAGCTCCTTGATCAGGTACGTCGGCAGCCAGGTGAAATAGAAATACAACCCGTACCCGAACGCGAAATACATTGCGCAGATCGCGTACAGATTGCGGCTGTGCAGCAGCGCGCGCCACGGCGTCTGCACGCCGACCGCCAGCCCCTCGCCCGCGGGCCCATCCTGCCGAATCCACGCCAGCTCTCCGGGGCTCATCAGCGGGTGATCTTCGGGCCTGTCGCGATACCACGCGAACCACGCCGCGGACCAGACGATGCCGAGCAGGCCGAAGAGGAGGAAGCTGGCGCGCCATCCCCATCGCGCGATCAGCAGGAGCGCGATGGGCGCCGACAACATTCCCCCGATCCGCGACCCGAGGAACAGCACGCCGTTCGCCCGCCCGCGCTCGCGCGCCGGAAACCACCGCGAGAAGCTGCGCGCGACGACCGGAAACGCGCCCGCTTCGCCGGCGCCGAAGAGAAACCGGATCGCGACGAGCGAGGGAAATCCGCGCGCGGCGGCGGTCAGCATCGTGAAGCCGGACCACCACAGCACGATCCGCGTCAGCACGCGCCGCGGACCTTTCACATCGCCGAGCCATCCCGATGGAATCTCGAACAGCGAGTAGGCAAGCGTGAACGCGCTGAACACCACGCTCATCTGCAGCACCGTGAGGTGCAGGTCCCGCATGATGAACGGCGCGGCGGCGGAGATGCAGATGCGATCGAGGTAGGTGACCACCGCGAGCAGAAACGCGAACGCGAGCACGCGTGCGCGGACGCGGGTGGGCGGCGGCATCGGCGTCAGGATTCTAGCAGTGTTCGTTTCCGGGACGCCGGCGTTCCGGCAGCGGGCGACAGCCGTCCGCCTCGCGAGCATCCCGGGCTGAGATCGTTCGGGTTTTTCGCGCGGCTCTGCTGGCACGATTCCTTGCTAGAGACATTCGCGATGCACACCTTGGCTGGCGACGTTCGATACGGCCTCCGCCTGATGGCGCGCAGCCCCCTGTTCACCGCAGTGGCCGTTGGTGTGCTCGCGCTCGGCATCGGCGCCAACACGGCGATCTTCAGCGTCGTGAACTCAATCGTGCTGCGGCCGCTGCCGCTCCGCGACTCGGACCGTCTCGCCCTCGTCTGGGAAACGAGCGTCGGGCAGGGCTGGAGCCGCGTGGGGCCGTCGGGTCCGAACTACGTGGACTTCAAGGAGCAGAGCACGTCGTTCGACGATCTCGCCGCGCTGGAGCCCGGGTCGGCGACCATCACCGGTTTGGGCGAGCCGCAACAGATTCCGGGCCTCCGCGTCTCGACGAACTACTTGTCCGTGCTCGGCGTTGCTCCCCTCATCGGCCGCGATTTCACATCCACGGAAGGATGGCAGAACCGCGTCGCGATCGTCTCGTACGGATTCTGGGAGCGGAATCTCGGCCTCGATCCGGCCGTCATCGGCAGCCGCGTGGTCGCTGACGATCTGCTCTACACGATCATCGGTGTCCTCCCGAGGACGTTCTGGTCGCCGGTCCCCTCGGAGCTGCTCGCCCCCTGGAGCATGGCGGATCTGCGCGCGAGAGGTCGCACGGACCACAACCTCGGCGTCATCGGGCGTCTCAAGCACGGCGTCTCGGCCGAACGAGCCAACGCCGAAATGACGGCGATCGAGCGGCGGATCGGCGAAGAGTTCCTGCCGTTGAAGGGCTGGAGCACGACGGTGGTCCCGCTGCATCGTCTCGTCGGCGAAGATCTGGGCGCCTCGCTGCTCGTGCTGCTCGCCGCGGTCGGTTTCGTACTGCTCGTCGCCTGCGCGAACCTCGCGAACCTGCTGCTGGCGCGCGCGGTGGCGCGACAGCGCGAAACCGCGATTCGACGCGCGCTGGGCGCCACGCGGGCGCGTCTGGTCCGGCAGTTTCTCAGCGAAAGCGTGCTGCTCGGTCTCGCGGGCGGCGGCGTCGGACTCCTGTTCGCGCTGTGGGGCGTGGACGTGCTCGACACGGTCCTGCCCGCGACCTTTCGCGTGACCGCCGGCGGCGAAGTGATGCGCCCGCCGCTGTCAATGGATGCCGCCGTCCTCGCGTTCACGATGCTGATGGCGGTCGGCACAGGGCTCGTCTTCGGGCTGGCACCGGCGCTGACGGCCACGCGCGCCGGCGCGGACGACGCGAACGAACGTCTCAAGGAAGGCGCGCGGTCGAGTGCGGGCGGTCACAGCCGCACGCGGCAGGCGCTCATCGTCTCCGAGATCGCGCTGACGCTCGTGCTGCTGGTGGCCGCGGCGCTGACCATGAAGAGCTTCTGGCGCCTGCAGCAGGTGAACCCCGGCTTCGCCGCCGATCGCGTGCTCGCGCTCGAGATGGAGCTGCCGACCGACGCGAAGTACCGCGCCGGCGCCGAGCAGGCGGCCTTCTTCGAGCGCGTGCTTGCGCAGGTGCACGCGCTGCCGGGCGTGACGCACGCGGCCGTGGTGAACGTGCTGCCGCTCGATTCGACGGTCGCGGACACGACCGAGCTTCTGTTCCCGGAGCGTCCGCTCCTGGCCGGCGGGCAGCGGCTTCCGGCGGACAGCCGCGCCGTCAGCGCCGACTACTTCGCGACCATGGGGATCCCCCTGAAACGCGGACGCGTGTTCACCGACGCCGACCGCGCCGGCCGGCCGTTCGTGGCGGTCGTCGACGAAACGCTGGCGCGCATGTATTTCGGAGACGGCGAGAACCCGATCGGACAGCAGGTTCGCATCGGCAACAGCGATCTGCAGATCGTGGGGGTCGTCGGCGCGGTGAAGCAAGCCGGACTGGATCGCCAGCCGGCGCCGACGGTCTATTTTCCGCACCTCCAGGCCACCGAGCCGCGGATGGATCTCGTCGTCCGAACCGCCGTGGACCCGGCGTCGATGATCGCGGCCGTGAAAGGCGCGGTCTACGCCATCGACGAGGATCAGCCCGTCTACAAGATCAGAACGATGCAGCAGGCCGTCAGCGACGCGACATCGTCTCAACGGCTGACGTTCGTGCTGCTCGGCCTCTTCGCCGTCGCGGCGTTCGCGCTCGCCTCGATCGGCATCTACGGCGTGGTCGCCTGCACCGTGGCGCAACGCACGCGCGAGATCGGCATCCGCCTCGCCCTCGGTGCGGATGGCGGCCGCGTCGTGCGCATGATCGTGACGCAGGGGCTCGCGACGACCGTCACGGGCGTCGGTGTGGGCCTCGTGTTGGCGGTGGTGGCGACCGAAGCGCTGGCGGCGATGCTGTTCGGCGTCGGCGCTCACGATCCCGGCGTGTTCATCGCGACCGCCGCGACGCTCACGGTGGTCGCCCTCATCGCCAGCTACATCCCGGCCCGCCGCGCGGCGCGCGTCGATCCTGCGGCTGCGCTTCGGTCCGAATAGTGCGTTCTGCACGTCCGTATACCGCGAGCCCTTTACGGCGATTTTCGTTTGTCTGTAGTGCGGACCTTCAGGTCCGCCCGACACGGCAGGCCTGAAGGCCTGCACTACACGATCACTCTATTGACTCGCGTGTTTCGATAGCCTGCAGTCTATTTAGATTTACAAGACAATAGGCTGTAACGGTGGATTGCCGGGGGCCGACCGCCGATCCCATCGAATTGAGTTTCCGACGCCACCATGGCGTCAGCTATTTCGTATCGTCCTTCTGCAGCAGCGGCCGGAGCGTCCGAATGTCCTTGACGGTTTCGATCGCGAGCAGCGTGTCGAGCAGCTTCTGCGCGGTTGCGGTCCCGAGCACCGGGGCGATCAGGTCCCTCGCCTTGTCGACGACCTCGCTTCGCGGCATGGGGTTGCGCACGGTCCCCCGCACTGCCTCCACCCGATCAGAGGGCTGCGTGCCGTCATTGAGCGCGACCTCGACGATCGCCACGCGCGCCGGCAGCAGACGCGCCAGCGAGGTGTCCGGCACGTACTTCACCTTGCTCCGCTGGCGGAGGACCGCCGCGTCCAGCATGCGCGCCTTGTCGTGCGCGGCGTGGAACGAGGCCGTCTTGTCGATCAGCATGACCGCGACCATGTGCTGAAGGCAGATGTCCGGCATGTCGCGATTGTCCACGACCGCGCCGACGGTCGGGGCAAGGCGCACGACGATGCTCGTCACATCGTCGGCGTCGAACGGGCGCTTTCTACGGATGTTCTCGATCGCGTCGAGCGGCGCTTGAATCGGGGTGCCGACGGTCCACTTCTTGATATCGGTGTTGACGACTTCGTACCGCTCGCCAAGCTTGTCGATCAGCACGGCCGGATCGCCTTTGGGAGCGTTAACCTGAAAGAAGTTGTCCTCGCCGGAGAACACATCGTCGACGCCATTCCAGCCCGCGCGGACGAGCAGAGCTGCGGTCACCCCGTTCCGCGCCGGCATTCCTCCGAAGACGAAGCCCTTTTCGATGTGGTCAGTGTCCCGGCCCCACACCGCATATCCTGCCGCCTGCTGCGACGTATAGTCGAGCAGCCAGCGCATCTGCTGTGCCGTCAACCCCGCCACACATCCCGCCGCCGCCGCCGATCCGAAGCTCCCCGCGAACGCGTGAGTGCTGCGACGGCTCTCGTCTCTGAACGTCGCGCCGCCGAGCGCCATCGTCAGTCGGGGACCCACGTCGTAGCCAAGCGTCACGGCGCGCAGATATTGGTCCCCGCTCGCGCCCAGTTCCTCTGCGAGCGCAAGGGCCGCTGGCACGATCGAGGCGCCGGGATGCGACTGCGACGGCCCGTGCGAGTCATCTGTTTCATCTGAATGAGCCAGAACTCCGTTCACGAGTGCGGCATCCATCGGCCCAGTCACGACGCTCGAACCCAGCACGGTGGCGACCGGACGTCCCGCCTGGGCCCGCGCCAGCGTCAGAGCGGCCCGGCCGGGCGGCAGCTCGGATCCGGACACCATCGCGGCGAACGTATCGAGGATGTGGTGCTTTGCCTTCTCGACAACCTCAGGCGGCAACCCGCGGTCTTTCGCGCCGGCCATGTAGCCGCTGAGCGTTGCCATCACCGGACCGACAACTTGCGCGCGAAGCCTGATCGACGGCAGGACGGCCGAGCCCAGGACGAGTGCCCCGCGATGGAGCAGGTCGCGGCGGGACATTCGGGCGTGAAGAGGTGGCCTCATATGAAGGCTTGCGAAGTATACGCCCGCGCGCCAGGGGTCTTGGTCCTGCTGCGTCTCCGGGTGTGGGATCGCAGGACGACTCTTCAATGGCCGCCTTTCGACTGGAGAAGTGGCGTTGCCCGGTATTAGGCGCTACGGCTGGGAACCTGCCGGGCGGTTCATGAAGCGGCGCTCGAAGAAATCACCCGTCGCCGTTGTCACCGTCTTCCAGCTCTGAAACAGCAGGAAGTCGTGGATGTCGTCGGGGATGACGAGCTCTTCGACGGCCACGCCCTGCTCGACGAGCCGCTGCTTCAGGTCCACCGTCTGGTGGAACTCGACGTTGCGGTCGTCATCCGCGTGGATGAGGAGCACCGGAGATTTCCACGTCCGCACGGAGGACACCGGTGACGACTCGTAGGTGACGCGCGCCACCCGTTCCAGATCCGCCTGCGTGATGCCGTCGCCCGCCAGCGCCGCGCTCAGATTCGGTGCGCTGCGGCCCTGCCGATCCCAGTTGTGCACGCCGTGGATGTCCACGCCGGCGGCGAAGATGTCCGAGCTCCGTCCGAGCGCGAGCGCCGTCAGATAGCCGCCGTAGGATCCGCCCCAGATGCCGAGCCGTTTCGCGTCGACGTCCGGTCGCGCCTGGAGAAACGTCGCGCCGGCGAGGACGTCGAGATACTCGGACGCGCCGCGTTGTCCCGCATTCTCGGGGAACTGAAACGCGTGCCCGTAGCCGATGCCCAGCCGGTAGTTCACTGACAGCACGATGAAGCCGCGGCTCGCGAGGTACTGGTTCGCGGCGTAATCGTTCGCGTAGTAATCCATGTAGTGAAAGCCGAGGAGCATCTGGCGCGTCGGCCCGCCGTGCACGTACACGAGCGCCGGCCGGCGCGCCTCGCCGGCGGCCGTCTTGAACAGCTGGCCGTGAATCTCGAGGCCATCGCTCGACGTGAACGTGACCGGCTCCGGCGTCACGAGCTTCGCGGACGGGAAGCTCGCGGGCACGCGGTCGGCGCCGACCGCCCGGACCCGACCGCCCGCGATCGGCATCACGGCGGGGACCGGCGGCCGCTGCGCAGTCGACTGGAGAAACGCCACAGTCTGGCCGTCGCCCGTCACGACCGGGCTCCACTCGAGTCCGATGCCGCCCGTGAGCGGGCAGGGTGCCGACGATCCGTCCACCGGCACCTTGAACAGGTGACGCCGATCGATGTCGTGGCTGTCGGACCCGGTGTTCGCGCTGTAGACGAGGAACCGTCCGTCCGGCGTGAGCGAGACGTGCTCCACCATGAACGCGCCGGGCGTCAGCAGCTTCGGCGTGCCGCCTTCGCCGGGATGGTGAATCGAATAGAGATGCGGCCACCCATCCTGATACGACAGGAAGACGATGTGATCGTCGGCGGCCCAATGGAGGTTGACGCCGCCGGCGAAGCGCGGGATGGAATCGACGAGCGCGTGGCCGCTCTTCCACGACTGAAGGGCCGCGCGTGTGTTGGGCGCGGCGGGATCGGGCGCCTCGGCGTCCGCGATCATGATCGACCAGGGCTGCGGCTGCTGTAGGAGCGGCGAGCGCGGCGTGCCCCCTCGTCCGGGCTGTCGGAGGAACACCATCGCGCGTCGGTCGGCCGACCAGCGCGGAGCCCAATCGCGCGACGTGGACGCGGCGAGGTACCGAACCGGCTGGGCCGCGTCCGTGAAGAGGCCGATGAAGCTGTGGTCGTCGCGGTTCGAGACGAACGACAGCGTGCGGCCGTCGGCGGACCACGCCGGTGATTCGCTCGTGCCGCGCGCGAAGAACGCCTGCTCGGCTGGCTTCGACCCGTCAATCGGCGCGATCCAGATCCGGCGGTCCTTCACGAACGCGACGCGGTTGCCGGCCGGCGCGACCGCCGGTTCGTCACCCTCGCCGATGAGCTTCGGCATCACCGTGCCGCTCGCCGCCACCGACCAGATCTGCACGCGCGGCTGCGCCGTGCTGCTGTTGGGGTCCGGCTGCAGGTTGCCTTCGGCCGGCCAGTTGGACCCGTGGTCGCCGCCGCGGACGTAGACGATGGTCTTGCCGTCCGGCGTAAACGACAGGCTGGTCAGTTCCTGTCCCTCGTCGCCGCGATACGGCGTCACGCGACGCGCCTTGAAGTCCGGTCCTTCCGCGGCGTAGATGTTGCGCTCGCCGCGCTCGCTGAGCGTCCACGCGATGGCGGCGCCCTTGGGTGCAGCGACCAGATTGTCGGGAAACGGGAAGTCGAGCACCTGATCGAGTGTGAACGAGACGGGCGTTTGCGCGCGGACGAGGGCGGTAGCGGCCACAATCGCGAGCAACAGCTTCTTCATGCGCGGATTATAATTGGAGTCTTGCTCGAATCGCTCCTGGCCGACATCCGTTTTACGCTGCGGTGGCTGTGGAAGAGCCCGGGTTTCACGCTGGTGGCGGTCGCTTCGCTGGCGATCGGCATCGGCTTCAACACCGCGCTGTTCACGGTTGTCGACGCGCTGTTGTTCAAGCCGTTGCCGGTGACGGCCGCGGACCGCCTCGTCGACGTCTTCACCAGCGACTCGGCCGGCACGACGTCCTTCAGCACCTCGTCGTATCCCGACTATCTCGATCTCAACGCGCAGAACGACGTGTTCGAGGGCATGGTGGGCTACAGCCCGATGTTCGCCGCGCTCAATCTCGACAGCCGCTCGCGCCTCGCGATGGGCGAGATCGTGACGGGCAACTACTTCCAGGTGCTCGGCGTGCCCGCCGCCGCCGGCCGCACGATTCTCCCGGAAGACGATGTGCCGGGCGCACCGCGCGTGGTGATGGTGTCGCATCGCTACTGGACGCGCGAGCTCGGCTCGGCCGCTGACGTCATCGGCCGCACGCTGCGCATCCGCGGCACGGCCTACGTCATCGTCGGCGTCGCCGCGCGCGGGTTCAGCGGCATGGTGCCGGTGCTCTCGCCCGAGCTCTGGATCCCCGCGTCCGCGTCGCTCGAGGTGGAGCCGGTCGGCATGCACGACACGGTTCCCTCGCCGACGGGCACGACGCGCCTCGACCGCCGCGCCGACCGGTGGCTCTTCATTCGCGCGCGGCTCGAGCCGGGCAAGACCATCGACGACGCGCGCGCGAACCTCACCGTGCTGATGTCGCGGCTCGACGCGGCCAACCCGATCACGAACAAGGATCGCCGTCTGACGCTTAAGGCGACCAACGACGTGCACTTCCATCCGTCGGTCGATCCGGTGGCGGTTCCAATCGCCGTCGGGCTGCTGGTCGTCGTCGGTCTGGTGCTGCTGATTGCGTGCGCGAACGTGGCGAGCATGCTGCTCGCGCGCGCGTCGGGGCGGCAGAAGGAAATCGGCATCCGCCTCGCCATCGGCGCGAGCCGCGGCCGGCTGGTGCGCCAGCTCGTCACCGAATCGGCCGTGATGTCGCTGCTCGGCGCGGCCGGCGGCCTCCTGCTCGCGTGGTGGTCCATGACGCTCGTCGCGGCGCTGAGCCTGCCGCTGCCGATCCCGCTCGTCTTCGACCTGCGGATCGACGGCCGCGTGCTCGCCTTCACGCTCGGCGCCACGGTGCTCGCCGGCGTGCTCGCGGGACTGGCGCCGGCGATCCAGGCGTCGAGGCAGAGCCTGGTCGCCGATCTCCGCGGCGAGACGATGGCGTCGCGCGCGGGCGGCCGCGGCTGGAGCCTCGGCGACGCGCTCGTGGCCGGACAGATCGCGGTCACCGCGTTGCTGCTCGTCACGGCCGCGCTGCTCACGCGCAGCCTCGTCGCGACCCAGCGGACCAGCGTCGGCTTTCCGGTGAACCGCCTCGCCGTCCTCTCCACCGACACCGGCATGCTGCGCTACACCGATGAGCGCAGCCGTCAGTTCTACGACCAGGCCATCGCGCGGGTGACGGCCATTCCCGGCGTCGAGTCGGCGGCGCTCGTGACGCGCGTGCCGCTGCAGTTGAACGCGAGCCGCTGGGAAGTCTGGATCCCCGGCCGGCATCAGCCCGGCGAGCACGGCGACGTGGTCGAGCAGACGTCCGTGTCTCCGGACTATTTCAAGACGATCGGCGTGCCCATCGTCGAGGGGCGCGCGTTCACGGACGCCGACCGTCCGGATACGCCGCGCGTGGCGATCGTGAACGAAACGATGGCGCGGCGGTATTGGCCGGGGCAGAGCGCCGTCGGCAAGACGCTGCGGGCGCGCGCGTCTGACGGTCCGCTCTTCGAGATCGTCGGCGTCTCGGTGGATCACAAGGTGGTCACCGTCGCCGAACCGCCGGCGCCGTTCCTGCACGTCGCGCGCAACCAGCGGCCGGGCTCCTACGTGGCGATCATCGCGCGCACCCGCGGCGATGCGTCCACGCTGCTGCGCGACATGCGCCGCGAGCTGCTCGCGCTCGAGCCGAACCTCGTGTTCGTCGAGAACCAGACGATGGCGGCGGAAGTCGACGCGACGATGCTTCCGGCGCGGGCGAGCGCGTGGCTGGTGAGCGGCGTCGGGCTGGTGGCGATGCTGCTGGCGGCAATCGGGCTGTACGGCGTCATCACGTACTCCGTCGCGCGCCGCACGCGCGAGATTGGCATCCGCATCGCGCTCGGGGCCCGGCCCGCGGCCGTCGTCGGTCTCGTGATGCAGCAGGGGCTGCTCGTGGCGGTCGCCGGCCTCACCGCCGGGTGCCTGCTGGCCGCCGTCGCCGCGCGTGCCGTTGCGGGCGCGCTGTACGGCATCAGCGCCGCGGATCCGGCCGCGTGGGTGTCGGCGATCGTCCTGCTCCTCGGCGTGTCGGCGCTCGCGAATCTGGTTCCCGCCTGGCGTGCCGCGCACATCGACCCGTCGGACGCCCTTCGCATCGAGTGACCGCGTACTTCAGGGCTGGACCCAGCACACCGTGAACCTCGGTCTACCGTGACCGCGAAGACACGAAAACACGAAGAAGAGAATCCCAGCCTGTGAGCACTTGAACTCTCTCGACGATTCCTACGTCTACCGTCTCGTATGATTTCCGATATCCGTATGGGCCTGCGGCTGCTCTGGAAGGACAAAGCGTTCACGATGACCGCCGCGCTGACCCTGGCGCTGTGCGTTGGCGCGAACACGGCGCTCTTCTCGGTGGTGCACAACGTCCTGCTCAGGCCGCTGCCGGTACCCGAATCCGAACGTATCGTGTTGATGGCAAACGCGTACCCGGGGGCGGGCGCCGACATCGGCAGCTCGTCGGGCGTGCCCGACTATTACGACCGCTTGCGCGACGTCCACGTGCTCGAGGTGCAGGCGCTCTACAACGGCCGCAACCAGAGCGTCGACCAAAACGGCACGCCGACGCGCATTCGCGTGACGATGGTCACCCCGTCGTTCTTCCCGCTGTTGCGCGTGGCGCCGGCGCTCGGGCGCACCTTCAGCGAACAGGACGGCGAGCCCGGCAACGACAAGAAGGTCGTGCTGAGCTACGCCTTGTGGCAATCGCAGTTCGGCGGCGACCCGCAGGCCATCGGCAAGGACATCCGCCTCGACGGCCAGCCCTTCACCGTCGTCGGGATCATGCCCAAGGGGTTTTACTTCCTGAACCCCAACGTGATGCTGTGGAGGCCGCTGGCGTTCACCGCAGAGGAGAAGGGCGATTCGCGGCGCCACAGCAACAACTTTCAGAACATCGGACGCCTCGAGCCCGGCGCGACCGTCGAGCAGGCGCAGCAGCAGGTCAACGCGCTCAACGCCGCGAATCTCGATCGCTTCCCGCAGTACAAGGAACTGCTGATCAACGCGCGCTTTCACACCACGGTCGAGCGGTTGCAGGACAACCTGGTCAGGGACGTGAAAGCCACGCTGTATCTGATGTGGGGCGGCGCGCTGTTCGTGCTGCTCATCGGCTGCGTGAACGTCGCGAACCTCGTGCTCGTGCGGTCGCGCGCCCGGTTGAAGGAGCTGGCGATCCGGCTCGCGCTCGGCGCGGGACGCTGGCGCGTCGGACGGCAGCTCGTGACCGAGAGCGTTCTGCTCACGATGATGTCCGCCGCGGCAGGCCTGCTCGTCGGGTATGCGACGCTCAGGCTCCTCGGGACGCTGAACATCCAGGAGCTGCCACGCGGTGAAGAGATCCGGCTCGACGGCGTCGTCGTGGCGTACACGATCGCGGTCGCCGCCGCGATCGGGTTCGTGCTGGGGCTGATTCCGGTCGTCAGTGTGCTGCCCGCGAATCTCACGGTCGTCCTGCGTGAAGAAGGGCGCACGGGCACCAGCGGTCGCGGGGCCCGAACGCTTCGCCGCGCGCTCGTCGTCGCGCAGGTCGGGTTCGCGTTCGTGCTGCTCGTCGGCGCCGGTCTGCTGTTCGCCAGCTTCCGACAGGTGCTCGCGGTTGACCCTGGCTTCAACGCGGACGGCGTGCTGACGGCGTCGATCGCGCTGCCGCGCTCCCGATACGGCGACGACGACAAGCTGCGCGGGTTCACCGACGAAGCGCTTCGACGGTTGCGCGCGCTGCCGGGCGTCGGCGCCGCCGGCGCCACGACGACGATTCCCTTCGGCGGCAACAACAACGACA
>Ga0209514_10006687_pt1 | contig 14009 bp, 13 predicted proteins | sample Subgrocontami58m_FD_187452 | JGI IMG/M metagenome (GOLD analysis project Ga0209514, IMG submission 187452) | Subsurface groundwater microbial communities from S. Glens Falls, New York, USA - GMW37 contaminated, 5.8 m (SPAdes) (version 3) | ecosystem: Environmental > Aquatic > Deep subsurface >...
AAAACAGTATCACAATGATTACCACTATCACCCCAAGCACGCCGCTGGGTGTATAACCCCACGACCGGCTATGTGGCCAGGTTGGGATTACACCCAAAAGGATCAGGATCAGAGCTATGATTAAGATTGTGCCAAGCGACATATTCGTTCTCCCGTTAATTAAAGAAGGTCAAACTAAAGTACATTGGCTTTCAGCCGGTTCACTTCACAGACATTTTGTTTTTAACAGCCTTGACTCCCTCGACAGATCTCGCTACTTCCACGGCCCTCGCGGCTGCCTGCGCCGAATCTACGAAACCGCTCAATTGCACGACCCCCTTGAAGGTTTCGACATTGATCTGGAGCACCTTAAGCGTAGGGTCATTAAAGATTGCCGTCTTAACCTTGGACGTAAGAACGGAATTATCAATATACTCCCCAGTGCTTTCACTCGTTGAGGTCCCAGCACAGCCCTGACTACCGGCAATCCAACCAACCAAAACAAGGCCTACGAAAATACGCCTGATCACATTTGCTTTAACCATAATTTCCCCTCCTGATACCACAATAAAGAACTTCGCTGAAATGACGGGCGGAATGCATTTCCTTGCCCCATCCAGCGCAAAGTCATAAAAACCGGCGAATAATTTAGCAGACTACTATAGCATCTACCCAACGAAGTTCGTTAGCTCGGTGTTGAACTTCTCTTTCTCTTCGTAGAATAGGGCGTGCCCGCTGTTCTCGAATCCGATTAGTTTTGCCCCCTTAATTCCTGCTGCCATCGCTTCCGCCAGTTGAAAAAGGCATATCTTGTCCTGCGTGGCGTGTAAAATCAAAGTCGGCACGTTAACCTTTGCCATGTCGCCACGCAGATCAGTGTCCCGCAGTGCAATAAGACTGGCTGCAGTAGCATGAGGAGATGCCTCCATTCCCATATTGTGAAACCACTCGCCAAGCTTTATACTCACCGCATTCTCGCTGCGGAAAAAGATTTTACCAAAATCTTCATTAAGCTTTGCTCTGTCTGCGTAACACGACTCAATGAAACCATTAACGGCTGCTGGCTCCAGGCCGTACCGAAAACCATGTCTTTTGACAAAGCTCGGTGCTGCCGCACCAAAGAGCGCCAGCTTTGATACTCTTTCCCCTTTGTGGCAGGCCATGTAACGTAGGGCAATGGCGCCGCCCATTGAAAAACCGGCCAGTGTGACGTCTCGCAGGTCAAGCGCCTCAAGCACTTTCTTGACATCATCCGCAAAGACATCATAGGTGTATTCGCCCCAGGGCTTGGACGATTTGCCGAAGCCGCGCAACGTGATACCCACGCAACGATAACCTTGCTTAGGCAACTGAGTAAACTGATACTCATACATCTCGTGGCTCAATGGCCATCCAGGAATGAACACGATTGTCTTGCCTTGCCCCCAATCCCGGATGTGGAGACGGACGTTTGTCTCAACTTCAATAAACTCATTGCCTTGCATGGACTCCTCCTTTTTCGTGTTTGGTTACATATGTTCTCTTCGCTAACCATGTACCTACGATACTGTGGTTTTTTAATCTGATTAAACTACCTTATGCCCAAAGGGCAGAAAGCATATAGCCAGGGGTGAAGCCCCTGGTTAAAGGAATAAAAGGATAACCAGCCCCGAAGGGGCGAAAGAAAAGGATGCTTATCATGGCCGGGAGATTTACCCTTCCAGGAATTAATTTTGTATTGAGCACGAAAAACAGCCTGCCCTTTCACCCCTTTGGGGCTTATGTTTTTTATTATTCAATTTCAGGGGGCTTCACCCCCTGCTATATCCTGACGGCCTTTCAGGCCTGAAACTTGTCCTCGTGAAAACGGGGAATTGAAAAATTTCACATCATGCCCGGAGGGCAGAAAGGTTATAGCCAGAGGCGGTAGCCCCTCATATGCATTAAATGAGGCACGGACAAACAATCCCTGTTAAAAGAATACAGGGACATGGTTTGTCCATGCCACCCTAAAACCCGCATAAATAAAATGAAACATCCATGAGCCGTTGGCTCACAAAGGGGGATGAAAATTTAATAACTGTCATGCCCGAATGCTTCTATCGGGCATCCAGTGTTTTTTGCGATACTGGCGAAAACAAAAAGACTCTGGATTCCCGCTTAAAGACCGCGGGAATGACAATCTTAATCAAAGAGGTATTTTCAGGTGAAAATTCCTACACAATTAAGTTACCGCCTTGTATCACTGCAAAATCAGGGTAAGGGGTGAAATATATGCCGCCAGGCACGAAAACTTTCCCGTGTCCATGCAAACACGACGGGTTCGGGTTTGCGCCAGGGCGGGTTCAGGTTTGTAACCTGAACCTTGTGGTTTGATTGAACGATACCGGATTGAATAGCCACAATGCCCGGAAATACATAAACCTCCAGGTTCAAGTTGCAAACTTGAACCCGCGAAGGGCGTTGGTTTTTACGCCGAATCCACAAAAATGTTTCCGGGAAAGGTGGATTCGCTATCGCTTAATCCACCCTACCACAAACCCGCTCAAACAAAATGAAAATTCCCATACGATCAAGATACTTACCAACACTTCTAAGCATATTCCCGAATATCATTTTTGCTGGTAAGGCGTTTACTCTCAAGGAATCAGTCTTTCGGAATCCCTCCTTTTTGTCTTGCATTATTTGCTACGTCTACGTAGCATCCAAGCACACAACTTGATGCATCTAAATTACAATTAAACCTCTCAAACCAGTCATGTTTATCTGTTTGCTTTATACGTCTTGAGTGGGTGCTCTCGCAATTAACTAAGCAATCATCAATACTTCCCCTTCTTCCTGTTTTCTCCTCAATAATTTTCTCTTTTTGTACAGCGTTATAGAGGCCATTAAAAATCTTCTCACACTCATCCGCTAACTTTTGTATTTCTGTATCATGTAATTCTTCAATTTTGGTGGCTTGCTTTAGCAATTCCCGATACTGCTTCAAAGAACTACTGATATAATCCGGTAATAGACTATCTATCGTCTTGTCTTGAAACTTTTGAAGGGTATCTTTTGCGGCTTGAGTAATATATTTTTTATCTGTATCTGTAGTAGTTATTCTAGCCTGTGCATTAGAAAGGCTGGGCATCAACAAACAGACGAGATAGTGCCCAAAGATCGCGAGTAAACCAAACCCTATGTTTTTCATTATGCTCTTATTGATCACTTTACCTTTCCTTTCTATTCCCGCTTCAAGAGGAGAACGTGTTATTCTATTTATGCAAGCCCTAGTCCCTTAGCAACACCTTCTCCATAAGCTTTATCTGCTTTGTAAAAATACGGAACCATCCTTACCTGGATGTCTTTCGGCGCTTTCTTAAGGCTTGCTACAATGTTTTCAATGAGTCGCTTCCGTTCGTCAGGCGGCATCAATCGGAAGAGATTTCCGGGTTGGACGAAATCATCATCAACGCCTCTTTTCTGTTCATAGCGATTCGCGTCACCTGAAATTTTGAGCGGCGGCTCATTATACGCGGGATCTGCTTTGTGCCCTCCGAAACTGTTAGGCTCATAATTTACAGAAGCTCCGCCGTTGTCATCGAATCTCATGAAGCCGTCTCGCTGGTAGGTGTTTGCTCCCGTGGCGAGTGGACGGTTTATCGGTAGTCGCTCAAAGTTCACTCCCAGCCGATACCGCTGTGCGTCTGCATAGGCAAAAATACGTCCCTGGAGCATTTTACAGGGAGAAAAAGAGATACCGGGAACAACGTTGGCCGGAGAAAAGGCAGACTGCTCGACTTCGGCAAAATAGTTCAAGGGATTGCGGTTCATCTCCAAAACCCCAACCTCGATCAAAGGGTAGTCTCTATGCGGCCAGACCTTGGTTAAATCAAACGGATTCCACCGATACGTCTCCGCTTCAACTTCCGGCATCACCTGAACGTAAAATGTCCACTTAGGGTAATCCCCACGCTCTATAACTTCAAATAACTGACGTGTATGATAGTCGGGATCTTCCCCTGCAATACGGGCTGCATTTTCCGGAGTCATATTCTGGATGCCCTGTTGAGTCTCGAAGTGAAACTTCACCCAAAAACGTTCATTGCCCGCGTTGATGAAGCTGTAGGTATGACTCCCAAAACCATGTATAAAGGGGATACCCTTGGGAATACCGCGATCCGAAAACAAGATAGTTACCTGGTGCAATGATTCCGGAACCTGTGACCAGAAATCCCACTTCATGGTTTCTGCACTTAGATTGGTTTGAGGTTCACGTTTCTGGGTATGGATGAAATCGGGGAATTTTATGGCATCCCGTACAAAAAACACGGGAGTATTGTTTCCTACCATATCCCAATTGCCTTCTTCGGTGTAGAATTTCAATGCAAAGCCTCTGACATCCCGTACCGTATCAGCAGAGCCTTTTTCCCCTGCCACCGTAGAAAATCGGCCAAACACATCGGTTTTTTTCCCAACTTCAGAAAAGATTCTGGCTTTTGTATATCGGGTGATGTCCTTGGTCACGATGAAAGTTCCATGTGCACCGGATGCTTTTGCATGGACAACACGCTCAGGGATACGTTCACGGTTAAAATGTGCCAGTTTTTCAAGAAGATGATGGTCTTGCAGCAATGTCGGGCCGCGGTCTCCGGCGGTGAGGGAAGTCTGATTATCGCAGACCGGTATGCCGGCCGCTGTAGTTAAGACTTTAGGTTTACTCATTTCTTTTCACCTTTCAATTATAGATGTAAAAACAGACCAACACCCTCAACTTCCCTTTGACCAACGCAACACTCCCACCAGCCCGATAACGGTCGCTACAGCGCCGCCGATCAACATCCATATCGCCTTGTCGGTAGGTGAGCCGGTGAAAAATCGAGAAATGTCAGAACTGAATGAATTCGTCGCACTGACGCCAAAGATTATAAGCAAGATACCCCCGGCAAGAATTGCGAGCGAGACTACTTTGTTCATAGAAAAATCCTCCTTTTTATTTTAGCCTTGCTTCTGCGGCTGACCAGTCAATGTTCTTAAAGAATGCCTCAATATAATCAGCCCTCTTGAGGCCGTAATCTATCATAAAAGCATGCTCAAATACGTCCAAGATCAATAGGGGGTTGCATCCTGCAGGATGAGAAACATCATGCTCATTTATCCAGAAGTTGATGAGTCGCCCACTGGCGTTATCCTGATAGAGAGCAGCCCACCCGATTCCCCTCATGGTTCCTACTGCCCTGAAGTCCTTTTCCCACATCTCATAACTGCCGAATTCCTCAGTCATCTTTTTGGCAAGCGTTCCTTCCTTGTTCATGCCACCTTTTTTCCTACCAAGATTTTCAAAATAATACTCATGGAGCCTCATCCCATTAAACTCCCACCCAAGCCGTCTCTTCAATTCAGCAAACTCCTGGGTTGCCGTCTTTCCATCCTTCAACATCTGACCAAGCACATCGAGTACCTTGTTTGTATTTGTCACGTAACCCTGATAAAGGATAAAGTGATTTTTCAAAAGCGTTTCGCTGAATCCCTCCATCCCGATGAGTTGTGAATAATCCTTTGCTGTATATGGCATAATTTTTCTCTCCATTTTTATTTCTGCATGTGAAGGGTTATTAAAATTAAACACAATTGCCACCCCGCCCACGCCTGCCAGTGTTAAAAATTCTCGCCTGTCAAGCATGGCACCTCCTTTTTTTGGTCCTCGGTGAAATAAATATCCATCAATAATTTCAGTAAGACGGTGTTACGACCTGGCGGCTTCATATTTCGTTTTTTTGTGGTCTCCTTATCCTGCAATCAGTTAATAACTGATTGCAGGATTTAGTTGATATATTGATATGTCTGATATTGAGAATAACGCTGACTAAATCGCCGCCTGTTTCCTTCTCAATTGTAACTTTAACAACAACTGGCGACTGAGCCACTCTTGTCTTTTCCCCCTTTGCCTGTCACAATAGCGCCAGCATCTGTAAATTTGAGTGTTTTTTCCACGCCAGCCTTTACACACTCGACTTCATAACATGCCTTGCCATCAACCTCTTTTTTCATTATTCCCTTGATGGTGCAGCCAGCGGTTTCCTTCTTAATTGCGGCATTGACCACAGCCGGTACCTGAGCAATCTCGATCTTTACGCCCTCGTCTACACATTTATTTAACATTTCCTTCTCCTCCTCTTGTTAAAGGGTTTCACCCGAAGCACCGAGAACATTCTAAGTTGCTGAGACAAAAAAATATGCAAGTCAATCTTTACAGACAGCATTTTTTAGCGCTAACGCCTGGCTAGCACGATTCTATACCACTTTTTTCACAACTTATGTGGTACTCGGTGAAAAATTCGACTTCGCCGTGTTCACTATTAATCCTCACAAATTCCGGTCTAAGTACACCAGATACGCATTTAAGGACATCGCACCTGGATATTATCCCTACCGGTACCTCGTTTCTTACTACGGGTACCCGAAGGATGTTATGCTTTGTCATAGTATGAATAACATCTTCAACAGAAGTATTTTCAAATACCGTGATGGGTTTTGTAGACATGATCTCTTCGGCTGTTATATGTTCCAAAGGCTTTCCACGATCCATGGCTTTTAACAGGTCAAACTCACTGACAACTCCAATAATCTTATTATTATCGTCTACAACGGGCATTCCGCTGTATTTGCCGGTTAATAATTTATCGGCTAATGCCCTACCCGTTGCTTCCTTTTTTGCTGCTGTAATATTCCTATTCATAATATCCTTTGCTACCATGATAAAATTCTCCCATTCAAATTAAAATACCCCTCGGTAGTTAAGACTTTAGGTTTACTCATTTCTTTTCACCATTCAATTATAGCTGTAAAAACAGGCCAACACCCTCAACTTCCCTTTGACCAACGCAACACTCCAACCAGCCCGATAACGGTCGCTACAACGCCGCCGATCAACATCCATATCGCCTTGTCGGTAGGTGAGCCGGTGAAAAATCGAGAAATGTCAGAACTGAATGAATTCGTCGCACTGACGCCAAAGATTATAAGCAAGATACCCCCGGCAAGAATTGCGAGCGAGACTACTTTGTTCATAGAAAAATCCTCCTTAAATTTTTATACCTGACCACACAAAGTGGCCACTAAGATTTTCTGCCGCGAATGAGCTTAAGCACGATGACCACGATGGCGATCACCAGAAGAATGTGAACGAAACCGCTCAGCGTGGTGGAAGTGACCAGACCCAGGATCCACAATATGACCAGAACAGCAGCGATAACTAAAAGCATAGCAACTCTCCTTTCTTTTTTTGTTAAGTATCTTGATAATCACTTTGGACGTTTGCCTGCTTCGATGATATAGCATAAAAGGAAACCACTAACTGCAGCAATACCTACAGCCAACCACGGATTGGAACGCACTTTCCTGTCAATTTCCGTTCCTATTTCTTTCGTTTTTTCCTCACCCTTAGCGACAGCCTCTTCCAAAGTTTGCCTTGTTTTTTCTATCATTTCCTTGCCCGTGTGTGTTGCTCCACTTATAATCTCTTTGAGATTTGAATATTTTTCACTAATCAACCGATTAATCTCGTCACTCTTTCCTTTTAATTCTCTATTCAGCAATTCAAGCGCTTCGTCAATTTTTAATATGTCTCCCGCATTTTCTTTCGTTTGGTTATCCATAGCGCCCACTCCTTTCTCATTTATTTTTATCTTCTGAAACCATACCCAAAACTTTTTGTATCAATGTATTTGCTTTCGAAAATTTCATCCAAAATCCCTGTGAAGCAAAGTAAAGAAGAACCCCTAGCGGGACCAGAAAGTAGACAAAACCTAGTGAAAAGATAACTAACGCCTTTACTTCTTTACTCAAAGGAAAATAATAAAGAAACGCTACATGCAAAAATATAAAACCACAGATCATTACAACTAAACTCAAAATTAAGAGAACAATACCGATGCATATTCGCCGTATAAATCTAATGGCTTTGATGTAGTAAATCACTGCCTTAATTTTGATTTTTGCAAGACTTATGAATGTTTGTTTATCTTGTCTCACAATATCCGTTAAAATACACAAAATAAGATGATAAAACATCTTTTGTGTCTTCATAGTTTTCTCTTACCTGTACGAGAATTATTTGAAATGAGAAGCAGCATCGTTATAAGAATTCTTCAAATTTTCCAGGGCTGCATCCGTTCCGGATTTAATATCCTCCCAGGCGTCAGCGCTTTTCGATTTGAGATCATTTAATTTATCTTGCGCTTCTCCTTGCTTCTTTCGTAATCCTTCAATTATCTCATTGTACTTGGCCTTGGTATCTGTCCCTGCTTGCTCGGCCTTTGCCTGTAAGTCTTTTATCTTCTCGTTGAGGTCGTTCAATGTTGATTCAGCATCCTTCTGGTATTTCTCTTTTTGCTGTGCCAGATAAGTCTTTGTCGTTTCAAGAGCTTCCCCCGTTTCACGTTTGACATCCTGTGACGACACCTGGATTTCTACTTTTTCAGGCGTTTCACGTTTGACTTCCTCTGACGACACATGGGTTTCTATTTTTTCAGTGGTCTTCTTGTTACAAGAAGTCATAAAAAACAGAGGGACACATATTGCTGCCACAAATTCAATCTTTTTCATACTTTCACGTCCTTTCTGGTGCAGCGCACCATTAAAAATCATCTAACGTTTAATCAAAAAAGGCGGGGCACCGATGCCCCACCTTTTTCTTTCACATCGAATACCTCATTTTTTAATTAGGTTCCGTAACTGCTTTAGCATCCAATAATGCAACATGAGCAATATGTGTCAGTACCTTCTATCAGAAATGCCTCTACCGGCCTTTATTTTATGCCTCATGCCCTACGGGGCAGGCCTCACAACGATATGGGCGGCGGCCGTTGAAGTTCACCGCGCCGGCCTCATGGTCACAGACCCCGCCTCCTTGGGAGAGGGCGGGGTCTAGGATTTACTACACCCTCGATGAGCTAAGGGTTGTAAAACCAAGCCAGTGTTCCGGCTTGGTTTTCTGTTGTTACGGGACGATATCTTCCAAAGCGATGCCGGCATTAGTAACACCGACCAGCACAACAACCTGGTCAGCAGTACCGTCTGCATTCGTATCCTTGAACAGATACCCGTTAGTAGTATCGAACTCGAACGAATACAGCACCGTACCATTCAAGGCAAGATTGGCTGCGGTGAGCGCAGCCGCAAAGTTGGCAACCGCTACGCCGGCCTCAGCATAGTTGGCAGCTCCTCCAGCCAGACCCATCTTCAGATCGTCGTTAGCAGCAGTAAAGTTAGTGATGCTATCCGCTGTAGCAACAGTAATACCAGTACCGCCATCAGCAATCACAATATGGTCTATCGAAGCGTCAACGGCAAGGGTGATGGTATCCGCACCCGTACCAGCGGTAATGGTGTTACCAATAGTAGACGCAGCAGTATCAGAAGCAACGATGGTAATGGTATCGTTCCCTGTACCCGTGGTAATCGCATTGCCTGACAGGCTGTCTCCCGATGTTAACGTCACTCTGGCAACAACTGCAGAGGCACTATCAATAGTCCGCGACCCTGTTGTGGCTATTGACGTCACTGTGGTAACACCTGTACCAGTAGTAATCGTCTGAGGACCTGTAGTGGATGTTGTTGCGAGTATTGTAGCCCCGGAAAACGAACTCGTGTTAATCGTCATTGCACCGGTGCTGGATGTCGTATCCAGATCTACACCTGCCGCACCGAATACGGTGCCATATAAGTTGGATCTTCCTCCGGTAATGATTTGCGCGCCAGTAGTTGTTGTGTTAATCACAATCTTGTCGAAACCGGTAACACCAGCGAATAACAGGTCATCCAGCGTCAGAGCAACAGCAGTGACGGGGGTGAGTTCCAGTCTGTCGAAGCCATCGCCACCATTGAAAATGTCGCCACCCTGGAGTGTGCCATTCGCGGGGGTGTTTTGGTCAATTGTACCGGTGACTGTGTCGTCATTACCGGCAAGGCCAAGGGAGGCAGTGGTATCCGAACCACCAGCGGTGAGCGCGACAGAGACGCCAGCAGTATCGTTTTTCAAGATCGTGCCCGTGCCCGTCACGTTAGCCGTCAGACTGGTGCCGGAGAACAGTACGGGAACCGTCTCATCGGACTCGGCAGTGGCGTCGCTGTTAACCGTGATGGTCACGGTAGCAACCGTTCGCCCTGCGGCAAAAGTGACCGTTCCCGTGGCGGCTACGAAGTCAGTACCGGATACGGCACTACCCGTGACCTGCGTCGCATAATCAACCGTAATCGCCTCGGTCGGCGCGCTACCAAGCGTCAGCGTAAAGGTCAGCGCTTTTGTGCCGGCAGCAGGTTCGGTAATGCTCGGCGCATTAGCAGTGAGCGTGAACGTGCCTCCGCCACCACCACCTCCACCTCCACCTCCACCCCCACCTCCACCTGATTCTCCCTGGATTGTTGTAAAGTTCCATACATAGTCGCTTGCCAGTGCATTGCCAGCCAGGTCCTTGGCCCCGGCCGTAATAGTGGCAGTATATTTGGTATGGAGTTCGAGATCGGCCAATGGTGCAAAGATCGCCGTTACGCCAGAGTAGGTCACATCACCTGAAACAGTAGTTGTCCCTTCACCACTAAAAGCTGAAAAGACTAAGGTAAAGGTTTCCGTGGTGATCGTTAAAGGGTCCATCGCCTCGCTGAAGGTTGCAGAGACTTTCTGGTTGATAGGCGAACCCCCCTCGTCAATGGCGCCTTCGGGATCATGCACAGGATCTGTGGAACTTACGGTAGGTACCGTAGTGTCTGTGGACGAACCTGTTGTCCAACTCCATACATAGTCGCTTTCCAGCGCATTGCCCGCCAGATCCTTTGCCCCGGTCGTAATCGTGCAAGTATATTCGGTGTTGTTTTCGAGATTGCTTAACGGTGTAAATGTCGCCGTTACGCCAGTGTAGGTCACAATGCCTGATACAGGCGTTGTCCCTTGCTTTATGGTATAGGTTTCCGTGGTGATCGTTAAAGGGTCCATCGCCTCACTGAAGATTGCGGTGGAGTCTCTATTGATGGGCAGACCTGTGTCGCCATTCAGCGCGCCTGTGGAACTCACGGTGGGTGCAGTGGTGTCTGCAGTCGAACCTGTTGTCCAGCTCACCGAATAGTCGCTTGCCAGCGCATTGCCTGCAAGGTCCTTTGCCCCGGTCGTAATCGTGGAGGTATATGTGGTGTTCGCTGCGAGATTGCTTAACGGTGTAAATGTCGCAGTTACGCCAGCGTAGGTCACAATGCCTGATACAGTAGATGTCCCTCCACCAGAAGATGAAAAAGTTAAGGTAAAGGTTTCTGTGGTAATCGTTAAAGGGTCCATAAACTCACTGAAGGTTGCGGTGGGTTTCCTGTTTATGGGCAGATCTGTGGCGCCATTCACTGCGCCTGTGGAACTCACGGTGGGCGCAGTGGTGTCTGCGGTTGAACCTGTTGTCCAACTCACTGAAAACTCGCTTGCCAGCGCATTGCCTGCAAGGTCATTGGCCCCCGTCGTCATCGTGACGGTATATTCGGTATTAGCTGCGAGATTGCTTAACGGTGTAAATGTCGCAGTTACCCCGGCGTAGGTCACAATGCCTGATACAGGCGTTGTCCCTTGCTTTAAGGTAAGGGTTTCTGTGGTAATCGTTAAAGGGTCCATAAACTCAGTGAAGACCACGGTGGGTTTCCTGTTGATGGGCACATCGGTGTCACCATTCACAGGGAATGTGGAACTCACGGTGGGTGCGGTGGTGTCTGTGGACGAACCTGTTGTCCAACTCACTGAATAGTCGCTTGCCAGCGCATTGCCAGCCAGATCCTTGGCCCCGGTCGTAATCGTGACGGTATATTCGGTGTTGTTTTCTAAATTGCTTGCCGGTGTAAATGTTGCCGTTACCCCAGCGTAGGTTACAATGCCTGATACAGGCGTTGTCCCTTGCTTTAAGGTAAGGGTTTCTGTGGTAATCGTTAAAGGGTCCATAAACTCACTGAGGACCACGGTGGGTTTCCTGTTGATGGGCACACCTGTGTCGCCATTCACAGGGGATGTGGAACTTACGGTCGGCGCTGTGATGTCTGTGGACGAACCTGTTGTCCAACTTATGGAAAAGTCGTTTGCCAGGGCATTACCAGCAATGTCCATTGCCCCAGTCGTAATCGTGACGGTATATTCGGTGTTGTTTTCAAGATTACTTGTCGGTGTAAATGTCGCCGTTACGCCAGCGTAGGTCACAATGCCTGATACAGGCGTTGTCCCTTGCTTTAAGGTAAGGGTTTCTGTAGTAATCGTTAAAGGATCCATAAACTCACTGAAGACCACGGTGGGTTTTCTGTTGATGGGCACACCTGTGTCACCATTCACAGGGACTGTGGAACTCACGGTGGGCGCGGTGGTGTCTGCGGTCGAACCCGTTGTCCAGCTCACTGAAAAGTCACTTGCCAGCGCATTGCCAGCCAGGTCCATTGCCCCGGTCGTAATCGTGACGGTATATTCGGTATTAGCTGCGAGATTGCTTAACGGTGTAAATGTCGCCGTTACGCCAGCGTAGGTTACAATGCCTGATACAGGCGTTGTCCCTTGCTTTAAGGTAAGGGTTTCTGTAGTAATCGTTAAAGGGTCCATAAACTCACTGAAGACCACGGTGGGTTTCCTGTTGATGGACACACCTGTGTCGCCATTCACAGGGACTGTGGAACTCACGGTAGGCGCTGTGGTGTCTGTGGACGAACCGGTTGTCCAGCTTATTGAAAAGTCGCTTGCCAGCGCATTGCCAGCCAGGTCCATTGCCCCGGTCGTAATCGTAACGGTATATTCGGTGTTGTTTTCGAGATTGCCTGCCGGTGTAAATGTCGCCGTTACGCCAGCGTAGGTCACAATGCCTGATACAGGCGTTGTACCTTGCTTTAAGGTAAGGGTTTCTGTAGTAATCGTTAAAGGGTCCATAAACTCACTGAAGACCACGGTGGGTTTCCTGTTGATGGGCACACCTGTGTCGCCAATTACAGGGTTTGTGGAACTCACGGTGGGTGCTGTGGTGTCTGTGGACGAACCCGTTGTCCAGCTCACTGAAAAGTCGCTTGCCAGTTTATTGCCTGCAAGATCCTTTGCCCCGGTCGTAATCGTGACGGTATATTCGGTGTTGTTTTCTAAATTGCTTGTCGGTGTAAATGTCGCAGTTACGCCAGCGTAGGTCACCACGCCTGAAACACGCTTTGTCCCCTTCTTTAAGGTAAAGGTGAGCTTGGTGATCGTTAAGGGGTCCATCGCCTCACTGAAGATGACGGTGGCTTTTCTGTTGATGGGCAGACCTGTGGCGCCATTCGCAGCGCCGGTGGAACTCACGGTGGGTGCGGTGGTGTCTGGGCCAGAACCGGTGGTAAAGCTCCATACATAGTTACTTGTCAGTTTATTGCCTGCAAGGTCCTTGGCCTTGTTTGTAATCGTGGCAGTATATACGGTGTTGGTTGCGAGTTTTTTTGCTGGTTTAAATATCGCCGTTACACCCGCGTAGGTCACCTTACCTGAAACACGCTTTGTCCCTTGCTTTAAGGTAAAGGTTTTTTTTGTGATCGTTGAAGGTTTCATCGCCTCACTGAAGGTTACGGAGATTTTCTTGTTGAGAGCCACACCTGTGTCACCATTCGCAGGGTGTGTAAAACTCACGGTGGGTGAGGTCGCGTCTGGATCGGCGCAAATAGTCTGGCGGAAGAAGTCAGGATTTGCAGCGCTCACGGTGGGTGCGGTGGCGTCCGGGAGTAATCCGTTCGCATCTACTGCATGTACTGCCACAAAGGCGGCTAGCAATAATGCTATAACCCACATCTTACTAAATATCTTCATGTCTTTCCTTTCATTAAATGTATTATTCTGTATTATCTATCATTCATAAAGGTTGTTACTTTCTAATCTTTACAATAACAAACTTTTTAATATCTTCATAAACGAACGTGACCTTTGCATTTCCAGGCTTATTCAAGGCTGTAATAGAAAATCCCACCTTACCGTCAGAATTTGTCTGTCCGCTCTCCGGAGAAATCGTCACACGTTTCTTACTGGCAGTAGAAAGTTTCACCGTTAT